>Ga0272448_1002004_pt1 | contig 26396 bp, 28 predicted proteins | sample YNPCB0191_FD_202220 | JGI IMG/M metagenome (GOLD analysis project Ga0272448, IMG submission 202220) | Hot spring sediment microbial communities from Yellowstone National Park, WY, United States - YNP-CB-019-1 | ecosystem: Environmental > Aquatic > Thermal springs > Hot (42-90C) > Sediment... | reverse complement strand
GCAGAGGTTACCAGAAATTCTATCAATAGATGAAATAAATTTATTGTTATCTTCAATAAAAGAAAACAATGAACGCGATTTAAGATATAAAGCAATTTTTGAACTATTATATTCAAGTGGTTTAAGAGTTTCAGAATTAACAAATTTAAAATTAAATGATATTGACTTAGATGTTGGCTATGTAAAAATTAAAGGAAAAGGTGGAAGAGAAAGAATTGTCCCTGTTAATAATAGAACAATATATATTTTAAAAAAATATATTGAACTAAGAAATAAAAAATATGGCACAGACACAGAATATTTATTTGTAAGTAAATTCAGGACTAAATTAAGCAGAGTAGAAATATGGAAACAATTAAAAAAATATGCAATGAGATGTGGTATTAATTATAAAAAAATACATCCACATATAATAAGACATTCTTTTGCGACACATTTACTCAAAGGTGGTGCTGATTTAAGAAGTGTCCAGGAAATGTTAGGACATGCAAGTATAACAACAACACAAATTTATACACATGTTGACAGACAATATATCAAAGAAATGCATAAAAAATATCATCCAAGACCTTAAAAATAAAATTTACATTTTCTTTTAATTTTTTGCTATAATTATTAAACAGGTTTTAAAATAAATATCAGAAAGGAAAAAATACAATGAATTTAATTCAAGAACCACCGGTATATGTTACAGCAGGATTGGTAATTGTTATTTTATGTGTTTTTATTTTACCATTTTTAATAAAAAAAGTTGAACATAACCTTGAGTTATTCCTTTTTATTATGGGAGCTTTAAGTCTAACAATTTCTTCACTGTGGAATAAACATATTATAATTGAAGCATTAACCACTCCTGTAAGTTTAAAACATCCTATTGTTGAGGTTGTATTTTTTGCTGCTTTAATTTTTAAAGTTTTCAGGAATATAATACATTCAAATATAAATAAATTGAAAAATATAATTGGTATAAAATGGTTTATATTTGGAGTTATTGTTATTCTTGGATTATTTTCAAGTATCATAACAGCAATAATTGCAAGTTTAGTGCTTGTTGAAATTATCTCAGGACTAAAACTTAACAGAAAAACAGAGATAAATTTAACTATAATTTCATGTTTTTCAATAGGTCTTGGAGCAGCAATAACTCCTATAGGAGAACCTCTTTCAACAATATTAGTAGCAAAACTTTCAGGCGAACCTTATAATGCTAATTTCTTTTTTCTAATCAATAACATAGGGAAATTTATAATACCCGGTATTATAGCATTAGGTATATTTGGAATGTTTTTCTTAAAAAGCACAGAAGATAAAAATAACAGTTTATCTCAAGAGGAAAAACCAGAAACTTTTTATAATATATTAGAAAGAACAATAAAAGTATATCTTTTCATAATGGCATTAGTATTACTTGGAGAAGGGTTTAAACCAATAATAGATACTTATATAATAAAATTACATTATAAAATTCTTTACTGGATGAATATGGTTTCTGCAATACTTGATAATGCTACTTTAACTGCTGCTGAAATATCACCTTCTATGTCAATTCAACAGATAAATTCAATTTTGATGGGATTGCTTATATCAGGTGGAATGTTAATACCGGGTAATATACCAAATATAATATCAGCAAGTAAACTGAAGATAAGTTCAACTGAATGGGCTAAATTAGGAGTTCCATTAGGACTGGTATTAATGATTGTATATTTTGTGCTATTGCTAATTTTATAAAATCAGGAATTTTATGAAAAAAAAGGATTTAATTTCTATTCTGGATTTAGACAAAAAAGAAATTTTAAAATTATTGAATCTAACATATCAAATAAAATTGAAATTAAAAAAAGGAATAAAATATACTCCATTAACAGGTAAAACACTTGCACTTATTTTTCAGAGACCATCAACAAGAACCAGGGTTTCATTTGAAGTTGGAATGCATCAACTTGGTGGTTATGCTATTTTTTTAAGTGGAAAAGATATGCAAATTAGAAGAGGCGAAACAATGGCTGATACTGCTAAAACACTTTCTCGCTATGTAAATGGAATTGTTATTCGTGCAAAGAAACATAATGATATAATTGAACTATCTAAATTTTCAAGTATTCCTGTTATAAATGGATTGAGTGATTTAGAGCATCCTTGTCAGGCATTGAGTGATATATATACAATTGTTGAGGAATTGAAAATATATAAAAATATTGAAGATATTAAAAAAATTAAATTTGTTTATATTGGAGATGGAAACAATATTGCAAATTCACTTTTATTAATTGCATCTGTTCTTGGTATGAATTTTACTATCTGTGTTCCTAAAAATTATGAGCCATCAGAAGAAATTTTAAACAAAGCATATTATATTTCAAAAGAAACAAAGGCAAATATAATTTTACTGCATAATCCAGAAAAATCTGTAATTGATGCTGATTTTTTATATACTGATGTATGGACATCAATGGGTGAAGAAAAAGAACATAACTTAAGAAAAAAAATATTTCATAATTATCAGGTAAACAAAAAATTATTAAGTAATGCAAAAGAAAATGTAAAAATAATGCATTGTCTGCCTGCTCATCGTGGAGAAGAAATTACTGATGATGTAATTGATTCTCCAAATTCAATTGTGTTCAATCAGACAGAAAATAGATTACATACTCAAAAAGCAATTTTAACTTATTTATTAAAAATTTAAAATAAAAGTGTATAATTTAATATTAATTACTTGTTCAAATAAAACAGAGGCAAAAAAAATTTCAAATTATCTTGTTAAAAATAAATTGGCTGCTTGTGTGAATATTATTTACAATATTGAATCAAGTTATTGGTGGAAAAACAAAATAGAAACCTCAAAAGAATGTTTGTTAATAGTTAAAACATTAAATACATTAGTTAACAAACTCATAAAAGAAGTTAAAAAAATTCATACATATACAGTTCCTGAAATCATATCTTTGTCAATTACAAAAGGTAATAAAGATTATTTTAATTGGATAAAAGATTCTTTAAAATAATATGGCTATATTAAAAATAATAAAATATGGTGAAAACAAAATATTAAAAGAAAAAACAAAACCAGTTGAAATTTTCAATAGTTCTCTAAAAGAAATCGTACATAATATGATTGAAACAATGTATTATAATAAAGGAATAGGACTTGCAGCAAATCAGGTTGGTTTTAATTTAAATTTATTTGTTTTTGATATTACTCCAGAAAAAAACTCTTCAGTAATTTTGATAAATTCATCCATTATTGAAAAAAAAGGTCAAACAAATTCACAGGAAGGTTGTCTGTCTATTCCAGGAATGATTTTACCTGTTAAAAGACATTCATATTTAAAAATTAGTGGTTTTGATTTAAAAGGTAAAAAAATAGAAATAGAAGCAGAAGGTTTACTTGCTATTGTTTTACAGCATGAAATGGACCATCTTAAAGGTAAAACCATAATAGACAAACAACCTTTTTTTAAAAGAATTAAGATAAAACATTTATTAAAAAAACAAAATTAAAATTTTTTGAAAGATCTTGACAATAATTATTTAATTTAATATAATTATTATTAAAGTGCGGCTCTTTATAAAACTTTTGACTTTTTTAAATCTAAAAAATATGCCAGAAATATCCGGGCTTAATTTGAATTATGTTGAAAACATAGTGTTTTTCATGCCTAATTCAGGTTAAAAAGGAGGAAATTAAAAAAATGAAAAAATTGGTTAGTCTGGTAGTTGTTTGTTTTTTTGCTCAATTTGTTTTTGCTGAAATTTCAACAACAGTTGTAACTCAACCAAATCAATCTCAAATTGAAAAACAACCACAGCAGGATCCATTTCAGGAAAACTTGAATAAATTACAGAGCAATGATCCTGCAGTAAGGCGTCAGGCAGCAGAAAATCTTGGAAGAGCACGCAGAGTAGAAGCAATTCCATATTTGATTAAACTATTAAAAGACCCTGATCAATTTGTTCGTTCCACAACTGTTGATTCTTTAGGATTATTGAGAGCAAAAGAAGCAGCAGATGAAATTTCTAACTTATTAGTAAAGGATGAAAGTTCACAGGTTCGTCAGAGTGCAGCAATAGCTCTTGGATATATAAACGAAAGAAAAGTAATTCCTAATTTAATTAAGGGATTAGACGATAAAGAAATTGGTATTAAATTTGCCTGTATTCAAACACTTGGAATATTGAGGTCGTCAGAGGCAGTTCCTGTGTTTTTAAAATATCTTAAAGAAGATGATGTTAATTTAAAACGAAGTGTGCTTAATGCATTAGGTATGATAGGAAATACAAGTATTCTTGCTGATATAAGAAATATTCTCAATGACAAAGACCCTAATGTTAGAGCAGAAGCAATAAGGGTTATAAATACTTTAAATGATCAGGATAGCACCCAGAAATTAATAGAATTATTAAAAGACCAGGACTCAAGAGTCAGAACTATGGCAGCAGTAACACTGGCAAAATTTGGTAATAATTCAGGATTGTCTGTAGCAAAAATAGAAATAGAAAATAAGGATAGTATAATTAGAATACAGGCACTGCAAACAATTGACCTTATTGGAGATAAAACTTGTATCCCTTTACTTACACAACTGCTTAACAAAGAACAGGACCCATTTATAAAACAGAGAATTCAACAGACACTAAATATATTAAAAACAAAATATCCTCCTGAAACTCCATCAAAGTCAATAAAAAAGAAAAAATAAAGGAAACCCTTTATACACAAGTAGTCAGTAAGTAGAAACTTTTAAACATAATGAAACTGTATTATTTTTTAATTTTACTGATTTTTAGTTGTGTTAATATATGTTTATCAACCACAGACCTGATATATACACCTAATTCAGAGACAGTTAACTATCTTTCTTCAGAAATGACATTCAGATTTTATTCTAATGGAGGAGTTTTGTCTGTAATTAAATTTGGTGTATTTCAGAAATTGAATTTAGGTTTTTCATTAGATATAGATAAATTAATTGGAAAAAATGATCCTGAAATTAGAGTCCCTAATATAAATGTGAAATATAGATTATATGATGGTTCAGAAAAATTACCGTCAATTACAATTGGCTATGATGGTCAAGGATATAATTTTGATACTTCTTCAAATACATATTCATATAAAGAAAAAGGAATTTTTTTTGTTTTAAGTAAAGAAATTCTTTTCTCTGGTTTTATCTTTAATTTTGGTTCAAATGTAAATTTTACAAAAGAAAATAATAAAGATAAAACTTCCACATTTGGTTTTTTAGGAATAAATTATACAATTCAAGACAATGAAAAAAACTTATGTGGTATTATCTTAGAATATGATGCTATAACAAACATAAAAGAACAATCAATATTAAATACAGCATTGAGATTTTTCCCTACCAGTAACCTTACTGTTGATTTATGTTTTAAAGATATTCTATCAAAGTATAACTTATCCAAAGAAAGAATTCTAAAAGTAACCTATCAAGGTAAATTTTAATAATGGAAGAAAAAATTTTAGTTCCTGAGTTTGAAAGACCTGTTGTTGAATTAGAAATTAAAATAAATAGATTAAAAGAAATTGTCAACAAAGAAAAAAAACAGGAATTAATTGATGAAATTAAAGTATTACAAGAAAAATGCGAAAAATTAAAGAATGAAATATATAAATCTTTAACTCCATTTCAAAAAATTCAATTAGCAAGACACCCAAAAAGACCTTATACAATGGATTATATCAATCTTTTATTTACTGATTTTATTGAGTTACATGGTGATAGACTTTTTTCTGATGATAAAGCAATTATCTGTGGTATAGGAATGTTTGAAGATATTCCTGTTGTAGTAATGGGACAGCAAAAAGGAAGAACTTTGGAGGAAAGTATTGATAGGAATTTTGGTATGATGCATCCGGAAGGTTATAGGAAAGCACTTCGTATAATGAAATTAGGAGAAAAATTTAAAAAACCAATAATTATTTTCATTGATACACCGGGGGCTTATCCCGGTATAGGTGCAGAAGAAAGAGGTCAAGCAGAAGCAATTGCAAAAAATTTAAGAGAGATGTCAATTTTAAAAACACAGATTATATGTATTGTTATTGGTGAAGGTAGTTCTGGAGGTGCTTTAGGAATAGGAATTGCAGATAGAATAATTATGTTAGAAAATTCTTACTATTCTGTAATATCACCTGAAGGTTGTGCTGCGATTCTTTTTAAAGATTCTAAAAAATCACATATTGCTGCAAATGCTTTAAAATTAACTGCACAGGATTTATTACAATTAGGAATAGCAGATGAGATTATTCCAGAACCTCTGGGAGGTGTTCATAGAGATATAGATCAAACAGTAAAAAAAATAAAATTATCTTTTAAAAAAAATCTTGAAGAGTTAAAAAAAATACCAGTTAAAAAACTTATAGAAAATAGATATAATAAATATCGCAAAATAATGAATTTTAGTTCCTAAAAATCAACATTGAAAAATAAAGCAATTATTTTGTTTTCCGGTGGTTTGGATTCTACAACTACTCTATATTATGCTATAAAAAAAGGATATAAATGTTTCTGTCTTATTTTTGATTATAATCAAAAACATAGAAAAGAAATTTTATCTGCCAGAAAAATAGCTGAAATTAATAAATGTGAATATAAAATTATAAAATTTGATCTGCCATGGACCAAGAATTTCTGCTCTTTAATAGATAAAAAATTAAATATAAAACAAAATGGGAAAATAAATAAAAACAAAATTCCAAACACTTATGTTCCTGCACGAAATACAATATTTTTAAGTTTTGCGATTTCATGGGCTGATGTTATTGGTGCTGATAATATATTTATAGGAGCAAATGCTGTTGATTTTTCTGGTTATCCTGATTGCAGACCACAATATTTTAAATATATCCAGAAAGTGGCTCAAACAGGAACAAAGAACTGTTTAAAAAACAGATTAAAAATAATTACACCATTAATTAATTTGAAAAAATCAGAAATAATAAAATTAGGTATAAAATTAGGTGTTCCATTTGAATATACCTGGTCATGTTATGCCGGAAAAGAAAAACCATGCAATAAATGTGATTCCTGTATATTAAGGAAAAAAGCTTTTGAAGAAGTAGGAATTAAAGATCCTTTATTAAGTGTTTCTGATATGTCAAGCAAATGATTTTTGGATATATAAAAGAAATTTTTTTTTCATATCAGGGAGAAGGTATATATTATTTACAACCACAAATTTTTGTTAGATTTTGTGGTTGTAATCTTGAATGTGATTATTGCGATGAAGCAGAAATAATAAAACTTAATGAAAGATATAAAAGAAATTTATATTCTGTATTAAACAGGATTAAAAATTTATCAAAAAAACATAAAACAAAAACAATCTGTATAACAGGTGGAGAACCCCTTTTACAATTAGAATTTTTGTTGGATCTTTTGAAAAATTTAAAAAAAAATAACTATAAAACATATTTAGAAACAAATGCTAGTTTGATTGAAAATTTTAAATATGTAATTAAGTATATTGATGTTATATCTGTTGACTTTAAATTTCCATCAAGTTGTAAAAATGATTTATTTTCTAAACATAAAGAATTTTTAAAATTGTGTAAAAAATTTAAAAAAGATTTTTTTGTAAAATTTATTCTGACAAATAAAACAAAGGACTACGAAATAAAAAAAAGTGTTAATATTATTAAGAGTATAGATAGAAAAATAAAAGTTGTGCTTCAACCAGTAACTCCAATTAGAAATATTTTTTTACCAAAACCAATAAAAATTTTTTTATGGTTTGACTATATTAAAAAAAAGTTATATAATATATATCTAATTCCTCAATTACATAAATTAGTTTGGAGAATCAAATAAAGAATTTTAAGTAGTATCAAAAGTTATATAAAAATTCATTGTTTTTGAGCAGATGGAAAAAATGGAGGTTCTATATGGAATTAGCATTAGGGATTGGATTAAGTGTAATAGGATTGGTTTTAGGTTTTGTATGGCATATAAATAATAAAAGTAATAATAAAGTAATAAAAGAGATATCAATTTATACACAGAAAATGATTGAACAAACACATAAAACAATTGAAGATGGAAATTTACGAACACAGAAAATGATTGAACAAACACAAAGAACAATTGAAGATGGAAATTTACGAACACAGAAAATGATTGAACAAACACAGAGAACAATTGAAGATGGAAATAAAAGATTGGAAACAATACTTTTAAAAATGGATACTACACTTCAGGAAATTGTTAAACTTACTGATACTACACTTCAGGAAATCGCTAAACTTATTGTATCAGATGGAGAGAGAACAAGGGAATTACTTAGAGATATAAAACCTGTAAAATTAAGATAATTGTAAAAATAGGTGCAAAATTAAGGAAATAATTATTTAAAAGTAATGTCAAAATACAAAATAATAAAAATAGAAAATAAATGAATACATCTGAATAAAAAAAGATTTTAAGATTACTCTTATAAGAAAGGAGACAGTAAAATGTCAGTATTGTGTATTTTTGAAGATGTAAAGTATAAAAAATTATTACCATTAGTATGGTTAAAACCTGTATATGAACTTCGTTGTGGAATGAGAAGTTTAATGGATAAAATTATATTAAATTATAAAAATTTAACTATAGAATTATTTTGTAGAGATTATTTAAAAGATGTAGTTAAAGAAAGATATAATTACAATGTGAATGCAGAAATAAAAGATAATGCTCTTTTTATAAACGGAAGAATTTTGATGGATAAACCAATATCTATTGAAGGACCAGAAGAAATAGGAATAAATAAAGAAAATGATATTGTATATATAAGAGTAAAAAAAGAAAATGCAAAATTGATTAATTCTGAATTTATTCTGGATTGTGATTTAGAAAAAATTAAAAAAACTTTTAAAAATATAAAAATAATTGAAACAAACTATACATTAATAAATTACTCATGGGATTTAGTACATTATAACCCAGAACAAATAAAGAATGAATTTGTAAAATTAGCCAATGCAGGAGAAATACAAGGAAATATCTATGAAAGAGTAGTAATTATTGATAAAAAAAATATATTTATTGGTAAGAATTCAAAAATAAAACCGGGTGTTATAATAGATAACGAAGAAGGTCCTGTTTATATAGATGAAAATGTATTAATTGAACCAAATGCTGTTGTTCAGGGCCCCACTTATGTTGGTAAAGGTTCAATTATAAGATTGGGAGCAAAAATTCGTGAAGGAACAAGTATTGGTGATGTCTGTCGTATTGGTGGTGAAGTTGAAGAATCAATAATTCATGGATATTCCAATAAACAGCATGATGGTTTTTTAGGTCATGCATATATTGGTATGTGGTGTAATTTAGGTGCATCAACAAATAATAGTGATTTAAAAAATAATTATGGAAATGTTAAAGTTTATGTAGAAGGTAAATTGATAGATAGCGGTTCAATGTTTGTTGGTCTTACAATGGCAGATCATTCAAAGTCAGGAATAGGAACAACATTTAATACAGGAACAGTTGTTGGTGTAAGCAGTAATATATTTGGAGAGGGTTATCCTCCTAAATTTATTCCATCATTCAGTTGGGGTGGTGCAAAAGGTTTTGTAACATATAGATTAGATGATGCATTAGAAGTTGTTTCTAAGGTTATGGCAAGAAGAAAAAAATCTCTCACAAAATCAGAAGAAAAATTGTTAAAAAAAGTTTTTGAATTAACCACTACAGAAAGAGCAGTAAAATAATGACTACAGATATTAAAAAAAGAATTAAAAGAAAAAAAATATTAACCGGGTATGCCTTTTTATTACCAAATATTACTGGTTTTATGATTTTTACACTTTTGCCTGTAGCTGCTTCTTTATTTTTAGCATTTGTTGATTGGGATATTTTAACACCTCCTAAATTTGTTTTTCTGGATAATTTCATTAAATTAATAAAAGATAAAGATTTCTGGTATTATTTATATAATACTTTTTTCTTTATGTTAGGAATTCCTCTTGGTATGGCTGTTTCTTTAGCAATGGCAATAGCGTTAAACCAAAAATTAAAAGGTATAGTAATATTCAGAACAATATATTTTTTGCCTGTAGTTTCATCAATGGTTGCTACTGCTTTAGTATGGAGATGGATATATAATCCTGATTTTGGTTTGCTTAATGCATTTTTAAGATGGATTGGTGTAATAAATCCACCCCAGTGGTTAGCAAGTACATTTTGGGCAAAACCAGCACTGATTATTATGGGTTTATGGAATGGTGCTGGCTATAATATGTTGTTATATTTAGCAGCACTTCAAGGAATACCAGAAGATCTATATGAAGCAGCAAGAATAGATGGTGCAACAAAATGGCAACAATTTATTCATATAACATGGCCTATGCTTTCTTTTGTTAACTTTTTTATGATAACAATGGGAATAATTGGTGGATTTCAGGCATTTGGAGTTCAATATGTAATGACAGGTGGTGGTCCTGCTGGATCAACAACCACTATAGTGTATTATATTTATAATAATGCTTTTCAATGGTTTAAGATGGGATATGCATCTGCTATTGCTTGGGTATTATTTGCTATGATGTTTACGTTTACTTTATTAAACTGGAAATTAGGTCAGCAAGCAAGAGAAAAATATTATTATTAAAAACAATGACTGAATTAACAGGAATTGAATCTAAAAAACGAAAAAAAAGAATTGAATTAATAAAAAAAATAATTTCATATATCTGTCTATCTGTTATTGGAATTAGTATGCTACTGCCATTTTTGTGGATGATTTCAACTTCTCTAAAAGAACCCGGTGCTGTTTTTACATATCCTCCTGAATGGATACCAAAACCTGTTGTTTTTAAAAATTATTCTGAAGCATGGAATGCTGTTCCTTTTGGTAGATTTTTTATTAACAGTATAATTGTTGCTGTATGTATAACTTTCGGACAACTTTTTACTGCTTCTTTAGCAGGATATGCATTTGCAAGATTGGAATTCCCTGGAAAAGATAAATTATTTTTAGCATATTTAGCCACTATGATGATTCCAGGCCAGGTTACAATGATTCCAATTTTTATTGTATTAAAAACACTGGGCTGGATAGATACTTACAAAGCACTTATATTACCCGGAATGTTTACTGCTTACGGAACTTTTATGTTAAGACAGTTTTTCCTTACTATACCAAAAGATTTAGAAGAAGCAGCAATAATAGATGGTTGCAGCAGATTTACTATATACTTAAAAATAATTTTACCTCTATCAAAACCAGCCCTTGCTACTTTAGGAACATTTGTATTTCTGGGTTCATGGAATGACTTTATGTGGCCATTGATAGTTACAAATTCAATGGAAATGAAAACATTACCAATAGGACTTGCATCATTCCAAGGTTTGTATACTACTGACTGGACATTACTAATGGCTGCTTCAGTAATTGTGCTTGCACCTGTTCTTATTGTATACATATTTAATCAAAGATTTTTTACAAAAGGTATAGTGATGACAGGTTTAAAAGGATAAAAATAAGGAGGAATTATGGCTGAAGTTATATTAAAAAATATATGTAAAACATTTACTGGAAATGTTCAAGCAGTAAAAAATGTAAATCTTACAATAAAAGATAAAGAATTTTGTGTGTTGGTAGGACCAAGTGGTTGTGGAAAATCAACAACTCTTCGTATGATAGCAGGACTTGAAGAAATAACATCAGGAGAAATATATATTGATAATAAATTAGTAAATGATATTGCTCCAAAAGATAGAGATATTGCTATGGTATTTCAAAATTATGCTTTATATCCTCATATGAATGTAAAAGAAAATATGGCTTTTAGTTTAAAAATGCGTGGTTATCCTAAGGAAGAAATAGAACAAAGAATAAAAGAATCAGCCAGTATATTAGAAATTTTACATTTATTAGATAGAACTCCTGCAGAACTTTCAGGAGGACAAAAACAAAGAGTTGCAGTTGGTAGAACTATAGTTAGACAGCCAAAAGTTTTTTTATTTGATGAGCCATTATCAAATTTGGATGCAAAATTAAGAGTACAGATGAGAGCAGAATTAAAAAAATTACATTTACGATTACAAACAACAATTATATATGTCACTCACGATCAAATAGAAGCAATGACAATGGGTAATAAAATTGTGGTAATGAAAGATGGAATTATACAGCAAATAGCAGATCCTGTAAGTCTGTATGATAGTCCAGTAAACAAATTTGTTGCTGGTTTTATAGGTTCTCCACCAATGAATTTTATTGAAACAACAGTAGTAAAAAAAGGAGATGAAATATTTCTTGATGAAGGAACTTTTTTAGTAAAAGTGCCAAGTAAAATGATCCAATTTTTAGAAAATTATAATAACAAAAAAGTTATTTTAGGAATTAGGCCAGAAGATATATATGATAGATTTTATTATACTCAACCAAAAACAGAAGGTAGAACTTTCATAGCAACAGTTGAAGTTGTTGAGCCGGTTGGAAATGAAAAATATTTACATTTAACTACCGGAAAGAACAGTTTTCAGGCAAGAGTAGATGCTCATAATAAAGCAGAGGAAAATCAGGATATTGAAGTTGTTTTTGATATGGATAAAGCACATATTTTTGATATAGAAACAGAATACAGATTGGGTCAGTTTGAAAACACACAATCACCACAATGATTAGCAAATATTTAAGGAAGGAAATCAGAACGTAACGTTTTAAAATATGCAAAAAATAGTCCTATTATTGTTTTTGAATCACAAATTTTACCTTTTTTAATCCAGTCAATTGCTATCTTAATAGGAACAATTTCTGATTCAAGAAACTCGTCTTCATCAAGATTTTTTCCAACAAATTTCAAATCAGTAGCAATAAATACATGCATAATTTCAGTTGAAAATGCAGGTGCAGGCCAATAAGAAATCACCTTTTTTATTTTTTTTGTTTCATAACCTGTTTCTTCTATTAATTCACGTTTTACACAATCTATAGGTTTTTCTTTCCTATCTAATTTGCCAGCAGGTATTTCATAGGTAATTTTTTTTACTGGATATCTGTATTGTTTTACCAATATTATATTATTTTTTTCTAAAATAGGAACTACTGCTACGGCTCCTGGATGTTCTGCGTATTCTCTAATAGATTTTTTACCATTAGGTAAAATTATTATATCTTTTGAAAAACTGATAAATTTGCCTTTATATATTTTTTTACGTTTAAAAAGATTTTCTTTAAGTTTCATAATAAATAATTTTTTCCTTAATTCCACTTATATTTATTAAAGCAAAAATAATAGAAATTGTCAAAATATTTATAAATTTTTTCCTCCCGGGAGGTTATTTAAAGTTTGACAAATATTTGGTTGTTTTGTATACTATAATGTAGAAAAAAATCATACTTAAAAATTTACAGAAATTTCTGCTGTAAATAAAATGTGTTTTAAAAAGAAAAATTCCTGATTTTTATGAATAATAAAAATAACAAAATAAAATATTGTAAAATATGTGGGAATTTATTTAAATTAAAACCAAAAGCTTATAAGCGCTTAGTATGTTATAATGAAAATTGTATAAAAGAACTGAGAAAAGAAAGAACAAGACAATGGAGACAAAAAAATAAAGATTATTTTACAAAAAAACCATCCTGGATAATAGAAAAATGGAATGAAGCAAAAAGAAAATGGAGAACAGAAAATAAGGACTACTGGAAACAATGGAGAAAAAAAAATAAGGAGAAATACAATGAATATATTAGAAACTACAGAAATAGAAAAAGAATTACAAAATCCTGATTTTACTAAAGAAGAATCTTGGAGAATATTTCGTATTATATCAGAATTTATAGATGGATTTGAAACTCTTTCTAAGGTTGAAAATGGAATATGTATATTTGGTTCATCAAGATTAAAACCAGATAATTACTATTATAAAATTGCACAAAAATTAGCATATTTACTTTCAAAACAGAATTATGCTATTATAACAGGAGCAGGTGGTGGAATAATGGAAGCAGCAAATAAAGGTGCTTATAAAGCAGGAGGTGAATCTATTGGATTAAATATTTCATTACCACTCCAGCAAAAACCAAATCCTTATGTAAAAACATTGCTTGAATTTAGATATTTTTTTGTTAGAAAAGTTATGTTTGTAAAATATGCTAAAGGATTTATTGTTTTTCCAGGTGGATTTGGAACACTTGATGAATTAACAGAAGCAATTACTTTAGTTCAGACAAAAAGGATTAAATCATTTCCTATAGTTCTATTTGGTAAACAATACTGGAATGGATTAATAAAATGGTTCAAAGATAAATTGTTAAAAAATAAATGTATTGAAGAAAATGACCTGTCTATTTTTACAATTGTTGATTCTATAGAAGAAACAATAAAAATAATCAAGAAAAAATTATACTGAATGTTTCTTTTATCAATATAAGAGCCAATATAAATAATACAAAAGCAATTATACCCACCACATTAAAACCATATTGCATAATCAAAACAACCAGAGCCCATAGAGTTATAATCATCATAAATCCTGCAGGTATAATAATAAAAAGATTTCTTTTATTTATTTTTTTTAACCAGACAGCAATTGTAAGAAGAACAAGCGATGCCAGAAGTTGATTTGATGTTCCAAAAACAGGCCAGATAATCTTCCATGCTGGAATTATATTCCCCTGAGCATCTTTTAAATTTATTAATACAAATATAGTTGGTAATATCAGAGTAATAAATGTGGCAAAATATCTTGAACTTGACTTTGTTAATGAGAAAAATTCCTGAAAAATATATCTACCAACACGAGTAGCAGTATCAAGTGTGGTTAATATAAAAGTGGATAATGCAAGTAAACCAAAAGAAAAACCCAATTTTGAAGGTATTCCTAAAATTTCCACAAATTTACCAATACCTGTAGCATAAATCACAAGAGGTGGTTTTGTTGCAATTTCATCATTTTTTACAATCATCATTAATGTAGTTAAAGCAATAACAGCAACAATACCTTCAACAAGCATAGCACCATATCCTACAATCTTAGCATCTGTTTCTTTATAAAGTTGTTTTGAGGTTGTTCCTGATGCAATAAGAGAATGAAATCCAGAAACAGCACCACAGGCAATAGTCACAAATAACATAGGAAAAAGAGAACCCATTTCTTTACCAGCATAAAAAGAAATAAAACCCGGATAGGAAATTCCAAATCCACCAAAAATAATACCTATTACTCCTGCAAATACTGAAACATAAAGTAAATATGAAGAAAGGTAATCTCTTGGTTGTAAAAGAAACCATACTGGTAATATTGAAGCCAAGAAACAGTAAATTATAAGAAAAATTGACCATGTTTTAGATATATCACCAAAAAGAACCGGAATATTTGTTAAAGGAAATATCTGTCCAATCCATATACTGACAAAAACCAGACAAACAAATAATAAAGTAAGCCATGCTAATGGCAATCTTAATTTATAAAGAGATATTCCAAATATTATAGCAAGAAATATATATAATATAGAAGATGTAGCAACTCCACCGTCCATTTTAAAAGTATTTGCTGTCAGGTCTATAAATACTATTAACACATAAATTAAAGAAAGCCATATAAATATTAAAAATAATTTGTAAACTCTTTTTGACATATATTCTTTTGCAATTTCTGCAATTGATCTTCCTTTATGTCTGATTGATGCTACAAGAGATGAAAAATCATGGACACCACCAATAAAAATAGACCCTATAATAATCCATAAAAGTGCCGGTAGCCAGCCAAAAGCAAGACCTGTAATAATTGGACCTATAATAGGTCCTGCTCCTGCAATTGATGAAAAGTGATGTCCAAAAAGCACCAAAGGATGTGTGGGTACATAATCAATATTATCTTTCAGGGTATGTGCTGGAGTAGGATTTTTATTGTTAAGTTCAAATATTTTTTTAGATAAAAAACCATTATATCCAAAATATGCAATAAAAAATAAAATAAGAATTAATAAAAATATATAAATAATCATATTATAAATTTTATAAAATAATTAACAATTTTTCAAGTTTTATATCTGTAAACACTTTCTACAATATTTAACATCGGTTTTAAACCAAATATAGCATATAATAATTCTCTATCTTCTATTTTTTCTACTTTTTTTACTTCATTAAAACTTTTTAACATAAATATGTTTACAAAAAATCTCATAACTGCTGAAATAAATACTAAAGTAAGCAGACTGGAATTTAAAATTAAACCTGGTAAATTTTTTGCTAACCATCCTCCAATAAATGAACCCAAGAATATAAAAAAACCATTTGTGAAATTAAAATAACTTACACAACGTGTCCTTTTTTCAGATGAAACAGCATCAAAAATAAAATTTACAGTAGCAAGATTATAACCTGACCATATATATCCACCAAAAAAATTTACAATTGTCAGATATACTGGATTTTTTGAAAAAAGCCATAATAAAGGCATTATAACAATAAATATTGCTGATGTTTTTATTATTTTTACATTTCCATATTTATCTGTAAAATTTCCCCACAAAGGTAAAAATAAAAGTCCACCCAAACAACCAGAAGATACAATAATTGTATATGTTGAATATTTAAATTTAAGTTCATCAAGCATATATACTGCAAAAAAAGGTGCAGCAAGAAATGTAGCAAAATTAAACAGAGAAATAAACAGAACAAATTTCACGAAATTGCTTTCTTTAAATCTTCTTATAAATTGTATATAAGAAAATTTTTCACCAAAATTATTGTTAGTATTATCAATATTTCTAACTGGTAAATCATCCATTTTACTTACATATATTCCTGATATAATCCTGCAAATACCTGCTAATAAAAATAATGAAATAAAACCAACAATTTTATTATGAACAATAAATAAATATGAACCTGCAATAAGACCACTTATGAAAACTATAAAGCCTAAAATTTTGCCTCTCCATGCAAAATATTTTCCATATTTATCACTATCCACTGTATCACTCATTAAACTCATCCATACAGGTTGAGTCATAGAACCAAAAATACTATTTAAAGTAATTAAAAAAATACCCATTGCAATCTGTAAATTTATTGGTATAAAAAAAACCAAAGAAATTAAAAAAAATGTTAATGCCTGCAAAAATACAAAAATATAAATTGTTTTTAACCTGCTTTTAATTATTTTTGCAATTTCTGTTGTTGTTAATTGAATAATAGAAGTAAATAATTGTGGAATAGAAGCAAGCAATCCTATTTGAAAGTTATTTGCTCCAATAAATAGCATAAATGGAGTAATATAATTTGCTGTAACTCCAAGAGCTATTGAAGCAAAGATACCATCCTGGAAGGAAGCTTTTAAACTTTTTTCTTTTGACATATCTAAGAATATGGATATTTAACATAATTTTTTTAAAAAAATCAAATCATCTTTTCTTGACTTGAATTGAAAGAAAAAATAATGTATAGTATTTATAATTGCTTAACCTCCCTGGTAAATGGTTTTATACAAATTTTTCTTTGATAAATTTTTTATGATAAAGAGTGTGCATTTCAAGATTATGTTTAATAGAATCAACAATTTGTAATCTCATCAAATAAAGAAATAAATATGAATAAATTAATAATAGTTGTAGATGATGAAAAGGATATTTTAGAACTCGTATCTTTACATCTCAATAAAGCAGGATATAAAACCAAAGAATTTTCTGATGCAAAGAGCTTTCTAAAGTTTATAGAAAAACAAATTCCAGAACTTGTAATACTTGATATTATGCTTCCAGATATGGATGGTTATGAAATCTGTAAATATTTAAAATCACAGGATAAATTTTTATTTATTCCTGTAATAATGCTTACAGCTAAAGGTGAAGAAGTTGACAAAATTCTTGGGCTAGAATTAGGTGCTGATGATTATATAACCAAACCATTTTCACCAAGGGAGCTTGTAGCAAGAGTAAAAGCAGTTTTAAGAAGACAGAAAACAAAATATGAAACAAAAACTAGAAAGATAGGTGATATACTATTAATTGATTTAGACAAATATGAAGTATTTGTTGAAAATAAAAAGATAGATCTAACAACAACAGAATTCAGAATTTTAGAAATTCTTTCTTCCAAGAAGGGTCTAGTATATACAAGGGATAAACTCTTAGATAATCTCTGGGGACAGGAAAAAGCAGTTCTGGACAGAACAATAGATGTCCATATAAAGAACCTTCGTGAAAAATTAGGTAAAGCAGGAAGTTTCATTAAAAACATAAGAGGTATTGGCTATAAACTTGAAGAAGATTGAAAACAGAAAAAAAACAATTTTTTTAAAATTGTTCGGATGGCAAGTTATAACAATTCTTGGCTTTTCCATTTCAATTTTCCTGTTTTCTTTTTCTTTAATAAAAAAACATTATCTTACCACACTGCAATCAAACCTTATAAATCTTGCCAAAACATTAAATCTTAAAGTAATACCATTATTAGAAAAAAAACAATTTTCTGAATTAGACCTGCTTGTTAAAAATCTTGATAAAGATATCAACACAAGAATAACAGTAGTGACCAATGAAGGAATTGTGTTGGCTGATTCAAAAAATAATCCTAAAACAATGGAAAATCATAAAAACAGACCAGAAATAAAAAAAGCACTACAAGGCAATACGGGTCAATCATTGCGTTTCAGCACAACTATTAAAAAAGAAATGCTTTATGTTGCCATACCTATCTACCAGAAAGGTAAAATCACCGGAGCATTGCGGGTAAGTCTATTTGTGGAACATATAAATTTATTATTAAATGATATAAAATTTAAGTTTCTACAGGTTACTTTTATAATAATATTGATATCTCTTTTAATTTCATTAATTTTTTCAAGGAACATTTCTAAACCCATAAAAGAACTCTCTTGGGCCTCAAATGAAATTGCTAAAGGAAATTTTGATGTAAAGGTAAACATAAGAAACAATGATGAATTAAAAGATTTTGCAGACAGTTTTAACTATATGGGACAGAAAATAAAAACCCTTTTTACTGATATTTCCCAGAAAAAGAAAGAACTTAACAGTATCTTGTCTTCGATTCGGGAAGGACTTATTGTCATAGATAAAGAAGATAGAATTGTATTGAGTAATAACAGTTTTAAAGATATTATTAAAAACGATCTTATAGATGGTAAGTTCTACTGGGAGATACTCAGAGAACCTAATTTTACAAATCTTATTAAAAAGGTCAAAAACAACAAAGTAAACACAATCAGTGAAATAGAATTAGGAAACAAGATTTTTCTGGTAAGTGTGACACAAATGAGTCAAAGTGAGGAAACCATTTTAACCTTAAACGATATAACAGAAATAAAAAGGACCGAAACAATAAAAAAAGATTTTGTTGCAAATGTTTCGCATGAATTAAAAACACCACTTACATCTATAAAAGGATTTGTTGAAACGATTGAAGAAAATATTGTCGATAAGAACACTATACATTATCTTGATATAATAAAGCGAAACATTGACCGAGTTATAAATATAGTTAAAGACTTATTAATACTCTCAAACCTTGAAAAGAAAGAAACAAAATTAGAATTACAAAAAATCAATCTAAGTGAAATATTGAATGATGTATTAAAAATATTTGAGCAAAAAATAAAGGAAAAACATTTAAAATTAAATTTTGATATAGAACAAAACATTATAATAAATGGAGACCCATTTCAAATTGAACAAATGTTTGTGAATTTAATAGATAATGCAATTAAATACACAGAACAAGGAGAAATAACAATAGCAGTGAAACAAACGGATTCGTCTGTAAAAATTGAAATAGAGGATACAGGCATTGGTATATCAAAAGAACATTTACCACGTATTTTTGAAAGATTTTATGTTATTGATAAATCCCGTTCAAGAAAATTAGGTGGAACAGGACTTGGACTATCCATAGTAAAACATATAGTATTACTACACAATGGCAGTATAGATGTTAAAAGTCCACCTAAAAACGGTAGAAAAGGCACAAAATTTATAATTAACATTCCAGTATAACATTTTTAAAACCTCTTAACTCAGAATTAATATTTCGTTTATATTTACTTAACATTAATCCAGTATAATAATATTAAAATGAAAAATGATGATTTCATTAATAAAAATATTGCTTTAGTAAAAAATATTGCCAGCAAATACAGTAACTCAAGAATTCCTTTTGAAGATCTTATACAAGAGGGTTTGATAGGTTTAATTGAAGCAAAAAAGAAATATAATCCTCAAAAGAATATTAAATTCTCTACATATGCTTATTTTTGGATTCACAAAAAGATTCGTAAATTTATAAAGAATGAGAAAAAAATGGAACTCACTGAGTTTGATGATAATGTTATAAAAAATATTTGTGAAAAAGAACCTTATAAAAATACAGAAATTAAATTCCCGAACAATTTAGATAAAATTGAGAAAGATATTCTTAAACATTTTTTTGAAAAGAAAATGCCACTTGATAAAATAGCTATATTATTTGATTTACGAAGAGAAAGAGTACGTCAAATAAAACAAAAAGCATTAAGAAAGATAAGAATTAATACAAAATTAACATAAAACTTATACCTTGGTTAGCATAAGAACGGTATAATATAGTTGTAATAAAATTTTAAGAAAGAAGGAGGTGATCAATAAAATATCTGAGATAAAAAAGAAAAAAGTATTATCTCAAGTAATGAAGGTCGACAAAAAATCTAAATGAAAGGAGAACAAAATAAAATGTATAAACATTTTTTAATGGTTAGTATAATGCTTATTTTTTCGACTGCTTGTTTTGGAATAGAAATAGATTCTCTTCTCAACAAATTAGTTGAAAAAGGGCTATTAACTGCTCCAGAAAGTCAGGAAATAAGAAATGAAACGATAGATATTGTTACAAAAGAAAAAAAACAACAAAGTGAAGAAACTGAATCTTTGATAAAGAAATCTATACCCAAAATAAAAATAAGTGGTTATACTCAAATGATTTATACTGATGACCAAACTTCCGGAGGAAAACAACCATTTAATATTAAAAGGGCAAGATTTGCTTTTAATGGCAAACTAAACGATTGGTCTTCTTTTAAGGTCCAACCCGACTTTGCCGGTATAGCAACAGGTTCTAATGTATCATTCAAAGAAGCATTTATAGAACTAATCGCTATTCCTGATATTGCCACATTAAGATTTGGTCAGTATCATCAGCCATTTGGGTTTGAAAATTGTTACTCAAGTTCAAAAAAGAAACTTGCAGATACACCATATTATATGAGTAAAGTATTAGCAAGTGACTATGATTACGGTATACAATGGTGGGGAAACTTAAGAGGCCCATACAAAAATAAGTTTTCTTGGCGGGTAGCTGTTATGAACGGATCATGTAAAGGTACTGAAGATAATACAGAAAAAGATTATGCCGGTAGAATACTTTTTATGCCTATGAAATCAGTTGAAATAGGTTTATCCGGCTACAATAGAAATATTAACAATTTTACATCTACTGCACATTATGAAGGGCATGTAAAGATTGAATTTGACAATCCATTTCCATTCTTTTTTACATCTGAATATGTTGGAGGTAAGGATTTAAATGCAAAAAACGATGTTATGGATATAATAATAACTGTGGAAACTAACCCTTTATTCAAAACAAGTTTCTTGAGTAAAATCTTACCTGTATTGCGGTATGAATTATGGGATCCTAACATAAATAATAATAACGACGATGTAAACAATATCAGTGTAGGTGTAAATTGTTATATTGACCAATCTCTTAGAATACTTGTAGATTATGTGAAAAAGAATGAACAACCATCTGTTAATGATGATAAGGTAAATTTTATGTTACAAGTAAGTTATTAATGACAAAATTGGAGGAGGTAAACAATGAACAAATCATTTTTAAAATTCTTTATAACTTTCTTTATAACAATGTTTATCACAAAAATAAATTTTGCAGCAAGACTAATTCTGATAAACGGGGCAGGTGCAACTTTTCCCTATCCTATCTATTCAAAATGGTTTTATGAGTATGCAAAAATAGATGGCACAGTAAACTTTAATTACCAATCTATTGGTTCTGGAGGAGGAATAAGGCAAATTATTGCTCAAACAGTTGATTTTGGCGCAACAGATGGACCAATGACAGACAAACAATTAAAACAAGCACCTGGTGAAATACTTCATATACCTATGGTTGCAGGAGCAGCTGTAGTGGCATATAATTTAGAAGGATTAAATAAAAATCTAAATTTTAGTCCGGATGTATTGGCAGACATATTCCTTGGAAAAATTTCAAAATGGAATGACAAAAGAATTGTTAAAGATAATCCAGGAATAAACCTTCCTGACAAGAAAATAATTGTCGTGCATCGTTCAGATGGAAGTGGAACAACCTATATTTTTGTAGATTACCTTTGTGAAATATCTCAAAAATGGAAAAATACAGTTGGTAAAGACACATCTGTCAACTGGCCTATTGGTCTAGGAGCTAAAGGTAATGAAGGAGTAGCCGGATTGATTAAACAAACCCCTAATTCAATTGGATATGTTGAACTTACTTATGCTATTAAGAACAATATTTTTTATGGAGCAGTGAAAAATAAAGCAGGAAAATTTATCATTCCAAACTTAGAGAGCATAACAGCAGCAATAGCGAGTAAGACAAACGATATCCCTTCTGATTTTAGAGTATCACTGGTAAATCCTGATGGACCCGATGCTTATCCAATAGCAGGTCTAACATGGATTTTAGTCTACAAAAAACAAATTGATAAAATAAAAGGTGAAAAAATAGTAAAATTCTTGAACTGGGCAATAACTGATGGACAAAAATATGCAGAAGATTTATTGTATGCACCCTTACCAACAAACTTAGTAAGTCTGATACAAAAGAAAATAAAAGAAATAAGTTATTAGTTAAATTCCATCTTAACAAATGTGGAAATAACATTTTTCAGTATATGAACAAAAAGTGGATAAAACTAATTGACCCGTTATTTATGAGGACAACTATGATACTTGCAGTATCCATAGTTGTCCTCGTCGTAATTTTGTTATTTAGTATGACTAAACAGTCAATGTTGTCAATCCATAAATTTGGGTTACATTTTCTATTTGACAGTGTATGGAATCCTGTTACAGAAAAATTCGGTGCTTTACCATTTATATATGGAACATTTGTTTCATCTGTACTGGCACTATTAATTGCTGTTCCAATATCGCTTGGTATCGCTATTTATTTATCTGAAATTGCACCATTATGGATAAGACAATTTCTAGGATTTATGGTTGAGTTATTGGCTGCAATACCAAGTATAATATATGGAATGTGGGGAATTTTTGTTCTATCACCATTTTTAAGAGAATTTGTACAACCATTTTTATGCAAATATTTTGGCTTTTTACCAATATTCAAAGGCCAATTCTATGGTGTCGGTATGATGACTGCTGGAATTATTTTAAGTATAATGATTATTCCAACAATATCTTCTGTCTCAAAAGATATTTTTTTATCCGTCCCTTTGGACCAAAGAGAAGCTGCTATGGCACTAGGTGCAACTCAATGGGAAACAATAAGATTATCTGTTCTTAAATATGCAAAAACAGGAGTGATAGGTGCAATTATATTGGGATTTGGAAGAGCAGTGGGTGAAACAATGGCAGTAACTATGGTTATAGGTAACAAACCTGAGATTGCTATTTCTTTATTTGCACCCTCATATACTATAGCAGCTCTTATAGCAAATGAATTTACTGAAGCAGTAAATGATTTGTATGTATCAGCACTTATTGAAATGGGGCTTATATTATTTGCATTAACATTTGCTCTTAATATAATAGCCAAATTATTAATACAGTCAATTTCAGGCAAATTAAGATAAATAAAAGATGAATATTTATAAGAAAAGAAAAATTGTTAATAAAATAATGATCACAATTACAGTTTTGTGCACTTTAATAACTTTAGTTCCTTTAATAAGCATTTTTATAAGTGTTATTTCAAAAGGAATTTTGAGCATAAACATTGATTTTTTTCTAAATATTCCTAAACCTGTTGGAGAACCTGGTGGAGGTATGAGTAACGCAATTGTGGGAAGTTTAATTTTGATTGGACTTTCATGTTTATGGGCACTACCTTTGGCTATATTTGGTGGTGTTTATCTTGCTGAATTTGGTAATAACAAATTGGGTGCAATAATCAGATTTACTGCAGATGTTTTAAGTGGAGTGCCATCTATTATAATTGGAATTTTTGCATATTTGTTTTTTGTGTTGCCAATGAAAAGTTTCTCTGCTATAAGTGGTGCTTTTGCATTAGGAATAATTATGCTACCAATAGTAATGCGAACGACTGAAGAAATGGTCAAAATGGTTCCAAACACTTTAAGAGAAGCTTCTCTTGCATTAGGTATAAGTAGATTCAGGACAACGATAAGTATAGTGCTTAAAACAGCAATGCCAGGTATAATTACAGGAATAATGTTAGCAATAGCCCGTATAGCCGGGGAAACAGCACCTCTATTATTTACTGCTTTTGGTAATAGGTTCTGGCATCAAGGACTGGATAAACCAATTGCTGCTCTACCACTACAAATATTTGTTTATGCCATTTCTCCTTTTGATGACTGGCATAGGCAAGCATGGGCAGGCACTTTAGTGCTAATTTCGATGATATTTATAATAAATTTAATAAGTCGTAAAGTGATGAAATCAAGTTATAAAATATATTAAGTTGAAGGTTAATGTTGAATATATGGAAAATGTAATAGTGTGTAAAATAATAACTAAGAATTTAAATGCTTATTTTGGTAATTATCAAGTATTGAAAAATATTAATCTATCAATTCCAGAAAAAAAGGTTACAGCAATTATTGGCCCTTCAGGATGTGGTAAAACAACATTAGTACGATGTATGAATAGAATGCATGAAGTTACTCCTGGTGCAAAAGTAGAAGGAGAAATTTTATTAGATGGAGAAAATATTCTTGCAAAAGATGTAGAACCAATTGAAATAAGAAGAAAAGTGGGTATGGTATTTCAAAAGTCAAATCCATTCCCAACACTTTCTATATATGATAATGTAGCTGTTGGGTTAAAATTAAATGGAATTAGAAAAAAATATATACTAAATGAAGTGGTAGAAACATCATTAAAGCATGCCGGTTTATGGGATGAGGTAAAAGATAGACTTAATATTGCAGGAGCAAGTCTTTCCGGAGGTCAACAACAAAGATTATGTATTGCCAGAGCACTAGCTATTAAACCAGAAGTAATACTGTTTGACGAACCCTGTGCAAGTTTGGACCCAATTTCAACTAAAAAAATAGAAGAACTTATTCTTGAGTTAAAAAAGGACTATACAATAATTATTGTTACACACAATATGCAACAGGCAGCACGTATATCAGATTATACAGCATTTATGTATTTAGGGGAACTTATAGAATTCGATAATACTGAAAAGATATTTACTGTTCCCAAAAATAGCAAAACAGAAGATTATCTGTCAGGAAAATTTGGATAATCAGTTTTCAAGAGGTGAGTTTATGTTAGAAGAAAAAATGACAAATCTAAAAAAAAATATAATTGAATTTGCAGGATTAGTTGAAAATATGCTTGATAGAAGCATGAAAGGGTTAGCACAAAAAGACAAAGATTTACTAAATGAAGTAATAAATAATATGGAACCAAAAACAAATCATCTTGATCTAGTGATTGAAGAAATGTGTATTAATATTATAGCACAATATGCACCTAAAGGAAAAGAGTTGCGGATTATTATTATGGCTATTGAAATGAACAAAGATCTGGAACGTGCTGGTGATCATATAGTAAATATAGCCCAGAGTGGTCTTTATTTAATAGAAAGGCCATTGCTCAAACAGTTTATTGATTTACTAAAAATGAGTGAAATAACAAAGCAAATGTTCAGTGACAGTATAAATTCCTTTGTAAATGAAGATACACAATTAGCAAAAAACGTTTGTGAGAAAGATTGTTTGTTAGATAATCTATGTAAAAGTATTTTAAAAGAATCTATTTTATTAGTGAAAAATGACAGTTCTGCTATCGAAAGAATCTTACATTCTATAAGAATATCGCATAACCTTGAAAGAATATCTGATATTTCAACAAATATCTGTGAAAATGTAATTTATTCAACAACATGTAAAGTAATCAAGCATCATAATATACAAAACAATAAATGAAATAGTACTGCTATACCCAGATTAATTCACAGAAATCTGTCAGAGTTGTAATTAAAAGATTTGCATAATTATTTTTTTTAATGTATAATAAAAAAATATAAATAATATGAAAAAATTACCAATAGGAATACAAAGTTTTGAAGATATTATAACAGAAGATTATATTTATGTTGATAAGACAGAATATATTTATAAACTAATAACAGAAGGTAAGGTTTATTTTTTATCAAGACC
>Ga0272448_1002003_pt1 | contig 26397 bp, 26 predicted proteins | sample YNPCB0191_FD_202220 | JGI IMG/M metagenome (GOLD analysis project Ga0272448, IMG submission 202220) | Hot spring sediment microbial communities from Yellowstone National Park, WY, United States - YNP-CB-019-1 | ecosystem: Environmental > Aquatic > Thermal springs > Hot (42-90C) > Sediment... | reverse complement strand
CGCCATACGAAAACCCTGTGATTTTGCAAGTTTTCGACATTCACAGGCTCTGTGGCGATGATGTCATGGCGAGGCGGCCACAGGCGGCGAAGCAATCCCCTTGCCTGCCGGGAGACTGCTTTCCCTACGCTACGCTCCACCACGCTCCGCTCGTGGCAGGCGGGACATGCGCTTTGCTCGCCGTGACATACGTTGAGAGTGTTGGCAACAGAGCAACATTCGTACGACAGTTTTTGCGTAGACACCCCAGAACGCGGCAACTTGACAGGGTCTTTCGCGCTGTGTTATTATCCCTGCCATGAACAAACAACCGAATGGAAATATCCCCTCACCGTCCAGCGAGCCTGGCCGGACTCCTCCGGCGGGCAACTGGCTTGAACGTGCCAGTGACGCGCTGGCGCGTTTGGGTCTGGTGGAATTTGCCATGCGACTGGGAAACCATGTGGTTTCGGTGATCATGGTGCTGGCAGTGGTATTGATTATGCAGGTACTGTACCCGCCGGCGGCGCTGGCTTCCGAGGAGGCGCAAGCCGTCGTGACGCCTGTCGAAGGGGCGCTATCGGCAGCAGACATCCCGGTCATCACCCAGGGGGAAGTCCAGGCCATCGGTCGCTCTACCTCGCCGCACACCATTGTCCCCTCGCGCCCACGAATTGACGTCATCCAGTACACCGTCCAGCCAGGGGATACCGTCTTTGGCATTGCCGAAAAGTTCGGCTTGAGGCCAAGCACGATTCTCTTTGGCAACTACGCTGTGCTGAAAGATACGCCGCACAGCCTGCGGCCGGGGCAGGTATTGAACATCCTGCCGGTAGACGGCACCTACTATGAGTGGTTGGGGACAGAAAACCTCAACAAAGTGGCCGAGTTCTTCGGCGTTGATGCGGAGGCCATCGTTAACTATCCGGGCAACCACCTCGACCCGGAAACCATCGGCGATTATGCCAGTCCCAACATTCCTCCTGGCACCTGGTTGATTGTGCCGGGCGGACGGCGTGAATTGCTTTCCTGGCAGGCGCCGATTGGCATTACCCGCCAGAATCCGGCACGCGCCAAAATTATCGGCCCCGGCGCCTGTGGGGCGGTTTCGGGCGGCGCCGTGGGTTTTGGAACGTTCGTCTGGCCAACGCCGAAGCACTGGATTTCGGGATACAACTATTCGCCGGAGACCGGTCACTACGCCATTGACCTGGCCGGCGAACTGGGCGACGGGGTCGTTGCCACCGACGCCGGCGTGGTCGTGTACGCGGGCTGGAACGACTGGGGCTACGGCAATGTGATCGTACTCGATCACGGCAACGGCTGGCAATCGCTGTACGCGCATCTCAGCCAGATCAACGTCGCCTGTGGTCAAAGTGTTGGGCAGGGTGAATTAATTGGTCTTGTGGGGAGCACGGGCAATTCCACAGGGCCGCATCTCCATTTCGAACTGATGCACGTTCAGTACGGCAAGGTCAATCCCCTGGATTATTTGCCGCCCCCGTAAACGCCCCATCAGCTGCTGTACCCGCCGGCGAGGGGGGCGTGGCCAGAGCCTGCGCCCGTTGACGGGCGCGTTCGGCCTGGCGTGAGCGCCCCAGCTGCTCGCAAGCGCGTGCCAGCAACTCCCAGACGTGCACCTGCTGTTCATCCAACTGTAACGCCTTTTGCAACGGTCGCAAGGCGGCGCGCGCGTTTCCGGCCTCGAACAACGTTTCTCCGAGCCGCGCCCACCAGGAGGCGACGTCAGGCGCCAGGTGGGTAGCCTTGCGGTAGGCGCGCCGGGCCTCTTCCAGACGCCCCTGCGCCCGATACCCATCCCCCAGGCTGGCCCAGGCGTCGGCCTGATGTGGATCGAGTTCGAGGCTTTTCTGCCAGGCCTGAAGCGCGGCGGCGCTCTGGCCGCAGGCATGATACACGCGCCCCAGGCTCTCCCAGGCCCGGGCATTGACTGCGTCCAGCGCCACGGCTCGCTGACAGGCCTGCTGCGCGGTCGTCTTATCGCCGTTGGCCAGCGCCGTCAGCCCCAACTCCAGCAAGGCGCGCGCCTGATCGGCCTGGTGCCCTGTCTGCTCCGCCAGTTGCACGCTTTGCCGGGCCAGGGCCAGAGCACGTTCCCCCTCTCCTCTCTGACGATAAAGGGAAACCAGTTCGAGCAGCAGCGTCAGTCGAGTTGCCTGGGCTTCGGCGGTTTCAGGCAGGCTGGCCAGCATCGCCGTGCGCAGGGCGATGGCGTTCTCCGCGTCGGCGCCGGTCGCCGACGGCGGCGAGACGTTGGGGGGCAGAGAGGGAACAGGCGGAGGAAGTTCCACCACGCGATGGCGAAAAGCCCAGAAATCCGGCGCACGGCGCGGCAACGCTGTCGCTTCCTGAGGGGTGAGCCAGAAGACAAGGCGAGCGCGGTGCTCCACAAAGAGTTCGCGCCGCAGATTGAGCGCCCGGTAAGCGTTGCCCCCGTCTTTTCCGCCTCCCCAGCGCAGACCACTGACAAAGAAGACTGTCTGTCCCACATCAGCGCGTTGCGCCAGTAGCCAGGCGATGTCAAATTGCTCGGCACTGATCAGGAGTCGCTGCACGTTCTGCCCCAGCGCGCGCAAGCGCGTCTCCAATGCAGTTTCTGCCTGCTGCCGAATCGTCTCTGTCGGATAGACAGCCAGCAAGAGCGAGGGCCTGTCCCAGCGGATAGCCAGTTCGAGTTCAGCGAGGAGGATTTCCAGGCATTCCTCCAACGTTGTGCTGGCGGGGAGCGAGGCGGCGCTGGTCGTCATAGGCGCCCTGTCCTGTGGGTTACCCCAGATATTCCCTCAAATGACGACTGCGGGTAGGATGGCGTAACTTGCGCAGCGCTTTCGCTTCAATCTGACGCACGCGTTCGCGCGTCACGTTGAAGTAACGACTGACCTCCTCCAGCGTGTGGTCTTTGCCATCAATCAGGCCAAACCGCAGTTCAAGTACCTGGCGTTCGCGTTCCGAGAGCGCGGCCAGGGCATGTTGTACCTGCTCCCGCAACAGTTCACGCGCGGCCGCGTCCATTGGCTCAACGGCCTCCTCGTCCTCGATGAAGTCGCCTAACTGTCCTGAATCCTCATCGCCTACCGGCCCTTCCAGCGAAACCGGCTCTTCTGCCGAACGCAGGATGCGTTCGACCTTGGCCGTCGCCTGCTGCCAGCGACGATGCAGGGCCGTATCGAGAGGGCGTTTCTCGGCGCGTGCCCGCAGGATTGCCTGCACATCTTCAGGGGAAAGGAAGCCAGCCTCCAGGGCCACCTCTTCGCTGCTGGGCTCCCGTCCCAATTGTTGCGCCAGCGTACGCTGGGCCTTGACGATGCGCGAAATCGACTCGAAGAGGTGAACCGGGATACGGATGGTGCGCGCCTGTTCAGCCAGCGCGCGATTGATGGCCTGGCGAATCCACCAGGTGGCATAGGTGCTGAATTTGTAGCCGCGGCGCGGGTCGAACTTGCTGATGGCGCGTAGCAAGCCCAGATTGCCTTCCTGAATCAGGTCCAGGAAAGCGACGCCCCGCCCCAGATAGCGTTTCGCTACACTGACTACCAGCCGCAGGTTGGCGCGAATGAGGGCGGCGTGCGCCTCTTCGGCGCGACGGCGCGTCTCCGCCAGTTCGGCATTCAAGGCCTCTTCTGCCGGCAGATGCTGATAGAACGTGCGCAGGCCCGGTAAATCTCCATGCCGTTGCAGGTACTTCAGCAGCCACTCGGCGAACGGCGCCGGCAGGAGGTAGAACGCCAGGAACATACCGTACACATGGGTAACCAGTTCATCCCAAAGCGGGTCTTGCCCCCAGGCCCGTTGTTCCATGAACGACCGCAGATAGGATGGCGAGTCGCTCTCCCACGTCTGGTGGAGCATTTGGGCTTCGGTAAGCATCAGCGTCAGATCGGGCAGGGCAATGGCCAGGCGCGCGGCATCCTCTCCAGCGCGTTGCCAGTCGGTCAGCAAATCGCGCAGGGCCAGGCGGTAGATCGCCCGCGCCGGCGTTTCGTCGGCCGCGCGGGCGTGTCGCCGGCGGCCCAGGGTTGAAATCAAGCGCCGCCCCTCCAGCAGTGTCGCCAGACGAAACTCCGAGTCGGCATCCAGCAGGCGCACGCCACCGATTTCGCGCAGGTAGAGGCGCACCGGGTCTTCGGTCAATTCGGCTATGGTCTCGGCATCGCGGAAGTCCAGCGCTTCCTCTACGGCCAGTTCGTCCACCTCTTCGAACAGGATGTCTTTCTCGGAGAGAGGTTCTTCCAGATCGGTCATTTCGCCCATCGGCTCTTCCTCGCCAGGAAAATCGGCCCGGCGCGCTTCCTCTGGCAGAGGCCGCTCTTCGGGCGGCGCGGGAGGCGATTCTGGCAGAGAGGGACGACGAGGATAACGTGGGACAGGTTTCATTTTTCGAGTCATAGTTCTCAACGAGGAACAACGGCTTTCTGCGCCGCCTGATCGAGCACCATGAGCGCCTGACGTAATTGCCGGGCCATATCCAGATAGGCCACCGTACGCAGGTCTCCCTGCTCCTGGGCTTCCTCTTGCAGGAAGCGCAACTGATTCAGACGGTCGCGGATGGTTAGACGGCGCAACTGACGCACCGCGCGGAATAACTCCTCCAGCAAACGGTCATCCAGTGCGTCGGGCGCTCCAGCCTGACGTTGTAAATCGGCCATCATTTCATCGAATGGAGGAGAAAGATGAAGTTGCAGGTACTGCGCAACGTCTTGAGCATCCTGTTCCAGAGCCGCGCGCAGCAGGCGAAAGAGAGTTCGATGAGCGGTATCGCCGAAATCTTCTTCGAGCAGGCGGTTCAGGCCGGCTTCCTGCAACCAGCGATCCAGACGATAGAGCAAATCCGGGCGAGATAACAGGGAACCCAGCAGGTAGGCTTCCAGACGACGGGCCGGCGTAAGTGAACTGCCGGCGGTGGTCGGCGTCGGCGACGGTGGCTGACTTGCCGCCGGTTGAGGACGAGGGCGAGGCGTCGCGCGGCGGGCGGGCGCGTTTTCTGCACTGATCAGCGCGCGCTCATCCACGCGCAGGAAACGCGCCAGTTTCTGGCGGTAAGCCTCCCGCTCGACCGCATCGGGAATATCCTCGATCAGCGGCAGGACCTGGGCGGCGATATCGGCCTTGACCTTGGCGTCTTCCAGATCGCGGCCCGCCGCCAGCGCCTGCATCACATGCACCACAATCGGCTGCGCATTCTCCACCAACGTCTGCCACTGCGCCGGGTCGCGCTGAACGATTTCATCAGGGTCAAGGGCATCCGACATGAGCGCGACGCGCAAATCGGCCTGCAGGCGCGCTTCGTGGCGTAACAGGCCACGCGCGTCAAAGCGCAGTTCGGTCGTGTGATCGAGACTCTGGCGCGCCGCCTCCAGCCCGCGCAGGATGGCCGCCTGGCCGGCGGCATCGGGGTCGAGCGCCAGCACCACCCGTCGCGTGTAACGCTTGAGCAAACGTAACTGCTCCTCAGTCAGCGCCGTTCCCATCGGCGCCACCACGTTCTCGAAGCCGGCCTGATGCAGGGCAATGACATCAAAATATCCCTCGACGATGACCGCCTGATTGGCCGCCCGAATGGCTTTGCGCGCCCGGTCGAGACCGTAGAGCAGGCGACTTTTGGAGAAGAGCGGCGTTTCGGGCGAGTTCAGAAATTTGGGCATGTCGTCCGCGGCGAGTACGCGGGCGCCAAAACCACAGAGTTTGCCGCTTTCGTTGCGGATTGGAATCATGATGCGCTGGCGGAAGCGATCATAGTAGGGCCGCCGCGCCCCTGCCGGCCGCTCGCCACTCTCCTGACGGACAACGACCAGACCAGCATCCACTAACTCCTGTTCGCCGTACCCCTGCGCGAGAAGATAGTCAGCGGTAGCCTCCCAATCAGCGGGAGCATAGCCCAGGCCGAACGCCTCAATCGTAGAGTCGTTCAAGTGACGCCTGTCACGCAGATACTCCAGCGCCTGTTGACCGGCTGGCGTGTGCCACAACTGATGCTGGTAGAAGATGGCCGCCGCTTCCAGCACCGCGCGCAACCGTTCGTGTTCTTCCTTTTGCGCCTGCTGCTGTGGCGTGACGGCTTCCAGAGTCACCCCCGCGCGCGCCGCCAGGAAGCGCAATGCCTCTTTGAAATCCCAGCCCTCTTTCTTCATCAAAAAAGAGAAAATATCGCCGCCCTCGTTGCACTGCCCAAAGCAACGCCAGGTCTGGCGTTCCGGCGAAACCACGAACGAGGGCGTCTTCTCATGATGGAACGGGCACAGGCCGATGTAGTTGCGTCCGCTACGCCGTAACTTGACCGATTCGGAAATCAGGTCCACGATATCGACGCGGGCTTTAATCTCGTCAATTTGCGACATAGGCCACCAGTTCAGGAAGCGGCACACCAGACAGAGCGAATTGAATTATAGACGCGGAAGAGAGAGGACGCAAGCAGAACTCCATCCCAATCGGCAGGCGAGTATAATAGAAGTACGATGAAGGGCATTGGCCGCTGGTTGTTTTCAGGGATCGTTCTCCTGCTGGTCTGGCTGCGACCGCAGGCTGGGGCCGCCGCGCCCCTGACCCAAACCGCCGACGGGCAACCGCTGGCCATTGTGCTCACCGTGGATGGCCCCATCACCACTGCCGTGCAGGAGTACATCGCGCGCGGCCTGGAAATTGCGGCGCGACGACAGGCAGAAGTGGTCATTCTGCAACTCAACACGCCCGGCGGATTGCTTGAGCCAATGCTGGAAACAGCCAGCGCGCTGCGCTCCAGCGCAGTGCCGGTGGTAGTCTATGTCAGCCCGCGCGGCGCCTGGGCGGCTTCGGCGGGCACTGTCATCACCCTGGCCGCGCAGGCGGCGGCCATGGCGCCCGAAACGGTCATTGGCGCGGCCAGTCCGGTCGGCGCACAGGGCGAAGAACTCTCCAGCACCGAAGCCAAAAAGGCCAGCGAGGCCATCCAGGCCCTGCTGCGCGCCTATACCGAGCGCCGCGGACATGAGGCGACGGCTCTGGCAGAGGCCACCGTTGCTTCGGCCAGGGCAGTGTCGGCCAATGAGGCACTTCAGGCCGGCCTGATTGACTTCATCGCGCGCGACTTGGACGATCTGCTGAGGCAACTCGATGGCTTCGTCGTGCAGATGGCTGATGGCAAACAGACCCTGCACACAGCCGGCATCGTCGTCGAAGAATTGCCCATGTCTTTCATCGAGACACTGTTGCAGATTCTGGTCAACCCCAATGTGGTGCTGATTTTGCTCGGCATCGGCGTGCAGGCCATTCTGATTGAACTTTCCAGTCCGGGCGGATGGGTGGCGGGTTTCACCGGCGCAGTCTGTCTGGCGCTGGCCGCTTACGGCCTGGGATTCCTGCCGGTCAACTGGTTTGGCGCTCTTTTCATCTTGCTGGCTTTCGTCCTGTTCTTCCTGGATGTCAAGGCGCCAACGCACGGCGGCCTGACCGCCGCCGGCATCGGTTCGTTCATTGCGGGCGCGCTGGTGTTGTTCAATTCGCCGGGAACGCCGCAATTCCAGCGCGTCTCTGTGCCGCTGGTGGTGTTGATGGGGCTGGTGCTGGGACTGACATTCGCCCTCCTGGTCGGCTTTGCCCTGCGCGCCCAAAAGTGCCCCATTCAGACTGGCCAGGAAGGGCTGATCGGCGTACAGGGCTTTGCCGTCACGCCGCTAGAGCCGCACGGACAGGTGCAGGCCGCCGGCGAACTATGGAGCGCCCAGGCCATCGCAGGCAAGATTCGCAAGGGCGAACGTGTGGAAGTCGTCGCGGTGGAAGGCCTGCGCCTCAAAGTCCGACGCCTCAGACAGAAAGGATAACGGAATGCCCTTCTTTCCTACACGCGCGCGCGTGAACCCCGAACAGGTGGACACGACTCCGCGTCGGCGTCCAGACTGGATTCGTGTCCGCCCAGCCGAAGGCGAAACGTATCAACGCCTGCAAACGCTGATGCGCGCCAAAGCGTTGCACACCGTTTGCGAGGAAGCCATGTGCCCGAACATGGGGGAATGCTGGGGTGCCGGAACGGCGACTTTCCTCTTACTCGGCGACATCTGCACGCGCCGCTGCGGGTTCTGCGATGTCAAGCACGGGCGTCCTGGCCCTCTGGATTGGGACGAGCCGGAACGCGTGGCGCAGGCCGTTCGCGCCATGAACCTGCAACACGCTGTCATCACCTCGGTCAACCGCGATGATCTGCGCGACGGCGGCGCCGCCATCTTCGCCGCCGTCATCCGCCGCATTCGCGCCCTCGTGCCAGGCTGTTCGGTAGAAGTGCTCATCCCCGACTTCAAAGGCTCGGTGGAAGCCTTGCAGATCGTCCTCGAGGCTCACCCCGATGTTCTCGGCCACAATGTGGAGACCGTGCCACGCCTGTTCAAGACCGTCCAGCCGCAGGATCGTTACGAGTGGGCGGCAGCCACGCTGACGAATGCCAAACGCCTGGCCCCACACATCCTGACCAAATCGGGGCTGATGCTGGGCCTGGGCGAGACTCTGGAAGAAGTAAAAGCCGCGCTGCGCGATCTGCGCACCTGGGAGGTGGACATCCTGACCCTCGGTCAGTACCTGCAACCGAGCCGGCATCATCTGCCGATTGTACGTTACTACACGCCGCAGGAATTTGCGGAACTGCGCGAGTATGGTCTGGAATTGGGGTTTCGCTGGGTGGAATCGTCGCCGCTGGTGCGCTCTTCTTACCACGCTGCCGAACAGGTACGGGCGCTGGCCACCCCGCCTTCCCGAGCAGGCTAAACCCCGCTCCACCAGCAACCCTGGTGGACGGCTGCCCCATCTCGTATCAGAGAAATATCGTCACTCCTCAGCCACGTCATGGCGAGCCGTTTTTTGGCGAAGCAATTTCCCCTTTATCAGGCTACATGGGCCGCCTGGGATTGCTTCGTCGCAAAGAACGCTCCTCGCCATGACATCCACAACGGTTTTGAGACAGGGCTGAAGAGTTACGAAATATCTAGGCGCCTGAAGGCGCCCGGCGCGGCGCGCCTCTCTCAAAAGCCTTCCAGTTTGCTCAAGTCCGCGAGCCCAGCGGAAAGCGCCGCCACCCGACCGACCAGCGCCAGGCGATTGCGCCGCAGCGGCTGATCTTCTGCCATCACCAGCACCTTATCGAAGAAGGCGTTGATGGCCGGGACAAGGCCTTCCACAACTCGCAGAAACTCATCCACCGTGCGCGGCGGCTGGACGGCCTGCAACGTCCGGTACAGGGCGCGTTCCTCGGCCTCACGGAGCAGGCCTTCTTCCACGGCCAGTTCCTGGCTTTGCAGGGTCAACTGCCGCTCGTCCATCCCTGCCGAGCGCAGAATGCGCACACAACGGGCATAGGCAGGCAGGAGATTGCTCCAGTCCGCGCGCGCCACCCATGTCTGCAACTGACGCGCGGCCTCGGCGCAACCTGCCGGGTTGTCTCCTTGCTCCGTCAGCACCGCCTCGACCACATCGTAGCGGAACCCCCGTTCGCCGAGCAGGACGCGCAAACGCCCGCGCAAGAACTCGAGCACCTGTTGCTGTACTTCCCCGGAAACAGGCAGGGGCTGCCGCGTCGCGGCCTGGGCAATGCCCGTTCGCAAGTCGAAATCAATTCTGTGTTCCAGAAGCGGCAGGACAACGCCAATGGCCGCACGCCGCAGCGCGAAAGGGTCTTTGGTAGCCGTCGGCGCCAGGCCGGCCGCGAACAGCCCCACCAGCGAATCGATGCGGTCTGCCAGGGCCAGTGCCAGGCCAATCCGGCTGCGCGGCACCAGCAAGTACTGTTCGCCTATCGCCTCGGCCACCGCCTGCGGCTCGCCGCCGCGCAGGGCATACTCGCGCCCGATGATGCCCTGAAGGGAGGTCATCTCGGTCACCATCTGCGTGGCCAGGTCCGCTTTACAAAGGAAGGCGGCGCGCTGCACCAGAGGCAACTCGGCCTCCGGCACCCCCAACGACGGCGCGAGCACGACGGCCAGGTCGAGCAGACGGTCAGCCTTGGCCAGCATGGAACCCAGGCGAGTCTGGAAAACCAGTGTCGCCAGTTTCGGGCGGTAAGCCTCCAGCGGCTGCTTGAGGTCCTCGCGCACAAAAAAGGCGGCATCGGCAAAACGCGCGCCCAGCACGTGTTCGTTCCCCTGACGCACCAAATCGTCTCCTTCCGTGCCCCCGTTGCGAATCACAATGAAGTGGGGCAACAGGGCGGCAGGTTGTCCCGCGGCCGTCGCTTCTGGCGCCTCAAGCGGGAAATAACGCTGATGTTTCTGCATGACGGCAATCAACACCTGACGTGGCAGGGCAAGAAACTCCGGATTGAAACTGCCGCCAATGGCCAGCGGCTTTTCGATCAGATTCGCCACTTCCTCAAGCAAATCTTCTTCCAGGATGACTTCGCCGCCCAGCGCGGCGGCCGTGGCGCGTGCCTGGGACACAATCGCCGCCTTCCGCTCTTCTTTGTCAAGCAGAATGCCGGCCTGGCGCATGACATCGAAATAATCCCCGGCGGAGGCCAGCGGCAACGCCGGCGAACCTTCCGGGCGCAAGCCGCGCGTGACCCTATTGGCCAGGACGCCGGCATACTCGAACGGGATCACCTGTTCACCCAAGAGAGCCACCAGCCAGCGAATCGGGCGCGGAAAGGCCACGCCGCTGGCGTTCCAGCGCATCGTTTTCTCAAAGCGCAAACCGGCAATCAGGTTCGGCAGCGCCTCACGCAGCACCTCCGCCGCTGGCCGGCCGTGCTCGCGCACACGCGCCACCACATAACGACCGCCGTCCATCTCCTGAACCTGCAAATCGGCTATCTCTACCCCTTTGCTACGGGCAAAACCGATAGCCGCCGGCGTGGGATGACCCTGGGCGTCAAAGGCGCGTCCGGCAGGCGGCCCCTTGACCAGAGTCTCGCGTTCAGTCTGGGCCGGCGCCAGAGACTCCACATAGACGGTCAGCCGGCGCGGCGTGGCAAAAACCCGCACCGCGCCATGCTCCAGACGCAGTTCCTCCAGCCAGAGGGGGAGCCGCGTCTGCAATTGCGCCTGCGCCGCGTCCACATCCGCCGCCGGCAACTCTTCGACGCCAATTTCCAGCAAAAAGGGAGCCGGCCGGGCCGGCGACGCGCCGGCAGGCACAGCAGGGCTGGCGGTCTTTTCTACCACCTCCTGACCTCGCAGGAGAGGGTACCCCCCCTCCTGGCGTTGTTCCAGATAGCGCAGCGCCACCCGTCGCGCCAGATCGCGCATCTGCCCGAAACAGGCCTGTCGTTCGGTCAGGCTGATAGCGCCGCGTGTATCGAGCGTGTTGAAGGCATGGGAGGCCTTCAGCACGTAATCGTGAGCCGGTAGTACCAGGCCAGCGGCAAGACTGGCCTCGGCTTCTGCCAGATACAGCGCATACATCTGACGCACGCGCTCCACATCGGCAATCTCAAAGTAATACTTCGAGTGTTCATATTCCTCGTGGCGACGAATCTCGCCGTAGGTGATTTCTCCGTCCCAGGGTTCATCCCAAATGGCACGGGCATTGTTGAGCGCAATCAGGATGCGTTCCAGCCCATAGGTCAATTCGACGGCCACCGGCTCCAGCGTTACGCCGCCAACCTGTTGAAAGTAGGTAAACTGGGTAATTTCCTGTCCATCCAGCCAGACCTCCCAGCCCAGCCCCCAGGCGGCAATGGCCGGCTGTTCCCAGTTGTCCTCGACGAAACGAATGTCATGCTGGCGCGGGTCAATGCCTAAAGCCTGCAACGAATCCAGGTAGAGTTCCTGGGGGTTGCCCGGATCAGGCTTGAGAATGACCTGATACTGATAATGCAAGTGCAAACGGTTGGGGTTCTCGCCATAACGACCATCGTCCGGCCGCACCGAGGGCTCCACATAGGCCACTTTCCACGGCTCCGGGCCCAGAACACGCAGGAAGGTGGCCGGATTCATCGTCCCTGCACCGACCTGAGTGTAATAAGGTTGCCAGATAAGGCATCCCTGACCGGCCCAGAATTGCTGAAGTTTGAGGATGATTTCCTGAAAAGAGGTTTTCGCCATAGCCAACCTTTGGGACTTGATGAATTCTGCGCTGTGCATTATACCCTAAAGCCCGGCAGGTTCTCCAGCATTGCATTTTTCCCGTGTCCGCGCAAGAGTTGTCAGCCGGAGGCAGGTTGATTACCGCCTTCCCCAGCGTGAGGCAGTCTTTCCAGGCCATCGGGGCAGACCGGAAAGCTTGCGCGACAGACAAATCAGGCATGATAAGCCCCGAAATTGCGCCAGAACTGCCAACAACATTTGCACGCGCTTTTCCCGGCGACCTCTACGGCATATTTCCGGGTGGTAGAGCAGCATAAGCAGTAGAGAGTTCTGTGATATAATACGTCAAATAATATAAAGTTTATCTGTAAAATCCAAAAAATATCTTTTGGTGGTTCTATGCTTCCTTCTCTATTACTTGCCTTTCGAGAGGGGTTGGAAATCGCCCTGCTTCTCAGCCTTCTCCTCGGTACCTTACATCGCTTGGGGCAGAGCATCATGCAGAAACACATCTGGCGCGGGACCGGTAGCGCCCTGTTGGTCAGTTTGCTTGGAGCAGGAGTATTGACCACATTGGGCATGAGACTGGAAGGCAAAAGTGAGGCTATATTTGAAGGGCTGACCATGTTGCTGGCAGCAGCGGTGTTAACTTGGGCAATCGTCTGGTTCCATCATCGTAGTCGGCAATGGCGAGAACACATTGCCGCACAGGTGGAGCATCGCCTGATACAAGGGGGCACAGCACTCTACTGGCTCGCCTTTATTATTGTGGCGCGGGAGGGGCTGGAACTGGCATTATTTCTGACAGCCACGTCATTGCGCAGTGGGAGTTTACCAAGCGCTGTTGGCGGCGGCTTGGGCCTGGTGGTAGCTGCCTTGTTGGGCTGGGGACTATACGCCACCGTTATCCGGCTGAATCTGCGAGGGTTTTTCTTTATCACAAACGGGATGCTGGTACTCTTTGCTGCCGGTCTGCTCGCTCATGGGGTACATGAACTCAACCAGATGGGCTGGTTGCCAAGCGGCCCTGCTCCCATCTGGAATCTTAACGCTTTCCTAGACGAGAATTCTGTGCTGGGGCAGTTCCTCAAAACGCTCTTTGGTTACAATGGCGATCCTGCCTTCAGTGAGGTAGCAGCATACTTTCTCTATCTGGTTCTGTTAGGTGTTGGACTGCGCTGGTTGAAACCACCGGCCCGTACGGCCTGAGTCGCCGTTGTTGCAAGGACACAAACCGAAACCAACAGGCCAGACGGTTAACCATCTGGCCTGTTTTCATTGTGACCGGACCTGGCGCGTGGTCGGTCCACCGTGTGCTTCTCATGGCCGGCTCATGACGCCGGCAAGCCGGCCCCCGATCCGCCGTTTGCCGGACATGCAGACGTTACGCCGCCAGCCCGGAATCCCGTGCTGTAAGCCGTGAGGCGCGCAAGCCCCGTCCTTCAGGCGAGTCGTCGCCCGCTGCGGTCACCTGCAGGAAGTTCAAGCCACGCCGCCGACGTCAGGGCTTGCTGACGACCAGATTGTCGAAAAAGATCTCCACGCCGCCTTCATCAAAGGTGCCGGCAGCCAGCCCGATATCGCCGCCGCTGGTAAAGGTATTATCGGTCACTTTCGACACCGTGCGCCCATTGACGACCAGTTTCAAGGTATTGCCCACACATTCGGCGCGGATGCGATTCGACTCGTTCAGGCCACCTTTGATGCCATCGGTATACTCCATCTGCTCCGAGGAGAGGAAAGAAGTCTTGCCATTTTCCTGCTTACCGATGACCTGATAGCCGTCGCTGCTGATCCAGAAGAAATAGAAGTTATCCAGATCCTGCACGCGGCACATGACGCCATAATCGTTGTTCTCAGGGCCAGCGCGGCGCGCTGCCGAGACCTCAACAATGACATCCGCCGGCAGAGATTGCCCCGCTGCCACCCACGAGTCCTTGTTGGCGTCCGCTACTCGGATGACATACCCGCCATCCACATAGCCGGTTTCCTGATCGTTCGGCCAACCGCTATTGGAGTTCGAAAAATCATCCTGAAAGAGGATATTCGAATTGGCAGTGCTGATGCCGCAGGCCAACGTCGCCAGTCCAAGAACCACAAGCGCAAGCATTACTTTTTTCATAGGTTCCTCCGGGAACAATAGGATTTGTAAAAGTATACCCGATTCTCAGTAAAAGTAAAATGAAACTGTTTCACAGGCAAGACAACTTTTCCAGGCCGTCTGGGAAGGTTGAAGAAAGCCTGCCTGCGAGAATATCCTCTATGCAGTAAGGAGGTCCAAAGAGTTTCATCGTAATCACCTCCCCCCTGTCATTGTGATGCGGCAACAGGGCCACGCCGGGGCTCGATCGAGGCGCCGCCGAAGCAATCTCCTCGCGAGTCTCCCGAATGTGCTTATTGCTTCTGTGGAACTTGAGATTGCTTCGCCGCCTTCGGCGGCTCGCAATGACGTGGATGGGTAGACAGGTACGTTTCATCGCGCCCTATAAGCCCTGTTCCACCATTCCCTGGCCGGCCCGTCACCGGTTTTTCAACCAGAACACCCCCGCGCGTCGCAACGCGGCATTCGCCTGATGCAACCAGAAGAACGGCCTGACACTCCAATCGGCCATGCGTTGCAGTGCCCCCTGCGCGCGCGTCGTGTACTCTTGTGCTCTGGCCGTATAGAGAGGCAGCCGGGAGAGGAAACGACCAAACAGGATGATGACAAACCCCAGCAAGACTATCCCGATCAGGGCCAGAACCAACAGCGGCAACACCAAAACGATGAGAGCAACGTCAGCCAACAGGCGCGTCCGCCCGTTTCCCCCAGTTGTGAAGAAAAGCGCGCCAGCGAACAACGCGGCGGCTATCAAGAACAAAGGCAATTGAATCTGCCAGAAGACCTGACGACGATGAACGCGATACCCGGGAATATGTGGCCTGGACATGTACGTATTTTAGCACGAAAATCACAGCGGCGCCTCGCTGAGAAGCCACAATTCCCCCGCCGTGACCAGCCAGACGACCTTTCCGCATCGTCACCGGCGTTCAGACAGCGACTTCCCTACCTTCCTCCCCTGGCTGGCTGCACGCCTTGTCTGGTCGTCGGCTCTGGCCTGACAGGCCGGGCATTGCCCTCAGGCCAGAGCCGTGCCACGTCCATTATCCCATCGCCCGGCGCACCAGTTGCCACGCCGCCGGCAAAGCCAGAGCCGCCGCCACGCATTTAATGGCATCGCCGATCAGGAAGGGAAAGAAGCCAGCCAGCAGAGCCTTCTGCAAACTGCCCAGCACGAACGTCAACCAGCCGACGCCGAGCAGGTAAATAGCCACCTCGCCCGCCAGAAATACCAGCAGCGCCTGAGGCAGACGCCGTTCCAGGCCGCGTTCAGCCAGCCATCCAACCAGCCACGCTGCTACCACAAAGCCCAACAAATATCCGGCCGTGGGTCCAAGCAGGTGCTTCACCCCGGCAGCCCCACCGGCGAAGAACGGCAACCCCAGCGCTCCCATTCCCAGATAGGCCAGCAAAGAGGCCGCGCCTCGTTTCGACCCCAGCGCTGCCCCCACCAGCAATACCGCAAACGTCTGGCCGGTAATCGGCACCGGCGTAAATGGCAGCGGCACACGCAGCTGAGCCAGCGCCGCCACGAAGAAAGCCCCACTGCAGACCAACAAAGCCTCGCGCGCACGGCGATCCAGAGCGGTGAGGTAACGAGCCGACAGAGCAGGTACAAGAGCATCCATAGCACAATCTCCTTCTGATGAATATCGGGAAAATCCTCGCTCTTAATAACCCTGCGCCAGAAGAAACGACACGCTTTCCTTCACCGGCCCACCTTGCCTGCGCCCAGAGCCATACAAAATCTATTCGTGTGCACTCAAAAGTTATTGCACGCAGTACGAAAACCCTGTGATTTTGCAAGTGTAACTACCTCGACAATGTTAGATTACCTGTCCCTTGTCATTGCGAGGCGGCGATAGGGCCACGCCGAGGCTCGCCCGAGGCGCCGCCGAAGCAACCTCCTTGCGAGCCTCAAGGTAAGCAGTCTCCCAATTACCAGGGGATTGCTTCGGGCAAAGAACACCCTCGCAATGACAACGATACGAAAATATAACATTGTCGAGCTACTCAGCCATGTCATGGCGAGCCGTTTTTCGGCGAAGCAATCTCCCCTTTATCAGGCGAAATGGACCGCCTGGAGATTGCTTCGTCGCAAAGAACGCTCCTCGCTATGACATCCACAACAGCTTTGAGGCAGAGCTGAATAGTTACGCCGGGAGACTGCTTTCCCTGCGCTACGCGCCACCACGCTCCGCTCGTGGCAGGCGGGACATGCGCTTCGCTCGCCGTGACATACGTGGAGAGTGTTGGCAACAGAGCAACATTCGTACGACAACTTTTGCCTGGACACAATCTATTCCGCTCCCTTGACTTAGAGTATACTCTAAGTTGTATCATTTTTATCTGGAGGTACGTGATGGAATCCACGCTGACGGTTCAGCAAGTCGCGGCCAGGACCGGCCTCAGTCCTCACACCATTCGCTACTATGAGCGCATCGGCTTAATCCCCTCCGTTGAGCGCGCCGCCAACGGGCACCGGCGTTATTCCGCGAGCGACATCGGCTGGATTGAATTCCTTAAATGCCTGCGCTCCACCGGCATGCCGCTGGCGGAAATGCAGCGCTACGTTGCCCTGCAGCAAATGGGTGACCTGACGATCGCCGACCGTCTGGCGCTTCTGGAGACTCATCGCGACCGCCTTCAGGCTCAGATTCAGCAACTGTATTCCTTTTTGGAGAAAATCGAGGAAAAAATCCGCTGCTACCGCAGTCAGTATCTGGAAGGAGAGAAAAAATGAAACGCACACTTGGACGTTCTGGAATCGAGGTCAGCGCCATGGGGCTGGGCTGTTGGGCAATTGGCGGCCCGTTCTGGGCCGGCCAGACGCCGCTTGGCTGGGGCGAGGTGGATGATAACGAATCCATACGCGCCATCCATGCCGCGCTTGACCTGGGCATCAACTTTTTCGACACGGCCAATGTCTATGGCGCCGGCCACAGCGAACGCGTGCTTGGGCGTGCTCTGGCCGGTCGCCGCGCGCAGGCGGTGATCGCCACAAAATTCAACGCCGTGTTCGATGAGCAGACCCGCCAGGTCACCGGCGCCGATCCCTCGCCACGAGGTATCCGCCGCGCCTGCGAAGAATCGCTGCGTCGCCTGAACACGGACTATATTGACCTCTACCAGTTCCACGACAACGGGTACCCGGTCGAAAAAGCCGGCCCGGTGCGCGAAACGCTCGAAGACCTGGTCAAAGAGGGCAAAATCCGCGCCTACGGCTGGAGCACGGACTTCCCCGATCGCGCGGAATTCTTTGCTCAGGGGCCACACTGCGCCGCCATTCAACTGCAACTCAACGTGCTGGATGATAACCCGGCTGTCATCGCCATTTGCGAAAAGTACAATCTGGCAGCCATCAATCGTGGCCCGCTCGCGATGGGCCTGTTGACCGACAAATATGCTCCGCAAACGCGCCTCTCCATTGACGACGTACGCGGCGAAAAAAGCCCGGAATGGATGAAATACTTCAAAGACGGCAAACCCAATCCAGAATGGCTGGCCAAACGGGATGCCGTGCGTCAAATTCTGACCAGTGGTGGCAGAACGCTGGCTCAGGGCGCCCTGGCCTGGCTCTGGGCGCGCAGCCCGCAGACCATCCCCATTCCCGGCTTCCGTACCGTCGCGCAGGTACAGGAAAACGCCGCCGCGATGCGTTTTGGGCCCCTGACTCCCGAACAAATGCGCGCGATCGACTCTATCCTGGGCCGATGAGGAGACAACCGTGCAGTACCGTCCCTTTGGCAAACTGGACTGGCAGGTTTCGGCGCTTGGCTTTGGCGCCATGCGTCTGCCCACCAACGAGAACGATGAAATTGACGAAACCCAAGCCCGGCAGATGCTCTACTACGCCATCGAACACGGCGTGAACTACGTAGACACCGCCTACCCTTATCATCATGGCACCAGTGAAACCTTCCTGGGCCGCGCGCTGCAAGGCGGCTACCGCCAGAAAGTTAAACTGGCAACCAAACTTCCTTCGTGGGAAATCCACACCGCCGCTGATTTCGACAAATTCCTCAACCTGCAACTCCAGCGTCTGCAAACCGATTACGTGGATTTTTACCTGCTACACGCCCTGAACAAAAATAACTGGCCCAAACTGCGCGATCTGGGCGTGCTGGAATGGGCAGAGAAGGCCATCGCGGCAGGTCGCTTTCGCTACCTGGGTTTCTCCTTCCACGATGACTATGAAACCTTCCAGCAAATCGTGGACGCCTACGACTGGACCATGTGCCAGATTCAATACAACTACATGGACGTAGAAAATCAGGCCGGCATGCGCGGTCTGCAATACGCGGCCTCGAAAGGAATGGCTATCGTCATCATGGAACCGTTGCTGGGCGGCAAGCTGGTGGACCCTCCTGCCGCCGTGCAGGCTATCTGGAACCGCGCTCCGATCCAGCGCAGCGCTGTTGGTTGGGCATTGCACTGGCTCTGGAATCAACCAGAGGTCTCGGTGGTGCTGAGCGGAATGAGTACCCTGGCTCAGGTAGAGGAGAACGTCGCCCTGGCAGAGGCATCCGGCGTGGCGCGGCTCACCCCAGAAGAATTAGCCCTCTATGACGAGGTCCGCCAGGCATACCACGCCCTGACAGCCATTCCCTGCACCGCCTGTGGTTATTGCATGCCCTGTCCACAAGGAGTCGATATTCCTGCCAACTTTGCCAACTACAACCAGGCCATCATGTACGACAAGGCCGAGGCCGTGCGCGGGCAATACCGCTGGTGGAAGTACGCCTACGAAGTCCAGCAGAACTTCGATCATGATATTCGAGCCGCGCAATGCATCCAGTGCGGCGAGTGCGAGACCAAGTGCCCCCAGAACATTCCCATCAGCCAGTGGATGCCGCTCATTGATCTGGTGATGAGCGGAGTCAGACCTTTTGTCTTAAGGCTGGAATGAAACCAGCGGGCGGTACAGACTACCGCCCGCTGATTTTTTCTTGACTTACTCCGGCAACAGGGCCTTCATTTGCCTGTAAATCAGGCGCGCGGCCCGTTCAGGACTCAAGCGGTACAGAAAATCCATGAAGGTCGCGTCGGAGCCGACCAGCACCCGGTAGCGGTTCCGCTCCATGCCGTCCAGAATGCGTCGCGCGGCCTTATCGGGGGATAGCATTTTGATCGCCCCCTGTTCGTCCACCGACGGCAGGGTGCCCAGGCCAGAGTTCCTGGCGATATTGGTAGCCACCGCCCCCGGAAAGACGATGGTCACACGCACGGGCGTGTTGAGCAGTTCAGCGTACAATCCTTCCGTCAAAAGTTTGACCGCTGCCTTGGAAGCCCCATAAACGGTCTGCCCCGGCACAGGCAGGAATCCGCCCATACTGGAGATGTTGACGATATGCGCCTCTGGCCGCCGCAGCAGATACGGCAGAAAGGCTTTCGTCATAGAAAGCGTGCCATAGAAGTTGATGCTCATCACCCGTTCGATGGCCTCGTAATCCAGATCGTTGAGGCGGACGAACGGTTGAATCACACCGGCATTGTTGATCAACCCATCCACAGCGCCATAGTGAGCCGCCACCTGTTCCGGGAGAGCGGCTACGGCTTCCCGATCCCGAATGTCCCGCGCATAAACCACCAGATTGCCGGCGTTATCCCCTGCCAGCGTCAGCGTTTCCTGCAAGGCGGCCTGATCAATATCCACAGCCGCGACCCGCGCGCCGCGCGCCAGGAGCTGCAAAACCAGTTCGCGCCCGATACCGTTACCGCCGCCGGTGACCACGACCACTTTATTGTCAACTTTCATGCTTCCTCCTAGGGAATCAGACAACTCCCAACCGCTTCCGCGGTTGCGAGGCATCAACAAATCCTGGGCAACAACTCGCCGGCCGGCAAATCTACCAGGCGTTGCCCGCCAATGGCCGTGCGCGCGATGACCAGACCAGCATGGGTATCGGTCACGCGCCCGATGATGGCCGCCTCGCGGCCGTATTCATGAGCGCGCATCGCCGCCAGTATGGCCTCGGCTGACTGCGCCGCCACAATGGCGACCAGTTTGCCTTCATTGGCAATGTACAACGGGTCCAGGCCCAGCATCTCACAAGCCGCGCTGACCGCCGGCTTGAGCGGCACGCTCTGCTCCTCAAACTCAATCCCCACGTGCGAGGCCACCGCCAGTTCATTCAGCACGGCGGCCAGCCCGCCGCGTGTGGCATCCCGCAGGCAATGGACTTCGCCCGCCGCCAGCATGGTCTCCACCAGACTGTAGAGCGGAGCGGTATCAGACTGCACTGTTGTCTCGAAGGCCAGTCCCTCACGCACCGAGAGCACGGCGATTCCATGATCACCCATCGTTCCACTGACCAGCACCACGTCACCCGGCCGGGCATTCGAGGGACCAATCTTCACGCCCGGCTGGACAAGGCCAATGCCGCTGGTATTGATATAGATACCGTCGCCGTGCCCTTTCTGCACCACTTTGGTATCGCCAGCCACAATCGCGACCCCGGCGCGACGCGCCGCCTCCGCCATGGCCTGAACAATGCGCCCCAACGTCTCCAGCGGCAACCCTTCCTCCAAAATAAAGCCGGCAGAAAGGAACAATGGCCGCGCACCGCGCATGGCCAGATCATTGACGGTGCCGTTGACAGCCAGTTCACCGATGTTGCCGCCCGGAAAGAACAAGGGGCTGACGACGAACGAATCAGTCGTGAAGGCCAGCTGCGCGTCCGGCCTGTCACCCGTCAGCGCGGCCAGAACGGTAGCATCGCCCATCTGCTCCAGCCACTCATTGGCAAAGGCAGGCGCGAACAAATGACGGATGAGATCGGCCATCATCTGTCCGCCGGCCCCGTGCCCCATGACAATCGTGGGATAGTGTCGCAACGGCACCGGGCAGGTCCAGGAAAGAAGATCCACTTTATCGCTCATGGCGTCTTCCATAACGGTAGTAAGCGGCGCAGGCGCCCTCCGAAGAGACCATCGTCGCCCCCAGCGGACTCTGCGGGGTGCACTCCTTGCCGAAAGCCGGGCATTCATCGGGACGTCGCAGGCCCTGTAGCACCAGACCACTGATGCACAGGGGCGATTCGTGCGTCGCAATCGCTTGCACCTGAGGAAAACGCTGTTCAGCATCAAACTCGGCGAATTCGGCGCGGAGACGATAGCCGGACATAGGGATTACGCCAATACCGCGCCAGGCGCGATCGGTCATCTCAAAGACCTGACGGATAACCGCCTGCGCCGCCACATTGCCCTCACGACGCACTGAACGACCGTAGGCATTGCGCACCTCCGCCCGTCCGCTCTCCAGCAGACGAACACAGGTCAACATGCCATTCAGAATATCTACCGGTTCAAAGCCGGTGACCACAATCGGAATGTGATACTGCGCCGCCAGCGGTTCATATTCCCAATAACCCATCACCGTGCAAACATGGCCAGCCGCCAGAAATCCATCTACACGCACCTCAGGGGAATCCATCAGCGCACGTATGGCCGCCGGCACCGTCACATGCGAGACCAGAACCGCAAAATTCTTCAAGCCCTGCGCCCTGGCCTGCAAGACGGCCATGGCATTGGCCGGAGCCGTCGTCTCAAAACCAATGGCAAAGAAAACCACCGTCTTCTCCGGGTTACGGCGGGCAATTTCTACCGCCTCCAGCGGCGAGTACACAATGCGCACATCACCGCCAGCCGCACGGACGGAGAACAGATCGCGACCTGAGCCGGGAACGCGTACCATGTCGCCATACGAGGCGAAGATGACCTCAGGACGCGAAGCAATGGCGATGGCCTTGTCCACCAGTTCGAGCGGCGTGACGCAAACCGGACAACCCGGCCCGTGAATCAGGGTGATTTCGGGCGGGAGCATCTGGTCGAGCCCCGATTTGATAATCGAATGCGTCTGCCCGCCACAGACCTCCATGATCGTCCAGGGGCGGGTCACGGTCTTTCGAATCTCGGCCAGCAGTTTTTGGGTCAGGCCTGCATCGCGATATTCGTCAACGTACCTCACGACCCTGCCTCTTCCGCCATGGCTTCTACCTGACGAAGCAGCTCCATCGTCTCCGCCGCTTCCTGCTCATCGAGAATGGATAAGCCGAAACCCACATGGACAATCGTGTAATCCCCCACCCTGGCCTCCGGCAGATACTCCATGCAGACTTCCTGGATCACTCCGCCAAAGTCCACTTTGGCCATCTTCATCCCGTTGGCTTCGTATAACTCAATAATTTTACCGGGTATACCCAGACACATCACACACCTCGCTCACCGGTCACACAGTTACCGGAAGGGAATTGCCATTCGCCCCGGCAGAAAGGCACAGGGGTTACTCGTGGATATGGGTATGTTGCTCATCCTCGGTCTCTACTTCCAGGCTGGAAAGGTAAACGCCATTTCCACCGCTAATTGTCACCGGGAATGCGCCGCAGTGGGGGCAGGCGGCGTAGAGGTCATCCACCTCGAACTCTGCTCCACAGGCCGGGCAACGTGCCTGACCGGGGACGCTCTCGAACTCCAGGACAGCATCTTCGGCGATCGTGCCAGGAGCCATCGTGTTCCAGTAAAACTGAATCGACTCGGCGGTTGCATCCGACAGCGCGCCAATGGTCACGCGCACGCGGGTCACGCGGCGCGCTCCGGCCTCGCTGGCATGAGCCAGCACGTGGTCAAACAAATCCTGCGTTAGAGAACCCTCATGCATACTTTGTTACTCCAGAGCATGGTATAGCCAGGCGGCGAACAGAGGAGATTATCATCGCGTTGAGCGAGATTGTCAATAGCGATTTTGATGATAAACAATGTGAGAATTCCCCCCATCAGATAACAATCCGCACTTTTCCCGCCTCATTGGTAACAACCTACCCACTATCCATCCTTGTCATTGCGAGCCGCCGCAGGCGGCGAAGCAATCCCCTTGCTTGCCGGGAGATTGCTTCGCTATGCTCGCAATGACAAGAGGCAGAGGGTTCTCCATTAGCCATGGTAGGTAGTTACCCTCATTGAGTGTTTTCGGGAATATGTACCGGTTTTTCCTTGCCCAGTTCGAGCGAGCGCTGGTAGGCCGCCCAGATCGCGCGCGAAAGCGCCGTACGAAAGCCCGCTTTCTCCAAATAGTACAATGCCTCCGCGGAAGTGCCCCCAGGCGAAGTGACCTGATTGCGCAGGGCGGCTACATGAACGCCGTTTTTCTCGTGAACACTTTGATAGTACAAGACCGAACCCAGAATGGTTTGCAATACCAGTTTCTCGGCTACATGCCGGGGAAACCCCAGATGCACGCCCGCGTCAATGAGCGCTTCCATAAACAGAAACACATAGGCCGGCCCGGTACCAGAAAGAGCCGTCGCCATATCCAGATAGTTCTCGTCGTCCACCATGATCTCTTCGCCCAGCGCGCTCAAGATGGTGCGCGCCATTTCCTTTTGAGCCTCGGTGACCGTCGGCGCCGCCATCCAGACCGTAATCCCCTGGCTGATTTGGGCCGGCGTATTGGGCATCGAACGCACCACCGCTTCATGCGCCAGGCCAGTGCGGATTTTGGCGATCGGCGCGCCGGCAACAATCGAGAGCACCAACGCCTGAGGGGGAATCGCACCCTTCAGCCCACGCAACACGTCGGTCAGACGTTGCGGCTTAACCGAAAGCACGACCACATCGGCTTGCGTCGCGGCCTGCTTGTTGTCGGTAAACGGTTGGACGCCGTATTTGCGGCTCAGTTCCTCGACCCGTTCGGGACGAACGTCAGCGGCCAGCAAGTTCATCGCTTGCGCCGAACCCTGACGCAACAGCCCGACAATCATGGCCTCTGCCATCGCACCAGAGCCAATAAAGGCGATTTTCTTGTCCAACATGGCTACTCCAGGGATAAGAGATTGAGTCCACTGCACAAACTCACCACAGACACAGAGAGTACAAGATAGGGAAAAAATTAAATTTTTTAATCGTACTTACCGCCCACTGTCATTACAAGGCGGCGATAGGGCCACGCCGAGGCTCACCCGAGTCGCCGCCGAAGCAACCCCATCGCGAGTCCTGATTGCTTCTGTGAAACCTGAGATTGCTTCGCTGCCTTTGGCGGCTCGCCATGACACCGGCTGGGCAGGTAGTTACTTTTAGTCTCCGTGCTCTCTGCGGTCTCTGTGGTGAAAAGATCACCTCTTTGCAGTAAAGTCAAGATTGTTTTCCGCCAAAGTAGCGCAGGGCCAGCCGTAAACGTTCTTCCACATCAGCGGGCGCATCGGGCGGCAGAGATTGGATAGCCATCTGGGCTTCTACCACAGAATACCCCAGCGCGGTCAACGCCGCCAGCACCTCGCTATCCGCGTCAGACATGCCGGCCATATTCTCCAGCGCAGAGGACGGTTTGAGACGATCGTGCAAAGACAACACAATTTTCTGAGCCGTTTTCCTGCCGATGCCCGGCAGACGGCTTAACAACTCGGCATCTTCCTGGAAGATCGCGCGTTGAATCGTATCCAACGAGGCGCCAGAGAGCAACGCCAGCGCCGTACGTGGGCCGACGCCATCCACACTGAGCAATAAGGTGAACAGATCGCGCTCCGCCTGCGTCTCGAAGCCATACAGCGACCAGGCATCCTCACGAACCACCAAATGGGTGTACAACAAGACAGCCATCCCTACGTGCAAGCGAGTCTGCAGCGGCAGCGGCGTTTGCACACGCACCCCCCAACCGCCGACCTCAACGATCACGGCGTTCCCTTCAATCTGGGTAATTTCACCGCGTACGGTAGCAATCATGGCGTTTGTTCGCCCACTTTCCAGGTTTGGGTATTCAAATGGCAAATTGCCACTGCCAGGGCATCCGCCGCGTCGTCGGGGCGAGGCACCTCATCCAGATTCAACAGGATACGCACCATCTCCTGCACCTGTGACTTGGCCGCGCTGCCGTAGCCGGCTACGGCTTGTTTGACCTCGTTGGGAGTATATTCGCCGACCTCCAACCCGGCCTCCGCAATAGCCAACAACACGACGCCGCGCGCCTGACCGACTGCAATCGCGGTAGAAATGTTACGCTGGAAAAACAACTTCTCCACCGCGCAGCTATCCGGACGATGGAGAAGCAGGAGTTCAGTCAGGCGATGATAAAGCAAAGAGAGTCGCTGATGGGCTGGCAACCCAGCCGGCGTCTCAATGACGCCATAGGCAGGTGATTCCAGACGACCATCGGTCAAAAGGCGAACCAGACCATAACCGGTGGTTGCCGTTCCGGGATCAATGCCCAGGACAAGCGTCATCGGGCTTCAGGCGGCCTCCAGCGCGGCCAGCGCCTCCTCGGTCAGTTTCACGTTGTGATAGACGTTCTGCACATCATCCAGGTCTTCAATGGCTTCCACCAGTTTCAGCACCTGCAGCGTGGCCTCCACCGGCAGTTCCAGTTCCTGTTTGGCAATCAGCCGTAAACCAGCCTCATCCGGCGTGACATGGCGAGCATGAAGGGCGTCGCTGATCGTTTTGAACGCCTCCACCGGGCCAATGATTTCAATGGTATCGCCAGAATCAACAACGTCATCGGCGCCGGCCTCAATGGCCAGTTCAAAGGCCGCGTCGTAATTCAACTGCGAAGCAGGGAAGGAGAAATACGCTTTGCGCTCAAATTGCCAGGCCACCGCGCCGGCTTCCGCCATGTTCCCTCCGGCACGGCTGAAAGCGTGACGCACCTCGGCAATGGTACGGTTACGGTTATCGGTCACGCAGTCCACCATCAAAGCCGCGCCATGCGGGCCATATCCCTCAAAGGTGATGGCTTCCAGGGCGCCGCCTTCCTTATCTTCACCGGTACCGCGCCGAATGGCACGCTCAATGTTGTCTTTCGGCATGTTGTTGGCGCGAGCCTTCTCGATAGCCAGAGCCAGGCGAACATTGGAATCGGGATCGCCGCCGCCTTCGCGCGCTGCCATGGTAATCTCGCGCGCCAGACGGGTAAAGAGTGCGCCCTTTTTGGCATCTGCCGCGCTCTTCTTACGGCGAATCGTTGCCCAATGGCTGTGACCAGACATAGATTTTCTCCTGAAAAGCCTTTTCCGTCTCAAGAATTCGTACGTGGTTGGGATCGGCTTGCAACCGCACCCGCCCAACGTACAGCGAAGGTGTCTTCCTTCCTGATGGTTGAAATTATACCACAGGCACCCTGCCAGCGCTGGAAAATTGCCAGAAGTACACAGCCAGCGCAGAAATTACGAAGCAAAGGCTTGCTGCCGAGGTCTTGAATCTATAGAGAGCGTTCGGTAATTGATAGTGTCATAGGTGAGCCAAGACCATCGAACGGCGACGGTACAAGTCTGGGCGCTGGTAGCGGTGAGCGGCGAGCGCGATAGCCACAGCGGCGATGTAAGTAAGCAA
>Ga0272448_1002002_pt1 | contig 26421 bp, 22 predicted proteins | sample YNPCB0191_FD_202220 | JGI IMG/M metagenome (GOLD analysis project Ga0272448, IMG submission 202220) | Hot spring sediment microbial communities from Yellowstone National Park, WY, United States - YNP-CB-019-1 | ecosystem: Environmental > Aquatic > Thermal springs > Hot (42-90C) > Sediment... | reverse complement strand
TGCAGCGCCAGTTGATATTTAGACCCCACCAGTATCTGGCTCTGGTCGGGGTTGAGTTAGAGTGTCAGAATATGGGTTTGGGGACCAGACTGGTCAGGCAGGGCATTGAGCGGTGCCAGAGGCTGGGGCTGCCGGTTTACCTTGAGACGACCAACCGGAAAAATCTCGGTTTTTATCAGCGCCTCGGTTTCCGGCTGGTGAAAACTACCCAGATTCCCCTGACCCCGGTTGCGGTCCAGTGTCTGATTTTTGAGCATAGAGATTGACAAAAGCCGGCTGCGGGCTTATCATTGGTTAAGGTGATGAAAGAGATAATGGAAAGTAGTGAATACCAGCCGGTAAGGGCGCCGCGGGGAAAAACTCTTTCCTGTAAGGGCTGGCATCAGGAGGCAGCACTGAGGATGCTTTTGAATAACCTTGACCCGGAGGTGGCAGAAAAGCCAGCGGAGTTGATTGTTTATGGCGGGACCGGTCGGGCAGCAAGGAACTGGCGCTGTTTTCAGGCGATTGTCCGGTGTCTTTTGGAACTGGAAAATGATGAGACGCTTTTGGTTCAGTCGGGTAAACCGGTCGGGATATTTACGACATTTTCTTATGCACCCAGGGTTTTAATCGCCAACTCCAATCTGGTGCCGCACTGGGCAACCAAACCCTATTTTGATGAACTGGAGGCACAGGGGCTGATTATGTTCGGACAGATGACCGCGGGCTCCTGGATTTATATCGGCACCCAGGGGATTCTGCAAGGGACCCATCAGACCTTTGTCAGCGCGGGCATAAAGCATTTTGGCACCGGCGACCTCTCGGGCCGGCTGGTGGTTTCCGGCGGTCTGGGCGGAATGAGCGGTGCCCAGCCCCTGGCAGCAACAATGGCGGGTGCCACCTATCTTGGCGCCGAGGTTGATCGGTCAAGGATTGAGCGGCGCCTGGCTTCAAAAAAGCCCAGATACCTGGATGAGTTGATTGAGGACCTGGACCGGGCGATTGATGAGGCGCTGGATGCCAAACTGCACCGTCAGGCAAAGAGTATCGCCTGGTGCGGTAATATTGTTGACCTTCTCGAGCGCCTGGTGCAAAGGGATATTACCCCGGATTTGTTAACTGATCAGACCTCAGCCCATGATGAACTGAACGGGTATGTGCCGCGGGGGATTAGTTTTGAGGCGGCGCTCCGGTTGCGCCAGGAGGACCCGGCAGAATATCGCCGGCGTTCTTATCAGACGATGGCTGAGCATGTGCGGCTGATGCTGGAACTGCAGTCAAGGGGGGCAATAACATTTGACTATGGCAATAACCTGCGGGGAAAGGCGGTAGAGGGCGGATTTCTCAAGGAGGAGGAGGTCAGAATTCCGGGCAAGGTCGGCTCGTGGAAATACCCCGGTTTTGTTCCAGCATATATCCGGCCGCTTTTCTGCCAGGGGATGGGACCTTTCCGCTGGGTGGCGCTCTCTGGTGAGCCGGATGACATCTTTGAGACCGACCGGATTGTGATGGAGTTGTTCCCGGATAATCAGCCGCTCAACAACTGGCTGAGAAAGGCAGAGGCCGAGGTGCCATTTCAGGGGCTGCCGGCAAGAATCTGCTGGCTCGGTTATGGGGCGCGGGACCGGGTCGGGCTTGCCTTTAACCGGGCGGTGCGGGAAGGCAGGCTAAATGGTCCGATTGTGATTGGCCGCGACCATCTTGACACCGGTTCCGTGGCGTCACCCAACCGCGAGACCGAGGCGATGCGGGACGGCTCAGATGCGATTGCCGACTGGCCGCTCTTGAATGCGATGCTCAATGTGGCGTCGGGAGCATCCTGGGTCTCAATCCATTCGGGTGGCGGGGTCGGGATTGGCTATTCGGTTCATGCCGGACAGGTTACGGTCTGTGACGGCACCGGGGAAATGGATGAGCGAATCAGGCGGGTGCTGACCAATGACCCGGGAATCGGGGTCTGCCGGCATGCGGATGCCGGTTATCCGGAGGCAAGGGAACTGGCGCGGGCAAGGGGAATCAGGATTCCAATGCCTGAGTGACGGATGCGTTTTTTGCTGGCCGGGCTGCTGCTCTGCGGTTGCGGGCAGCTCCGTCCCCTGACACGCGCGGACCGGCTCAGTCCGGATGAGAAACTTGAGTATGCGGTTCTGGCTGCGCTTGACCCGGAGGCAGCGCGGCAGTTTGTGAGCCTCGCCAGTCCGGAGGCGCGGGAGGATTATCGCCACTGGTTCTGGCAGCAACGCAGCCCGGCTGAATATGAGCAGTTTTATAATCGGGCGGTCAAGGCAAGGGAGACCTTTGGCCGGCTCGACCTGTTGGGCGATGAGCGCATCCCGGTCTATATCCGTTACGGCCCGCCGCGGCGTGAGGAGTTTGCACCCCGGCCGGTGGAAAATGAGACCCTGCGTCTTTTTGTCCATCCGGCAGAAATCTGGACCTATGATTCGCTCGGTCTCCAGTTTGACTTTGTCAAGAAAGGGGTCGGGTTCAAGCAGGTCGGGGTTGCCCGGTTTGGCAGCGCCTGGTTTCCCAGCGCACTGGAGGAGGTGGACTTGGGCCTGCCGCCGCCCGAGCCCAAACCGGAGGCAGAAAACCTTGATTTTCACATTGCCCTTTATCGTCTGGGCCAGCACCAGGATACGGTTGAGGTGGAACTGCATTACGGGATTGGAGCCGACCAGAGGCTCTTTCCAATTGACCGGCAGGGTCTGGTTTACTGCCGGTTTCAGTTCCAGTCCGGGCGCAGCGGTTCTCAGACCAGTGCCGGCTGGTTCGGGTTCAGAGTTGATACCTGTGCCGGTCTGATTGTCGGCAGGCAGACATTTTTCCTGCCGGCTGATGTCTATCAGGTTACCGCCAGTGCGGTGACCAGAGATGGAGGCGCCTATGCGCTGCGCCGGGCAGAACTGAATCTGATTGACTATCTCCGGCGCAGTCAGCCCTGCTCGGATATCGTTTTTTACGCGCTGGTGGATTCCCATTTTCAAAGCCCGCAGTTTCAGCGCCAAGACTGGTGCCGGGTGGTGCCGCTGGTTGTGCCTGAGGTCTCGGCTGGTGCCACCTTTTATATCCTGTATGAGGTCTATAATCTGACCACGGACAGCCTTAACCGGCACCGGGCAGAGGCGACCTATGAGATAATGGATTTGTTCACCAGACAGATGGCGGTAATCCCGACTCCCAGCCGGTTCATTACCGGTTCGGGCACAACCGGCATCGGGCTGGAGCGCATTCATACGATGGATTTGAATCCGGGCAACTATCTGCTGGCGGTCCGGGTCAGGGATTTAAACAGCAGCCGGGAGGTCAGCCTGGCCTCCCGGTTCCGGATCCTACGCTAAGGAGAGCCAAGAGGCTTTGGCCAAGGCAGAAAGAAAGGCGAGGCTGGTAACCAGCCAGGTCTGCCACTCGGAGCCTGCCCGGCGCCAACTGAAACGGACTACAGCCGGCTGCAGGCCAGACTGATTTAAAACCTGGGTCTCAGACCGGGCAATTAAACCGTATTCAAGACCAAACCCGAGCAGGAGCAGAAATGAAACAATTACCCCGGGTTTGAGTGCCAAGGTCATTCCCGCAACCAGGGCAAAATTGCCCAGATAAAGGGGGTGACGGAAGAGGCGATAGGGACCGTTCTTGACAATTTCAACTGCGGCAATCGCTTTTGAGCGGCTATTTTTACCGATATAACCCGAGGCCCAGAAACGCAGCGCCAGCCCGAGGAAAATTAGCGGCAGGCCCTGAAGACAGGAGGAGGTGGTCGGTTTGCCGAGAAGGAAAATTAGGACATAGGCAAGGATGCCAATTAGTGAACGCCAGCGGAAAAGGAAATGGCCCAGGGCGATTTGCCAATTTCCGTTCGCTATTTTATCCTTTCAGCAACAAACTCGCCTTCGCCATCAGCTGGGTCAACCTCAATGTTGAAGACACCGGCACCGATCAATTTGATTTTGGTGTCATCGGCAAGGTCCTGTTCCTCAGCACCGCGCATGCCAGGTGAGGTCTGGCGCACGATAAAGGTTGCCTCTTTGGGATAGGTCCAGTTCCAGATTTCAACATCCTCCTCAGTCACGAGGCTGAACCGGAACACATAGCCGGTATCAGCATAACCTTGGACCCTCTTCAGGATTGGCTCCTCACCGTTAATCAGACGGCAACTCCAGGCGCAGTCAGCCGAATCCCAGCGGATGGTTATCCGCCATTCCTTCATCCCGGCAAGTATCAGCGGCTCGCTCATTTTCAGCCGGACATTTTTCGCGGCGGTATCGCTTGCCTCAGCCTGAACAAAAATTCTCCCATCCCTGGGCAGATTAAGCCAGAGGGTGGTGGCTGGAGACCTCGTTTCAATTGTAAAACTGTTTTCCGGCCAGAGGGCGGTAACCTTTCCCTGAATTTCAAAACCGCTGGTCGTGACAACCAGCAGGCAGAGAAGGGAGGTAAGCACAAACAGAGAGTGGCGCATTTCTCCTCCTTTTATTTTTCTGTTCTTAAGGCAGGCAGCAGGTTTTCCAACTGCATTATTGACCAGAGCGGAACCCGGTTCGGGCATTCACGGTCAACCGCATCGGCGGGCGGTTCAGGTGCCGGCAGGTCCTTATAGGGCACAGGCGGAACCTCAACCGGCGGCAGGTCCAGGCCGTTAATTTTGGCGCCCACTTCGTAACCGATGACCCGGCCCATCCGGTCCCAGAGAACCTTATCAATCAGAAACCCGCGGTGTTGCCCCAAGATGTCGTATACGGTCTTGCCGACAAGAAACCCGCGGGGTTTGCCTAAAAAGTCATAGATGACCGTGTTTCGTATCCGAAAAACCGCTTTACCATAGCGGTTGTACAGCACCTTTTCGAACATGAATTCCTTTCCAAGGCTTTTGCCAATTTCTTTTACAAATTATCCTCAATCCGCACGCTGCTGTCAACAAAATTTATGTGTGCAAATATAGTTGAATTCCCGGATGATAAATTATCCAATTTAACCTTTACCCAATAATGAAGGGACAAAGGGATGGAATCTTCATCGCTTGTGAGGTGATTGACAAGCAAAAACTGGGGATTATGATTGAGTATGATCTGTGTCTATGAGGATGAGAACCGGGGCAACTTTTATCCGCTGGTGGATTTGCGGGCGGTTTTTGAGTTGCGCTTTGGGTGCCGGACATTTATTGAGAAGTTGCGCAGACGGTATCCCAAGGAGTTATTCAATCTCTGGGTCAGGGAGGAGATTGCTGAAGTTGTGCAGGAAAGGTATCCAGACTGTTCGGTTAATCAGCCGATTGAACCACCAGCCCTTTTTGTCTCGGCGAGTGCGGTGCTTTATGAAAGAGTGCCGGTAAGGGGCGAGGAGGAGATGTTCTTTGCCGGAAAAAGGCTGATCGGTTTCCGGTTGAATAAACCCCGCTCCTGGCAACCCGGTTTCTTAGGCCGACTCCAGCTGGGTATGCCGGAAAGGAAGGTGAGGGCAAGGCTCTATATTTACCCCTGGGAACTCATTGCCGAAAATACCCAGGAACTGATAAGGGAAATCATGCCTCAGCAAAGAGGCAAAAAGGGAGTTGTCCTGAAGCCGAAAGCGGTGGTTCATAAGGGCGCATTTATCAACACTGAAAATGGGCCGGTCCTGCTTGAGCAGAGGAGCGAAATCCGTCCCCTGAGTTTTGTCGCCGGCCCCTGCTATATTGGTCCGGGCACAATCATTGACGGTGCGCTTGTCCGTCCGGGCTGCTCATTTGGTCCCCAGTGCCGGATTGGTGGTGAGGTTGAATCCTGCATCTTTCAGGGTTATGCCAATAAGCACCACGAGGGGTTTTTAGGCCACAGTTTTATCGGTGAATGGGTGAATTTGGGCGCCCTGACCACCTGCTCCGATCTGAAAAACAACTATCAGCCGGTGAAGATGAGAATTGGAAACCGGGAAATTGAAACCGGACTGCTGAAACTGGGCTGTTTTATCGGCGACCATAGCAAAACTGCGATTGGCACCCTGATTCCCACCGGTGGGGTTATTGGCACATTTGTCAACTGGTTTGAGCCCGGGCTTTTGCCCAGGGAGGTTGAGCCATTCGCCTGGGGAAAAAACGAACGCTGGCGCGAGACAGAGGTGGTTGAGGCTTTGCGCCGGGTGATGGCAAGGAGAAAGGTCGCTCCGAGTCCGGCTTATGAAAAACTGGTCTTAAAGGTTTATCACCGCACCAGCAGAGATGAGTTTTTCGGTCGGCGTTGACGTCGGCGGCACCAACATCAAAATCGGGCTGGTTGACGAGGAGGGCAATATTATCTGTCGGCGCCGTCTGCACAACAATCCTAGTGAACCGCCGGCTCAGACCCTGGAGATTCTTGCCCAGGCCGTTCTCAAATTGACCCGGTCCAAGCCGGTGGCAGCGCTCGGGATTGGCATTGCCGGACTGGTTGACCACAAGGATGGTTTTGTCCGGACCTCGCCCAACCTGCCCACTTGGAATAAGGTCCCGGTCAAGGACATCCTGAGCCGGCTGACCCGATTAAATGTTTTCTGCTGTAATGACGCCAATGCGGTTGCCCTGGGTGAATGGCTTTATGGTGCGGCTAAAGGCTGCCGCAATGCGCTCTGCATAACACTTGGCACCGGTATCGGTTCAGGAATTATCACTGATAACCACCTGCTTTTGGGTGCCAACAGTTATGCCGGTGAACTTGGCCACACAACCCTATCTCTCCGGGGTCCTGCCTGTCCCTGCGGCAATTCTGGCTGTCTTGAACGGTATGTTGGTGCCCAGGCGATTGTTTTTCGGTGCCGGCGCCTGCTCCGGCAGCAGCAGCGCCGGGTTGCCGCCAGCCGCAATCAGTTGTCACTATTCGGTCCGAGCGGTGAACGTCTGAGCCTGATATTTGAACTTGTTGGCTATAACCTTAACCGGCTCAGCCCCAGGGAAATCGGCAGCGCGGCAAGAAAAAAGGACAAAATCGCCCTGCAGGTGATCAAAGAGACCGGAGCTTTACTCGGGCTGGGCATCTACAACGCCCTGATGCTCCTTGACCCGGAGATTGTTGTTCTCGGTGGCGGTGTCAGCCGTTTTGGAAAACCGCTTCTGCAGGCGGTTGAGCAGACGGTCTTTGCCCGGCTTTATGGCTCAAACCGGCAACTGAAAATAGTCCTCTCGTTTCTTGGCGATGATGCCGGCATCCTCGGTGCCAGTCAACTCCACCGCCTCGCCAGCAACTTCACCCCTTGACCTGAGATGTTACTCAGACCTTTTCCCAGAGAAAGTCCCACAGGGAAAATGAGCGAATCCGCTTCTCCATAATAAAACTGCCCTCAATGATAAACGGGCGGAACTCCTGGGCATAATAAAGCCGGCGATGGGCCGGATCATTTGCGTACCAGCGCATCCCCTGATTCAGAATCCGCTTCAGGGTTGAATCATAACTGCCATCCATAGTCTTGAAACCCATCTTCAAGAGGGTCACCAGCATCGCCACATGCCTGGGATAGGCAACAACTGAATAGCCCATGTTCTTCTTGCAGAGGGCAATCACCAGTTCCACCAAAAACGGACAGTAATTTTGACCCCGGAATTGAGGCCGGACATAAGCCCGGGTCAATTCCCACCGGTCCATATCCCTGCCCTCAGCATCAAGCCAGCACGGGTCAATCCGGTCATAACCAATCCACGCCTCACCCGATTGTTTTGACCCGAAATAAATCTGGAGCAAATCCTCGTCCGCCACCGGGTCGTGATAACGCCGGATGCTGAACCAGTGGTCCTCAGAGATTACCTCCGGTCTGGGGACAACCAGCCCTGCCTCAGGTCGGGAAAGGATAAACTCCTGAACCCTTTCATCAGTCTCGCAGGGAATCATATCCACAATTACCTTAATCCATTCCCGATACTGCTTGGGTTCAATCATTCCTTTTCCCAAAACTCCTTAAGTTTCTTCTCCAGTTCAACTTCATCAGTAATCAGCACCTTGCGCGGCTTGCTGCCCGCATGCGGGCCAACAATACCGGCCCGTTCCAACTGGTCAATGATTCTGCCTGCCCGGGCCCAGCCGACATCCAGCCGGCGCTGGAGCATTGAAACTGAAGCCTCCCGGTGCATCACCACCAGTCGTGCTGCTTCAGCAAAAAATTCATCAAACTCTTCATTGCCGGATGTAATCCCTGGCTCCATACGCCCGAGCTCAATCTCCTCCTCGAGCGGCTCATAATAGCATCTGCCGAGCAGGCTGTCAACTACTGCCGAGGGCAGTATTTCCTGCAAACGTTCCATCTTTTTGCCCCTTGCCGCCCGCCGTGGGTCATAGAGGACATCAGTTAGTTCCTGCTCAACAATCTCCTGCGCCTTTGTCATCTCATCCGGCACCAGACCGGAGAGAAGTTCGGTCAGATAACGAACCGCCCAAAGGTCAACAACCCTTTTTGCCGCCCTTTCTGAAACATAACAGCCGTGAAGCCGGACCGGCTCTCCCTTACCCGGCGGAAGAAAGAGCATATCACCTCTGCCCAAAAGGGATTCGGCACCGTTGGCATCAAGAATCGTCCGGGAGTCAACCTTGGTCGCAACCTGAAAGGCGATCCGGCAGGGAAAGTTGGCTTTGATTAGACCGGTAATGACATCAACTGAAGGCCGCTGGGTGGCCAGAATTAGATGGATACCAACCGCCCTTGACATCTGTGCCAGCCGGATGATCCGTGCCTCAATCTCAGCCGGTGCCCGCTGCATCAGGTCAGCGAGTTCATCAATCACCACGACAATATAAGGCTTTTTTCTCTTCCCGACCTCCTCGCACCGGGCGTTGAAACTGGTGATGTCCCGCACCCCCAATTCCGCGAACTGGCTGTAACGGGCCTCCATAATTGCCACGACGCGCGTCAGCTCACCCACCACCTGCTCCGGGTCAATGGTGGTCATTGAAAGCAGGTGCGGGACCGGATTATATATCGGCAACTCCAATTGCTTCGGGTCAATGGTCAAAAACCTTACCTCATCCGGGGTTGAGCGGTAGATGATTGACATAATGATTGAATTGATGCAGACCGATTTACCGGAACCGGTAGTTCCGGCGATGAGAATATGGGGCATTGAACGGAGATCCGCACAATAGGGTTCGCCAGTAATTGTTGTCCCCAGTGCAAAACCGAGGGGTGAATCAAGTTGCTGATAAACCTCGCTGGTCAAAACCTCCTTCAGATAAACCATCCGGCGGCTCTTATTGGGAATCTCAACCCCGACCGCGCTCTTGCCCGGAATCGGTGCCAGAATCCGGACCCTTTCTGCCGAGAGCGCCAGTGCGATATCATCAGCCAGACTTTCAATTCCACTGCAGCGCACCCCTGGTGCCGGCTCAAGTTCAAACCTCGTGATCATTGGCCCGGAGAGGATTGCCGTCAGCCTGCCATCAATGCCAAACTCCCGCAATTTGCTCATTAAAACCTGACCTTCGGCCTCGGCTTCAGCTGGGTCTTTGAACACCTTGTCACCCGGGGCGGGCTGGTCCAGGCGCTCTAAAAACTCTTTCTGAAAATTAACCGCAGCCAGTTTCACCCGCCTCGGAGCTGGAACCGCCTTGGTGGCGACAGCCCTGGGTTCAGGTTCCTCCCGGGTTCTGCTTTCCTCAGGTGCTGGGAGAAGTTCCGGCTGGGGTTTACGGTCTGAACCGGCTAATTTATCTTCCCTCTCCATCGTGATTTCTGGTTTTCTTTTTGGACGTAAAATTGTGTTACTCCATCTGAGCAGGGTTACCAACGCCCTTTCAGCCGGCCGCAACCACTGCCGATGCGCGGGCAGGTTGAAACCCGAAACTGACAGTAAAACCACAAGTCCAACGACAAGCAAAAGCAGGGTGCCCAGAGCTCCAAACAGCCCTTTCAGCCCAAAAACCACCACTTGCCCGCACCGGCCCGCAACCACTGAAGGGGTGTGGAAATAGGCTAAGAAAAGTTGCAGGATAAAGCCGTAAATTATAATCATCAAGGACCAGAAAATGTCTTTACCCCTTGCCGGTCGAAACCAGAGTGCCAAGCCCCAGTAAAACCCCAATGCTAACAGGGTCAGTGTGCCGGCACCAAACAGCCGGGTCAGGTTATGGGCAAGTAATGCACCAAACCAGCCGGCAAAATTGTCCCACGGATTTTTCAGGTCCGAATAAAGGGAAAGCAGACTGGCAAATAAAAAAACGGCCAGCGCGAGCAGAGCGAAACCAAGGAACTGGCGCCAGTGCCTTTTATCTGCTACTGCGAGTGCGACCGCTGTCCCGATGATAATCAGCACGAGCAGACTCATCCCGCCGAAAAGATAAAACAGCCCATAAGCCAGGAAATGGCCAACTGAACCGGTCTCTCGGCCCAAAAGAAACGAAACCAGGCTCACGGCGGTAAAAAGCACCAAAGCAACTGCCACCACCCGGATGATAAATCCCAATCGCACCGGCTGGTCCTTTTTTGCCACGGTTTATATCCCCGCTTGTCCGGTGAGCAAACGGGTGGTTGTAAATACCAGCGGTAAGATAACCACACGAAATACCGGAACGCCAAGCACAAAAATCATAATCATCCCTAAAAAACTATACTGCTCCAGCCGGCCAAACCACACCGCAACATTTGACGGTAAAATATAATAAAGCAGCCTTGAACCGTCAAGCGGGGGAATGGGGATCAGATTGAAAAAACAAAGAATCAGGTTGTAAAGGACAAAGTAATTTGCCAGCCGAATGGCAAAACCGCTGATGCCGAAAAGCAAAAAAACCCGCACAATCAGCCCGCTGACCAGCGCGATTAAAAAATTTGCCAGCGGACCGGCAAGCGAGGAAATTGCCAAATCACGCAAGGGATGGCGAAAGTTGCCCGGGTTGATTGGCACCGGTTTTGCCCAGCCAAATCTGGTCCAGGGCAAAAGCAAAAGCAGGGTGCCAATCGGGTCAAGATGCCGGAGCGGATTCAGGGTCAGCCGTCCCTGCGCCTTTGCGGTCGGGTCGCCCAGAATCAGTGCCGCATAGCCGTGACTGAACTCGTGGATTGTCAGTCCAAACAGAATTGCCGGTACCGACAGAAAGAGCTCCTCAAGGTTAAACATCTTTACGCCTCAGCCGCCGAACCAGCCTCAGTTCACTATCCCGGTTTTTGACCCGGCGGTCAAGCCGGGCATAAAGCAGTTGCTCGAGGATCCGGCCCAGTTGCGGTCCGGGTTTTATCCCCGATTCAATCAAATCCTGCGAGCTTAATTCCGGTTTAATGTCCTTCAGCTCCCTTAAAAACAACTCCAGCCTGTTTTTTATCAATCCCTCTGTCAGAACAGTTAATATTTTCAGTGCCGGCAGTGGCAGGGGCTTAAGCAGCCGATAAAAGGTTGACCGCCTGCGCGCACGCCTGAGTCTGCCCGCAAGCAAAGGAAAATCCCTGAGCGCCTGCTGTGCCCTTTGTTCCTCTCTGGTAACGGGATAATTAGGTGCAATCGGCAATCTGCTCAAGAGATAGATAAACAGCAGTTCGCCCCGTATCCCGGCCTGGGTTAGAACTTTCAGTTCCGTAAAAAAGTCCTGAGACGGCTGCCATTGCCAGCACCCTTTCAGCACAGACTCCTTCACCACCGCCTCCAAGACCTTCAGCACCTCGGTTTCATTACAGATACAGCGCAACTCATAAAGCACCCTTTCCGGTGTCAGAAGAGCCGGGTAACCATCTTTAACAGCCGTGCGCAGAAGGTAAGCGGTGCCGGACTCAATCTCAAAACCCAGCCGGACCGCAAACCGGATACAGCGGAATATCCGCGTCGGGTCATCAATGAAACTCCCGGGATGGATGATTCTGATCAGCCTGGCTTGAAGATCTTTTTGTCCACCATAAAGGTCAACAACCCTGCTTTGGCCCTGGGCATTCATTTCGATTGCCAGCGCATTGACGGTAAAGTCCCGCCGGCCTAAATCCTCTTCAATACCAGCCGCCTGCACCTTGGGCAGAACCGCTGGTCCGGGATAACTTTCCGCTCTGGTATGGGATATGTCGATGCGTCCTGCCGGCAGGGTGATTGTGCCGGTGAGAAACCTTTGATAAAAGACATATCTGCCACCGGTCTGCCGGCAGATTTCTCTCATCAATTGCACCAGAGTTTTGCCGGTTTTGCGCAGATCAACCGCAATATCCCAGTCGGACTTGGCATCTCGCCCACCTCCTGCCCAATTAGAATCCCGATTCGGAACCAGGCCGCTGCGAGCAAGCAGCCAGTCCCGCACCAGCCCGCCCACAAGAAAAACCCGGCCACCCCAGTCTGAAACGACCCTGACTAATAGCGCACACTCAGCAGGTAATTCCAAATCCAGGCAGGTAAAGTCTTGGTTCGGGCGGCCTCGGGTCAGAAGGGCGAATCTATTCATCGCCCCATTAGAAACCGAGCGTTTTGGTCGTGTCCTCTTTCTGCCCGTGAACCTTTATCTTGCCGAACCTCGCCTCATACTTGCGGATATTCTCGGCTAAGGCTTCGTGCAGCAGTGCGGCATGCTGGGGCGTCATCACAATCCGGGAAAAAACCTTTGCCTTGGGCAGTCCGGGCAAAATCCGGGCAAAATCAATAATAAACTCCGAACCCGAATGGGCGATCAGAACAAAGTTGGAATAAATGCCTTCCGACTCTTTCTCACCGATTTCTATCTGGACCGGTGGTCCCTGCTGGGTCTGTTTTTCCTCCATAACTCATCTCCTTTCGCAGTTCATCCTGTCCGCTGGCTGATCAGCCGGACAAACTTACGCTTACCTACTTTCAGCACCACTGACTGCGCCCCTGGTTTGATGATAAGTGCCGGGTCACAGACCCGCTCGCCATCAAGATAAACCGCCCCTTCCTGCAACTTCCGGCGCACCTCGCTTTTGGACGGCAAAAGCCCGGTCTGAACCACAAGGTCAACGATATTCATTCCCGCACCCGGAATCTCAAACTCCGGCATTTCTGACGGTGCCTGCTTCTCTTTGAAAACCCGGTCAAACTCTGCTTGTGCGGCTTCCGCCTCGGCTTGAGAATGATATAACGCCACCACCGCCTTTGCCAGTTCAGCCTTGATATGGCGCGGATTTTCCCCGGCCTGAAGCCGGCGGGCATAGCCGGCAATCTCCGCATCGCTTTTGTCGGTTGCCAGACGGAAGTAATCGAGGATCAGTTCATCCGGGATGGACATCAATTTGCCAAACATCGTCTGGGAAGGTTCGTTGATGCCGACATAATTGCCATAGGACTTGGACATCTTCAATTTGCCATCAATCCCGACGAGCAGGGGCATGGTCATTATTACCTGCGGCTTTTGACCAAACCGGGACTGGAGTTCTCTGCCCACCAGCAGGTTCCAGTACTGGTCCGCACCGCCCAGTTCCACATCCGCCTGCACCATCACCGAATCATAACCCTGAAAAAGTGGATACAGGAGTTCGTGGACATAGAGCGGCACCCCTTGAGCCAGCCGGCTCTTAAAATCCTCCCGCTCAATTAGCCGGGCAACAGTATAGTGACCCGCGAGATTAACGATATCATCTGCCTGAAGCCGGCTCAGCCATTCCGAATTGTATCTGAACTCGCACCGTTTTGGGGTAAGAATCTTGAAAATCTGCTCCTGATACCGTGCCATATTTTCCTTAATCTGCTCATCGGTAAGCTGGGGCCGGGTTTTTGACCTGCCGGTCGGGTCGCCGATCCTGGCGGTGAAATCACCCACAATCAGAACTGCCGTATGTCCCAAATCCTGGAACTGACGCAGTTTGCGCAGAACGACCGCAAAACCCAGATGGATGTCTGGACCTGAGGCGTCAATCCCGAGTTTAACCCGGAGCGACCTGCTGGTTGCTTCAGATCGGTTCAGACACTCAACAAGTTCTGCCTCAGTCTCAAGCCGGTCGATCCCCCGTTTCAGTTGTTCAATTACCCACCGGTCCACAGCAACTAAATCTCGTAACTGCCGAAATCCTCAGGGTTGATGTTGCGCATCCTGGTCCGCATTTCCCGCAGCCGCTCTTCATCCTCTTGCGACAGCCACTGACCCGCCCGCTCCATCACCGTTTCCTCAACATAGATTGGTGCACCTGCCCGCAGTGCCAACCCGACCGAGTCTGAGGGGCGCGCATCAATTGCCACTACCTTGTCTCCCGCCTCCAGCACCACCTCGGCAAAAAAGGTCTCCTCCTCCAGTTTGGTGATAATCACCCGGTTGATTTTGCCATTGAGTCCGAGGATCAGATTTCTCATCAAATCCAGGGTCAAGGGCCGGATATACTGAGTTCCCTCCAGCGCATAAGCAATTGAGGTCGCCTCAGCCGCACCGATGAAAACCGGCAACACCCGGTTGCCAGCCACCTCCCGTAAAAGCATTACTGGCGAATTGGTTGAACTGTCGATGAGAACCGCTTCAACCTTGACCTCAATCACAAACTAATTCGGCGTTTCTCACCCCGCCGCCTCTTCGACCACCCAGAGTTTTACCGTCGCGGTTATATCCTGCCCCAATTTGATCGGGATATCGTAAACCCCTGGTGCCTTAATCGGCTCTTCAAGCACAATCGCATGTTTGTCCACCTTATACCCGGCCCTCTTTAGGAGTTCGGCAACATCGGCGTTGGTGATCGCACCAAAGGCACCCTCAGCGCCCATCCTGATGCTGGTCTTCACCGTGACCAGCCCAAGCCGTTCCTGCATTTCTGAAAGCCTTCTGCTTACCTTCATCTCCCGGCTGGCAAGCTGGCGCTTGATATTCTCCAATTGCCGCAGGTTAGCCTCATCGGCAACCAGTGCCAGTTTTTTCGGCAACAGAAAGTTACGGGCAAAACCGTCCCGGACCTCCACCACCTCACCCCGGCTGCCCAGTCGCTCAATATCACTAAGCAGAATGACCTTCATAATTCAGGAAAGCAGGGCAAGGGAACGGGCGGTCTTGATCGCCCGGGCAAGCCGGCGCTGATGCCGGGCACACAGGCCTGAAACCCGGGAGGAGACGATCTTTCCTCGCTCGGTAAGATAGTCCTTCAGCCGCGGGTCTTTGTAATCAATATTGCTGATACCCTGCTCGCAAAACGGGCAGGATTTGGAACGAACCGGAGATCTTTTATTTCTCATTAATATAACATAGACGATTTACTGCCAATGTCAAGTTTGTGATGATTAATCTTAATGTTCGGGAGATGTCATATTGCTGCGGGCACCGGCATAACCTCCCAAATGGCTCCTAACCCGAATCCTCGCATCGGCAAAAAATGCCTGCTCATAAAAACGGGCAATCTCCTCAGGTGTCTTGCTTTCCCTCTTTGCCCCGGCTTCCAGTTTATCCTCGCCCAGGTCATCATCAGTTGTCAGATGTCCGACATCGGTAATGTTCATCACCTGCTTCACTTCAAAACCCAGATACTCAAACACCCGTCTCAATGTGTCGGCAAACACATACGCCCGGAAATTACCGATATGGGCAAACCAGTAAACGGTTGGCCCGCAGGTGTAAATCTTCACCTTGCCCGGCTCAACCGGCACAAAATCCTCCTTGCCCCGCGAAAGGGTATTATAAATCTGCATAGTTATTTATTTTACTGAATGAGTAATGCCGGGTCAAACCGTGAAAGACCCGGCAGGATACTTAATCTTGTGAAAATTTTTATAACAAGATAATGGTGCTTGACAGGTGGCTCTGGTTTGTTTAAATTTATCTGTTGCTAACTGGTATGAGTTCAGTGATACCGGCGGGTGTTAACTCAGTTGGTTGACACCCAGCCGGCGTTTTGTTAAAATCGGCAGAGTGAAAATGAAATAAAAGGAGGCAAACTGTGCGGAAGAATGTTGCAGGTTCGATAGTCGTGGCAGCCGGTCTGGTGCTGGCACTGCTGGCGGTTGCCGGTTGCGGCCGGATGCCACCACCCGAAATCTGGCAGCCGAACGCCGCAGATACGGCGGCAATTGATGCGGCGGTCCAGGCGAATAAGCAACTGCTGAAGGTGGATTTTGCTGAGGCGGGATTTCAATATCTCGAATGGGTCGTGCCGGATTCAGTAATCAGAAAGGCGATCAAGGACAATCCGTTCAAACAGCGCTATATCTGCGACTCAATGCAGCACTTCTTTTTTGCCGAGTCCAGCAAGTGGGATTATAAGTTTGTGGCGACCGCGGACAGTGCACTTCAGGAGACAACCGCAACCGTTACCGTGGTGGAAACCATTCCCGGGCTACTGCGTCTGCATGCGGCAAAGTACACCCGGTATCTGCAGGATTCCATCATTATTACCCCTGCTGAGACCATCCGGTTGAAGTTCTATGATTCGCTGTTTACCGATACCTCGATGGTGGTGGAAAAGCCTTTGCTGGGTGTCGTGACCGGCGGGTGCGTGCTGCGCAAGGAGGACGGCCAGTGGCGGTTCTGGAAACTTGCCGGGGCTCAGCGGTTTTACGCCCCCAATCCTGAGGATGCACCTTATTTAGCCGCAGTTTATCTGACCAATGGCACCAGGGTTGACACCTTTTCCCTGCGGCCCGATACGCTCCATTACGGGGCTCAGCGGTTTTATGACTATCCGGATGGTCTTTTAAGTTATAATGCCGGTGACAGTCTGTGGGTCTCGGCACTTTTGACCGCGGTGGTTGATGCGAGTAATTTTATCTTTTTCGGCGGCAATCGCTACCGTCTGAGTACGGCAAACAAGATAATCTTTACCCAGACCGGGGTACAGCGGTTTTATGTTGAGCAGATTCCCTATGCCGTGCTTTATGATGCCGGCGGCAAGTTGAACGCCACGGTCTGGGGGATTCCGATTAATGTCAAAGGAGGCGGACAATGAAAAGGCTTTGCCTGGGGTTAGTTGCATTTCTAATCCTCTCCAGCAGCGCCTTTGCCGGCGTGGTCGGCAGAATCCGGGGCAAGGTTACTGATAAACGCTCCCGGGAGCCGCTGGTTGGGGTGAATATTATCGTTGTCGGCACCGAACTGGGCGCGGCAACCGATGTCAATGGCGAATATGAGATAATCAATGTGCCACCGGGCAGGTATAAACTGACCGCTTCTTATGTGGGCTATAATGAGATGACAGTTACCGATGTGCTGGTGGTTCAGGACAATGTGACGGTGATTGATTTCCAGTTGACCCAGACCGCAATTGAGGTCAAAACTGTTGAGGTGAAGGCAGAAAGGCCGCTGGTGAACCGGGGAACGGTTACGGTTGAGCGGGTAATCACAGACGAGGAGTTCAAGCGGCTGCCGGTGGTTCAACTTTCCGAACTGGTTGGTCTGCAGGCGGGTGTGACCCAGACTGCGGGCAGAGGCTGGACCCATATCCGGGGTGGCAGGTATGATGATGTGGCATATCTGGTTGACGGTGTGGCGGCGCAGGATGCGGTGGTCGGAACCCTGTGGTCAAGCCCGAAGCCAACCAGTGATGCCTTGGCATCGGTGGTGGTGGTTACCGGTGGTTTTGATGCCGAGTACGGGTCAGCGATGTCCGGGATTATCAAGGCGGTTACCAAGGAGGGCGGTGCCAGGACCTCGGGAAAGGTCGGGTATCTGACCGATGAGGTCTTCCCGAACCCGGACCTGAATTTCGGCTATAACCGGCTGACATTTTCTTTAGGCGGGCCGACCTTCTATAATCGTCTGCGCTATTTTCTCTCCACCGAGTATTTCAAGACTGATGATGACCGGAACTGCCTGTATAAAGTGAATGCACCCAGGGGTGAATATGCGGCTGAGGGCAAACTGACCCTGCAGTTGCCCAAGGAGTTCTTTTTGACCCGGGAGGGGCTGAAATTGACCGTTGACGGCTATCACTCCAACTACCAGTGGCAGGCGTTTGCTCAGAGTTACAAGTTTTATCAGCAGGCGCTTTATGCGAATCGGGTGCGGAGTTATAAGGGGAATGTTACTTTGAACCATATGCTTTCGCCAACCACGGTTTATGAGGCGAAGTTGGGCTTTTTCTCAACCTCGCTGATCCGGACAGTCAGGAACTTTGCTGCCGAGGCAGCCGACACAACCGGGTTCTGGGGATTCTTGCGCAAGACCGGCATCTGGGACCGCTACTTCTTCCGGGCTGAGGACTGGGTGTTTAACAATCCCGAGGGTTTGAGCAAGAAGGAGGCGGTTCTGCAGTTGTGGCGCTCTTACTGGCTCGCGCCTAATGGCGATACGGTATATGCGCATAAAGTGGGGGAAAAGAAAATGAACTTTATGCAGGCATATGCTCTCATTGATAACCCTTACGGCGTTGCCGGACTGTTTGTTACTGAAGGCGATAACCGGACCTGGCATTATCGGGCAACCGATGATATCCTTTTCAAGTTTGATCTGACCAAGACCATCTCCAAGGTTCATGAAATCAAGACCGGGGTTGATATCACCCAGTATTCGGTTTCAATGTATGACAACTCCCTGCCCTGGGACCAGAATCCGTTCTGGGATGCGTTCAACTATAAACCGCTGGTGGCTGCGGCTTATGTTCAGGACCGGGCAGATTTTGAGGACCTGGTGGTTCGGGCAGGTGTGCGGTTTGATTATCTGGATGCCAAGGCAAAGGTCAGGGCATTTCCCGAGTCATTAGGTTCAACACCACAGATTGCGGACAGTTTTCTACCGGTGGCACCCAAGTACCGGCTCTCCCCAAGGTTGGGTATCTCCTATCCAATTACCGAGCGGATCAAGTTCCGGTTTTCCTATGGCCACTTCTTCAAGAACCCGGTCTTTGCCAACCTTTATGAGTACGGTGGCAGGTCCGCAGCCGAGTTGCGGGGCCGGGGCAATATCATCGTGGGCAATCCGGATATGGGCGCGGAGAAGACCATCGCATACGAGTTGGGTTTTGATGCCCAGTTGACGGATGTGTTTGCCTTTGATTTAACCGCCTTTTACAAGGATGTGTTTGACCTTTCAGGTGTGCGGGTGGTTTCGGCGCTGCCCCAGCCCTATACGATGTATTACAATGTGGAATATGCCCGGATTCAGGGGTTTGAGGCGACAATGACCAAGGCGCTCGCCAATTACTGGAACGCCTCAATTGGCTATACCTTCCAGATTGCCAAAGGAACCGCCTCCACGGCCACTGACCAGTATCAGCGGGAGACCCCGCTTCAGGTTGATTACTACCTTGACCAGGACCAGAGGCATTCCCTGCACTCAAGTATCGGTGTGATGTTCCCGTCCGATTTTCTTGAAGGGCAAGCGCCATTTCTCTCTGCGGTCTTGAAGGATTTTAATGCCTCGGCAGTTGCCAATTATGGTTCAGGTATGCCCTATACACCGACCGACATCAGGGGCAACCGCACCGGACCGGAAAACTCTGCCCGGATGCCTTCAAGTTTCACGATTGATGCCAGGCTGGGCAAGGACATCAAATTGGGCGGTTTGAACCTGACTATTTCCTGCGACATCACCAACCTGCTGAATGCCCGAGTGGTAACCAGTGTTTATTCGGCAACCGGTAAGCCGGATTATGACGGCAGGCTCGTCACACCTCAGGAGTTCTCACCCGGGATTAGGTTCGGCGATTTGTATTATCATCCAGCACGGGACTATAACCATGACGGCTATCTGACCCAGATGGAGATGTTTGAGTCCTATATGCGGGCGCGTGAAGACTACATCAAGGCGCCAACCTATTACGGTCCGTCACGGAAGATTCGGTTTGGCATCAGCCTGTCTTTTTAGGAGGAAAGGATGAAAAGTTCAAAGTTTGTCGTTTGCCTAATTTTGCTGGCGATGTTGGTGCCGGTCTGGGCGAAATCGGCGACGCCGGTTAAATCCGGGAAGCGGATTTACGATATGAAGTGGTTGAATATTAACCGCTGGAAATGCCCGTTTTACAATGACGGCAGATACGGGATTGATGTTACTGTCGGAACCGGCGTGGCGGGCGGTTCCTGGCCCCAGCCCCTGCACAACTGCTATATCTTTGGTGCCGGGATGTGGTTCGGCTCGCTCAAACCAAGGGCCGATGGTAAAACCGATACCTTGGTCTCCTTCGGATATAACCCCAATTCGGGTGGCACCGAGTTGACGCCCACCACGGTGGCGCATGCACCTGAGGGTGCAGGCAGCCCTGACGACCGGATATTTATGTATCCAAACGACTGGCCACCCAGACCCAGGGAACGGTGGTCAACCGGAGACCCGAAACTGGACAGTGTCCTTATTCCCTATGAGGCCTTCTCATTACAGGACCTGTGGTGCGTGTATTCGGATGGTGCACCTGAGAATCATATCGCACCCGGCAAGCCCCAGAATATTGATGTCTATCAGGTGGTTTATGCCTGGAACTACCCCTCAAATCAGGATATCTTCTTCATCATCTATAATGTGCGCAATGCCGGGACCGACACCCTGAAGCGCTGTTTTATCGGGGCGGTGATGGATGCGGATATCGGTGATGCTAGAGACGATATGGTCGGATTTATTCTCAAAGACTATATTCCGGGTGCGGACACGGTGGAAAATGTTGGTTATGCCGGTGACTATGACAACAGCGAGAACCCGGGCTCAACCTGGGAGTCCGGAACACCCGGGGTTTTTGCCTATAAGTTCCTGGACAGCCCGAAGCGGGACTCAATCACACCTGGGGGCGATACGGTCAAGGTGCCGTTAGGAATGACCGCATTCAAGAAGTTCACGATTGATATTGACCCGGTTACCGACCCGGCACAGTATCTGACCATGGCTGGTTATGACTACCGGACCGGGGTCTATTCGGCTTATGATTCGGTTGATGTCTCACCCGCAGATAAGCGGTTTATTATTTGCTCAGGTCCGTTTACGCTTGCCCCGGGTCAGGTTGAGCGGCTGGTAGTAGCGGCAATTGGCGCACCCTTTGGCGGCCCAAATCAGCCCTGGGCAGACCGACCCAAGGATTCACTGGTCCATCTTGCCAAGGTGGCAAATGCGGCACAGTTTATCTATAATCAGGGCTGGCTCTTGCCCGGACCGCCGGTGGCACCGAATATGACGCTGGTGCCCGGAGACAAGCAGGTGCGGATTGTCTGGGATGACCTGCCTCAAAGGACACCGGACCGTTACTGGGAAAAGGTGGCAAGCCAGCCCGGTCCCGGTTATGACCCGATGTACCGCGGTTATGATTTCCAGGGTTATATCGTGTATAAGTCAAGGGACGGTGCCAACTGGAAGATAATCGGCCAGTGCGACCTGGCGGATTCAATCACCTTCTCCTATCCGCCCGGCGGTGACTCCTCCCTGCCGGACTCCCTCTGGATTAAAGCCACGGATAACGGCATCTACTACTCCATCCTGGACAAGGATGTGATCAACGGATTCACATATTACTATTGCGTTACCGCCTACGACTGGAACTACATCACCACCGATACCAATGCCCAGGGTCAGCCGATCGCCTGGGATACCCTGATCCTCCGTTCCGGGATTGTTTCCAACTTCTCAACCGTGCCCCGCTGGGATGCGCCCAACTATGTTGCGCCGACAGGTGCGATTGTCCGGGTGGTTGGTGACTCAATCAACAACGGGCTGGTCTGTTCAACAATGGTGGTGGTCCCATTTAATGTCACCAACGATACCTTTGAACTGCGGTTTTTAGGTCCGGGCTGGAGCGGGTCAACGGCGAAGCCGGTTTACTCCTACTATGTGGTGAACACCACCAGGAATGATTCGCTGATTATTGACACAAGTTCGTTTGGCTATACGGTCGCCTCGCCAGGGATTAAGACAACTGTGAATGTGCCGGTTTTCAACGGCCAGGCACTGAAGATGGTGCTGAAGATGGCAATTCCCTCAGTACCATTTGACGGCGTGAGCATTGAGAGTGGAAACTATCCGGTTGAGTCCTTGAAGATTGGTGCTGCGCCATCTCAGGCATACTGGGCTTTTCGTGGTTCAGATTACCGGATTGAATGGAGAAACAATAATGGCTATCTGACCGTTAGGGTGTTTGACATCACTAACGGCGGGATTGAGGTCCCATTTGCCAAGTTCACAACCGCAGGAACAGGACCCCAGAATGCCAATGGCTGGTGCTTTGTTGACCGTCTGTTCCGTTCCCCCACTGATACGCTTAAAGGCACCGCGGCAAGTCTTTATATCTGTGGCGGTTATCTTGGCTTCAAACCTTCGGGTGACAGTCTGCGCGGTCTATTAAACTGCATTGAGGATGGTGATGTCTGGTTATTAACCGGTCACCGGGCAGAGGGTGCCGCACCCTTTTACAATGTCTATCGGCTGGTCTCACAGGCGGGATATGCGGATGTTGCTACCAAGCAGAAGTTGAACATCAAGGTTGTGCCCAACCCCTACATTGTCTTTAACGGCTGGGAAAAGACCTCGGAGCAGCGGGCGATTAAGTTCACGCATCTGCCCAATTCCTGCAAGATCAGAATCTTTACCACCTCAGGGGACCTGGTTAAGGTGATTGAGCACAAGGATACGAACAAACAGCCGCTGGATGAGGGTGGAACCGCAACCTGGGATCTGGTCAACGACTACGGACAGTTGATTGCCTCAGGTGTTTATATTTTCCATGTCGAGTCACCAGTAGGTGAGTTCACCGGCAAGTTTATGTTCATCCATTAAGGAGGCAGAAATGAAAAGAGCATTAAGTATTGATGGGAAAGCAGTACTGGTTATCAGTCTGTTAGCCTGCTCGGTGAGCTGGGCCGCGTTTAGCAAGGTGGCAACAACCGGTGCCTCATTTCTGAAGATCAGTGTCGGTCGGGCTTCGGGTATGGGCGATGCCTTTACCGCCTTAGCCAATGATGCCTCAGCCAGTTACTTCAATCCAGCCGGACTTGCCCATATCCCCAGGCAGGCGCAGTTCAACCACGCCAACTGGTTAGCGGACATAAACCACGATTATCTGACCGTGGCTCTGCCCGTTACCAACTTTGGCACAGTGGCAATCACCGCCAATGCCCTGACAATGGGTGAGATTGAGCAGACGACAGTTGATGACCCCAAGACCCCGGCACGGGAGGATGAAGGAACCGGGCTGAAAATTGGCGCCAACGACCTTGCGGTTGCTCTCTCCTATTCCCGGATAATCACGGATAAACTTTCCTTCGGTCTGACCGTGAAGGGTGTTCAACAGACAATCTGGGATATGGGTGCTTCAGCGGTTGGTATTGACCTCGGGCTTTTTTACAACACCGGTTTTAAATCCCTGCGCCTGGGCGCAGCGGTGACCAACTTCGGCACCCAACTTGCCTTCTCCGGCCCGCACCTGGATTACAGTTTTTCCTGGACCGATTCCGGTCCGAGCCAGTTGCAGGGTTCGTATAAGACCACTCCCGCACCTTTGCCCACCACTTTCCGGTTCGGTGTGGCGATGGATTTGGTTAACACTGCGCCGCACAGGCTGACAACCGCAATTGACATTGTCCATCCTTCTGACATCAACGAGACGGTTAACATCGGGCTGGAATACGGGCTTTCTGAGATGCTGTTTCTGCGCGGGGGATATGTGCTGAATGTTGACCAGCAGTATCAGCAGAAACTGGGCAATCTTACCGGTTTATGCGCAGGTGTCGGGGTCAAAGGAAAGCCGACCGAGGCACTGGAATTGGGACTGGATTACTCCTTCCGGTATTATGAATATCTGAAGCCGACCCATCGGCTGATGCTGACGGTTGGGTTCTGATTTTTCTTGTCTCTTTAGAAGATGGCAGGGGGATGGAGCACCATCCCCCTGCTGCTATTTATTAATGCGAATGAGAAAATGCCCAATGCCCGACTGGTCATTGCCCATTTTGATATTGACGGTCGGGTTTAATCTGCTGAACTCAGGATTTAAAGTTCAGGCTGCCCAGTGGACAGTAGGAATTTATATGTGCGCGGACAACGGGATGAGCGAGCAGGCTTATGCCGATATTGCCGAGATGATGAAAATCGGTTCAAGTAGCGAGGTTAACATTGTGGTTCAGGTGGACAATGCGGCACGGGATACCAACCCCAACTGCCGAAGATATTATATCCAGAAGGACAAACGGGAACTATGTGCCGATCTGGGTGAGGTGGATATGGCAGATACTGGGCAGGTGGCGGATTTCATCGGCTTTCTGGGCAGCCGGTTTCCAGCCGAGCGCTATTTTCTTATTCTCTGGGACCATGGAACAGGCTGGCGTGCCGGTTATGGACCGAGCCGGGCGGTTTTGATTGATGAGTCGCATGGCCATATGATGGGTGTGGCGGGCGGCGAGTTAAGGCGGGCGCTGAAAAACGGGGTTAAGAAACTGGGTAAAAAACTGGCCGTGCTTGGTTTCGATGCCTGTCTGATGGGCTGTCTGGAGGTGGCTTGTGAGGTGAGTTCGGTGTGTGAGTATTTTCTTGCCTCCGAGGGTATGGTGGAATGGGATGGTCTGCCCTATGATGCGATTTTGGGTCGGCTGGTCGCCAGACCCACATCAACCCCGGAGGAGTTTCTGCCGGAGATGTGTGCCGATTATGTTGCCTCCTTGCCCGGTAGGGATGTCTGTCTTTCGGCAATTGATATGCTTCAGTTTGAAAGGGTACTTAAGGTTCTATCCCGGGTCCTGAGAGACTCCCTTGACCCGGGTGCAGCCGGTTTACGGCTGGCAAGGACCGGTGTTCAGACCTTTGCTCAGGATGGGACCAGCCCGCCCCGGGTCAGTGATGAGCAGGTGGATTTTATCCATTTCTGGGAGTTGGCGCCCCAAATCGGCACGAGCGGCTTGCGGCAGACTCTGAACCCGCTGATTGTTGCCAATGCCACTGGCGGAGCAAATCTGGGCAATGCCCGTGGCCTTGCCTTCTGGTTTCCTTATCATTATCTTGATTTCAAGAGAAAGGCTGGTGAGTATTCAACCCTCGCTTTTGCCGATTCAGCGCCCTGGCTCCGGTTTCTGAACAGTTACTTCGGCAGGGATGATGTCAAACCCCTCCAGCCCAGAATCCTCTCCCACCGCTCGGGCAACCGGGGTGATGTCCGACTCTGGTGGAGTAAGGCAATTGACCTCGCCCAGGTAACCTACACCCTTTATCAGGCACGCTTGCCCCAAACGGTTCTGCTTGAGCGCTGCGACAGTTTAGCCAACTGGACGTCAGAGGGATGGACCCTTTCCAGCCGCTTTGCCCATTCGCCAGCGCTTTCGTTCTTTTCCGGTTCTAACTCCAACCTTAACAATACCATTGTTCTTAACCAGCCATTAAATCTGATTGCGGGCGGGCTTCTGTCCTTTTATGCCTACTTCTCAACCCAGGAAACCGAGGACTCAGCCGGCAATATCCAAAGAGATGTCTGCTATGTGGAATATTCACCTGACAAACAAAACTGGCAGGTTCTGGACTCCCTTTACGGGGCACAGGAGTTCTGGCAGGAGTGCCGCTATCTGCTGCCCCAAATGCCTGAGTTCTACCTCCGGTTCCGGTATAAGACCGACAACGCAATAAACTGGCTCGGTGTTTTTATTGATGATATCAAGGTTGAGTGCTTCCTTTCCTTAACCCGTTCTTTAACCACAACCGATACCACCGGCTACCTTTTCAACCTGGCACGGGATACATCCGGCTATTTCTTTTTACTTGTCGGCACCGACTCCTTTGGTAATGTGAGCCCTGTCAGCCAGTACTACCCGGTCAAGGTCAAGACCTGGGCAGAGCCTTATACCCGGCCCGCACCCTTTTATGGTCAATGTCAACTGGTCCTGGACTTTCCTGAAAACGAGACGCCGGATGTCTTCATTTACACCCTTTCCGGCACCCTGGTAAAGAAGTTTTCCAAAGTTGAGCATAGAGAGATTGAGTGGGACGGGAAAAACCAAAACGCAAGAGAGATTGCCGACGGCATCTATATCGTCTTGGTCCAGGGCAGAAATTTTAAGAAGATGGGCAAGATTGCCCGGGTCAGTAGCAAACCAAGTTCCCGGTTCTAAGGTTCTTAGTTCCAGGTCCCAGTCCCCAGAACCACGAACCAGCATTGTCCAATGTTCAATCTCGGAGATATGAAGAGATGGAGTGATGGAGAGATGAAGTCTCCATCACTTCCTCCCCTAACCCCTCCTCTTGCCATTGGTCATTGGTCATTTTCTAACTTAACCTCTACCTCTCCTAATGTCGGGCAAGGTAGTAATTATAGAGGGCGGTTAGATTAAAATTTAACCTATAGGTTAACAAATTTAAGCGGGGCAAAATTGGTCTATTTTATTGATATTCAATGAATTATATAAAATTTTGCCAATTTCAGACCCCATGCCCCATACCGTCCATCAGGTTACTTTCTATTTTATTCCGGTTGTTACTTCCGGGGTCATTTGCGGGCTTGTCCCGGGTGTTGCTATCGGTTTTGCCCTGAGAATCACCCCGTTTGTTACCAAGAGGGTTATTCTAAAATTTCACCTCTTCAGTTACACCACCTGTCACTTTCCGATTCTCCTTCTATTTAACCCGGGAAATCACCCTCAGGGTAACAGCCCCTCTCATCCTCTTAATAATTCAGAAGGTAATTTCGGAGGTGAACCCGGTCTTTGCGCGGAAGGCGAAATTTCAGGGCAGGATTTTG
>Ga0272448_1002001_pt1 | contig 26422 bp, 25 predicted proteins | sample YNPCB0191_FD_202220 | JGI IMG/M metagenome (GOLD analysis project Ga0272448, IMG submission 202220) | Hot spring sediment microbial communities from Yellowstone National Park, WY, United States - YNP-CB-019-1 | ecosystem: Environmental > Aquatic > Thermal springs > Hot (42-90C) > Sediment... | reverse complement strand
GTTTTTGTGTTTGGTTTTACACTTTATTTTTAGCAAAAATTTTTTACCTTACAAAATGAATCTAAATAAAAAAGTGAACAAATTTATATTTGGAACAATTGTCATAATACTTGGATTTCTACTAATAGTTTTTTATTCTTGTGAGAAAAAAGACGACTCGGTTATTGATAGTAATTTTCAGAAACCAATTTTAAGTGACATCTATCTCTCAAGAGACACAATTTACACAAACTCATCATCACCATCAATAAATCTTAATGTTAGTGTAAAAGTATCCGAGAATGGAGGTGCTGCAATAAAAACTGTTAATTGCATTATTTATGATGCAAAAGGCGCTTTGATGGGGACTTTCCGAATGCAAGATAATGGTTCTCCACCTGACAGTTTATCCGGAGATTCAAGATACTCTGTAAATGTAAATTTAACAAACATTTCTTGTTTGATTGTTGGACTATATCAAATTCAGTTTCTTGCAGAAAATACTGCCGGGATTTCAAGTGATTTGCTTTCAAGAACCTTTACTGTTATTGATACTGCAAATCAACCACCAGTAATATCCAACCCGGATTTACCAGATAGTGTTGTCAGACCTGTTAGTGGTTATATTGACTTGACAATTTCAGTTGATGTAGTTGACCCGAATGGAGAATGTGATGTATCATTAGTTTATTTTGATGCTTATAGACCAACAGGAAATTATTTAGGGCGTAACTATATGGTAAAGAGTGGAGCTGTAAAATATTCCTTCACAGCTTCTGTTTTTCCTGCAACTGCAGATTCATTGTATGGTTATTACAAGTATTATTTTCAAGCAGTTGATAACTCTGGTGCTCTAAGCCCAATAATAATAGACAGTATAAAATTTGTTAGACCAAATCCTAATTAAGTATATTATGCAAAAACGATTTTTTTTGATTATAATATTAATATTAAGTTTTTCAGGAGTAGTATTTTCCCAATATATTTTTCGACCAGAAAGTTATAAGTTATTGGAGACTAATTTATTTGGATACTCTGTAAAAAATCAACTTTCTCAAATTAAAGCTTCTATAATTACTAATCCCGTAAATTCAAAGTATCCTATTAGTAATTTTATCACTGATATTTTTCCAACAGGAGATACTGTTTGGTTTGCTACCGGCAGTGGAATAATGCGTACTATAAACAATTTTGTATCATTTCAACATTACTATGGAATCAGCCCATTTGGAGAAGATGATATTTCGGGTTTTGTAATAAAGGATAACTTTATAGTTGTAGCAACTGCTATTTCTCAAGAAATAAGCGGTGAAAATATTCCGGTTGGAACAGGCATTAAAGTTTCGACAGATCGAGGTGTTAGCTGGAACTCCTTTCCTCAACCAGTTGATGGGAGTGCAGATTCTAATATTGTATATGGAAATAACACTCTATACGCTTTACCTGTTGTGGTTCCACAACAAAATCTTACTTATGATATTGCAGTAACAAGGACTAAAAATACAAATGACAATATTACAATCTGGATTACAAGTTTTGCTGGTGGATTAAGAAAATCAACTGATCTGGGCAATACATGGCAAAGAGTAGTTTTGCCACCTGATAACCTCGATAGTATTAATATCAATACAACAGGATATACTTTTTCTCTCAATCCAAGAAACAATTTAAACCACAGAGCTTTTACAATTGAGGCTTTAAATGATTCGACAATAATCGTTGGTACAGCAAATGGAATAAATATTTCTACTGATTGGGGTGTAAGCTGGAGAAAATATACCTTTCAAAATTCAGGGATTGGTATCAATCGTTTGTCAGGTAATTTTGTTGTAAATCTACATATACAAAGATTTAATAATCAATCAGTAATTTGGGCTGCAACCAGAAGAGCTGAAGATCCAAATGAAGTAAATGCAATTAGTTATACTACTAATCTCGGACAAAGCTGGCGTTATACCCTAAAAGATATCTCTCCAAATGGAATTAGTTCAAAAGACTCATTAGTATATGCAGAAACGGATGGAGGATTATGGAGGGCAAGGTTTGGTTTTTTTGATTGGTCAAAACCTTCAATAATCTATGATGAAACAACAAAAGATGTTTTAAAGACTTCTTCATTCTATTGTGGTTCAAACATTGGTGATACTTTATTTTTTGGTAGTGCTGATGGCTTACTCAGAACTATTGAAACAGGTCAACCATGGCTGGGCAGATGGAAAATATATCGTGCTATGCAGGTTATAGATTTAAATTCTGATATTAAGACTTATGCAGCACCAAACCCTTTTTCTCCTTCTTCAGAAGTAACGCGAATTTTTTACAAAACCGGCAAATCAACATCTAAAGTTACAATTAAAATTTTTGATTTTGGAATGAACCCTGTTAGGACCTTGATACAAAATGCAATCAGAACAAACCCGGATGAACTTTTTACAATGTGGGATGGGAAAAATAACAATGGTTATCAGGTAGCTAATGGAGTGTATTTTTATAGAATTGAGATAGATGATGATCCACCAATTTGGGGAAAAATTCTTGTATTACAGTAAAACTCAAATATAACAATGAAAAAAACATTTGTTCTTGCTTTTATATTATTTATAGCAATTAAGGTTTTTCCGCAAAGCGGGAGTTATCCCGGTGCTTTCTCACGAATGGGGTTTGGGACAAGAGGTCTTTCAATGGGTAATGCTCTTGTTTCAAATATTTATGGAAATGTAGCTTCATATTACAACCCTTCCCTATCAGCATTTCAGGAACAAGGTTTTGCAAACATAGGTTATACATTTTTAAGCCTTGACCGAAAACTTAATTTTATTGGAGTTGAAAAAAAATTTAGACTTCCAAACCAAAAAGAAGGTGGAGCAGGTATTTCCTTTTATTGGATTAATTCTGGAGTTGGTGATATAGATACCCGTGATAACGATACAAAACAGTTGGGATACATATCTACTTATGAAAATCTTTTTGGATTGGGGACATCTTTTTTATTAAACGAAGAACTTGCGATTGGGCTTGGTTTCAAATTATATTACTCAAAACTTTACGAAGGGATTAAATCAACATCTTTCGGCTTGGATATAGGAATGATATATAAAATTATACCAGATTTAACAGTTGGATTGAGTTTAAAAGATTTTCTTTCAAAATATAAATGGGAAACAAATAGCATATATGGAGTTTTGGGAACAACTACAGAAAATAAATTCCCTGTAATAATGAGCATTGGAACATCTTACAATTTACCAAAACAATATGGTTCTGTAAGTGTGCAATTTGATACTTATTTTAATCCAAAATTCCAAACTAAAGATACAAGTGGTGTTATTACATATAGTAAACGTGAATATAATTACTATTTAAAAGTTGGGGGCGAATTAAAACTCGTACAAAACTTTTACCTTCGTGCAGGTGTTGATAGAATTGATATTACTTCAGATGACTTCTGGGGCAATATAAAACCAGGATTTGGAGTTTCATTTTTCAGAAAGTTAACTAAAAAATACACTTTAGGTCTGGAGTATTCATTCCAGTTAGAACCGTATACTCATGAGCCAATACAGAATATTGGCGTGGGCTTTTTACTAAACTAAAATTTTTATGTTTTACAGTTATGAAAAGAATTTTAACAATAACATTAATCACATTTTGCTTTAGTTCTTTATTTGCACAAAATGATGGAGCAGGAAATACAGGTCTTTCCTTTTTAAAACTTGGTATTGGAGCAAATGCTATTGCAATGGGAGAAGCTTATTCATCTGTTACAACTGATGCAACAGCTATATTTTATAATCCTTCAAGGCTCAACTATGGGGAGATGAATAATATAACAGCAATGTATTATTCAGGGATGAAAGATCTTACCACAAACTTTATAGCTGCAAAAATTAAATTAAACAAATTTGGCATTGGGATTGGAGCCCTAAAAACTTCCGTTGAAGGGATTGAAGTTCGCAATATTCCCGGTAATCCAATAGATGTTTTTGACTCACAGGATTTTTCATTCTCAATTGGAATTGGATACGAAATTTATAAGAACCTTTCAATAGGTGTTACTTCAAAACTGCTTTATGAAAAAATCTTTGTTGATGAAGCTTCTGGATATAGTTTTGATATTGGAACGAGTTATTATTCTAATAATTTTTCAGCATCTTTTGTGCTTGCCAATCTTGGCTCAATGAACGAAATGAGAAGTGAGAGCATTAAGTTACCAACTTCATTTCGTTTAGGTGGTAGTTACAAATTTTCAAAAAATGATTTTAGTTTCATTTTTGCTCTTGAAAGTTTCAAGATACTTGATGGGGGGGTATTGCACATAAATTCAGGCATTGATATAGGATTCAAAAATATTATTTTCCTCAGAGCAGGTTATCAGACAAATTATGAAAATAAAAATTTTACATCTGGAGTTGGTATAAAGTATAAAAATTTCACACTTGATTATGCATTTATACCACAAACATCAGGTTTCGGAACTACTAATGCCTTTTCACTGGGCTTTAATTTTTAAGAATGAATGTTCGAAAAATTAACATATTTTTTAAATAATAAGAAAAACTTCCCTCTTATTTTTATTGTAATTACACTCATCCTGTTTCTTTTTAAAATACCCTTAATAATAAATTCTGATATTCAACCTTGGGACGAAGGCTTGTATGCAACAAGAGTTCTATCAATACATATAAATGGTGATTTCTGGGATCAAACCCTTCATTCTGTAGGGGGGTTTTATTCCTCAGCACATCCACCACTTGTTATATGGTTTGGTTACTTTGTAACTTGCATTTTTGGTATTTCTGCTATCACACTTAAATTAACAATATTTGTTTTTGCAATTCTTACTATTTATATTTTAATGAAATTAGGTTCTGAATTACTCAATCAATTCAGTGGCATAATTGCTGGTTTAATTTTTTCAAGCAATATTATTTTTGATGTTTTTTCTCAAAGATTCCAACTTGATATCCATTATACTTTTTTTATTTTACTTAGTTTTTTTCTCTTCATAAAATTTTATCGAACACAAAAAAATTATTTACTTTATCTTTCTGCTTTATCTTTTGGGTTTTGTCTTATGACAAAAATATTGGTTGGCTTTTTTATCCCGATTGTTATTTCTGTCTTTATGTTTTTCGATAGAAGAGGTTTAAAGCTATCACAGCTTATTCTATATATTTTTATAGGCATAATAGTAGCAGCTCCATGGCATATATTTATGATACTTAAATATGGAAATAAATTCATAGATTACTTTTTCTTTTATCATATCGTTCAAAGAGCATTTGAAGGCGTTGAACATAATGTCAAACAATCAAGCATTTTATACTACTTTAATTATATTCTTTCTATTATCCCTTTTTCTATAATTTTCTTTATTGGTATCTGGAAATATATTAAAAATTATAGAGAGCTTAGCTTTGAAAAAAAGTTTTTATTAATTTGGTCTATTATTGCCTGGATCATCATTAGCTCTTTTAAGACAAAACTGGAAGTTTATTTAATGCTTGCTCTTCCCCCTGTATCACTGATAATTGCTGACTTCTTAACCAGTAAAAACAATGAATCTGTTTTATTAAGACAAACCGTTTGGTTTTTTATTTTATTGAACATATTCTGGTTTGCAATATACAATTACAGAAATGATAGTACATTGAGATATCAGTTTCTCCATCAGTTTTTTTGGTATCTGTTAATAATAATAGTAGTTTATATTTTTATTTCCATCATTATTGCCTGGTGGATTGGGAAAAAACTCTCAATACAGCCTTTGATTATATACTTCATTTTTGTATTTTTTGTAGGACTAAACTTTAAGTATCTTATAGATAGGCCTGAATGGGAAAATACATATAGAATTAGTAAAATTAAAACTTTGGTTGAACAGAGCGAAAGAAATAACATTGTATATATTGGTTCTAATTTCAGGTATAATCCACAGTTCAGTTTTTATTTTGAAGGTCTGAATCTTAGCTGGGATAAAAAAAAATATAATTTTATGCAATTAGATACGAAGGTCGGACTTGAAAAAATTTACGAAAGTCTTAATAATTTACCCAAACTGCAATATAATATTATAGTTGAAAGGGATAATATCAATAGAGCTGAATACCCTGCTTCAAATTTGTTCATTCCAAGTGATTATAAATTGATTCTTAAAGATAAAGGATACGAATTTTATCAGAATTAAAATGATAGAAGTAATTAAAACAGATATAAATAATAGCAAAGAGTGGAGTGATTTTTTAAAAGCCGATTACAATTTATTTTTTGATCCTATTTTTATTTCTTACAACGATGTATTCAATAAAGGACTCTTATGGCATCATTTGATCTTCAAGGAAAAGAACAAAGTTCTTGCTATACTCAATGGATGTGAAATTAATAATAAAACAGGAAAAACTTATGTTTCCTGTAACGGTGTGAGTTTTGGTGGGTTTATATGGAGAGACAAACTTGATGTTTTAGATTACATCAAAGTTCTTAACTTATTCAAAAATTATTTACGTGAACAAAATTTTGAACATTGTATAATTCGTAATCCACCGTGTGTTTACCAAAAAAATCTTAATGAAGAATATGATTATGCACTAATCAGCCAGGGATTTCAAATTCGTTCTTTTTCTATAACAAACATTATTAATCTAAATGATTTTGATTTCAACAAACTTCCTAATCCGAAAAAACGTGCAATTCAAAAATCAGAAAAAATTATTGATATAAAGTTTATAGAAAATAACGTGACCGTAGAGAATTTGACTCACTGGTATAATATTCTATTAAAAAATAGAGAGCAAAAAGGTGTAAAACCAACACATACCTTGGAAGAGCTTGTGTATCTGAAAAATCACTTACCTGACAAAATTATCTTTTTATATGCTACAGTTGAAGGAACTATTTGTGGAGTTTGTATTTTGTTTACAGTTAAAACTGATGTAATATTAAATTTTTATCTTGCGGCAGATATCAAATTCAAAAAGTATCGTGTTTCTGATTTTCTACTTTATAAGTCAATTGAGTGGTCAAAACAAAACAATTTTAGACTTTATGATATTGGTACATCTAATGTAGGTAATACAATTCTTGAAGGATTATTTGATTTTAAAAAGAAATTTCTTGCTAACGGTTTCCTACGTATGGTATTTGAAATAAATCTTAAAGACTATAATGAAAATAATCAATAAACGAATTTTGCTAACTGGTGGCGCTGGTTTTATTGGAAGTAAAATCTGTGAATATTACAGTCAGGATAATGAAATTCTCATTTATGACAATTTCTCCCGAAATTCATTAAAATACAAAAAAATTAAGACAAAGAATGTTACTGTGGTAAAAGGAGATATTCTTGACTTTGATAAATTGCGTAAAACATGCGAAGATTTCAAACCTCAGGTTGCTATTCATTTAGCAGCCATTGCAGGAGTCGACACAGTAATTCATAAGCCACTGCTAACAATGGAAGTTAATATCAAAGGTACTTTCAATTTTCTTAAATCACTTCTTAAATACAGCCATTATTTACAACGCGTGGTGAATTTTTCAACAAGTGAGGTACTGGGTAGTTACGCTTATAAATCAAATGAAAAATCACAAACCAATTTTGCTCCTGTTGGTGAAGCACGCTGGACATATTCTATTAGTAAAGTTACAGGAGAACATATAACTTATAGTTATTATAAAGAACACAATTATCCTGTTGTAACAATACGCCCATTTAATATATATGGTCCTGGTCAAATAGGAGAAGGAGCTATTCATGTATTTATCAGAAATGCTGTTGAAAATAAGAATCTTGAGATACATGGTGATGGGGATCAGATACGTTCCTGGTGTTATATAGATGATATGATGAAAGGTATTCATCTTGTACTAACAAATAAAAATGCTATTGGTGAAATATTTAACATTGGAAATCCAAAAGGTACAATTACAATTTCTTCTCTGGCTGAAAAAATAGTTTCACTTTGCAATACAAAATCAAAAATTGTTTATGTACCAAAAAATTATGTAGATGTTGAATTAAGGATACCATCAATTGAAAAAGCTCAATCAATTTTAGGTTTTAAACCTGAAGTTGATCTTGATACTGGAATTATTAAAACTTTCAAATGGTACAAAAAAATACTACAAAAAAAATAATAAAAGGGAAACCAAAGTTTTTTCTGCTTTTGCATCAAGTCATTGGACTTTATTCGCTAAAAGGTTTAACACGTGAGGGATATATACCTGAGTTTGTTATTATTCATAATGATTTTGAAATTGATAAGCTCAAAGTTGTATTTTACGAACCAATTGAGAAATGGTGTTCAAGATATAATATTCCACTTTTTAAGGTAGATTTTATTGTAGAGAAACTTAACGAAATAAGTGCTTGTGATTTTGGATTCTGTGTCGGATTTATGGAAATAATTAAACCTGAAGTTTTTTCACGTCCAAAACTGGGAATTTTTAATCTGCACTGTGGAAAATTACCAGATTATAGAGGACGAGCACCTGTTTCAAGAGCAATTATTAACGGCGATAAATTTATATATATAACCATCCACAAAATTGATAAAGGAATTGACTCAGGAGATATATTATTAGAAAAGAAAATTCCTATTTCACCAACTGACGATGTAAATACACTTTACCGAAAATGTTCAATGGAATCTCCGAGAGTACTTATAGAAGCTTATAATAAATTGTCTTCAGGGAAATTTGTTCTTAAAAAGCAAAAGTCAAGTAATAAATCAAACAAAAAAATTTCTGAACAGGAACGATTGATTAACTGGAATAGCAACGTAACTACAGTTAACAATCTTATCCGCGCTTTATTACCACCATATCCCCTAGCTTATGCATATTACAAAGGTCAAAAAGTTTATGTATGCTCTGCAAGGATTATATCAAGAAATAAACGAACTCCAGGGAAAATTTGCGATGTAGCATCTAATTTTATAGATGTAGAATGTAAAAATGGAACAATAAGACTTTTTAAACTACTTGATGAACAAAACAGACCAATAAACCTTAAACAAACTTTTAAAATTGATACTTTTTTTGACAAATGATTATTGATGGACATATTCATATTGGGAAATGGAGTGAGGTGTTTCTTAACTATGGAACAACAGTTAAAGATGCTATTAATGTATTGATTAAAGCTGGAATAAATGAAGCTGTGTGTTTTCCTGCAGATAGAACAAGTAATGTTGACCTTTTAAATGAAATTAAATTAAATAAAAACTTTAAATTTCATTTTACTGCATGGATAAACCCTGATGATTCCAATCTCGATTCATTCATTGAACAAAACTTAAATGAAATTAAGTTTTTCAAGATACACCCATCTTTTCAAAAAAGAAGAATAACAGACCATTCGTATGAGAAATATATACAAATTGCAAATGATACTCATAAACCAGTAATTGTTCATTGCGGAAGATGGGCTGAAATTGCTAACTTTCGTTTTCCATTAGCAATAGCAAAGAAGTTTCCGGATTTGACAGTAATCTTAGCTCATATGGGAGGAGATCAACCTAATTTAATGATGGAATGTGCTAATGAACTCAGCAATAATAACTATAGCAATGTTTATTTGGGCACTGAATCTGTTAGAGAATTTTATTTTGTTGAACAAATAATCAAAAAATTAGGGGCAAAAAAAGTTTTATTTGGAAGTGATTATAATCTTGGGATTCCTCAAATGTATATTAGTTTGATTGATTCATTAAAAATATCTTCCGAAGAAAAAGATCTTATCTTTTACTATAACATCAAGAATATTATAGAATCTGCTTGATGGAATCTGGTAGCCCAACTATACTACATATTGCACCACAAAATTTTGCCGGTATGCCCTTTGATTTTGTCCAGATGCACCGTTCTGCAGGATTGAAATCACGACTTGTAACAATGTATCCTAATACACTTGATTTTGAAGAAGATATCTGTCTTAACCTACCACTACCAAGAGGCAAAATATCAATGAAATGGAGGAATCTTAAACTTCAGAAACCAAAAAAATATAATCGTCCATTAAATATTTTTGAGCAATTATTTTTTAAATTAAGAGATTTTAAGAACAAGAATCTGATATACTCTGCTATTGAACAATATTCCCTTGACGAATATGATATATATCATTTTGACGGTGGAATGGATTTCTTTAGAAATTCAAGATTTGCTATAAGGATGAAAAAAAAAGGAAAGAAAATTGTATGCTGCTACTTTGGTAGTGATTTAAGAACTCGAGGACTCTTCAAAACTCTTGATGAAATTAGTGATTTAAATATTACCGTCGAGTTTGATCATTTATCACTTCATCCAAACATTAATTATTTATTTTTCCCTTTTGATGTAAATAGTTATAAATACAATTACAAACCGAATGAAAAACTTCGCATAATTCATTCTCCAACAAACAGACTTTTTAAAGGAACCGATAAAATTTTGAAAGTCATTAATGAACTAAAGAAAGACTTTAACTTTGATTTTTTATTAATTGAAAATTTACCACGTGCAGAATTGCTTAATATAAAAACAACCTGTGATATTGCAATTGATCAAGTTGGCGGTTTGAAGGGGGGGTCTGGTTATGGGAAAAATTCAATCGAAAATTTATCATTAGGATTGCCAACTATTACTGAATTCAGTCCTGAATACCTTAAATTCCTCCCTGAGAATCCTTTTCTTCATACAACTATAAAAGAATTGAAAGACTTACTTGTTTATATATTCGAAAACAAAACTGTACTTCAAAATTATTCTTTAAAAGGGCGTCTTTGGGTTGAAAAATATCATTCTTATCAAGCTGTAAATATACAATTAACGGAACTATATAAAAAAGCAAACATTATTTAGATGTATGACAATCATATAAAAAAGCTACTTTCACAAACAGTAATATATGGTATTGGTATAGCTTTAAACAGGGTCGTATCTTTGATACTTATTCCGTTATATACTTATCACTTTTCAACAGAAGAACTTGGACTATTAAATTTAGTTCAATCGCTCTGGTTTTTTATAATCCTGTTTTATATTTATGGCACAGAAACCTCCTTTATTAAAAAGTTCATTGATGCTAAAAGTCTTGATGATAAAGCACAAATATATTCAACAACACTTTTACTTTTAACAGTTACCTCTATTTTATTTTCTGCAATTTTATATATCATTTCACCTACAATCTCTAAGTTATTCGTTTTCAAAGAAGAACATGAAGCCACTTTCCTTCTCCAAATCTTGTGTTTTCTTTTGTTTTTTGACACTCTATTCAGGTTTCCATTACTTTTGCTCAGAGCAGAAATGAAACCGACTTCTTACTTACTATTGAATATCACATCTCTAATTCTTAATGTTACCTTAAATTTTGTGTTTATATTAGGACTTCATTATAACATAGAGTCTATTTTTTATAGTTATATTATTTCTGTTTTTTTTACTTTCTTGTTAGGTCTTTTTCTTACGAAGAAATATTTAAGACTTACATTCAGTTTTGAAAGAGCTAAAGAATTGATTTCTTATGGGAACAAATTTATTTATATCGGAGTCTTTCTATTGCTTATTGAAATATCAGACCGTTTCTTTTTAAAATTCTATTTTGATGAAAGTGTTGTAGGAATATATAGCACTTCATATAGACTCGCTTCAGTAATGAGTTTATTAATTGCAGCTTTTAAATTTTCCTGGACTCCTTATTTCTTAAATTTATCAAATGACCAAAACAATAAAGAAGTTGTTGCAAGGGTTTTTACTTCATACATTTACATTGGTTTATTTTTGTTTTTGTTGTTTTCTTTTTATACCGAACCTTTAGTTTCATTCTCTTTTTGGGGCTTTTCCTTTTTAAATAAAAATTTCCAGTCAGGTCTTGTTATAGTTCCCATAATTTTGTTGTCACATTTCTTTTCGGGTTTATATAGCAATATGAATTTCGCTCCATTCTTCTCAGAAAAAACTTTCTATTTGTTAGTTTCTTCATTTAGTGGTTTTATTATAAATATAGTTTTGAATTTTTTACTCATCCCTCACTTTGAAATGATCGGCGCAGCATTTGCTACACTTTTTACATACATAGTGATGTTCCTTGTAATTTATTATCTATCACAAAAGATTTATTTTATCCAATATCAATGGGAGAAAATCGCTATTTTAGGATTACTTGCTGTAATATGTTTCTCGATTCATTCCTTCGTTAAATCTATTACTGGATACAAGTTGATTTCTCTAACGACGGATTTTCTACTCCTTGGTGGATATATTACTTTTGCAAGTAAGTCAGGAATCGCAAAATTAAGTACAGTAAAAAATATTATTACAACTAAATTTAAGTAATAATTTATTAGTCTTTTTTATATAATACAGTTAGAATTTTTTTTCAAAACTTAGAAATAAAAAGGCATTTTTTTGAAAATTTATAACAATGTGAGAATTTTTTTTCAAAACAGTATTTTATATACCCTAATTTTTAACAAAATTTAACAATTTTTTTTGGCACGATGATTGCAATAATATAGGTGAATAAAAAAATTAAAAAGAGAGGAGGTAAGTAATATGAAAAACTTAGTAAAATTCAAAAAAGACTCTGATTTAATTAATGAAACCTTCAGAAATTTCTTTGATGCTCCATTTAGAGCGTTATTAGATAGTCCATTCTTCTCAACCAGAGGTGAAGTATATAACTTTACTCCGCGAACAAGAATAACTGAAGATAAGGATAATTTTTACATCACGATGGAGATGCCTGGAATTCCGAAAGAAGATGTAAAGATCTCGCTCGAAAATAATACTCTTAATATCAGCGGGGTAAAGAAACAACAAACGAAATCTGAAGACACCAACTTGATTATGAATGAAATTTACTATGGTGAATTTTGCAGGAGTTTCAACTTAAGTGATGATATAAAGAAAGATGCTATTGAAGCTGAGTTTAAGGATGGTGTCTTAAACATTACTTTGCCAAAGGTTGAGGAAGCTAAGCCTGTTATCAAAGAAATAAAGGTAAAATAAGTGAATTTAAACTTGCCAAGACAAAGTCATTCTGAAGACAGTCTTCTGTCAGAGGAATGGCTTTGTCGTATAAAAAATATAATAATTAAAAAAGAAAGGAGATAATTTTTAATGGGAAAAATAATAGGAATTGATTTAGGGACCACAAATTCTTGTGTGGCAGTAATGGAAGGGAATGATCCTGTTGTCATTCCAAATTCCGAAGGGGGCAGAACTACGCCTTCGGTTGTTGCTTTTACTAAAACTGGAGAACGTTTAGTTGGAGAACCTGCAAAGCGTCAGGCAGTAACTAATCCTAAAAATACAATTTTTTCAATTAAACGTTTTATGGGGCGTAGATATGATGAGGTTTTAAATGAAATATCTGAAGTTCCTTATAAAGTGATACGTGGTGAGAATGATGTTGCAAGGGTTGAGATTTTTGATGCAAGTACCAACCAAACAAGGGTTTACTCTCCACCTGAAATTTCGGCTATGATTTTACAAAAAATGAAAAAAACAGCTGAAGATTATCTTGGTCAACCGGTAACCGAAGCTGTAATTACAGTACCTGCTTATTTTAATGATGCTCAACGTCAGGCAACTAAAGATGCAGGCAAGATAGCAGGTCTTGAAGTAAAAAGAATTATCAATGAACCAACAGCTGCTGCACTTGCTTACGGTCTTGATAAGAAAAAGAAAAACCATAAAATTGCTGTTTATGACCTTGGTGGAGGTACTTTTGATATTTCTATCCTCGAACTTGGTGATGGAGTATTTGAAGTAAAAGCTACTAATGGAGATGGACATCTTGGAGGTGATGATTTTGACCAACGCTTGATTGATTATCTTGCTGATGAGTTCCAGAAAAAAGAAGGAATTGATTTACGAAAAGATCCTATGGCTTTACAACGATTAAAAGAGGCCGCTGAAAATGCTAAGAAACAGTTATCAACAAGTTCACAAACAGAAGTAAATTTACCATATATTACAGCAACAGCAGAAGGTCCGAAATTTTTACTCGAAACCATTACTCGTGCAAAATTCGAATCACTTATAATGGATCTTGTTAACCGTACAATTGAACCTTGTGAAAAAGCTCTGAAAGACTCTGGCTTTACAAAAGATGAAATTGATGAAGTTATACTTGTTGGAGGTTCAACAAGAATTCCCCTTGTTCAAGAAACTGTAAAGAAGATTTTCGGAAAAGAACCTCACAAAGGGGTTAATCCAGATGAAGTAGTTGCTATTGGTGCTGCAATTCAGGGAGGTGTTTTAGCTGGTGATGTTGGTGATGTGTTATTACTTGATGTAACTCCACTTTCACTTGGTATAGAAACACTCGGTGGTGTAATGACTAAACTTATTGAAGCAAATACTACTATACCTACAAAGAAATCACAGATATTCTCTACTGCTTCAGATAATCAGACTTCTGTAGAAATTCACGTTTTACAAGGTGAACGTCCGATGGCTGTTGATAACCGTACTTTAGGAAGATTCCATCTTGATGGAATTCCACCAGCACCAAGAGGAGTACCACAAATTGAAGTTACATTTGATATTGATGCAAACGGAATTTTGAATGTGTCTGCAAAAGACCTTGCTACTGGTAAACAACAGCAAATTCGCATCACACATAGTTCTGGACTGACTGAAGCTGAAATTGAAAGAATGCGCCGTGATGCTAAAGAACACGAAGAAGAAGATAGACGTAAAAGAGAAGAAATTGAAACGAGAAATCAGGCCGATGCTATGATATTTCAGGGAGAAAAACAATTGAAAGAATTTGAGTCTAAACTTGATCAAAATACAAGGTCAAAAATTCAAGCTGCAATTGATAGGCTTAAAGAAGCTGTTAAAGGAAATAATATTACTGAAATAAAATCTGCAATGGAGCAGTATAACATTGCCTGGAACGAAGCATCTCAGCAAATGTATGCTCAGGCAAAATCGCAAACTTATGATACTGCTGGACAACAACAAACCCAAAGTAGTGGTCAAAAACCAGATGATGGGAAAGTAGAAAATGCTGATTTTGAGGTGGTTGACGACAAGAAATAAAGTGTCTTTTTTAACTACCCAAGAAAGGTTGACTTTTTAAGTCAACCTTTTTTTATTTCAATATATAAAGCCATAGAGGCAGAGTTAATGCTGAAGCAAAAATGCCTGCACCCACCATTATATTAGCAAGTTTTGGATTGAGTCCAAATGATGTTGCAAGTACCGCTCCCATTACCATAGGAGGCATTGCAGCTTCAACTATGCTTGCTTTGAAATATATACTATCTCGGTCAAGCCATATCATAAATAATATATAAATAAGAAAAGGAATTACAATTAATTTTAGGGTTAAACCTATAATAAGTTCTTTTAATATTTGCTTTTCAAATTCAAGCTTTAACTGAAAACCAACAGAAATAAGTGCAAGAAAAATTACAGGATCTCCAATTCTATGCAAAAAACTTTTTACCCATTGAGGATAATAATAACCAGCAAATTTTAATATAAGTGCTAAAAGAAAAAATATAAAAGGAGGAAATTTTATTACATTCAGTAAAGTATTTTTGACTGAGACTTTTTCACCTGCAAAAAAAGATGCAATAAAAATACTTACAGTAGATATTATTAAAAAACTACCTGCAGAATCAATTACTACACCCACTTTAAGTCCTTCTTCTCCAAAAGCTGCTAATAATACAGGAAACCCCACAAAAGAAGTATTTGCAAGTCCAGAGGTTAGAATTAAAGCACCAGTTGTTTTATTTTCAAATTTAAGAGGCTTTTTTAATACCAAAAAAACAACTATTGCAATTCCAAACATTAACCAGCAGGTGATAGTAGGAAACAATAAATTCGTATTTATATCAACTTCAGGTATGTAGAGTAAAGTCAAAGCAGGTAAACAGATATAAATCAAAATTGAATTTAAGATTTTGTAAGATTCAGCAGGAAATAAATTCGTTTTACGCAAAATATATCCCACTAAAAGACAAAAAGGAATAATCAGCAGGTCACCCATAAACTTAAAGTTCTTTATTCAGTAAATCATAAAGTCCCTTGTATTTATCAAGATAATCACTATGACTTAATTTTATTACTTCGATTGCTTCATCTTTACCATAAATATGTGTAATTTCGCAGGTCTTTGTAGGAGAATCAGGATTTTGTTTGTAAGTTAAAAAATAATGTCTTATTCTATCAATCAAAGAATCAGGACAATCTGATATATCTTTCCATTTTCCAAACACACTATCTTTATACATCACAGCAATAATTTTGTCATCAGCTTGTTTACCATCTATTAAACGAAGACCACCTATTGGAGTAGCATTTAATAATATATCATTATGAGTTATAACTTTTTCTGTAAGAATACATATATCCAGTGGGTCTCCATCACCTTCAATATCTTTACGGTTAGTTTTGCTACTACAAAATGACCCAACTCTTTCTCCACAGTAAGTTTGAGGAATAAAACCATAAGGTGTTGGACATACATTTGAATATAACTGGGGTCTATCAATTTTTAAATAACCTGTTTGTTTGTCAAGTTCATACTTTAATGTATCAGTTGGTACAATCTCAACAAACGCATTTATAACTTCCGGAAAATCCTTTCCAATTTTCACTCCATGCCAGGGATGTGCTTTAAGTATAGTACGGATTTCCCTCCAAATAAAATCTAAATTTTTTTCCATTTTAAGTTATATATTCAAGAGATTTTTTAATTAATTCTTCTGTGGTAAAATCAGTACCGGGATTTTCTTTCAAAACTTCCCGAATTATTTTCTCTGCTTCTGAACGGGAATAGCCAAGATTCATCATTGCATGCAATGCATCAAGACGTGTTTGTTCACGACGCGTAAGCTCAGCAGAAGTATCCTCTATAGTAGGTTTAATTCCCTCGAGAGCAAAAACCTTATCCTTCAAAGCTAATGCTATGAGTTCAATTTTTTTAACTCCAATTCCAGGGATCTTCTTTTGAACTAATGATCCCTTATCAGAAATTAATTTTATTAAATCTTCAAAGTAAACATTCGATAAAATTGTATGAGCAGTTTTTGAACTGATCCCATTAACGTTGATTAAAAGCTTAAAAATTTCCCTCTCACGCTTATCATAAAAACCATACAGAGTAAGAGAGTTTTCTTTTACATCAAGAAAAGTGAGAATAGATATTTCTTCATATAAGTCGGGAAGGTTTTCCATTACTTTTTTTGTTACATTTATTCCATATCCTACACCATTTACATCTACAACCACTTCGTTGTTACCAATTGACATTAAATTTCCTTTTATAAAGTGAATCATTTTTTATATAAATAGATTTTATCTGGGTGTTTTTCTATAAAATCTTTCCACGTAAACTTTTTATGTGATTGAATCTTTAGGTTATCCTTAGTTGAAAAATAATAACATAGAGCTGTTGCCAGAGCATCAGAAGCATCAGATAGGATTGGTTCATATTTCAGTGAAAGCATTCTTTTTACGAATAATTTAACTTGCTCTTTATTTGAGCCTCCGTTCCCAGTTACACTTTTCTTAATCTCACGCGGCGAATATTCAACCACTTCAATATTATTATTAATAGCTGCAATAACTGCTACTCCTTTTGCTTGACCTAATTTTAGGGTGGATTGAATATTTTTCCCATAGAAATTAGTTTCAATTGCTACAACATCAGGTTTATACCTATTAAATATTTTTGAACAACTATCATAAATTATCTTCAAGCGTGAAGTCAACGGTAATTTTGAATTCATTTTAATAACATCAAAATAAAGAGCTTTTACATTCCAGCCATCATACTCGATAACCGCAATACCTGTAACTACAGAGCCAGGATCAATCCCCACAATTCTCATCAGAATTTATACTTTTAAATCTGCATTGGAATAAACATTCTGAACATCATCATGCTCTTCGATAGCTTCAAGAAATTTAATTATGTCTTCTGAATTTTTTGCATCTAATTCAACCAAATTTTTAGGAACATATTGAACTGAAGCACTTTCATATTTTATTTTATGGTCATCAAGTGCCTTACGTATCTTTTCAAAATTCTCGAGAGGACAAATGACTTCAAAATACCCATCATCTGTTTTTAAATCATCTGCGCCAGCATCAAGGATAATTTCCATTATTTCATCCTCACTATGTGTGGATTTTTCAATTGTAATAACTCCTTTCCTTTCAAACATCCAAGCAACAGACCCTGCCTCACCTAGATTACCATGATGTTTCGATATAAGATGCCGAATTTCTGCTACAGTTCTATTTCTATTATCAGTAACACATTCAATCATAACTGCAATACCATGTGGAGCATAAGCTTCATAAACAACTTCTTCGTAATGAACACCTTCAAGTTCACCGGTCCCTTTTTTAATTGCTCTGATAATATTTTCCTGTGGCATATTATTAGCTTTTGCATTTTGAATAGCTAACCTTAATCTGGGATTGCCTTCAGGATCTCCACCTCCGTCACGTGCTGCAATGGTAATTTCTTTAATAATTTTTGTGAAAATTTTTCCTCTTGCTGCATCATTAGCAGCCTTTTTCCTTTTGATGGTTGCCCATTTAGAATGTCCAGACATATAAAATTAATTTTAAAGTATTAAATAAATGTTATTTAAAATGTATATCTTTAACTCTTAACTTATATACAGCTTTACCATTCCATTCGTTTAAATCAATAGAGTAACAAATATCACATTCTATATTGTTTTTTATTTTATCTTTATATTCAGAAGCATTAAATAAAAAAGCTTCAAAAATTTTAGATGATTCTGAAGAGGAGGTTACATTAAATAATAATGTATTATTTTTTACTTCCTGAGGAAACATCATTTTTACATTTTTTGTAATAAATGTTGGTACTGGATTACCTGGACCATACGGTTCAAAAAATTTCAGCACACCCAGGAAAGTCGCATTAATTTCATCAAGAGAAATTTCAGCATCTACTTCAATTTCTCTTTTTGAACCATGTTGTTTTAAATGTTCTCTTGCAATACTATCAAATTTTTCACGGAATAGTTCAAGATTATGTAATTCTATTTCAATGCCAACAGCATGATTGTGTCCACCAAATTGAAGAACATATTCTTCACATTCTTTTACTGCTTCATAAAGATTAAATCCATTGACGCTTCTTCCACTTCCTTTTGCAACTCCATTAATAGTAGTTAAAATAATTGTAGGAAGATTGTATTTCTCAACTAATCTTGCAGCAACTATTCCTATAACACCTGCATGCCAATCATCTTTATGTAAAACAATTGAATGATAAGATTTATTTGCTTTTAGTAATTCAAATAATTCTATTGCCTCTTCAGTGATTCTTTTATCTTTTTCTCTTCGATTTGAATTTTCTATATCAAGTGTTGTAGCAAGTTCAGCTAATTTATCATGATCCTCACTTGTAAGTAATTCCACTGCTCGCTTAGCATCACCAAGCCTTCCAACCGCATTAATTCGTGGAGCTACACTATAAACGATTGAATTAACATTTAATGTCATTTTTTCCTGATATCCAATTTTATTCAGAAGTGTTCGAATAGCAGGTCGTGGATTCTCATTAATTAACTTAAATCCCTCAGTTACAAAAATTCTATTTTCATCCTCAATTGGAACAATATCTGATGCTGTTGCAAGAGCAACAAAATCAAGTAATGAATATGCAAGTTGAATATTACCTTTTTGACTTGCTACTGATTGTATCAATTTGAAAGCTACTCCTGTCCCACACAAACATTTACAGGGATAACTACAATCATTTCGTAATGGATCCATAACCGCTACTGCATTAGGAATATCTTCTTGCGGTTTATGATGATCACAAATTACAAAATCTATTCCTTTTTGGTTTGCATAATCTACTTGTTCTTTAGCAGTAATTCCACAATCAACTGATATAATAAAACTAACACCCTTTTCAATAGCATAATCAATTGAAGGTATAGATACTCCATAACCTTCTGTTAACCTGTTTGGAATATAAACTTCAGAATCCAGACCAAACTCTTTTAAAAAAAGATAAAGCATAGATGCACCACAGATACCATCAACATCATAATCACCTAATATCATAATTTTCTCATTGCTATCAATTGCTCTTAAGACTCGCTCTGTTGCTTTATCACAATCTTTCATCAGAGATGGATCATAAAGACGGGTTTTTTCTGGTTTGAAGAATTTGATAAGGTCTCCTAAATTTTTAACACCGCGAGTAAAAAGAATTCTGAGAAGTTTCTCAGGAATTTGAACGCGGGCTTTTGTTGCTCTGTATTGCTCGATAAGGGACATTAATGCCCTTTTCTCTTCCGAATCTTCCGGGAAGAGAGAGTTTAATTTCCATATTTTTTCCAATTCTCATAAGTTTTATTATGTGCTCAAAGAGGGACTCGAACCCTCACCTAATTACTTAGACTGCACCCTGAATGCAGCGCGTCTACCAGTTCCGCCATTTGAGCATAATCCATTTAGAATATAAAAATACCTGTTTGTAAATTCAATTTAAATAAATATCCCCCAACCCTTAGTATATATTTCTGCTGTAGATGAACTACTGACTACATAATTTAAGAATTCTTTTATAACTTAAATTATGATTGAGGCTCAAAACCTGAAAAAGATATACGAAAATGGAACTATAGCACTTGATGGGATTAGCTTCCACATCGAAAAAGGAAATATTTGTGGATATGTTGGAACTAATGGGGCGGGTAAATCAACGACTGTAAAAATTTTATGTGGAATACTTACATTTAATGAGGGTAATGTAATTATTAATGGATTGGACATAAAGAAATATAATTTTGAAATTAAAAAAATAATTGGTTACGTACCTGAATCACCTTTTTTTTTCAATTCAATTACAGTTGAAGAACATTTTGAGTTTTTAGGAAAAATAAGAAATCTTGACTCTAATTTACTTAAACGAAGACTTAGTTATTTTACTGAATTTTTTGATTTCTCAGACTATCTAAACCTTGCAATTGGACAACTTTCAAAAGGTAATAAACAAAAAGTGCTAATTACAAGCGCTTTGCTTCACAATCCTGATATTCTTTTATTTGATGAACCACTAAATGGACTTGACGCAACAGCAATTTTGAGATTTAAAGATATGGTAAAAAAACTTGCACATCATAATAAAACAATCCTATATTCATCTCATCTTTTGAATGTAATTGAACAACTTGCTTCACATATAATTATCATTGACAAAGGTAAAATTGTACTTGATAAACCTACAGAATTACTTCTCAAATCACCAGAATATACTAACCTTGACAATTTATTCAAAGATTATACTACTGAGTTTGAAGAAAAAGAATTTCAATATGAAGAAGTTTTTGATTAAATTTTTTATTTTCATCCCTTTAACTGTGATTGCTCAACAAGATTACCTTACTTTAGACTCAACAAGTTTAACTAACTCACTTAAGACTAATGTAAGTTCAAATCAGAATTCAGCGAACTTACTTTCACAATTTAGCTTGAGAAACATTATTGGCTCATACAAAATTGATATTTCTGAGATTTACAATTCAGATGTAACAAAATTAGGCAATAATTTTTTCAGAAATTCCAATAACCTAAAAGCTATTGCTTCTTACAATATCATTAATAACCTTTATTTAGGAGGAGGCATTCAAAGCAGAATCATAAGTGATGAAAAACAAATAGAAATTAATAAAGACAGAAACGATTTTTATTTTGTAAATTTAGAATATACAAGAACAAACTTGTTCATTGATTCAAAATTGGGATACAGAATACAGGATCAAATTGGAGTTCGTGATGATGGAATTTCAGCTGTAATATCTTCACAAATAAAAAACTTTGAGGTACTCCGTTTTTTAACAAATACTAATATTTCTCTATTTTTCGATAATCTTTCAGAAAAGTCAAATTATAATTATGCATTTTCAACTATAATCGACAAAAACTTTAGTGACAAAGCTTCTAATAAAACAAAACTTCAAGTTTCTTTTTTACGAAATGATTTTTATATACCTGCGACAGCAAGTATCATTTCCCAATATGAAGTTAATAACAATATACAAATGCGAAATGATAATATTGCATGGGTTGAAAATGAACTTAAATATAGAATTGCTAAGGCTTTTCTTTTTACAACTTATGGAGCTATCCAACTTAGAGATATAAAAAACAGATATAAATACATCCCACCTGCAAGTAACATTATCTTCGATAATATTTATAACACTAATATTACTGATAATTCATATAAGATTGGAATAACCCTTGATGCTTCAATAAGAAAGTTCACATCAATATTTAATTTACAATACTCTGAAAGAAATGAATTACATTCTGCTAATGAAATAGAGGGACTATCACAACAACAGATGAATGAAATACAAAAAATAGAAAATTCCAAAAACAATTTAAATCGTATCACTTCACTTATCTTTGAAACTCAATATTCTATTTCCAATACAAACTTGTTAAAAGGAAATATATCATCTATGATTTTACGTTATGACACTGAAAGCAAGGATAATAATGATGATAGAGATGAACTCTATGTAACAGCCCAAATTCTACATCGATATGATAATTTACTAAATTTCATAGCAGAAACATCATTCGAATTTAACTCAGTTACTCTAAACTATCTTTTTAAAGAAAGAAGTGCAAATAATAACACAAACAAGATTTATAAATTAACCTCTAAAACTTATTATTCCCCGTTTAATTCTTTAACTACAAGAAATTTATTTCAAGTACTTGCAAATTATACAGTATATCAATATGAAGATCTTGTTTCCCAGATTCAAAGTTTTTCATTTAGACAGTTTTTGTTTAATGATTCTACATACCTTAAATTAAACACTCGAATTTTCTTAGGTTTTACAGGAAACCTTCGAATTTACGAACAGGGCGTCTATAATGATAAAAACTTCACTGTAAAACCAATAAATTATTATGATGAGCGAACAATACAATCTGAAATTGGTTATTTAATAAGTAATTTATTTATAGTATCTTTAGGTGTAAAGCATTTTATACAAAGATATTATAACTATGATAAAGGTATAAAATACCTTCGTAGAACGTATGTTAATTATGGTCCAATTGTTGAAATTAAACTAAGTTTGTTTAATAACTCAAGCCTTAACTTTAGAACAGGTATAGATTTAGTTGAGTCAAGCACAGAACCAGATAAAACAAGTTCTGTTAATTTGATTCTGAATTTATTATATAATTTTTAGTTACAATGATTGAAGAATCTTATGTTTTAAAATCAGATAGAGACGAGATCAAACGTGTCGAGGAGATTTTAAAACGGATTAACCAGAATCTCTGTTTTCCAGAGGACAAGTTTATAAATCTTTTGATAGCTGTATCAGAAGCTCTGGTAAATGCCATTGTACACGGTAATCATTTGGACAAATTAAAAAAAGTTTTTCTAAATATTACTTATAATGATAATTTTATTACAGTTCAAGTACAGGATGAAGGAAGTGGTTTTGATACCTCTCAAATTCCTGATCCTACTCTTGACGAAAATTTACTTAGAGAAAATGGTCGTGGACTTTTTATCATAAAATCACTTGTTGATAAATGCACTGTCAATACAACAAAAAACGGAACTGAAGTTACTCTAACTATTTATAAAACATTGTAAAAAAATTTAAATAAACTAAAATTTAAAACTATGAAAATTACAATTGTTGGTGCAGGTAACGTAGGGTCAACTGCAGCACAAATAATTGTTGACCGAGCTCTTGCAAATGATGTCGTTCTGATAGATATCGTCGAAGGAATTCCTCAGGGAAAAGCACTTGATATTTATCAGTCGGCTGCTATTCAGTACTCAGATACAAAAATATGGGGTACTAACACTTATGAACTAACTGCTAATTCTGATATTGCTGTTATTACAGCAGGTTTACCAAGAAAACCAGGGATGACCAGAGAAGATTTAATCACAACAAATGCTGAAATTGTTATTAATGCTACTAAGGAAATTGTAAAGTACTCGCCAAACTGTATTATTATTGTAGTTACAAATCCTCTTGATGCTATGACTTATGCATCATTTATTCATAGCCATTTCCCAAGAAATCGTGTAATGGGAATGTCGGGAGTCCTTGATACTGCCCGTTTTAAAAGTTTTATCTGTATGGAACTTAATGTTTCTATTGAAAATATTAACGCAATTGTTTTGGGAGGACATGGAGATTCTATGGTTCCGTTGGTAAGATATACAACAGTTTCAGGTATTCCTCTTACAGATCTGCTTCCTAAGAATAGAATAGAAGCACTTATAGAAAGAACAAGGCACGGTGGAGCTGAAATAGTTAAACACCTGAAGACAGGTAGTGCCTATTATGCACCTGCTGCTTCTGTTGTACAGATGATTGATGCAATTGTTAACAACAGACATAGAATAATGGCTGCCTGCGTTTACTTACAGGGAGAATACGGTCATAGTGATATTTGTCTTGGGGTACCAGTTAAGATTGGATCTTTAGGAATGGAAGAAATTGTCCCTATTAAATTGACACCAGAAGAACGTGAAGCGTTTGATAAGTCTGCCGCAGATGTAAGAGAAATGATAAAAAGAATTCAGTAAAAAATACAAAACCATACATCAAAAAAGCCGCTGTAAAAATAGCGGCTTTTTTTGATTATAATCTTTTATAAAAAACTAACTCAAGGGTTCCACATTAACAACTTTACGCCCTGATTTATCTGTAAATTTTACTTTACCATCAATCAGAGAATAAATAGTGTAATCTCGACCAAGTCCTACATTTTTGCCGGGTTTATACTTTGTCCCACGCTGACGTACAATAATATTGCCAGCAAGTACAAGTTCACCACCAAACTTTTTAACCCCTAATCTTTTAGATTGAGAATCTCTACCGTTCTTTGAACTTCCTAAACCTTTTTTATGAGCCATAATTTAATTACTTTTAAATAATTTTATCAATTTGGACTTCAGTATATTGTTGTCTATGTCCTTTTTTAACTTTATAACCTTTACGCCTTTTCTTTTTGAAAACAATCACTTTTTCATCTTTTAAGTGACCAAGTACAGTAGCTTCTATTTTATGATTTTTTAAAACTGGAGTTCCAACTTCAATTGTTTTTTCGTCTGGTGAATATAAAAGAACTTTATCGAATTCAATTTTTGTTCCTGGTTCATTTTGGACCTTTGGAATAAAAATCTTCTGATTTTCACCAACTTTGTATTGGAAACCTTTAATATCTACAATTGCAAACATATTAGCTAATTTTTTTGAAATAATAAGATAATAAATCTACTTTTTAATTTCAACAGATTTTCCTCTGACTGCACTAACTTGTTTTTTGACAATTAAAAAAACTGAGATGAAGAAACCAAAGATTGCAATACCATTAAAAATTGAGCTGATTTGCCGCCATTCATAACTTCCAAAAAGATCTCCTGTTATTCTTAATATAAGCGAAATTTGAAGCAAATAAAACCAAATGTAAAGTATTTGATTAAAAACTTTAACATTTTGTCCTATAATGCTCGGTAGTATTATAGGAGCATGTGCAAAAATCATAGAAAATACAAATCCCAGAAAAAATGCATGCAGTCCAGCTTCAAATACAAGCATTGAATTACTCTCAATTAAAAATATGCCAGCAGTAACAAGCAACCATATATAACTTGTAAGCAATAAAACACCAAGATATTTAAACAGCCCAGTTTTACGAATGTTTTTTGTTGCTATATCATACTTTAATAGCCATGCAGCAGTTAAAACAAGAGATATTGAACAAAGATATTTACCGTAAAGATGAAATTTCATTAAAATTCCAGCGATAAAGATTAGTAAAAAAACAGTGAGTAAAATTTTCTGTACTTTTGCTACCGGGAGATAACGTGTAAGTTCTAATCTCTCAGCAACAATTGTAAAAAAGAAAAATGCAATCCACCAGATTGTTGCAGGGGGATACTTTCCTGTTAATATTAAAAAAAAATTTCCAGCCATAAGACATAAAGCTCCGATTGTAAGTAAGTAATTATGTAATTCTTTGAATTTGAAAGTGAAATAAATCATAATTATAGTTAATCCCAATGAACCGACAATCAAGAGTATATACCCTATTTTATATTGATCAAATAAAAAGAAAAGTAAACTTAATGCATTAATTAAAGGTAATAGAAATATAATTTTTTTTCTGAATGTTATTATCCTCTCAACCATAATAACAGTAGCAAGAAAACTTCCTACCATAATAGCTCCATGTTCAGCAATGCCGGGAATAAAATAGAATTGAAGACCAGTTCTAAGCCAACCACTATAAACACCTATTAGCAGGGATAATATTATAAATGGAATAATAAAAATAGGTTTTTTCATATCTTAATTTTATTACATAAAAATAAACAATCTTAAGTTTAAATGATTTGATAAAAGTCAAAAACTTTCTTTTTATTTAATCTTTACAG
>Ga0272448_1002000_pt1 | contig 26423 bp, 26 predicted proteins | sample YNPCB0191_FD_202220 | JGI IMG/M metagenome (GOLD analysis project Ga0272448, IMG submission 202220) | Hot spring sediment microbial communities from Yellowstone National Park, WY, United States - YNP-CB-019-1 | ecosystem: Environmental > Aquatic > Thermal springs > Hot (42-90C) > Sediment... | reverse complement strand
GAGCTTCGAGGCGGCTAGAAACGAGACAGACGCCACCACCTCCCCCACCAGGTTTGTTATTCCAGCAGCCAGGTCCTCCGGGCTGGAGGTGTCTCCAACCCTGCCGAGGTTTGAGGCAGTCATCTCGGCAGAGAGAATCCCTATTCCATTACCAATAATGTCCCCTACTGTAAGGTCGACCCTCTTAGAGTCACCTTTTTCAGCCATCTCAACCAGGATGCTTATGCTTGAAATACCGAGCATTTTCCTTGCCAACCCTAGGAGGGTACCCCCGCCCACGCCGGTCCCCCCCATGTGTCTTATCCTCCTCCCGTTTTCCCTCACCTCTATCAGAGCCGTGCCTGTGCCCATGCTAACCACCAGGGCCTCATCCAAACCGGTTAAGACTATCCCGCCTGTCCCCGCGGCGACGATCTCGTTAACCTTAACAACCCTCAGGCCAAGGATGTTGTCTGGAAGCTGGCTACTCCTGCCTCCGGCTATGGCTATTACGTCAACATCCTGCAGGGAGCAGCCCATCATGACTACGAGCTTCCCGAGAAGCCCTATGGAAGTAGCGAGAGGGTCTGAGGAAGGCATTTCGCTCACACCCAGGATATCCTTGCCTTTCAAAGCAACAGCCTTCGTTGTTGAGCCCCCGATATCTATGCCGACAGCGACCTTCAACCTTATACGGATAGTGCGAAGACGGTTTTAACCTTTTATTAGGCTGCTTCAAAGCTCACCTGTCTGGCCCAAGTAGAGGATAAGCTCTGTAGACCAGGCCTAGGATCGGAGGCACAACCAGTATGAAGGGTATTTCTGTTCCGAACACCCATAGGAAGAAGTAGAAAGCCAGTATGAGATCCGCCCTGATTCCCGAGACCGGCAGCCCGAAAAGCTGGCTGTAAAACCATATGCCTAAGCCTATCCAAGCAGCCCCTGTGAGGAGGCCCAGCGTCCCACCCACATAGTAGTTTAGATAGTTTCTCCTAACCCTGGCCGCAGCAAAGCCCAGCGTGAACACTACTACTCCAAACACAAGTAGCACTGTTGAAACCCACCTCATACTCGTGTCGACCATTCCTGTCGAAACCATGTATTCAAAATACATGAGGGGGCCGAAGGCTGAGACCAAGAGAAGGATAAATGGTACAAAGGCCTTTAGCCCATTCCAATTAATCCTAGACCTGCCTATTCTGCCCAGTATGTAGAACCCTAGGAAGTTAGAGGGAACGCCTGCAATAAGGCTTAGAAGGGGATTCGTCTGCCCCGTAGCGTAGAAGGTGTAAAGGTCGCTGAGGAAGATCCCTATAGCTGCGCCGACGCCGCCTACAAGCGGGCCGAAAAGCATGGAGAACATTGCTGGAACAAATACTGACGGCCAGAACCTCACCACGCCTACGACAGGGGTGAAAAGCCCCAGGAAAGTAGCTATTCCAACCACGGTATACAGCGAGGCGCAGAGCCCGGTTGCCACAATTCTTCTTGCAGCCGACGTCTGAACACTGCTTGCCGAAGCCATCCTGTCAACCGGCTTCTGAAACCATCATATAAACATACCGTATTGATTTTATATATGGTACGTAAAAATTCAAAAAGTATATATTTTCCGCTTCCCGTACATACTTAGCATTGGTCTGGAAGAGAAGCGTCCTGCAAACGCGTTCAGGCTCGTTCCTAGTAACGCTTCCAAAAACCTGGGTTAGGCAGAGCAAGATAGACACAGCCATGACTCTAACGATGATCAGCAATAAGGACGGCTCCCTTACGATAATACCTGAAGGAGGCGGAAGGCTTGTGGAGGAGTCTGTTAAAATAGACTTGTCGCGTCGAGAGTTGAAGCCGCAGCACGCCCTGCTCGGAAGCTACTTGCTAGGCTACAATACGATAATTCTCAGGAGCACCGAGGAGTTTTCAACCGCAGAGATATCTGAGGTGCGTAGGACGGTTAGGAGGCTGCCTGGGGCAGAGATATCTGAGGAGACCTCAAACCAGATCGAGGTTAGAGTGCTGCTCGACCCGGAGATGATAACGCCTGAGAAACTGGTCAGGAGGCAGAGCGCCCTCGCCGCCAGCATGATATCCGACTGCGTTAAAGCATTGGTGAAAATGGATAGGGAGCTTGCCGAAAGGGTTATCGAAAGAGATGAGGAGGTTGACAGACAGTATTTCATACTCGTCAGAGTAATAAGGTCTGCTTTAAGGAACCCTGAGCTTCCGGCTAAGATGGGGATGGACTTCCTCAACCTAATGGACCTCAGGATGCTGGTGAAATACGTTGAGGACTCCGCAGACCAGTGTGTTCAGATATCCAGAGAGGTTGTGAAGATGCATGGCGGGACCAGGAGGATAAGCCTAAGTGGGTTGAGCAATGTGGGTGAAACGCTGAGTGAAATGCATTCCAAGGCCATAGAGCTTTTCAACGAGTTCAACCCGAATACTCTACGGGAAGTAATGGAGAAGCATGCGGAGGTTGAAGAGAAGCTCCTGAGCCTTGAGGAAAACCAGGATTACAGGGCTTATGTCACAAGCCTAGTCAAAGTGTTCAACAGCCTGGTGAAAATACTTGAAAACGTTAAGGACATCGCGGAGCTAGTGTCCGTGAAAGCGTTTTAAACACTTACTCTTTCCACCAGCTGCTCACCCTCGGCTTTCCTGTTCAGGTGAAGCAGCAACTCCTCCTTGGAGTCAACCCCCACCAGCGATTTGGCAGCGGCCTCTAAAAGGCTTGAAACAGGCTCGACAACAATTCCCTTGGACTCCAGGAGTTCAACTATCCTAAGGCTCTTCATCGACTCGTAGTTGAACAACGGAACAAGCAGTTTCTTAGCGTACTTGTCGGCTAAAGCAGCATCTATCTTACCCATACCCCTGTGGTCAAGACCCCCAACCGGCCAGACTTCCCCCTTGGCTGTTATCGCACCCGTCATTATCACCGTGGGATCCACCCTTAGGCCCGTGAAAGCAGATATCATGGCTACTCCTATCGCGAGCCCGGCTGAAGGGCCTGAAACAGGAGGATAGGATAGGCCTTGACGGAGCTGAAGCTTCTCCATACCCTTCGCCGGCGTGACGAGCTCCACGAAAACATCGTGGTTCTTAAACCTCCATTCGGAGACACTGTTAACGTATATGAACGCGTCCTCAGCACTCGCCTGAATACTCTCGCCATACTCGCTCCCCACAACCCTCACAACACCCCTACCCCTCGGATTCGTAATGACCTCTACAACGCTTACGAAACCGCTCTGCTCCCCGGCTGCGCCAACTGCCACTAGGCCGTAGCTCTTACCAACCTCTGGGCTCTCCACCCTGACGCTCCTATCTATCATCGTCCTAGCCTCGCTCACAGCCTCCTCCTCGGAGAGAGACTCCAACGCCTCCTGGAAATGAATCGGCCGCAGAGGATAGCTTGAAGCTGAAACGAGCCTAAGGGCCTCCAGAAACCTTTCTGAGGCAGGGTCTATCCCAAGTATCTTGGACAGCCTCTCCAGATCCTTAGCATATATCTTCCTTATCTCCTCAGCAGGGCGGCCTTCATCAATCGTTTTGACGAGCTGTCTTGCAGCATCTATCTCCTTGACTCTAAGCCTGTTAGCCTCATTTATAACGTCGGCAACCCTCCTTGGGCTTAAAGCCTTCTTCCTAAGTATCTCAAGAACGCTGTCAACATTGGCTTCATGACTAAGGACGTCCAGATACTTCTTCAAATGAATGCTTATTATCTCCTTTCTCTCCTCGTCGTTCCTAGGGTAGTTGAACTCGAATACCCGTGTAAACCTTTCAAGAAGAGCCCTGTCAAGCACGTCAAGCCTGTTCGTGCTGGCTATCACCACCACGCCTGAAAGCGGTATGAAGCCGTCCAGCTCGGTTAAGAGCTGGCTTGTAACCCTGTCTATAACCGGGTCGTGAGTGCCGCGTCCAGGGGCGACTGAATCAATCTCGTCGAAGAACACTATGGCTGGAGCATTCCTCCTAGCGTCCTCGAAAATATCCCTCACGGTTTTCTCAGGATCCCCGTACATCCCTTGTATTATGGAGGGGCCGTTGACAAGGTAGAACCAGACATTGTTCTCCCCTGCTATAGCCCTGGCGAGGAGGGTCTTCCCGGTTCCTGGGGGACCGTGGAAAAGAAAGCCTTTCGGAGGAATATACCTTGCCTTGCTTGCAAGCTCAGGGTTCAAAGACAGGGATATTTCCTTTATAACCTCCTCCCTAACCCCCTTAAGCCCACCGACATCACTGTAACGCTCCTTAGGCCTAAGCTTAACCACAGACTTCTTAGCCGCCTCAGTCCTGGTGCTCACGGAGTAGGCCTTAACCTTTGAAGCCGCCTCCCTGAAGTCGTTCAGCGTGACGAGCTCACCCGGGTTAAACTGGCTCTCAGACTCACTCCCGTGGAGAAGCCTGTCAACAATCCTCTTCTGAAGAGGAGCAGCCTTATTGCTCACCACCATCTGAAAAGCGTTAACTATGTCAGCAGGAGTTATAGCCTGTGTTTCAAACGACCTTACACTGTCCTCTATCACCGTTAGGATATCCTGCGGGGGAAGCTTCACGCCGTGAAGCTCACACTGCTTCTCAACTATTTTAAGAAGCATCTGTCTAGATATGTCTTCATCAAGGTCTATTGTCCCAGCAACCCCCCTCCTGCGGAGAGTATCCACTAGCGACTCATACTCTGTTGTTGAAACCAGCACAACTGTACGGTAATCCTTCCTTTGAAGCTCGTCGAACTTCTCGAGGAGGACTGTTTGAACCCTCGTTTCCTCCATCCCAACTTCTGTTGTTGAGCTGAATTTTTTGGCGAAGGCTTGGAACTCGTCTATAAGCACTACGCTCGGGTTGTAGAAAACGTTGTTGAAGAACTCGCTCAGCCTCTGCGCGCTCTGGCCGTACCACATCGAGTAGACCTGCTCTGGTTTAAGCTTGGCAAGGTTCACCAGCAGACCGTACTCCAAGCCTTTCTCAAAGCCCTCTCTCTGAACAACCTCCGCGAAGAAGGTTTTACCCGAGCCGCTTGAACCCTTTATGATGAAGAGCTTCGGCGGGGGAGCTGCTTTAAAAGTCCTCCTTATCTCAGGGTCTCTTAAAACATGGTAATGGATGCTCACCAGGACTTTGAACAACTCGTCATCCCTACCTACAAGGTCACCCCTACTTACCCTTGGAAACATCGGGTTTTTCCTTATCTTCCTAGCCTTTTTCTCAACTATTTTCTTTCTCTTCTCCGGCGGGAGGCGTAGAAACTTCCACATCTTGTACTTCCAGGAGAAAAGGTTGAGCAGCGGAGAGAAAAGTGCTCTTAGAAAAGGTTTCTTATACCACCATTCCTCCTCGAACTCCCTTTCTTCTTCGAACTCGCCTGAAAACATTCCCTGAGAATGACTCCAGCACTAGGGTATAAAGCTTTATACATAGTTGTTAAACACGGAAAAGATAAATTCCACTGTCGCATCGAGAATAGAGGGTTGTTGAGAAAAAACGTGTTGACGCTGCTAACCTGGATACTACTGGCCCATGTAGTAGCCTCAACCATCGGAAACGGCGACATGGTTGAATACGATTACCCTCAGGTCAATATTCTTGAAGGAGACATCTTCGTAGTGGCGTTAAGTCCCCCGGCTGAGAGCATTCAAGCCTACGTTAAAGGGGACGAGGTTAGCAGTTACTCGCTGCTCGTGCTGACTAACGGAAGCCTTGCAATATCTGTTTTCACGGGACCAGTTTCAATGGTGCAGCTAATACCGGAGTCTCCCTTGACGAACCTTACGGTAACATTCAACTCCAATACAACCGTTAAAATGCTCTGCGGCGTTTTAACGAACAACTATACTTATTACAAGCAAGTCTCCTCGCAACACTATACTTTTTCAAACGGTATTCTGGTTATTCTCCAGCCGCAAATGGCGATTCCCAGGGGAGCTTCAAAAATAACTTTTATTCTAAACAGAGTTAGGGTAAAAAGCTCCGGCGGCTGGCTCCCCATAGAGCTTCCCCCGCTTGCGACAATAATCCCATTTGCAGCAGCAGTAGCAATACTAGCCTACTTGAACGCTTACGTCATCGTCGACTCCTACTACGTATCTAAGCGGGAGGAGTTAAGCAGGGTTAGGAAACTGGGCGTAGTGCTTCTCATAGGGTTAAGCGCCTTCATAATATACTGGTTGTTAAACACGTTCGTCAAATACTAAGGTAGACGTCCTCGGGATAAGTCTGGCACTTCTCACAGTAATACTTTGCTTCCTCAGGCTTCCAGACGAGCTTCGAGCCGCAGTTTGGACAGAGAGGCGGAGTGCTCAACGGGGGAATCCTACCCTTCTTAGCCCCTGTTCCAACAGGCTTTTCCAAAGCCTCCGGCTTAACAGGCCTAGGCGGAGCCGGGGGAGGCTTAAGCATGAGGACCAGGTGGGTTAAGACCCCTGATAACAGGGCTACGGCAACAATGTTGACTATTGTCCCGGCAATAATCATCAACGAAAGGGTTGCGACAGCATCATCCACAACTACTGACCTAAACTGGAAACCGGTTAGAACATGCTTCAAATCCCTGTTCAAATAGTACAGACCCATGATTGAAACCATGGTGACGGAGAAGACAGAGGCCTTCACAGCATCTGACACGGAGTGTGAGAGAATACTGGCGGCAAGGCTCACTGAAACTAGGACTGCCAGACAGAGCGTGAACCAAACACTGGAGTTGAAAAACCCTGTGAAGACGCCCACAAGACTCTTGCCCTGAGTCGCCACAGCCTCAACACCGTAGCCGAAAAAAGAGATCCCGAAAGCATACACCCAGGGACTGTTGTTAAAGCCTGATAAGCTTATGGTTTCACCCTCGTATTGAATACTGCTTGAGGGAAGCATAGCCAGTATGGAGTCGATTAACAGCACTGGCGAGAGGGCGAGAAGCGTCACCACCATCGCCACTAGAATCAGCCTCAACCCTCTTTAACGATGCTTTGGACCGCTATTTAGACTTTTGCCCTAGCTCAGGGCTCCCAGGCCTAGTCTTGATGAAGGCGAGAATGAGTGAAAGCACCGCGTCAATAACCAGAAACAGGAAGGCGATCCACATCAGGTCCCTGACTGAGCCGGTTTCAACAAGAGGCGACAAGTACAGGATCATCATTACGGCGAAAGTCATGGAGAAAACCGCCAGGAACAAGTAGGATGGGCTTGGCCACATTGAGATCAACCCGTCAAGTAGCCGCCTTTACGAAGCTCCGCGCAAAGGCTGCAAACATCCTCCCCAAGCTCCTTCAGTGACACGCCTTTTTCAAAGAGCTTCCTAGCCATGTTTTCCGCATACTCGTTAACCACGCTGTTCCCCAGGTAACGCCTTATCTTAGCGCTGCTCTTCCTCCTACCCGTATAGTTGCTTACGGAGGGCTGAGTCACGTTGAGTAGCTTAGCAACCTGAACCTGATTCAAACTGTATTTCTCCAAGAGCTGCCTGGATATCAGCATTCTTAGCGCCGGAACCACATACCTAACCATGCACTCACAGTACACCGTCATACCCTAACGAGTATTGGCTATAACCCGTTTTTAAACATAACTAAAGAAGAGTTGCCCAGGTGAAATCCCGGTGTTTAAAGCCATGGAAAAATTTATTTAACTTGAATAACTTAGAACCAACAGGCCGGGGTGGTCGAATCCGGTTCAGGCGGAGGGCTGCAGAACAAGTTAAAAAATGCCGCGACCCTCAGTATGCGGGTTCAAATCCCGCCCCCGGCTCCATGTTGACTCAAAACTCGCAGCATCACCAATAGCATGCGCATTCAAAAAAGAAATAAGTTTAAAAATAAGAATTGTTTAGCAGGATTCTCGGTTAAACTAGGATCCGCGACGGCTCATAGTCGACAAGCTTACCCTCTAGATGGTCAGCGTAGCCTTGAAGATCGAGAAGTCCGTGGCCACTCATGTTGAAAAGTATGGTTTTACCCTCACCGTTCTTCTTACATTCTAGGGCAATATCGATAGCCGCCTTGATCGCGTGGTTCGTCTCAGGAGCGGGAACAAGCCCTTCGTTCTCAGCGAACATTTTACCAGCCTCGAAAATCTCTCTCTGATGGTAGGCTATAGACTTCATGTACCCTTCATGGATCAGCAGGCTGATTATAGGAGCCTTCCCATGGTATCTAAGGCCGCCGGCATGTATCGGTGGCGTGAAGAACTTGTGGCCCACAGTATACATTTTAAGCATCGGAGTCATTTCAGCAGTGTCTCCGAAGTCATACATGTATTTGCCTTTAGTCGTAGAAGGGACTGCCTTCGGCTCTACGGCGATGAAATCTGCATCAAGCCTTCCAGCGAGCCTTTCACGCATAAATGGGAGTGCTAGTCCAGCGTAGTTTGATCCTCCCCCTATGCAGCCTATAATGTAGTCAGGCTTCTCATCAAGCATCTGAAGCTGTTTAATAGTCTCCTCTCCGACGATAGTCTGGTGGAGCAGGACATGGTTTAGAACACTTCCCAACGAGTATTTCATGCCGGTTTTCACAGCTGTCTCTATCGCCTCGCTAATCGCTATGCCGAGGGAGCCCGGGTGGTTTGGATCCTGCTCAAGCATCTTCCTGCCGAAATCGGTTTGGTCGCTTGGAGAAGGATAAACCTCGGCGCCGAATAGCTGCATAAGTATCTTCCTGTAGGGCTTTGTAAGGTAGCTGCTCCTAGTCATGAAGACCTTGCACTTCATCTTGAAGAAGGCGCATCCCAGTGCTAGGGCTGAGCCCCACTGGCCAGCGCCGGTTTCAGTTGTTAAACCCTTTGTCCCCTCAACCATGTTATAGTATGCTTGAGCTATGGCGGTGTTAGGCTTATGGCTTCCCACAACGTTAACGTATTCGCATTTAAAGTATATTTTCGCAGGAGTGTTGAGATACTTCTCTAAACGGGTAGCCCTTCTAAGGGGTGTTGGCCTTCCAATCGCGTAGTATGCTTGAATAACCTCTTCAGGTATCGGTATGTACCTCTCGCTGGAAACCTCCTGTCTGATAAGCGCCTTCGGGAAAATCACCTCTAAATCCTGGGGTTTAATAGGTTGCTTAGTAGCAGGATTCATCGGGGGATCAAGTGGACGTGGAAGGTCTGGAAGAATATTATACCATTCTCTAGGCATCTCCTCAGGGTTCAGGTTCACTACTGGTGGCTTCATTTCGAATCGGCTTAACCCCTTTAAATCGGTAGTATATATACTATGTTGAGCAAATGTATACTTGAGCACATTCGAACAGTGTTTCTCCTGGGAAGCCTGGCTGCGCTGCATTACAACCAATTTTTAAATACGTGCCTCACGTAGAGAAGGCGGAATTGTGGAGTAAGGTGTATGAGAAGGTTAAGAGGTATCCTGCGAAGGTGAAGGTTGCAAGGCTGCTTGTTGAAAACGGCCTGAGGATAGCCGACGACGGCAGAATATACTGTGGGCCAATAAACATACCGGATGCGAAGATAGCTAAGGCTGCTAATGCTGACAGGAGGATAGTGAGGAATACTGTTGAACTAATAATGAAGGATGAGAAGCTCAGCAGTATTTTCAGAGCGATTAGGCCCGCCGGCCCAAATCTTGTGGATGCCGCCCCCTTCCTCGGCTTCGACGTCATCGAGATCTACGCGGACCCGAATAAGCCCGGGATAGTTGCGGGCGCGAGTACGATCATAGCTGAGCTTGGAATAAGCATAAGGCAGGTTATTGCCGACGACCCTGAGCTCGTCCCGGAGCCTAAGCTCCAGATAGTTGTCAATGGCAGGGTTCCCGGAGAAGTCATCGAGAAAATGAGGAGGATACGTGGGGTGAGAAGCGTTACGTTAAAGTGATCCCGCTATTTCCTCATGAATTCCTCTACTTTCTCAATGAGTGTCCTGAGGGTTTGTGAGACTATCGCCTCGCCGGCCTCTAGGCTGGCTTTTGAAGCATCGCCCTCCACACCCATCGAGGGACCCGCGTACTTTATCCTGTCCTCTTTAACAAGGCTCCTGTCTATGTGGAGAAGCTGGGATGTTAGGTAGGCGCCGCCAGAGCCCGCTTTAGGCTCACCCTCCAGTGCTTGAACATCAGGATAGTTCTCCCAGATGTTTAACTGAAGAAGCTCAACGTTTTTAACAGGATGCTTGCCCACGAGCTCCTTGACGAAAGCCTCGTTTGAAGCATCGGCGTTAAGCAGGACAACCTTCTTAAGCCCAAGTTTAGAAAGCTCTTCCACCAGGCTTGTCATCAACGCGCTTAAAACCTCCGGCTTCAAGGATATTAGGCCGCTTCCCACTCCGTATGGAGCCATGTCTATGGGGAAGACGTATGGGTGGAGCGATCCGGCTATTTTCGAAGAATAGTAGTTCGCCAGAATCGATGCGGATCCAGCTGGAAGATGTGGACCCTGGTTTCTCACTGAGCCTAAGGGTATCAGGCCAACCGTGGACTGGCCAAGCCTATATCTGATTTCGTAATACGTGGATTCGAACATGGCTCATCCACTCCCAGCAACATTATTTAAATGTTAATTGAAAGCCGCCCGTTTATCTAAAGCCAGATAAGCCGAAAAACAGTTCTAAGCACCCTAATAGTTTAAAACATGTTTGAGAAAATCCACCAGCTGCTTCTCAGACCTCATGCCAACCATTTCGTGAGAATCGTTCACGACAAGCTTCGGAACACCCGTAACGTTGTACTTTTCAGCGAGCCTTGGGAACTCCGTTGCCTCAATCATCTCCCCGGTTATCAAGTCGTTTTCAAAAGCAAGCTGATGAGCGTAGAAAACCATGGTTGGACAGTAGGGGCACGTCGGCGTCACGAAAACCTTAATGTTAAGCGGCTCAGCAACCCCCCTGGCGAAATCCCTAGTAGAATCCTTCAACACGGTTTTCTTATTGCTCACCATCAGAATATCCTTAACATAGGTTTCGAACTCGTATCCCGAGGGTATTCCGAAAAACCTTATCCCGTAATCCTTCTCAGGAGACCTTATTATGGTTGCTGGGAAAAGCTTCACTCCGTATCTTTCAACCTCCATTAAACTGTCTTCAGAAGGATAGTGCTTCACAACAATATCCGGGTTTACTCCTGAAACCTCCTGTGCTATCTGAAGAGTCTCCTTGCAGTATTTACAATCACCCTTATCCGTGAAGACAAGTATGTCAACCGGGTCCTTAAACTCCCTGCTGAATATTCCGCGGAGAACCTCCTTGTTTTTCTCGTCTAGCAGAGCCATTTCAACACGAGTGTGCATCCCGCCTATATATCTTTTTTCCGAATACTCATGTCATCAAGCCTTTCGGCAAGAGTCTTAAGGTTCCTTATCGCGTACAACCTGTCCTTCTCACCCATCTTAGCTTTAGACAAGGCTTCCTCCAGCATGCTTATCACCCGGTCCATTCTTCTCCTGTTAACAGGATACGGGACGCCGTCCTTACCGCCGAATGAGAATGAGAACTTAACCGGGTCTCTCCAGCTCGGAGGCGCGTCGAAGACTATTTGGGCAACGAGTGAAAGCGCCCTCAGAGTCCCCGGCCCAATCCCCCTGACGCTGAGAAGATCCTCATAGCTCCCCGGCTTAAGCTCGTAGGCTTTGCTCAACGCCTTCCAGTTAACATTTCTCTCAAGGACAACCCTGTAGGCAGGAGGCTCCATAGCACCAGGGATCCATTTCAAAAGCGTTTCTGAAGAAGCCTCTCCGACTGTTCTCAAGTATCTTCTAAGCCTCTCAGGATTCTCGTTGACAACGTCGAGAGAAGCCTTCCTGTTCTCCCTGCTCTCCCTAGCAGTCAGGTTCAGCACGTTATCGTGTTTCGAAACACCTATTATCCCTGAGTGAGGCTCTTCGACGAGGCTCGTCAAACCCTCGCTCAGCCAATGATACCTCCTAGCCCATTTCAACCTCGTGTTCATACCCTGCTGGACAACAGCCCATTCGCCCTCCCTGTCGAAGATGAAGACGTGATGGTAGAGCTGGTATCCAGCCTGTATCATTGAGTTGTCAACCTTGGCGCAGATCCTTGAAAGATATATGAGCCTGTCTGAATCAGCATCCACCCTACGGCTTTCAACTAAGCTTTCAATCTCGCTAGGCGTCCTACGGGAAACAGCCCCCTTTCCCCCGCAGGCATAAACCCCCAAATCCCTGTTGGACAGGACGGTCTTCAGAACCCCGGCGGTGACAGTTGTCGAACCAGAGCTGTCCCAGTCGTATCCAAGAACATTGGAGAAGCCCTGGAACCAGAGTGGGTCTGAAACACGTTTCAACAGTTCAAGCGTGCCGAACTCCGTTACTATTGCTTCAACAATAGCACTCCCGAGACGGATCATCCTTGAGACAAGCCACTGGGGAGCCCTACCCCCGTGGAGGCGAAGGTCGAAGAAGCCTTTTCTCGACGACACCCTTGAACAATAGGCATCCGTCTCCGCCTAAAAACTTTTTACCTCCCTTAAAGCAATGTTTAAGCCAGACATGTCCAGTATGAGGCTTGAACACGTTGAGATAAGGCCTCCGGAGGGAATACAAATTGTGATTGGCCAGTCCCACTTTATTAAAAGCGTCGAAGACCTTTACGAGACGGTTTTTTCAAGCATGCCCAGGGTCGAGTTCGGATTAGCCTTCTGCGAGTCCAGCGGGCCCGCCCTAGTAAGGTACGAGGGCAACAGCGGAGAATTGGAGAAGCTGGCAGTCGACTATGCTCTCAAGATCTCAGCCGGCCATGTTTTCATAGTAGTGTTGAGAAACGCGTATCCGGTTAACGTTTTAAACAGGATTAAAAACGTTGAGGAGGTCGCCACCGTCTTCTGTGCAACCGGGAACCCTGTCGACGTCATCATTGCTGAGACGCCGCTTGGAAGAGGTGTGCTCGGAGTCGTTGACGGCGTTAAGACTAAGGGTGTTGAAAGCCAAGAGGATAAGAAGCATAGGCACGAGTTCCTTAGGAAAATAGGTTATAAGAAGTGAGGGGGAATGAAGTACGTTATAGGTATTGACGGAGGAGGCACTAAGACTCAGGCGGCGCTGCTCAGGCTCAACGGGGAGCTGGCTTCGCACGACGAGACAGGACCGTCGAACTACCATAACGTCGGGGTTGAGCAGGCGAGAAGAAGCCTTGAGGAAGCCTGTGTGAAAGTCATTCGGAAAGCAGGTGTTGACGCTAAGGATGTTGAGATTGTCGTCGCATCCCTAGCCGGGCTTGACTGCAGCCTTGACTACAAAGCCATGGAGGAAGCTGTCGAAGGGTTTCCGATAGGCAGGATGATGCTTGTGCACGACTCTATGGCTGCTCTTTACGCTACTAATGCAGGCAGGGAGAGCGCGATAATAATAGCTGGGACAGGCTCTGCGACAGCAGGCATAAACAGCAGGGGGAAGTATGCTAGGGCTGGCGGCTGGGGGTATATTCTTGGAGACGAGGGAAGCGGCTTCTACCTGGCTAAGAGAGGAATAGTAGCGGCTCTCTTGGAGTATGAGGAGAGGGGGCCGAGGACAATGATAACAAGCCTCCTGCTGAAAAAGTTTAACGCGAAGACTCCTGACGAAATAATATGGCACGTTTACACCGGAGGGATGAGTATTACGGAGTTCGCCAAGCTAGCCCCCATCGTGACTGAGGCTGCCCTAAACGGTGACGAGGTTGCAGTAAGAATAATGCATGACGCTGGCAGGGAGCTTGCAAACACGGTGAGCGGAGTGATCAGGAGGCTTAAAATGGAGGATGACGAGTTCCCAATAGGGTTAATCGGAGGAGTCTTCAAGGCAGGCAGGCTTGTGACTGGGCCTCTGGAGGAGGCTGTGCACAAGGTTGCTCCCAAAGCCTATTTGACAACGCCTAGGTTCCCACCCGTCATAGGATCATCTCTCATAGCGCTGAATAAAGCCGGTGTGAAAATAAGCGACGAGGTTCTTGCAAACACTGAGAAGACCCTTAAGGAACACGCTTAAAGTAAAAGCGCACTACTGGCTGAACAGGGCTGCCCTAGAATCAGGCTTCCTTAAGCTTTATCTTAGCCAGGCTCGTGAGGATGTCGAACAAGGCGTCGTTTATCTCGCTTATCGTCTGACACTCAAGGATGTACACGTCGTAGGTCTTATAGTAGTCGAACAGAGTCCTCGCCCTTTCCGAGAGGCTTGGAACAACTAGAAGCAGCTTCTTATCCGCCTTCACATCCATAGCCTTGAGAACTATTGAGAGGGCAGACTCGTCAACCGGTTTACTGCTCACAATAATGTCGATCACAGCGTCCACGGTCTCCGAGTCCTCCCTGTATGAAACAGCCAGCGTGAAAACGTGTTCAACACCCGACCTGCCTATTATCCTGGCCGGGTAGTCAACCCTCCAGCCCTTAGCCCTGAGAGCCTCCACGAGAGGATTGAGGTCCATAACCCATTTCTCTATGAGGCTCCTCTTATCCTCGTTAAGCCTGTAGGAATATATTTTCTTAGACACTCCCTCACCCTCGTGGAAAATATGTTTCTCAGCCAGGCAGACCATCCTCCTGCCTAGGAGACTGCTCACAATGCTTTCAATCGCCTTGGACCTCGCCTCGGCTGAGGCCGCCTGCGTTTCGGAGAGCTCAACTAGAAACCTGGTGTCGCCGCATTGAGGGCAGGCGAGCACGGTTGTCGAGACGGTTCTCAACAATACTTCCTCGTCAGCCAGGGATTCAAGGATATCCCTGACACTCTTGGAGGAGGAGCCCATTATCCTTTCAGCATCCGGGTAGACGAACTCCCCCGCCTGGTTCAGCTCAGGCTTCAGCTCAGCCAGAACACCGTCTATAAAAGCCTTGAGTAACACCTGTACGTCGCTCCTGTTGAGGAGTGGTGAGAACGGTGTTTCCTCTCCGGGCTTCGCTTCTTCTCCCATGCCTTGTTTTCCTCTATACCCCCATTTAAAACAGGATAGTTAAATTTTTGCCTGAAAAATAAACCTCGGGAAAAAGCCTTTAAAAACTTGTTTTTAAAGAGTTTCCCAGGAATTTTAGCCTAAAGCCTTTGAAAAAGGATATATTTCCGATACGCGGTTAATCCATACGGATGAAAGTAAAGGCTTCTAAGAAAGCGATAAGAGCACTGGGGGTGGCTGAAAGCTTCAGGAAAAACTCTGCCAGTGCCTTCCTAGCCGGAGTAGTAATGCGCAGCGACCTAATAATAGATGGCTTCTCCCTTGGCCGTACGACGATCTCCGGGGATGACGCAACGGATTCGGTTATCAGCCTCTACAGCTCGCTGAGCAGGAAAGACGTTAATCTGGTAATGATCGGAGGAACGGTGATAAGCATGTATAATATTGTAGACGTGAACAGGGTTTTCGAGGAAACCGGGAAGCCCGTTTTAGCCGTGACTTACAGGCCCTCCGAAGGTATTGAGGAAGCTATTAAGAAGCATTTCCCCGATGACTGGGAGAGAAAGATTGAAGCCTACAGGAGGCTCGGCCCCAGGAGGGAGGTCACTCTGAAAAACGGCTTCAAAGTCTTCGTTAGAACCGCAGGCATAGATGATTATGATTCAAGGCTTGTCTTGAACAAGTTTACGGTTTTTGGAAGAATACCTGAGCCAATAAGGGTGGCTAGGCTGATAGCAAGATGCCTAGCGCACAGGGGAAGCTTGAACACGGAAAGAGGATGAGCACCCCTGTCCTAGTAAATCCTCGGCTTCAAATGATTACCTTGACGGTTTAAAAATTGCATACAGGAATCTTGATAGAGAAAAAAGGAATCGCTTTCTCCTAGCTCACATTAGCCTATCAAGAACGTAGTAGAGTACTGTTGAGAAAGCCTCTATCAGTACTACTGCAAGTATTGAGCCCGTGAGCTCACCCGTCAGAACGTACGTTGTAAGCAGGGCTACGGGGTCAACAATAAGTCTATATATCAATGTTTTCTTTAGGCTTGTTTTCCGCGAACGGCGAATTGGCGGGACATGTCACACCACCTTGTAGCCGAGAGGTTAACCCGAAAACATTATTTAAGCTTTAAAATCGCGTGCAACCAGCCCATCGAAATAGCAGGTGAATCCTGAGAACTGTTTAAACATCTTTGAGACAGGGTCTAGACCTTGGAAGCGGCATGATGCTAAATAGGAGCTCGCAAGCTAGAACAATTCTGTGCTCAAGTATTTCTCCCCGCCGTCAGGCAGTACTGCAACGATCGTCTTACTGCTTCCAATCTCCCTAGCCTTCCTGAGGGCTACAAACATTATTGCACCTGAACTCATCCCTATCAGCAGGCCTTCCCTCCTAGCGGTTTCCCGCGCAGTCCTGAAGGCCTCCTTCTTCTCCTCCTCCCCTATCTCAGCAATCTCGTCGAACCACTCTCTCTTGAAAAGCCTGGTTGGATATGGTTCCCCAGGGTTTCTCAACCCCTGGATGCTAACCCCAAGCCTAGGCGTTACGCCGACAATCTTTATCTCCGGGTTAAACCTTTTAACGCGCATAGAAACTCCAACCCCGGTTCCCGCCGTCCCTATTCCGACCACGACCACATCTACTCTTCCACGGGTCTGCTCAAGGATCTCTCTCCCAGTAGTCTGGTAATGCGCCAGGATGTTCGCAGGATCCTTAAACTGGTCTAGGTCAACGTATATATCAGGGTTCTCCGCCAGAAGCTTCTGCTTCAACTCTATGGCTCCCCCCGTTCCTCTTTCCCCAGGGGAGAGAATCAGCTCAGCGCCATAAGCCTTTATAATCTTCCTCCTCTCGACGCTGGCTGACTCAGGCATTATTATGGTGATTCTGTAACCCTTGGCTGCGGCAAGCATCGCGAGGGCTATCCCGGTGTTGCCCGAGGTTGCTTCAAGAATAGTCTTGCCCTTGCTGAGCCTTCCAGAGACCTCTGCGTACTCTATAAGGTAGAGCGCCATCCTGTCTTTGACTGAGCCGCCTATGTTGTACCATTCGAGCTTAGCGTAAACCGTTGCGTCTCCTGGCTGAGTCATGTTGTTTATCCTGACCATGGGTGTTCCTCCGATTAAGCCGGTTATGTCGTTTGAAACTATCATTTCTTGCTCGAAAGAAGCCTTTTATAACAGGGTTATATTAACTTTTCCCATTAACCCCCCACAGCCTAGGTAAAAATATATCTGCATGCTTATTCCAAGCAGCCCCATGAGCGGGGCGGGGGCTCTCCGCGGAATAGTTGAGGGACCCAGGCTCGGAATGAAAAGCGTTGAGAAACACCAGTACCTAGCCAGGTTTGAAGGAGTCTCCGACAGGAGTAAGGCCGCGAGGCTCCTCCTCGGGAGGAAAGTAGTGTGCCTAATAAGCAGGAGGAGGAAGTTCTTCGGCAGGATCACTGGTCTCCACGGCAAGAACGGGGTTGTCAGAGTAAGGTTTAGAAGAGGACTGCCTGAGCCTTCACACGGTCTTTCACTCCTTCTATTAGAATCTAAGCGTTCTCCTAAAAACTAAGAACGGTTTCAGCAGAACCTTATCGGGGAAATCTCCTGCAGAGGGGAAGCCGGGAAGAAAACTAAGCAGGACGACCATTGTCCATGCGAAAGCGGCAAGAAGTATAAAGACTGTTGTGGAAAGAAAATGCTTAACATCCCCGTTTTCTCTTAAAAGCGTCGTTGCGCGCCAGCTGGAGGGCTCGCCGCCACTGTGATGTTTAACAGGTCGTTAACCGTAGAAACGTAGAGCTCGGGGTCAACCTCTGAAACAAGGTCTCCCGCAACATCTATAATGTAAACAGTGTGAAGCCTAGAGTTCCTTATTTCTTCAAGGCTGACCGGGGGATTCTTGTAGTATAAGTCGCATAGGCTCTTCACCTCCTCTATTTCACCCATTGTCCTAAACCTCGGGGGCTTAGCTAGGGATGGGGGTATTTGAAGAACGTAGTAGGGCGGTATGCCTAGGCCGAACTTGTCCACGCGAACACTATACCTGGTTATCTTGCTGGCAACCCTAGCCCTGCAGTAGAGCTCAGGGTCAAGAGCGTTTTCAGGGGGGACGAAGCCTGTTTCAACCTCGACGGCGAGCGTCCCGTGTCCTTTGACAGCGTAGACGTCGCAGACAAGCCCTTCGCCAAGGTCGTGCTCAACATCCACCTCGTATCCTTTAAGCATGAGGTGTTTAGCGCAGACGAGCTCCATTACAGAATGGTTTATCTTGACCAGCCCCCTCCGGCTGAGCTCGATAAGCCTTTCCTTAAGGTTTTCAAGACCTCTCCTAACATCCTGGTCGGTGTTTCTACTTATCCTGTCAACCAGGGCTTCAACGTCTTCTTCGAACTTGTTCCCAGGCAATCCTTCTTTAAAAACAGTGCCTTACTGTTATTAAATATTCTGCCATGGAATCTAGAGTTTTAGAGTAGGAACTAAAAAAGAGCTTCCAAAATCCTTTTCTATTTTCAAGCAGTATCTTCTTACAAGCCCGGCGCGGGGAGCAGGCTTGGGCGGGAGGTGGCGGCGAGCCAATCTTGGCCGAGGCTCTCGCCAAGGATGCTGGGAGACAACATCAAACAGCAGCTTGGTGGGAGAAGCGGCTGGGAAAGGCGAAGCGGCTGCAGCTCGTACAGGCTTAGACCCGTAGCCGGGCTTTCTTTTTTTTAAAAAAAACATTTGGACGGATGCTTTCTCAAAACGGGGAGATGCCTCTGGGCAGGCTAGTCATCTCGCCATACTGGAACACCGGCCCGTCCAGGCAGACATGCTTACCGCCGAAATGACAATGGCCGCATTTCCCTACTCCACACCTCATCCTGCTCTCTAAGGAGGCGTAAATATTCTCCTTCGAATACCCCAGCTCCACGAGCCTTCTGAGGACGAACCTTATCATAACTGGGGGGCCGCAGGTGCAGACTATTGCCCCAGCCTTGTCGAGCCTAGGCTCTCCAAGTATCGTAGTGACGACGCCGACGCTCCCCCTCCAGCCCTCCTCGCCAACGTCTACAGTCAGGTGGAGGCTCACGCCGCGGCCAGTCCAATCGTCGAACTCATCCCTATACATGAGTAGCGAAGGCGTTCTGGCACCGTAGCAAACAGCTATCTCCCCGTACCTATCTCTTTCCCCAATAAGGTAGAGAACCAGGGATCTTAAAGGGGCTAAGCCTATTCCACCTCCAACGATAAGGATATCCCTCCCCCTCATCCTTTCAAGAGGCCACCCCCGGCCGTACGGCCCCCTTAAGCCAACCTCATCCCCAACGCTCGCCTCATGAATCATGCTTGTGACACTCCCCATCCTCCTGATGCTGAACTGTAGACAATCCTTGTCGAGGGGTGAGGAGCATATTGAGAACGGGGCTTCACCAACTCCGTAGACCGTGAGCATTGCGAACTGGCCTGGCGTGAAGCCCTGGAAATGGTTCGGGCCCACGGTGAAAGTCTTCGTGTCCGGAGTCTCATCCTTAACCCTGATTATCCTAGCCGGCTTAGGAACATACGGGTTCAGCCCCATCTCCTCAAAACCTCCCTTATGTCTATTCCCGCTGGACAGAGGGAGACGCATCTACCGCACCCGACGCAGCCGTAAGCGTTGAACGCCAAAGGGATCCTGCTGAGCTTGTGGCAGAACCTGTGGCAGAACCTGTCGACCCTGCTTGCCCTCGGATCAAGGCCGCTGGCCATTCTTGTGAAGGACTGAGAGAGACAGGTGTCCCATCCCTTCGCCCTGAAGTAACAATTCTTCTCGAAATAGTCCTCCGTGTCGAAACAGTAGCAGACTGGGCAGGCAAAGGAGCAGAGGCTGCACTCGACACATCTCTGAGCAGCCTGCTGGAAGAAGCCTTCGTCAAGCGTTTCCTCAAGCCTAACCAGGCGCTCCTTCACCGCTTTAACCCTGCTTCCCATCTCCTCCGTCAGCCTACGTGAAAGCTCACTGTACTCCTGCATGTGCTCCACGTCAGCATTTCTGAAGAGGCTTTCGAAACCGTTTACGAGAACCCATCCCTTACTGCTCCTAGCTTCAACCAGGAACCCGCCCCCTATCCGCGTAAGGGTTAAGTCCTCGCCGGAACCCCTGATTGGGCCTGTTTCGAAAACGTTGCAGAAACACTCCTCCATGGGCCTGGTGCAGGAGAGGCTTACCACCGTGATGCTCCTCCTCCTGGACTCGTAGAAGGGATCCGGATTTGGAGGCTTCAGCAGGATACTGTCCAGGATGCTTAAGGCTGACGCGTCGCATGGCCTTACGCCGAAGAGCACCGCTTCAAAACCGTACCCGGGCTCCTGTGAGAAACCGGCTCCAGGACCATGCTTGAAGACCACTTCCCTTTGTGGAAGGAAGAAGCGTTTCGGGGGAAGCCTCGTGTTGCTGTAGTTCAAGGAGGCTTCTCCAGCGTGCCTGAGCGTTTTGAAATCAAAGTAGCCGTCTGCCTCAACCGGGGCGATAACAGTCTTACTCGAAACAAGCTCCTCCAGGAGAAGCTTCAAACCCTCCTCGCTTATGAAGAGCATGCGGCTCACCCTTCCCCAGCCTCCTTGAAGACTAGTGGTGGAGGAGGCTCTTCGAAACTTCTTCCAGGAATATAGCTGTATTTCTCCCTGAACCACTCGTTAAGCTCATGGTAGAGCCTGGTCAAAGGGATTTCAACCGGGCAGGCTGACTCGCACGCGCCGCACTCTACGCAGCGGCCAGCCATGTGGAGAGCCCTGGTGAGATGGAACGTGAATAGTTCCCGAGTATCCCTAAGCCTATGGACCAGCTCCGGCTTGAAGCCTTCTATAGAGCACTCGGTGCAGTAGCAGAAGGGGCATGATTTGACGCAGGCCATGCACTTCAAACATCTCTGAAACATGCTCAACCAGTCCTTGGAAAACTCCCCGCTCCCCGAAGTCCTTTTCAAAGAACCCTGGTTGTCCGATCTCACAAGATAGTCGGCGACAGGCGAGACCCGCGTGGTGCATCTCTCACAGTAGTCCGCCACTCTTCTAGCCGATCCGGAGGAACCGTATTTAGCGGGCTTAAAAACCCCGTTGCACTCCACCGCTATGACTACGACACTCCCCTTGTCAACCTGGTTCTCCTTCACAAGCTCCACGACAGACCTTCCGTCGCAGCCCTTAGCCACGATCGCAACCCTCCTCCCCTTGAAGGCCCTCAGGTACCTTGCGAGGTTGAACCAGCATTCAGGGTTCCAGACTAGCCTCTCAGCCTCCTCAGGCCTCGAGGCGAAGAAGGGCCTAACACTCTTCCCTGAGGACTCGTAGCCTATCACAAGCTCAACCACACCCTTCTCAAGCAGGCTTCTAGCAATGCTCCTCAGCTCAGCCTCAGACCTGTTCAACCATCCTCCCCTCTATGTTTAAAGGCCCGAGCTCCTCAACCCGCCGGATCATCCGTGTAACCTCCTTGGAGAAAAGCCCACCCTCGTTCGAGGAGATCCAGAGTATCCTAAGCCTGTCCTCATCGACGCCTATGGTCTTCAAAAGCCTCTGGAGGAGGCTCACCCTGGCTTCAGTAATCCTGCTGGGCGCAACCCTCCTTAGCTCGCTCGGCCTGCATGCGGTGATGAAAACAGCGTCAGCACCCTTCTCGAAAGCCTTGACGATTAGGCTTGGGTTAATTATGGCGGAGCACGGCACCCTGACGGTTAGAACGTTAGAAGGATATTTGAAGCCTTCGAACCCGGCTTGGTCAACCCCGGAGCTTGAACACCAACATGTGAAAACTATTATCCTGGGCTTCCACGCCAACCCCCTAGTCCTCCAGCATGGCTGAAACCTGTGGGGCTAGCTGCCCGAGGCCCCAGTTTCCAAGGGTTATCGCCTCCTGCGGGCAGGCTGCTAAGCATGCTCCACACCCGTTGCACACGCTTCCTAGAACCCTGGCCTTGTCCCCCTCCATGACTATGGCGCCATACTCGCAGGAGAGTAAGCACCTCCCGCAGCCGGTGCACTTCTCAGCCGAAACCTCAGCGACCTCCGGAAGCCTGGGGATGCTTCTTCTGAAAAGGCTCGTCACCAACGCGGCTGCGCCACTACCCTCGACAGCGCTTTCAACAATATCCCTTGGCCCGTGGCATGTTCCTGCGACGAATATCCCCCTGACCCTTGTTTCAAGCGGCTTCATCTTAGCATGAGCCTCCTCTACGAACCCATCCCTATCCACCGTGACCCCAAGCCTCTCAGCCAGCTCAGCCATCCTCTTAGACGGCTTGAAGCCGAGAGCTAGGACAACCATGTCGACCTCCAGCATGCTCCGCCTACCGGTTAAAGTATCCTCGTAGACTATAAGCAGGTTTCCTTCCTCAGTCCTCCTGACCTCGGAGGGCCTTGACCTTATGAAGACCACACCATCCTCCAGACACCTCCTGTAGAGAAGGTCCTCCCAACCCTTTCCGAAGGCCCTGAGCTCGTTGTAGAATATGAAGACCCTGGCCTCCTTGTCGTGCTCAAGAATCAGCCTAGCCTCCTTCATGCTTGCGGCGCAACAGTAGTATGAGCATTCTGAAATACCGGGTCCTGTCTCCCTTGATCCTACGCATTGGATGAACGCAACTCTTTTAGCAGGCTTCCCATCCCGCCTTAGGAGAACCCCGCCCGTTGGACCGGAGGCGCATATTATTCTCTCAAACTCCATGTTTGTTATAACGTTCTCATACTCCCCGTAGTGATACTCTGGTTTAAGCCTAGGGTCGAAAAGGTCTGAGCCGACTGCGACAACAATGGCTCCAACGTTCAGCTCAACCGTCTTAGGCTCGTCCTCAAGGTTTATTGCAGCTCTGGTGCAAGCCTTCATGCATAAACCACACTCGATACAGTAATCCTTGTTTATCACGTATTTCAGCGGGACTGCTTGGGCAAACGGGCAGTATATTGCCTTGACAGGCTTGAGGTCTGCATCATACCTGTTAGGCTGGTAGACGGGGCAGACGCTTACGCACTCACCGCAGCCATTGCATTTATCCGGGTCCACGTAGGTCGGGTTAACCCTAACCTTAACCCTGAAGTCCCCAACCCCACCCTTAACCCCAACAACTTCAGCGTTGGGAATAATAGTGATATTCCTGTTCCTTCCTGCCTCGGAGAGAAGCGGCCCTTCTATACAGTTGCTAACTACGAATGCTCCCTTCGGAATGAAACAATGCGTAGGGTCTATCGTTATGTCGTAGACATAGTTGTCTGTTGAAGGCACTGTTCGTAATTCCTTAACTTTATCCAAGAAGAATTCTGTTTTAAGAATTTCTTGGAGCCTCAAATAATCGGGATCGTTTGGATTTACAAATCTTTTAACGGCTTCAAGCACGCGGCTCAGGTTTTCAACAGTGATTCTACATTCCTGACGGATAACTCTGGCAATGTTTGAATGAGAGAGTGGAAAGGCCCTTAGAGGGATGCGATATTTCCGTCTAAGATTTGATATTAGTCTCCCGCATTCCAGAGGCATTTCATCGAACAATCCACCGCTTGACCTTTGAAAACTAAGACTTTTAACGATCTTTCTTAGCCTTGGAGACTTTTTAGGATGATTAGAACCTATTTTCTTAATGAATCGCAATACATCCTTACCGCTTGAAATGTCCACTACCACCCTATCTTTGTATTCATACACATTGCTTAAAATTCCAAGCCTTTTTAGAAGTAAGTGTAGCCCATATCCGTATTCATATTCATTTCCCAATGCGAAAGTGATTTTTGCGGACGCCCAACCGGGCTTCCTAATCAGCGTCACATACCCGTCTCCGTCAAAGAAGCCTCTTAAGAATGCTGCGACCAGCTTTTCGTCGAGCCGGAAGATAGGCTTCAGATCCTCCTTCACTTTCAACCTTCTAGCAACTTCAATAAGGATTTTGTTTTTAATTTGAACGATGGTTCCTCTCCTCTGATTTGGACCCCCGGGCTCTATGTAACTAAGGCAAGCAGCCCTAGCTGGAAATATTTCTTTATAGCTCTTCAGAAACAATTTTATAAGTTGCCCGCTCGTGTTGCAAAATCTAATCCTTTCTGTTTCCACGCATCCGTCTGAAGCGATCAACCCGAGAATATACGCCAACTTTTCATTGAGAAACCTAGGTTTAAGATGAATCTTTCCTCCAGCTCCTTGATACGTAAGCGTCCTGACTTTTCTTCTAACCTCAGCCCAATCGAGACCAATGGCTTCACAGGCCTTTTTCAGCTGACTCAATGAGAGGAAGTATTCAGTTTTTTGCAGAATGTCGTATGGAATGTTCAGGTGCAAGGATGCATTTCGCAACGTGGTAAACTTCTCCTTTAACTTATTACGGATTATTTTGTTAAGGTCTTTGTCAGCAACCATAATGGAATAGTCAGGAAGCAGATCGATAATCCATTCCCTCGAGGACTTTTTAACGTTAAGTTTCCTTGGCGAGTAGAGCCTATCACCCACTTTGAGTTGCTTACACTCAATCCAGACAGGGCCTTCCGGAGAATCTACTAATATTTTATGATCTGGCGTGAAGCATAATTTTGCTCCAGTACTGGTTTCAACCTCAACAAGCGTTTTGGGGGACGACAGTTTTTGAGCTGAAATTATTTTACCTTGCTTCACGGAATAAGAGTTGAAAGAGTACGTTGAAAGCGTACCTACACGAGCTCTGTTTACATCCGAGAGCTTATCGGCTAATTCTCCTAAGGTGGTAATCGTCCCATCGTCAAGAAAAATCTCGGTGTCTCCAGGCATGCATATGGAGCAATCTAGAGTTGGAAACGTCTTGTCGAGCTGAGCCATCACACCCCCTATGCTGGGCTCCTTCTCAACAATGTAGACACGGTAGCCGGCGTCAGCAATGTCGAGGGCACATCTGACTCCTGCTATACCACCCCCTATGACGAGCGCCTCCTCAACAATCTTCAAAGCCTCTCCGCTATGAGGCTGAGGAGCACGGATGATTTTTCCAATACTCCCGTTTATCATACGGATCGCCTTAAGAGTCGCCTCCTCCCTGGTTTCACAGGCCCAGGCGCACTGCTCCCTTATGTTTACGAACTCCGCTATGTTAAGACCCTTTGACCCTTTGAAAAAAGCGTCTAGAAGCCTGCTTGAGCAGGCTGCGACGACAAACCTGTCATCATTCTCCAAACCCAGGTTTTCAAAAGCGCTCCTTCGGCAGAGATTGTCGCTCACCAAAACCCTTTTCACCAGAGGACTTTTTGAAAAAACGTCTCTAAGCCTCTCGAAATCCATTTCCTCAACAAGGGTTGAGCCGCATGTGCAGAGCACGACTGTCACGCGCCTCAATGCTTAACAGTCCTCCTAGCCAAGCTTTCCGGGAAGCCTATCTGCCCTAGCTCTGAGCCGAGCGAGAAGGCTGAGAGCTGAGCAAGATGGAGAACCGGGATCCTGCTTACCGATCTGAGGCGAACCATGCAGTGGGAGCAGGTCGTGACTATGCAGTCTGCCCCAGCCTTCTCCGCTGACCCCGCCTTCCTACTGGCCATCATTCCGCTAACCTTCTCCTCCGACAGGAGGCCGCCGCAGCAGTCCAGCTCACCCTCGTAGGCGACCGGGAGGAAGCCCAGCGCCTCCAGAACACTCTTAACCATCCTGGGGTCCTCAGGATTATCCAGGCCCCTGCCTAGAGGCCTCAGGAAATGGCAGCTGTGCTGCACGGCACACCTCAGCCCCGTGAAGCCCAGCCTAGGCTTCACCTCCCTCAGCCTCTCCAGCAGCAAAGCTTGGAAAGGCCTCACCTCCGGAGGCTTAAAACCCTTCTTCCCAGCCAGAACCCTGAAGGCGTCGCTGAGGCTTGCGAAACAATCGTCGCAAGCCGTGACAACCGTGTTTTTGAAAAACCTCATGTTTCTCTCGTTTAGCCTTAGCCAAGCCTGCCTGCTTAGGGAGAAGAACCAGGAGGGAGCGCAGCAGGAAGCCTCCAACGGCTCCTCGAAGGAGACACTGAGCCTGCTGAGCGTCTCCTTAACAGCCTTCTCAACCTCAGGGTGAGCAGCCCTGATTACGCAGCCAAGGTAAAGCGTTAGGCTCATTTGAAACCCTCCTCTGAGAGGATCCTTCTGACCTCTCTTAAACCCTCCTCGCTCAGCCTTGCCTCAGGCAGTCTGAGAAGCCTCCTCCTGCTGCTGGACTCAGGGCTAACCGGCAGGGCGAAACCCGTTTCCTTAACCTGCTCAACCATCTCGAGAACCCTGCTGGGAGCGTTTCCCCCGTTCTCGTAAAGGACTGCTCTGAGAGCCATTATTATGCTGAACGGGTCGACACCCTGGGGGCACCGGTCGGTGCAGAGGGAGCAGGTTGAGCAGACCCATGGATTCTGGTCTGGAAGCCTGTTGAACCTCGCTATGGAGCCGACTATCCTGCGCGGGTTGAAACCCTCCTCAAGAAGGTTCACCATGCAGGCGGAGGTGCATGCGCCGCACTGCACGCATTTAAGAGGGTTCCCTGCTCCCTTCTCCCTTAGCCTCTCCATCAAGCTTTCCTCCAGCCCTTTCCTAACCGCTTAAAAGCTGTTTTTAAGATTTTTCAGAAACATGTTTGAAACATCGTCGCGAAACAATCTTATTGCGCTAATCATCCCGCAGCACGGTTAAAAAACAGCTTCTCTCCGCGAG
>Ga0272448_1001997_pt1 | contig 26477 bp, 23 predicted proteins | sample YNPCB0191_FD_202220 | JGI IMG/M metagenome (GOLD analysis project Ga0272448, IMG submission 202220) | Hot spring sediment microbial communities from Yellowstone National Park, WY, United States - YNP-CB-019-1 | ecosystem: Environmental > Aquatic > Thermal springs > Hot (42-90C) > Sediment... | reverse complement strand
GGGGGGGATATGCTTCCCTCAGACGCTCCTTTGGCTCCCCACATCCCCCTCGTATTTGGAAGAATAAACTCCTTTGTCGTTACGGAGGGGGAGTAGGCTTCTCCGGCGGGGCGGAAGGTTTTTCTTGGGATGGGGGAACAGATGGGTTGTCGGCTCCTGGGCCGGGCGTTTCCTTGGAAGAGGGGGCTCTTTTTTCAGGTTTGTCCGAGGGTACCAATTCCCCCGGCGTAAAGAGGGGACCTTCGGGAATCGCCCCATCGGCGGGAATCTTCCCTTTAGCCGACGGTCCGAAAGATTCCGGCGGTAGAGGGCGAGGCTCCCACCGGCCAAACTCGTCGTAAAACTTTTTGGTGGTGTATCGTTGGAGGTCGTTCAGGCGTGCTTGAGCAGCCTTGGCATAAGCGCCTTCCGGCCAAAGATTCAGGACTCCTTGGTAGCCGCGATCCGCTTTGTGCCCGCTCTGTTTGCCGGAGGGGTTGCTCCAGCTTTCGATGGCGTTGTCCAGGTCGCCGGCCGTCTCGTCGGCCCGAGCCAGTCCGAAGGTGGCCCGTTCACGAAGTACCTCGTTGCGGGAGTCCGTCAGGACCCGTTGGAACAAATCCCGAGACCGGTGGAGATACTCCCGGGCTTCGGTTTTGTTTTGGAAGAAGGCGTCGCAGGCTTTGGCCAGATAGGCTTCGGCGGCTAACAAAGCTGCCCATTGCCCAGGCTCGGTACCCGCAAAGTTTTCCGCTGCCTTTTCCAAAGCGGAGGGATCTTCCCGGCTCAGGGACATGTTGGCAAACACTTCGTTCCAGGCGGCCTCTGCCTGCCCGGAAGAACGTCGTGTAATCCACTGATAAGCCGCCACAAGAACCACCATCCCCACAAGGCCTATCAAAATGGCATTTTGATAGGGGCGAATCTTCTCCAACACAGAAATTAACCCCTGGGCTAATATATTCTCTTCCAGCTCATGCCGCCGTTCCGTTCTCATAAGATACGTCTTTCTCCAAGGTGTTTCAGAATGATTGCCGTTCTGAATCCGAGGGCCGAAAACTTCCTGAAAGCGAGCTTTTTTGTGGGGTGATCCCTTCATTAGGGGCCGTTTAATCCACCTGTTCCTTTCTGGGAAGCACAGCCCCGGATTTTCCTTTCCCATAACCCAATGGATAGACTATATGGTTTTTCTCCCCCCAAAGTCAAGGTAAGGGGGCGAAATCCCTTTACAGGCGTCGGTTGGGCCTCCTTCTATGCTTTTCCGAAGAGGTGGGGTTTGTCTGGGATGCCTTCGTTTTTCATCCCCGATCCCTCCAGATGGCGTATTGGCGAATACAGCTAAAGAGGGGTTATTTGGGTCTGCGGAGCCATCGGGTTCCCAGTTGCCAGAGGGCTTTGGAGGCTTGCTTCAGAAGAGTAGGGGCTTTTTGGATAGCCAGTTTTCCGGCCTGGGGGCCTGTATGGCGGATTTGTTTCCAAAGGCGCGGCCAACGTTCCTCCTGATGATATTGGGCATAATATCGCGCATAGCGAGCCCGTTCTGCCTCCGGAAGCACTTGCCGAATCGCTTCTAAAATCCTTGCTCGGATACGTTCTTGCTCGGCCTGGGCCAAACGGAGTTTCACTACCGGGGCAGTCTCGGGGAGGGCCAACTGAGTGCGAAGTTCGGCCATGAGGGACGTATGGGAGGCGGGCCCGGCGAACTCATCCGACGGAGTCTTGTCAGCGGCGTCTTCTAGGATTTCTTGGGCGACGGCGAGCACTACCAGCAAAGCGGGCCGATTCCGCTCCGGATGCTGTTGATAGACATGCCGGAGCCTATCCAGCCATCGACGATCCGTAGGCCAATGGGTTGGGTCCGAAGAACAGACCCAAAGGACTAAGTCCGCTTGGAGGGCTTCTTTTTCCAAAAACCCCTCTCGTTGGGGGGTTGGCGGGGTTGGGTCGTATTCCGGCCAATCGGTTACCAAAAAGGGCGGTAAGCCTTCCGTTTGCCATACCTGGCGAGGTATCGGGGGGGAGGAAAGCAGTCTTTTCCAAAAACTCTGTTTCGGCGGGGCAGCTAGGCCCCAGAGAATCTCTGCCAGGAGGGGTTTGCCAGTTCCGATTCCGCCTAAGACCAGCATCCGCAACGGTTCTTCGTTCAGAGGGTGGCGGGAGGTGGTTTGTTCGATTTGTCGGAGGGCGTCTCGAGTAGGCGGCAATCGATCGGAAGCGTCCTCCAGGAGTATTTTTCCGCTGTAGAGTTGGATGGCATACCGGCCCGCCTGCCGCACACAAAAACTGATGGCCCCTTCTTTGATCTCTTCCGTAGTCGAGGACTGGACTTGTCCTAAAGCCGCATCCCGCACCTCTCGAACCAAAGCGGCTGGAGGATTCGTCGCCAATTGGGCCACCCGATAGGCGCCGTAAAACCAACGATAAAACCTCTGAAACCAGGCGGCCAGTCGGCTCAGTTTGTAAAAGTCGTTTAGGGTCAGCCAATGAGAGCCGGGTACACGTTCGGTCAAGGTCCGCCGCAAATCCGCCGCCACCAGTTCCACAATCCGCAGTACATGCGGGGCAGGGATTTCCAATTCCGGCCGGACCGAATCCGGACGATAGTGCTCCGCTACGGTCGCTAAAACTTCGTAAAACGCCCGGAGGACGGCCTCCGGCTGATCCAGGGGCAGATCGCTTTGTTGGAGCCGGACGGCCAGGTGCTCGACCTTCTCCCAGGCGGCCTGATCCTGAGGGGTCCACCGAGGATCGGGCTGGACGAGGATGCCCCAGGTATCTCGGCTGGCCTGTCGGAGTGCCTGGGCCAAACACCAGCCCACCAACGAAACCACTCCGGTCAGGGCCAGCCACGGCCAGAGCCAACCTTCCTGCCATAGCCACCAGGAACCGGCCGCCACCATGAGGAGGGTCGGTAAGGCCCAAAGCAGCCCTACCACCAACCACCCCCATCGAACCAGTCGGCTCCGCCAACGGCGTCGGGCGGAAGACTCCGCCAAAGGCGGCCTGTCGGAATGGACCAACGCTGGCTGCTCCTTCTGGGACTTTTTCTGGGGCGATGGAGTTGATGGCTTCTTCCACCACATGGCCAACCCTTTGGGAACCCAATAGCTGCCCCCAAAAAACTGCCGACGCCCGCCGATTTGGCTCACCCGGATAGGTATCTAGGCCTACTCGGTTACTCCCGCATCCCTAGGGAAAACAGAAGTACTCCCGGATGGAACCGGGGCGATGTCGGCATATCCCCTACCCCCACACCGCAAGGATATACGGATTTTCTCTGCCGATCCTCTCCTACAAATAGCGATCAGGGGATCGGTCGGTCAAGGTCTTTTCGATAAGGGCATAGATTTTTTCCGGATCGGCCATTCGGCCCATGCCGACCATACCACAACTCAGATACCCCTCTTCCGGCCCAATGAGAAGAAATCCATCTTGTTGTAATTGGCGGACATTGCGTTGTACCGCCGGTTTGTTCCACATCCGCTCATTCATGGCCGGGGCTAAGATCACCGGACCCTCGAAGGCCAAGAGCACCGTACTGAGCAGATCGTCGGCTAAACCCAGAGCCGCTTTGGCCAACAGATTCGCTGTGGCCGGAGCAATACACATCAGTTCTGCCTGGGCGGCCGCCTCGATATGCGGATGGGAACCCGGACCAAACATTTGCCACCGCACGGGTCGGCCTGTCAAGGCTTCAAATGTCTTCGGAGTCACCAACTGAGCGGCGGACCGGGTCATGATCACCGAGACCCCGGCGCCGGCCTGCACCAACCGACTGACCAGACCCGCCGTCTTATAAGCGGCAATGCCGCCGCTCAGACCGATTAAGATTTCCCGGCCTTGGAGCATGGCTTATCTTAAAAATCCGGTAATATTTTAGCCGAATGAGGGGCGATGTGTCATTCCTGCGGAAGCAGCAGTCCAGGCTTGTTCCCGCGTAAGCGGGAATCCAGGCAATAGGGAGTTTTACTCCTTTCTGGATTCCTGCTTACGCAGGAAGGACACTTTCTGGACTGCCGCTTTCGCGGCAGTGACACCCCTCAGCCGGCTTCGCTTCGCTCTCAGCCGGCCTCTCCCGCCGGGGGAGAGGCGAGGTACTTCATTCGGCTGAAGTGTTACAAAATCCGGTAGATAGACAAATATAGCCTGTAAAAAGGCTGGCTCTTTTTGCCTAATGATTCCGAAAAAATCGCAACAGATCGGCCATCGAACGTGGAAACTTGTTTCGTAGCCCTCGCTGCACGAACAGGGAGTGGGGTAACCGTTCACGGGGTTCTTCCCTTCAGGGGCCCGATGGAGGGGTACCCTTGTCGTGCCCGATGGCCCGGCCTGACGGGCAGGTCCCTCCTGGGGCTGCCCGCATACTCGAGTTGCACACCCTGTGAACCGGTACCAACGGTGTTAGGCCTCCTTCCTGCGCCCAGAGCAATCCCAACCTATCTGCTCCCCCAGGAAAATCTGGATTCCCGCTTTCGGGGGAACAGCATAAGAAGGTCCTCACTTCAAACGGCTATGGAGAGCCTATCCCACAAGGCCGCCGCCGCTGGACCTGCTATCTAAAAGAAGGGCTATGGAATTCGGCAGGATAAGTCCAAGCGGCCCTTCCACCGACGTCATTTTAGGATAGGCTCTTCATGAAAGGCCTTTTCAGCGATCGGCTGAACGGTTGCGAAATTCTCTATCCGACGTGGTCTCCCGCGGCCGAGAAGGCTAAAGTTGCGTAAAATCGAATTCCGGCGGCCCGACCGGCTCCCCAGGAACCCGCACCCGGACATTCTGATCCATATCTAAGTAGATTTTATCCTGTAAAATCTCTTGAAGCACGATCTTCATGCGGTCTTGGGTGTCCAGATTAACCAGGGGTCGGGCGCCCTTCATCAGGGCCACCATCCGTTTCTGGATCAAGGTCGAAAGTTTGAATCGGCCTCCCACCTTTTTGACAATTTGTTCATCTAACAGTTCTTCTAACATGGCAGTTTCACCCCTTGCAACGTTCCGCACCTCAAATAAAGTCCCTCCATCATAACTTCCGTCGTAACCGTCCAATACCCCTTTGCCAGTTTGCGCCGGTATTCGCGGGGAATCCGACTGGTCATCCGGAGTATTCTCCTCCGTTGGGAAAACACCCCGTCATGGTCTGTTTGAGTGATCGATGGTTCCTTTCGGCCTACCCCTAGGTAGGGAGAAAAAAGGGGACGGAATCCAAGGCAGTTTTTTCAGCCCCCTTGCGCCATTTTCAATGATATTCCGTATTATGATGACTGTATCCACCGGGACCAATTACCACCATTTGTGCAGTCCGAGCGATTTTTAGCCACTCCAAGTTGTAGGGGTCTGGCCGGGTGGATACAGTCAAATTATACTCCTTTTGGTCCTCCCGGAATCTTCTTTGTCTCCAGCGATGAGGAAGATTCGGGAGAGTTTCTCAAAATCCAGAGGATTTCCTGAGCGGCCCGGTCCGGATCGTCATTGACGACTTGATAGCGATACCGGCTGGCAAACCCCAGTTCCTTTTGGGCGCGTGCCAACCGATCCTGGATCGCTCCTTCCGTTTCGGTGCCCCGTTGGCGGAGCCGACGCTGCAACTCCTCTGGCGATGGCGGCAAAAGGAAAATCGTAACGGCCTCCGAAAATCGTTCCACCAAAGTCAAGGCGCCCTGCACGTCAATGGCCAACAGGACCCAAATGCCCTTTTTCAACCGCTCTGCCACATCGGCCGCCAACGTCCCATACCAATGGCCGCTGCCAAACACCTGAAAACATTCCAAGAAGGCCCCTTCCGCCCGGCAGCGTGCGAACTGCTCCGGACTCAGAAAGTAGTAATCGACGCCATGTTTTTCCCCAGGACGAGGCGGACGGGTGGTTGCGGTTACGCTTCGTTCCACCAGGCCCGGGGCCGCCCGTAGCACCCGCTCGACCACCGTATTCTTGCCCACCCCAGATGGCCCAGAAATAATCACCAATTTCCCACCCACCCTTTTACCTTCCGAATCTTTCAGGCCATCGGAGATAGCCCCGGGAGGGCCATGAGGTTGTCGGTTCCGCTTTCCGGATTCCATGCGATCCACGACTCGTTGGGCCTCTGCTGCGTACAACCGCTCGGATTACTGAAGGTTCTGAACCATCTCCCGAATCCGTTCGATGGTCCCTTTCAGAGACACCACTTCATTGACGATCTGCACGTCGTTGGCCTTCGACCCGATCGTATTGGCCTCGCGAAACATCTCTTGGGTGAGGAAATCTAACTTTCGCCCCACGCCTTCCGGATGGGCTTCCGGGTGGTTGAGACACTCTTCTAATTGTTCGACATGACTTCGGAGGCGAACGATTTCCTCAGAGATATCGCTTCGTTCGGCAAAAAGGGCTACTTCTCGGACTAAATCGCCCGGCTGGAGATCGAGCGAATAGGACTCCAAAACTTTTTCTACCCGCTCCTGAAGCCGGGTACGATATTGCTCGATCACCATCGGGGCGCGATCGGCAATCCTGTCCAAACTCCGGCGGACTTGCTCCGCTTGGAGCCGAAGGTCCTGGCCCATCGCCCGGCCCTCCTCGGCCCGCATCCGGTCCAATCGCTCCAACGCCTGCTCCAAAGCTTCCCGAATGATAGGCCAGTCCTGGCTTAACGAGTCCTGTTCGCTCATTTCCTCATAGACCACTCCCGGCAACCCCAGTAAAAAATGGAAGGAAATAGGTTCCGTCAGGTTCCAGGCAGATCGGACCGCTTCTAATTGGCAGCGGTACGATTCTAAGACCTCAGCATCGATCCGATATTTTTCCGGCCCATGCCGCCGTTCGATCCGCAAATCCACATAGACCGTGCCCCGACGGATTCGCTGCCGAACCAGCGATTCCACCAAAGGTTCCAGTCCGGCGTATCCTTCTGGGGTCCGCGTCTGAATCTTCAAGTACCGATGGTTCACACTGCGGACTTCCACCCCGATGGTCAATCCATCCTGGTGGCAGTACGTCTGACCAAAGCCGGTCATGCTCAACAACAAAGCCGCCGCCTCCTTTACCAAAACATCCCCCGCCAGGCCGCCTCGGAACCAGACAGAACCCCCTAGGCTTCCCAGGTCATTTCCCTGGGGAAGAAGGTGCAGTTCCAGAGGAACTTTCCGTGGGGCTGGATGGCCCAGAACCTTCGGGATTACTCGGCGAACTGGTCGGCTCCTGCGGAGTGCTGCTTTGCGTTGGGGTGCTCGTCCCCGTCTCTTCTAAAAGGACTTCGTGGGTGCTCAAAATCCGGATGGACACCACACACAGCACAATCCAAAAGGCCACCACCCCGATGGTAATGCGGGTGAACAGGTCCCCGGCTTTGGCGCCGAAGGCGCTTTGGCCGCCTGGCCCCCCAAAGACCCCCGCTAATCCGCCTCCTCGGCCTCGCTGCACCAAAATCAGCAAAATGAGAAAAATAGCCGTGATAAACATCAAAAAACTCAGCAGCGCTTCCAGCATGGTTTATCTCCCTGAGGGCACCGGGCCTTTTTTCATTCCGGCAATAATTCCTAGAAATTGGTCCGCTTTTAAACTGGCGCCGCCCACCAAGGCGCCGTCAATATCCGGTTGGGCGAACAGTTCGGCCGCATTATCCGGTTTGACGCTTCCGCCGTATTGAATCACCACCTCCTGGGCGATTTTTTCATTGTATCGTTGGGCGATCAATTTGCGAAGTTCAAGATGGACTTCCTCCGCCTGATGGGGGGTGGCCACCCTCCCCGTTCCGATAGCCCACACCGGTTCGTAGGCAATCACCGTTTGCAGCATCTGCTCGGCCGTCAGGCCTCCCAACGATCCCTCAAATTGCTCCCGGATGACCGCCAACGTCTTGCCCGCTTCCCGCTCCGCCAAGAGCTCTCCCACACACACAATGGGCCGAAGCCCCGCCTTCAGAGCCGCATGAACCTTTTTCTGGATAAACTCATTGGTTTCGCCCAGGCCATGCCGACGCTCACTATGACCCAAAATCACATACTGACATCCCAAATCACACAGCATGGGGGGGCTGATTTCGCCGGTAAATGCGCCGGAAGGCTCTGGATGCATATTTTGGGCGCCCAAAGCCACTCGGCTGCCAGCAATTGCCCGGCCCACCGCTTCTAAATACACAAACGGGGGGCATAAAGCTATATCGACATGGGGGTAATCCCCAGCCTTTTTCGCCACCGCCTCGGCCAAGGCTACCGCCTCCGACCGAGTGAGATTCATCTTCCAATTCCCAGCAATCAGCGGTCGTCGCATCTATCGCCTCCTTTTGGGTATGCTACCTCTGCCTTTTTTCTTCTCCGCCACCCAGGAGAAAGAGGACTTCTTTTCCCCAGAGCACTTTTCTGGATTTCTTACAGACCGAAAAAGGGGTCTTTCCACCAGTTCCAGCTCTTCCCCCGGAGGGAGGTTTTCAAAACAAAGAAGAAACCTGTATTATGCTCCAAATCTTTTCTGTTTACCAGGGGAACTTGTTGCAAAAGGCCTTGGGCTAGTTGGAAGGCCCCTAAATTTTCTATATTTCGCAATAAAAATTCACTTCCTATTCTCGGCAATTTTCTATAGGAATTTATATTTTGTGCAAATTGCCTAAATGAATCGACAAAACATCTCTAAACATCCGGTAACAGTATTTAAAAGGGATCTTTCCGGTGGTGAGCTTCGCCTCTGCAAAAGAGGCTTTCTACCCCCTGGAAGGTTCTCCTTCTATTCTGAATGCCCAAAAGAGCTGATGAACCCGGCTTAGGGAAATGGCGTAACTATACCGACGGAAAAGTAAGATGTATCTTGGTCTAGGAGCATGAAGGAGGTACAACTATGCAACGGAAACTCTTTCCAAAAACCCCTCAAATGTGGGGGTTGCTTTTGACCGCTGGAGCTCTGACGGGGCTTTTGGGATGGGCCTGGGTGGGTAGTTGGGACCATGCGGGGGCGCAATCCACGGGGCCTACCCTCCAAGGTCCCTCGGCTCGGGAAGGTTCTAATTACGCGGACAGTCTTTCGCAGGCATTTCGGGAAGCGGCCGAGAAAAGCCTCCCCGCCGTGGTGATGATCCGCACCCTTCCCGCCGAGGACCGTCAACCCCGCCAACGCCGCCGAATACCGGAGCCTCTGGAAGAATTCCCCTTCGAGGATGAGGAAGGACCTTTTGGCGATCTGTTCCGCATGCATCCGGAACTCCGCCGATTTTTCCAAGAGATGCCCCAAATGCCTTCCATTCCTCAGCCGATGCCCGAAGGCGTGGGCAGCGGCGTGATCATCGATCCGGCGGGTATTATTCTGACGAATAACCATGTCGTTCGGGATGCGGGTAAAATCCTGGTCCGTCTCCATGATGGCCGAGAGTTCGAAGCCAAAGAGGTCAAACGGGATCCCAAAACCGACTTGGCCATTGTCCGCATCGAAGCCAAAAATCTCCAGGCCGCACCTCTGGGCGATAGCGACAAAGTGCGGGTAGGGGATTGGGTCTTGGCTCTTGGGCAGCCGTTCGGTTTGGAAGGCACGGTGACGGCCGGTATCATCAGCGCCAAAGGCCGAGGCTTGGGGATTGCTCCCCGAGAAAATTTCCTTCAGACCGATGCGGCCATCAACCCCGGCAATAGCGGCGGTCCCTTGGTGAATCTCAATGGGGAAGTGGTCGGAATCAACACGGCGATTACGACCCGCTCGGGCGGCTATCAAGGCGTCGGTTTTGCCGTGCCGATCAATTTGGCCAAATGGGTCGTCCAGCAGTTGATCCAAAAAGGCAAAGTGCAACGGGCCTATCTGGGCGTGGCCATTCAACCGCTCAACCCACAATTGGCGGAACAATTCGGTCTGAAAGTCCAGGAGGGGGTGGTCGTTACGGAAGTGTTTCCCAATACTCCCGGCGAAGCCGCCGGTTTAAAGCCGGGCGATGTGATCATCGAGTTTGCCGGTCAGAAAGTCGCCAAACCGGCCGAGCTGCAAGATGTCGTCGAACGTTCGCCTCTGAATAGCCAACAGACCATTACCGTACTCCGGGATGGTAAACCCGTGGCTCTGCAGGTTACCGTCCGGGAGCAGCCGGAAGATTATGGTCTGAGCCGGGGGCGGGGCCGGATTCCCGGCGAAGATTCCCACCAGGGCGGACCGGTCGAAGACCTCGGAATCGACCTGGAACCGCTCACGCCCGAAGTGGCCCGGCAACTAGGGCTCGATTTTAACGAAGGCTTGGTCATCACCCATGTTCGCCCCGGTAGCGTGGCCGACTTGGCCGGCTTAGAAAGCGGTGAAGTGATCGTCCAGGTGAACCGGGCGACGGTGAAAACCCTGGACGAGTTCCGGAAGGCCTTGGAAAAATCCCCCTTAGAGAAAGGGGTGTTGCTGTTGGTCCGCACCGCCCGAGGCTCCCGGTTTGTCGTCCTGAAATCCTCCGGCGGGGCCCGGTAACCTGCCAGGACCAGCCAGATACCCCTTGGGCACGGACCCTCTGCCCCTAAGAGGCTGTCCCGAAATGGGCAACCCAGCGGCGGCCCCCATCCCTTTCCAAACCGTTCTGACTAATTTGACTGTTATCTACCCGGTATCTACCCGGCCAAGCCCCCACAACTTGTAGGGGGTAAGAATCGGCTCAAACCCAACAGATGGTGGTAATTACTTCCGGTAGATACAGTCAAGCTAACCCAAATGCCGTTTTCTTAGGGTTTGGAGAGGCTTGGGGCCGCCCGTGTATCCCCGCTACAAATCGAATTTCGGGACAGCCTCTAAACTCTTCACCACGCAGAACCCCTTCCATAGAGGGCTTGCCCAGGCTCTTTTTGAAAGAGAATGGGGCCGACGTGTTTTTCTCATCGGCCACAACCCGCCAAGAGTCGAAACACAGACCCTCCTCAAAGGCAACCTGCCCTGGGGGCTGTTTCAGAAGTCTCTGCATGTTACACTGAGCTGGAGACCGGCTCCGAGAGACAGCAGATTTTCGTGTTTTCCTTAGGGACAGGGAACGGGTTGGATGCGGCGAGCACTGGTGGGGTTGATCGCCTTGACGTTGTTGGCAGGAGCGGGCATTGTCTGCTGCTCTGCGGGCACAGAACATGAAGCCCTTTCGGGCGGCTTATTGCGGGCGGGCGCCGTGTTGGCCGCTGTCTGGCTCGCCTATGATGCCCTGCAACGTATCCGGTTGATCAGTCTGGTGGGGGTTCCCCTGATGATCCTGCTGGTGCTTTTTAGCCGGGCCGCCAAATGGCTCCTGCTGATCATCCCCTTGGTTTTGATCCTCGCCCTGCTCTGGCCTAGAGTGCAAGCCAAAAGATAAATCTCCTGGATTTCCGTTTGCGGGGCAATGACACCCTTGCCTGGCCAAGAGGGCAGTCTAAAAACCATGTTTTGCTTTGGCCCGGTCCGCCGATTTCATCTATTCATTTTCGCAAAACCAAAGGACACAAGCGCGGCTGAAAACCAGGGAGTTTAGTGTCTCTACCATTTACGAAGATCACGGAAGGGCACACCCCTCGGAAAATCGTATCCCAGAAAGTTTGGTTTTTTCTGTTTTCCCTCTTGTCAAAAGCATGGGGCCTATTACAATAGAAACAAAATCTTGGAGGCTTTGGCAGGTTTAGGTTTTTGCAATTCAAGGGTTTGTTCAGGGGCCGGCCTGCTGAGGACTCCGGGGGACAATTTGGTAGCTCGCTGGCATCCGTAGCGGCACTGTCAGCCTTAGAAAAGAGCACTCCGTCTTGGACCGTTTGGCCTGAAATACCGGGCCCGGTCTGGGGCGGAGTGTTTTTATTTTGGCCCTGCAACGGGCTTGGACCGAAAATGTTTTGGTCTGCTGGCAAAATGCCTCCAGACCATGTTATGGATGGGCCGAACGGTGAGGAGGCCATGGGAGATCCGTTCCTCGGGTCCAGTCCTGGCCCACCCTTTGGACCGAAATCATGAGCGTTGGAGTACATCTAGGTATTTGCAGAGGTGGTTTAGTAATTTTTTAAGAGGCGGTAAAACTATGGAAGTACAAGAATTGGTTCCTCGTCAGGTTCCCCGGGTGGAAACCCGGCATCGGCGGATTGTAACCCCTATTCCCGTTCCCGAATCGATTCCGATCCTGGAGCAACTTCGGCGGAACGAACCCCGCTCCATGAGCGGCCAGCCGCCGGTCCTCTGGGATCGGGCCGAAGGCGTCTATGTCTATGACCGCTGGGGCAACCAGTGGTTGGATTGGTCGTCGGGAGTGCTGGTGGCCAATACCGGTCATAATCATCCGAAAATCCAGAAGGCCATTCTGGAGCAGGTGCAGCACGGCCTGGTGCATAACTACTGTTTTCCTTCGGAGATTCGGGCTCAGTGTGTGGAGGCTTTGGCCCGGGTGGCGCCGTCCGGCTTGAGCAAGGTCTTCCTGCTGACCACCGGCGCAGAAACCCTGGAATGTGCCATTAAGCTTTGCCGAACCTGGGGTCAAAAGATCGGCGGCAAAAAGAAGATCGGCATCATCTCCTTTCACAATGCTTTTCACGGTCGGACGTTGGGGGCCCAGATGATCGGCGGCATCCCAGCCCTGAAAAACTGGATTGTGAACCTCGATCCGGACATGATTCAAGTTCCGTTCCCGGACGGTTTCCGGGGCGTAGATACCAGTTTCGAGGGTTTTTTGAAAGCCCTGGAGGCCCAAGGGTACAGCCCAGACCGGGTGGCCGGCGTCGTTACCGAAACCTACCAGGGCGGCAACGCCAGCTTTGCCCCGGCCGAATACATGCAACGGCTTCGGGCCTGGTGCAACGAACATCAAGTGCTTTTGGTCATGGATGAGGTGCAGGCCGGGTTTGGAAGGACCGGGAAATACTGGGGATTTGAACACTATGGCATTGTCCCCGACCTTATCTGCTGCGGTAAAGGCATCTCCAGCGGACTGCCTATCTCGGCGGTGATCGGTCGGCCGGATGTGATGGACCTGTATCCGCCCGGTTCGATGACTTCCACCCATACGGGCAATCCGGTTTGTTGTGCGGCCGTGTTGGCCAATTTGCAGGTCATCGAAGAGGAAAAATTGGTCGAGCGGGCCCGCTTGCTGGGCGAAATCCTCCAGCCCGAGCTCCGCCGCATTCGGCTCCGATTTTTCGATCATATCGGCATGGTGCACGGCCGGGGCCTGGTGGCTTCGCTCCACATGGTAAAGCCGGGCACCATTGAACCTTGGCCGCAGTTGGCCTCCCGGGTGGTGCTACGCTGCGTGGAAAAGGGGCTCATGCTCTTTGCGCCGGTCGGCTATGCCGGGGCGTCGGTCAAATTGGCCCCACCGCTGGTGATCTCCGAAGACGCTCTTCGGGAAGGCATCGCCACCTTAGAAGAAGCCCTCCAGGAGGTGATCGCAGAAATGACATAACCGTTCCGTGGTGAGGGAGATTTCCTCCTCTTACGGAGAAGATTTTGTGGGATTTCACAGCCCGGGCCATTTGCTGGGCGTTCGGCCCATTAAGGCGAGGTTACCGGTGGTGTGGTATGACGAGTTTGCCACCGGCGGAACGGGTCCCGCCGGCAGAGGCGGAACATGCAGACCGATGGTTTGATCCAGGAGCCTTTTTGTAGGAAGGAGATTCTGCCCATGCAAACGAGTGAGGCAAAACTGGAAGTCGTCGTGGTAGGTGGAGGAATGATCACGCATGATCAGATTCTTCCTTCGTTGTATCATCTCCAACGGATCGGCCGGATTGGGCCGATCAAGATTTCGGCGCTGAATTCAGCGCCGCTGGTGGCCCTGGCCCGTTCGGAGCGTCTGACCGAGGCGTTTCCCGGACAGCAGTTTGAGCCGTTTCCTCCGTTCAGCGAGCCGCCGGATCGACTGTTCCCCGACTTGTTCCGGGAAGTGATTGCCGGGCAAGCGGCAGGAAATCTGGTGGTGGTAGCCGTGCCGGACCATCTGCACGACATGGTGATTCGAGAGGTCCTGGCCCATGACCAGCATGTCCTGTGTGTCAAACCGTTGGTGCCCAGCTATCGGCAGGCGGCACAGATTGAACAGATCGCCCGGGAAAAAGGGCTTTTGGTGGCGGTGGAATATCACAAGCGGTTTGACCGTCGGGCGTTGGAAGCCCGTGGGCAATATCGCAAAGGGCGCTTCGGCCAATTTCGACTGGGCGAGGCCCGCCTGATCGAACCTTATTACTACCGCCATTCCAATTTCCAGAATTGGTTTACCAAGGAAAACAGCGATCCGTTTACCTATGTGGGGTGCCACTATGTCGATCTTGTGTATTTTATTACAGGTCTGCGCCCGCTCGAAGTTTCGGTCCGGGGCGTGGAAGGCCGATTCCCCAATGGGAATATCGGCTGGTTGTGGTCGGCCGGTACGGTGATCTGGGAAAACGGGGCGGCCATGACGTTGCTCAACGGCCTAGGTTATCCCGACGCCGGCGCCGGCACCAACGACCAGGGACTGACCATGTACTGCGAAGGGCCCGACTGCGGCGCCATTCTCCACCACGACGACCAATATCGGGGCGTAAGCCACGGCTATATCGACATGCAATCCGGGGCGATGTTTCGGTATGTCAGTCCGGACTACATGCGGCTTGTGCCGTGGGAAGGCGAAGGACTGCGGCCGGTCGGATATGGATACGATTCGATCGAGGCGATTGTGGAGGCGGCCCGGCGGGTGAATGCGGCTGCTGCCGGTTTGAAAGGCGATGCTGCCCTTCAGGCCCGGCAAACCATCCTGCACGAGATCGATCAACGGGGCATCCTGGCCACCCCGGCCAATAGCTTCATCAATGAATTGGTTACGGAGGCGGCCCGGATGTCCATCGCTGCCGACGGCCGATGGGTCCAAATCCTCTACGAGCCGCAGCCGCACGTCCGATGGAAAACCGGCTAAGTACGATTTTGGAAACGGCTCCTATTCTTCGGAAAGACAAGGTCTAAGAGGCCTTTTTTCCGGAGGGAGCTTTCTTTTTTGGGATGAAAGGAGTACGTGGCATGGAGACCGGATATTCTCTTTTTGATCGTGCGAAGGCGATGTTTTTGCGGTATGCGGCTCCGTTGCGGTTGGAGGAGCGGTATCCGGGTTTAGCCCTGCTGACTCGGCTGACCACGCCGGATAAGTCGATCATCTATCGGCTTACCCTGCAGAAGGATGACGGTACGATCGCGGTCTATCCGGCCTATCGGGTGCAGTTTAACGACGATTTGGGCCCGTACAAAGGCGGTCTGCGGTTTCATCCGAAGGTGAATCTGGACGAAATTACAGCTCTTGCGTTCTGGATGTATCTGAAGACGGCTGTGGTGAACATTCCTTTCGGAGGGGGGAAAGGCGGCATTGCCGTCGATTACAACGCCTTGTCGCTGGCCGAAAAGGAGCGACTGACCAAAAAGTTTGCCATTGTGCTGGCCAAGGATGTGGGGCCGGATACCGACATGCCTGCGCCGGACGTGAACACCGGGGAACGGGAAATGGCCTGGATGGTGCACACGTGGCGGATGATCAGCGGCCAGTACGCCCGGGGCACGGTAACCGGAAAACCCATTGATCTGGGCGGCAGCCAAGGCCGACGGGAAGCCACCGGTGTCGGCGTGGTGGTGGTGCTGGCCGAGGCCGCCAAGGAAATGGGCCTAGAACTGCCTGGCAGGACCGCCGCCATTCAAGGTTTCGGCAACGTCGGTTCCCATGCGGCCCTGGAACTGGTCCGACGAGGGGTCAAAGTGGTCGCTGTTTCCGACATCGGGGGCGGGGTCTATCATCGGGAGGGATTAGACATTCCGGCCCTTTTGGAACATGCCCGGCGGACCGGCTCCGTGGTCGGATTTCCTCATGGGCAGACGGTCTCCCACGAAGCGGTATTGTGTGCGGAGTGCGATTTTCTGATCCCGGCCGCTTTGGAAGATGCCATTGACGAAGAGCTGGCGAAAAAACTGCAGGCTCGGATGGTGGTCGAAGCGGCCAATGGGCCGACCACCGATCGGGCCGGCCAGATTCTGGAACAGCGGGGTATCCGCCTGGTGCCGGACATCCTGGCTAATGCCGGCGGCGTAACGGTTAGCTACTTCGAATGGGTCCAAAACCGGCAGGAATACTACTGGACAAAAGAAGAGGTTCTGAGCCGAATGGCCGACAAACTCATCCACGCCTACCGCCAGGTCTCCGAGCGGGCCAGGGAGCGTGAGATCACGCTTCGGCAAGCCGCTTATGAAACGGCCATCCTGCGCGTCGTCCAGGCCGCCCTGGAACGGGGCGTTCAGTAAGAGACTCTCACAAAATGCGCTTTCCGTAACATTTTAGCCGAATGGAGGGATTGGCTGTGTCATTCCTGCGCAAGCAGGAATCCAGCTTCATTCTCGCGTAAGCGGGAACCCAGGCAACATGGAATTCTCTTCTTTTCTGGATTCCCGCTTTCGCGGGAATGACACATTGTCTTTAGCCCGCCAGGGGAGAGGCGAGTTACTTCATTCGGCTAAAGTGTTACAGCTTTCCTTATCCGCCGCCCAGAGGGAGGGGACTTCCCCCGATCTTTCCGGGATTCCCTTTTGTGAGGCTCGTAACATTTTAGGATGACAGTATCCACCCGGACCAATGGCCACCATTGGTGGAGTCCGAGCGATTTTTAGCCACTACCAGTTGTAGGGGACTGGCCGGGTGGATACTGTCATTTTAGCCGAATGAAGATGCCCTTGGAGTCACGTCCGATGCCTTGGGAGGTATCTGCCTTGGATCGGCGCTTGCCGGGCCTGCCAAGCACGCCTCTCCGTTCGGCTAAAATGTTCCAGAGGCTCTCAGTCTCCGAAAGTCCCGGCTCTTGCCTAAAGGGGAATTCGAGAAGGAGCTGGCGACTTTTTTACTTGCAGAAAAGGAGCCGATGGATCATGATAGAAGAAGGAGGCTGAAGCGACTCTTTGGGCGACTTTTCAGCAAAGGGCGCCTCCATGGAAGAGGCCGTGCGAGCATGTGGGCGGGGCAACGCCCTCTGGATCAAGGGCCAATTGGATAAGGCGCTGGCGGCTTTTGACGAGGCGATCCGGCTGGACCCGACCTATGCCCGGGCCTGGTGCAATCGAGGGACCCTCCATTATGAACGCGGGGAATACGAGGCGGCTTTGGCCGACTTGAACGAGGCCCTCCGCCTCCAGTCGGATTATCCCCGGGCCTTGAATAACCGTGGGGTGGTCTATCGCATCCTGGGGCAACTGGAGAAGGCCATTGCCGACTATACCGAAGCCATCCGGCTTCGGCCAGATTATGCCGACGCCTATGCCAATCGGGCCGTAGCCTACGGCCACCTGGGTCAGACGGACAAGGCGGAAGCAGACCGGCAAACGGCCCAGGAACTCCACCAGGCCGCCCGACAGAAAAAAGCGGCCCTCCCGTAAACTCGTTCAGTCCATGGCGCGGGCGGCGACTCAGCTTCCGGCCTGAAGCCCACCGTGGCCTTGGCCGATCACACGGGGCTATCCGGCCACGAACTGGCCGAGGCCCAACGGATCATGACCCGCCGATTGCAGGAGATTCTCGATACCTGGTACAAACACTTGGACGGTTGAAGTCAGCGGTTCTTACGGACGGAATTGTTGGCACCAGTAGATGTCGCCCTGTTCGGTGCGGTAGGCGGCTGCGCCGATCCAGCGGTGCCGGGGATTGAGGATGTTGGCCCGATGCCCGGCGGATCGCATCCAGTCCTGAACCGCCTCCCAACTGCTCCGTTGTCCCAGGGCGATATTCTCGGCCACCGGCTTTGATGTATGGCGGAGGGTCCGGTTCAGGGTCATCCAGGCCGCGTGCTGTCGGGCCGACTCCATCAGCTTCGGACACACTTGCAGCGGCGGCAATCCATGCTTGGCCCGCTCTTGGTTCGTGTAGTCGATGATATTCTTTTCAATGGCGATCAGCGCCCCGTTGGGCGAAGAAGCCTCCCCTTCCGGCTCGGAAACAGCGCTTTTTGCCGAGGGTGTTTCTGCCGCCTGCGATGTAGAATTCTTTTCCGAAGAAACAACCTGTTCGGGCGTTACCTTTTCCTGGACCGCTTTTTGCGAGGCCGACTGGGCCGGGGAGGCCGAAACGTCCGGATCGGCCGACCCTGACGAAGCAGAAGGCCCCGAAGCGGTTTCCGGAACCGGCTGAGCTGCCGGATCGGAAGCCGAGCGTCTTTCTGAGGCCGAATCCACCATGGGCGCCGAAGAGGAAATCTCGGCCGGTGGCGTACTTTGTTTCGATTCCGAAACAGCCTCTGCTTCCAACAGCAGCAACCCAGAAGCCAGAATCAAAGCACCTATCATACCTTCTCCTTTACGAACAAAAGCCTAAAGCGCGTCGGTTCGGGAGATTCGAAATCGTCCGTGGCTTGTCGTCTGCTTCTTATTAGTTTGACTGTATCTACCCGGCCAAGCCCCCACAACTTGTAGGGGGTAAGAATCGGCTCAAACCCAACAGATGGTGGTCATTACTTCCGGTAGATACAGTCAAGTTAGTCCTCCAGCGCTAAGTGACGAAAAAACCACAATAGGTTAGGTTGATAGCCACCAGAGCAGCCCAACCGGTCGGAGAAAAAAGGCAACTTGGTGCTGTAGTATGAGATATTTTTTCCAGGTAACACTTTAGCCGAATGAAGCAAATCGCCTCTTCCCGCTGTGGGAGAGGCCGTCGGTGCCCAAGGGACCACCGGATGAGGGGGCCTTTTTGTCATTCCCGCGAAAGCGGGAATCCAGAAAGTAAAACTTCATATTGCCTGGGTTCCCACTTGTGCGAGAATAAGGCTGGATTCCCGCTTACGCGGGAACAAGCCTAAATTCCTGCTTGCGCAGGAATGACACAATACACCACTTCATTCGGCTAAAGTGTTACTTTTCCAGAATAATTCCCTTTTTCACTCTGGCAACCCCCCTTCGGAACGGTTTCGGGAGAGAACCGGAGACCTTGGGGGTCCTGTGAGCCTTCCCCCCATGAAGAAGGCCTCTCTCCGAAGCAAGGGATGGGAATCGAACTGCGGTTCTATAGTCCACCTAAGGGGAAGCCGGTTGCGATGCAACGTCTCGGCCACAATAGGTAGATGGCTGACATGGACGCTTCGCTAGCCGTAGTGGTTCTAAGGCCACAACGCAACCGGCTTCCTAAGGGTTGACTGGACCTGTCCGAACGAAAGCGATATAACTAAAAACAGGGACTCGACGAATTTTTTGCGACAGCCAGGTTGGTTTTCTTGGCCAGCGTTTTTCCCAGGATGAAGAGTCATGTCCGAGGTCGGGATTCCGGTGCGTTTGGAGATCGGGAGATGTTCCGGGGGTGCGGCGAGCCGTCGAACTCATGACGGTAGAAGCTCCCTTGGACCGAGGCGGAAAAGAGGTTCAATCGCCGGCTGTCTTGGCCGGGTAGGGTTCTGGGAGAATCCGGTCAGGTTCGGCTTTCGGCGTGGAGCAGCCGGTTTCACCTTAGTGGAACTCTTGGTGGTGATTACGATCATTGGGATGTTGATAGCGCTGCTTTTGCCGGCGGTGCAATCGGCCCGTGAAGCGGCTCGGAGAACCCAATGTGCCAACAACCTCAAGCAGATCGGCCTGGCCATCCAACAGCATCTGTACCATCTGGAATGTTTCCCCTATTCCCGCTATGACACACGGGAAACTTGGGCCTGGATGATCTTACCGTTTTTGGAACAGAAAAATCTCTACGACCAGTGGGACTTTAGCAAAGACTATTATCACCAGGCCGACCCAGTTCGGTTGGCCATCGTGCCGATTTATTTCTGTCCCACCCGACGTCGGCCTTCCAGTGCCGTTACCGGCAGTTACACCGGCGATGTCCCGCAATACGGCGGCAACCATGTGCCTGGAGGACTGGGCGATTACGCCGCCTGCGTGGGCACGGTGTATGTCACGGACCCGAATACTGGCAACACGGTAGCCACGATGGTCGATTATTGGCCTGGGATGGGCTCTCCCACCCCGTGTACTGAAGTCGATGCAGCCAATGGGGTGTTCTGGTACAAAGGGCGTCCGCTTGGGGCTGCCCATATCAAAGACGGCCTGAGCAACACGGTCCTGGTGGGCGAAAAACACATCCAGAATTTCGACTTCGGCGGATCGACCGATAGTTCCATCTACAACGGCGATCATGGCGGATCGTTTCGCAAGCTGGGAACCGGGGCCTTGTTAGCCCGGGGTCCGCAAGATTCCGGTTCGCGCTATGGGAGCTATCATCCCGGCATCTGCCAATTTGTTTTTGCCGATGGAAGCGTAGTGCCCCTTTCGGTATCGATCAATGCCACCACGCTGGATCGGCTGGCCAACCGCAAAGACGGCCAAGTGGTGCCGCCGTTCTAATGATCCTTGCTTGCCTCGGGGAGAAGAAGGTTCTCCTTGCTTACCTGGGGGAAAAGAAGGCTTCGGATTTAGCCGTTTGTCCGAACCGGCCGGTGGACGGTATCGGCTGGTTTCCGATCGGGCAGGACACGCGCTGCCCTCCATCTAGAGGGACCTGCTTGTCAGGGCCGCCGTCGCAGGAAGGTTGCCCCCGGGAAACACAGGAAGGTTTTGCCCGGAAAGAAAAAAGGCCAGGCTTCTTGGGCAACCAGATTACATCTTTTTCTTGGCAGCGGGCTGTTTTTCCGGCAGGTTCCGCTGGACGGTCAAGGTAACATCATTCGGTCCGGGCGCAATCTGGACCTCCAGACCCGAAGTCTCAAAGCTAGCGTATTTTAACGGAATCACCGGGGGAGTGGGCGGCTCGTCCGAAAGCGAAGGAGGTGGATTGATGGCCACCCGGTGCCTGCCCGGCACCGCCCCATCGCCAGGACGATACGTGCTGATCTGGAATGTCCCGTCCGACTTCACTTCTCCCCAACCGCTGATGCCCGGTTTGTCCGCCGTGGCCGCCTGATCGACCGACTCGAACGTTACCGTATAACCGGCCAATTCTTTGGCGGGCGTACCATCGGTGTACATAATCCTGCCTTGTACGGGGCAGAGCGTCGGGCCGCCGCAGCCTATCAGTCCTACCGCCGCCCATAAACCGAACCCGACCCCAATCCACCACAAAATCCCTCGCTTACCAAAACCACCCATGCGGAATCCTCCTGTTCGATTCAGGTTGCTCTATCCCTGCCCATTTTGCCTGGATGTATTCCTCACCGGCCTCAGGGCCCAATAGCTTGACTGTATCTACCGGAAGTAATTACCACCATCTGTTGGGTTTGAGCCGATTCTTACCCCCTACAAGTTGTGGGGGCTTGGCCGGGTAAATACAGTCAAAATAGCATCTTGCTTGTTTGTTTTATCTTTTTCTTCCGGAGAGAATTGTCAAGGATACCCAAAGCGGTTACACTATTTCCTGACCCTCCCACCGCACGCAGAACATTTCCTTTGCCGCCGAATATTCTCCCACGTCAATATTTCCCTATCCTTGGAAACGTGTATTCCGGGCAGTATGCTGATAAGAAGCACCTTAGGGACCCCTCGCATTTTACTGGGTGAAAGGCTTTTTTCCATCCAGGCAGAGAAGTTTTCTCTTATGGGGCCAATTCCCTTTCCCACTTCAAGGAGATCGCTGCTATGAAAAAGATTTTTCTCCGTATCGGGACCGTGGAAAGTTCTTCTCCAACGCGAAGAAAAATTGGAACATCCCCGTATGAAACACAGCGAGAACAAACCACGCCCATCCCAACCCACCGTCTGGCCCTGGCCGGGAAGGTTTCAGGAAAACCGAAATGGCCAAGCCGGATCCGGCTGGCGTCCTGGCTTCTGCTGTTCGTGGGAGTCGTTCTGGGAGGCTGGATGGGTTGGGTTGGTGCAGCGGAGAGTGGCCCGGCTGAGGCTAATTTTTATGTACAAAAGCGATCTGGACTTCCGAACATGACCCGCATCATCCTGGAGGCCCAACAGCAGGCCAAATCAGGCACCGGTCATGCCGCCCGCATCGTGTTTCTGGGCGGATCGGCCACCAAGCCGCTCCGACCGGAACAGGAAAAAGCGGCTTGGCCCGCTCTGTTGGCGGCAGAAATCCGGCGGGCTATCCCCAACGCCTCTTTCGGCGTCTTCCACCACGGTTTGGCCCGGAGCGATTCCACCCTGGGCGCTTGCCGAACCCAGTTCGATGTGGTTCAGCACTACATGCCCTTAGCCCTGGTTGTGGTCGAGTTTGCCGTGGACGATGCTCAACTACCGGAAGCCCGCGTATTGGCCGGCCTGGAAGGGATTGTTCGGCAAATCCGCTCCGCTCACCCCTATGCCGATATCGCGTTCCTTTATGCATACTGTCCAAAAGTTTGGCAAGCCGCGCAGACGGAAACCTCCGGCGCCGGTTCGGCCGGAGCAACCGGGCAAGAGAAAAAGGCCGTCAGCCCCAAAACGCCTCCCAGCATCCTTTGGCATGAGCGGGTAGCCGAGCATTATGGCATTCCCAGCGTCCATGTGGCCCAATGCGTAGCCGACCAAATCGCCGCCGGCGCAATCAAACCGGAGGAATATACCGAAGACGGTTTTTTCCCCACGGCCCAAGGCAGTCAGCTCTTTCTGGAGGTCTTTCGGCCTTTGCTGGCCGATCTGAAGCAGTCGGCCGAGCAGGCCGCCAAACAACCCGGAGAAAAACACCGATACTCGCTCCCGGCCCCGCTCACTGCAGCCCCTATGGAAAAAGCCCGTTTAGTTTCTTACGAAAGGGCTGCTGTGGAACCCGGTTGGCGTATGGGGCAAGAAAACCCGGCGGACGATTTCCATTACACCAGCGCCCTTGGGCGATTTCTGCACATCATGACGGCCGATCAGCCTGGTCCGGCAGTTACCTTCCGGTTTCAGGGCAGTTTGGTAGGGATTTTCGGCGTGCTTGGCCCAGATAGCGGGGACCTGGAATACAGCATCGACGGCGGGGCCTGGCAGCGGTTGGGGTGGTTTCGGCCGGAGCTGGCCGATACGTTTCGTCCGCACGCCGCCGTGTTGGCCGACGGCCTGGACCCAAAAACTCTCCATGAACTGAAATTGCGCGTCGCTTCGCAGACGCCGCCTGGCAGTCAAGGCCGAACCGCACGCATCGGCTATTTCCTGCTGGACGGTCGGCCCGAAGTCGAAGACCCGTACCGCGGTCTAACCCCCCTGGAGCAGATCGACGCCATCTACGCCGCCATGGAACCGGTCCAATACACGCCACCGGCCGACCGGTGGAAATATATTCCCCGCACCATGGAAAAACTCCGTCAAGGACCGGAACTCCGCATCGTCATGCTCGGCGATAGCATCGTCAACGACACCGCCTCCTCCCGGTTCGAACTCCTCCTGGAGCGCCATTATCCCAAATGCAAAATCACCAAAATCGTCTCCGTCCGAGGCAGCACCGGCTGTTGGTGGTACAAAGAAGAAAACCGGGTCCAGTCCTATGTGCTCCAGCATAAGCCGGACTTGGTTATGATCGGCGGCATCAGCCAACGGGACGACGTGGAATCCATCCGGGAAGTCATTCGCCAAATCCGGGCCAAACTGCCCGAAACAGAAATCATGCTCCTCACCCCCGTCTTCGGCGCTCAGATGGATCCGAAAACGGGCAAAAACTGGACGTTGGAGTTTGACCCGGCTGGCCAAGACTACCGAAGCCGTCTGTTCCGCATGGCCCAGGAAGAAAAAGTCGAATTCTTGGATATGACCGCTCCTTGGGGTCAGTATATCCGGTCGTCGGACAAACACCGGGGCTGGTTCATGCGGGACCCGGTACATGCGAATCAGCGCGGCTTCCAGATTCTCGGCCGGATTTTGGAAATTTACTTCAACCCTCCCATGGCTGCTTCGCAGCCAAAACCATGAGTTAGGCAAAGTTTATCTCCGGCAGGTACAGAAAAAAGTCCAGAACTTCCCAAAGGAGCGGAGGTAGATGGCCGATCGGTGGATTGATTTTCGCAGCGATACGGTCACTCGGCCCACACTGGCCATGCGCCGGGCCATGGCCGAGGCCGAAGTCGGCGATGATGTCTTTGGCGAAGACCCTACGGTCAATCGGCTTCAGGCCCGAGTGGCTGAGATTCTGGGCAAAGAGGCGTCGCTATTTGTGCCGTCGGGCACGATGGCCAATCTGGTGGCCATTCGTACCCATTGCCAAGGCGGCGATGAAATGATCTGCGAGGCCCATTGCCACCTGTATCATTATGAACAGGCCGGTTACGCCCAGATTGCCGGGGTGGCTGTCCGACCGGTGGAAGGTCGATATGGGGTGATCCGGGTCGAGCAATTGAAGGGACTGATCCGGCCGGTCAACGCCCATTTTGCCCGTACCCGGTTGATCACACTGGAAAACACCCACAACCGAGGCGGCGGCACGATCCAGCCCTATCCGGTGGTCCAGGCCATCTGCCAATGGGCCGACCAACACGGTCTGCGCCGCCATTTGGACGGCGCCCGATTATGGAACGCCGTGGTAGCCACCGGCATCCCCGCTGCCGAATGGGCTCGACATTTCGACACCGTCTCTGTCTGCTTCAGCAAGGGGCTGGGTGCTCCGGTCGGAAGCGCCTTGGCCGGTCCAAAGGATCTGATCCAACAAGCCCATCGCCATCGGAAAGTGCTGGGAGGCGGCATGCGTCAGGCTGGCATCTTGGCCGCCGCTGCCCTCTACGCCCTGGATCACCACATCGACCGATTGGCCGAGGACCACGCCAACGCCCAGCGCCTGGCCGAGGGACTCCGCCGATTCGATCTGCTGGAACTGGATCCGCCCCAACCGGAAACCAATATGGTCTTTTTCCGGGTCTCAGCCCGCTGGGGCACCCCCCACCAACTGGCCGACGCCCTCCGCCAAGAAGGGATTCTGGTTCTCCCGACCGCAGAAGATAAAATCCGCCTCGTTACTCACCTCGACGTAACCGCCCAAGACGTGGACTGCCTCGTCCAGACCTTGGAAAAGATTTTTCTCTCAGACAGTCCCCAAAGAATCTCCTAAGGGCCTCTTCAGGACAAAAGTTCCAAGCTGACCCAGTGGCTGGGGTCTTCGGCATACGGCATAGGGGAACCGGCGCTGAGCGTCAGTTCCCCTAGTTCCCGGTCTAGGATAGCGTAATTGAAGCCGATGCGCGGCTGTTCGGCCGGGTCAAAGCCGCTCAGGGCTTCGGCAGGTACAAAAGCCTGCAGGAGATAGCCGTCCGGCTGCCGCTCGGCCAACACCTGAAGCAGTTCGGGGGCAACCGGTCGGGGATGTTCCCGGGCCCGTTCGATGGGCAACCAGAGAGCGGCCGGCTGGTCCAATCGGCTCCCGCCGCCGGAGGGCATAAACAGGAAACGATAACAGAATCGGCCTGCCCGGTGTACCGTATGAACATCCCGGGTGTCGATCCACACTTGCAGACCGTCGCTATCTTCTGGCCGGCCGGGCCGACACCAGACCGGCTGCTTTTTCCCCTGCACGTGAACCCAAAAGGCCAGTCCCTGTTCGCTCCAGGCAGCCCGAAAATCGGCCCAAACTTGCCGACCCTCCAACACCGCCAACGGAAAAACCCGATAGGTCTCATCCAGCGGACACCCCTGCCGAGTCCACAGCGGCTCACGCCGCCGACACGGTAATAAAAACCGAAACAAGAACCGCTCAGGTATAAGCCGACTGTCCATTTCCGAACCGATCATCCCTCAGAAACAGTATATTGCCCAGAGTTGTTTCATGGGCCTGCCGTTGCGAAATCATTCCCCTCGCAGAAACCCACAAAACGACAAGCCCAAGAGGTAAATTACGGGATTTGGGCTGCTCGTCCGTCCGCCTTGCCGCCTAGGTATTGATACGTCCAATGATCAATAGTTTCCGGGAAGAAATGGACACTTCCGTCGCCCATCAGGAAATTGGCGCCTCCGGGATGTCGGCTTTTAAATCCCAATTCGGTGTTCCAATTGCAGTATTTGTCGCAATTGTCGCTGCCGACCGCGTCCCGGGAGCAGGAGTTGTAGTTGATCGGCACGACGGTGGCGGTTAGCCCCTGGCCGTTGTTGGAGCTGCCCCAACCCTGGCTATTATGCACCGAGCACTGAGGCCGAACTTCGCCGAAAAAGATGGTATTCGACAGGCCATCGACAATGTCAGATTCTCGCATGGCGGTGCCGACCGGATACCGGAAGAACGGTCCGGCGAAATTGGTGGCACTGCCGTAGGTGCCGCCACCGGGAAACCGAGCGTAGTTGTTCCAACTGTCCCATTCCGAACAGGAGCAGGAGGAATTGTTGCCGTGGGTAGTCGGACCGATCGAAGCGGCGTAACAGTGCATGGCCCGGCCATTGTAAACACGGGGGAAATTGTCGCTTGGACATAAATACACTGGAACAACTGTAGATTGAATGAGGTCATTGGTGCCCGGAATCTTCTGGTTATCCACGGTAATGCCGCCGGTGTTTTTAAAATCAAAAAGATCATAGAGCGGCTGCTGTTCCAGGAACGGCAAAAGGCGGATCAAGATCGAGCCGCGATAATTGGCATAATCCGTTCCATACCAAAACGACCCGGGCGGGAAAGATTTATTGGCCAGATGATAGTTATGCAACGCCAGGCCGATCTGCTTGAGGTTGTTGACACATTGGGCACGTCGGGCCGCCTCCCGGGCCGCCTGCACCGCCGGCAACAAAAG
>Ga0272448_1001996_pt1 | contig 26497 bp, 22 predicted proteins | sample YNPCB0191_FD_202220 | JGI IMG/M metagenome (GOLD analysis project Ga0272448, IMG submission 202220) | Hot spring sediment microbial communities from Yellowstone National Park, WY, United States - YNP-CB-019-1 | ecosystem: Environmental > Aquatic > Thermal springs > Hot (42-90C) > Sediment... | reverse complement strand
CACAAAATCCTTCCGAATCCCCATCGGCAATCCCGGTATCTGGCTAAGCAACCCCCCACCCTCACCGAGCAATGACCGAGAAATCCATCGCCAGAAATCAGAGTCATACCAGGTGACACCTTTCGTCACTGTAATGGAATTAACCCCGCCGCCAGTAATGACCCGACGAGAAAAGGGCCAATTGCCCTCCTTCACCTCCTGGGTTTCTATTGTCAACTCAGGCACCGAACATGACTTGAATCCAGCCTGGACAAGCTGCGTTGCAAACATCATCTCGCCCAAGCTGAAATCCAAAAGATAAAATGAATCATTCCTAAGAATATCTTTGAGAGCAGAGCGGGCCACTATTCGCTACTCCTTAGAAATAACTTCGAACCACTCCAAGGCAATAGATAACTCGCTCATATTGATATCATTGCTACTGGCATCCAGATTCCCCGCCGGTCGCACACGAATCGGAAAGCACTCGTGCAGTTTGTATATTTTGCTGGCTTTGGAGATATCAGTAAGTGTCTGAGTATCGGGCTGTCCATTATCAGATGACCAGTCCTCTCGGTGGAAGTGATAAACCGCCAAATCAGCTCGGTAAGGCTTCCCGTTAATTTGAGCTACCATCCAGTTGAAGAATGAGGTATCCTTTTTAACTACACCTCTGGTCAGCACTATATCACTGACTTTCGGGTCAGAGGGATATTTGCGCTCAAATCGCCACACTCCCTCTTTATAAGTCACTGGGTCAGTCGTGTATTCCGGCAACTCACAGGTGGCAAAACCTGCAGCGAATAATGGGTCGAGAATAGCCTGAAGACCACCATCCGCACCGATGACCGACACCAAAAACCGCTGATTAAGTAACGGGTCTAATGCAATTGCTCTTGGCATTTTATAACTCCTTATATTTTAAGTTGTTTATTTATCTTCTTCGTCATCGTAAAACTTGGGCTTCCGCTCCCACCGACGAGCCCACAACCGAGAAACGACGGGCGGTGGACCGCCAATCAGCACATTCGGAATGTTGGCAGTAGTCGTCGCCTCGGTCTTGCCCAGAAACTCCTTAATTACTTTTATCACCTCATCATACTCAACATAGATACCGTCAGGTCTTTCGACCATATCCTGGTCGTTAAACCTATCATTAGTCCGTGTCATTGTATACCTTTTTAGTTTAGCCAACCTCTCAAGCAGGCCTTTCTCCCTTGCTCCATCCTCCTCATGGAGCCCCCCAGACCGTCGCAGAAAAAGTCTGGCCAACTCATTTAGGTCTCGTGTGATTTGCAATTCAGTCTGTCGTCGCATTATTGCTTAAAATTAAATGAGTTGCGTTGTGTATTTTGAAAACGATACAACCTCAGCATCAAGCAACCGAGAAACTTCCTCGTTTTTATCTTTAACTTTTTCATCACTTGAATTGCCCTGAATTATAGCTTTGAATTTTTCTAAGTATCGAAATGGAAAGGTTTTGTCTAGTTGCACCAAATTTGTTCTTAAAAAATGGAGGTTAATGAATGTCTTATTCTTGAGATAGAGATAGGCTAGTAACCGATTATTTTCATCGTATTTGATTTGGTCAAATTTCAAACAAATACTTTCCCCTTTCAATTTATCCCATAGCCATTTAGTTGCTTCTCCCTCCTTTTCAGCTATCTCCTTGATTCCTATTAATCTCACTATAAGACCATTCGAAACCTCTATCTCTTTTGGAGAGATGACTTGTCTCACCCGTAGATATTCTTCTGTTTCACTCCCATTGCCGCTCAAATCAATTTTCGAACCAAAAGACATTTTTCTTGGGTCAACCTTCCTGTCAAATTGAACCGAATCATGAAAAATATAAGGCAAAACCTGGAGTTGCTGGCAATAGTCTATCTCTTGCCGTTTTGGTTTAAGAAACTCCACATTGGTTTTATTAAACATGTCTGGTTCTTCGATACGGAGTTTTTCTTTTATGACGGGTAAAAACGATTCGTTTATTTCATAACCGATGGAGTTTCTGTTCAGGTTCTGGGCAGCAAGGGTCGTTGTGCCGGAACCAAGGAATGGGTCAAGCACGGTCTCCCCAACAAAACTAAACATTTTTATCAAACGCCTTGGCAATTCTTCAGGAAACATGGCTAAATGATTATCCTGCTTTTCTCCAGGAAAATTCCAGTGTCCCGAAAAATATTTGTTCCATTCCTCTATGGATAGTTTGGATTTCTCCTTTATCATTTTATTGACTTTCGGAGGAAGACCTGGTTTCTTAAACAACAAAATAAACTCATAGTCTATCTTCACAATGCCATTCCTTGGATATGGATACGACCCCATAATGGATGCACCACCAGTAGTATTACAAGTAGTTACCTTCTGCCAGATAATTGCACCCATGTAATCAAAACCGATGGTTTCACAAAATTTGATGATTTCTGTTCTTATAGGAATAACCTTATAGCGACCATAATAAACCGACCTCGCAAATTGGTCTCCGATATTAATACACAGTCGGCACCCAGTGTGTAATGCCCGATAGCATTCCTTCCAGACCAAATTGAGGTTGTTTATGTATTCTTCGTAGGTATCGTTAAACCCAATCTGCCGACTATTGTTGTAATCCTTGAGTTGCCAATAAGGTGGGGAGGTAACAACAAGATGAACAGACCCATTGCTAACTTCTTGCATTGACCTTGAGTCGGCTATTATTATTTTATGCTCAGTTTTACCCCCTCCCATGATTTATTCTCTCTTTTTTTACATCGAACATACTCCATTATGCAACAACTATTATAGCTTGCCCCGGCCACCCCATAAAAAAGAGCAATGGTTAGACTGTTGCGGTTGCAGTTTTTTGCTGGAACCTATAAACTACATATTCTGCGGGGTTCTTCGGAGCAACAGCTATGTCGCAAATAAGAAGACCCTGGTCTACCACCGACTGCGGATTGTTGCTTTCGTCACACACAACATAGAATGCTTCCGATGGAGTCTTGCCGGCAAAGTAATCCTGCTGGAACAGGAAAAGCAAAAATGCCTCCATCTGAAGACGCACTCTAGTGCGAGTTGTTGCATCATTGTTCTCAAAGACTACCCAATGAGTAGCCAGAAAAGTGCTTTTCTCCAAAAACTGGAATAGACGCCGCACGCCAATATATTTCCATAAAGAATCCAACGACAGTGTGCGTCCGCCCCAGACACACAAGCCAGTCTGCGGCTCGTCCACCAATGGATTCACCCGTGCCGGATAGATAACATCCCGCTGCGACTTATTAGTCGAATAGGTCAACTCTAACACGCCACGCAATGCCCCATCCGTAATCCCAGCAGGAGTCTTGGAAACATTACGAGTAATATCGGTGCGGGCATAAATGCCAGCTATGATAGCAGCAGGCGGAAAATCTACTTTTCGAGCCTGTGCTAACGGATCAGCGATCCGCACCCACGGGTGATAAAGAGCAGCCCTCGAAGTATTCTTGTTGAGAGTTGCCTGCACATACTTTACCACTTCACTCATATCGCTTTCTTGCTTCAATGAAGCGGGGGTTTCTAAAATGGCGAAGCAATCACCCCGATTATCAGCATAGTCAATGAGCACTTTAGATGACGAAGCGATTCCAGCAAACTGTGTATCGGGAGCTACCAGCATCATCATATCGGTGGTATGGTCAAGCGAATCTAGCCCAGCCTGAAGCTCGGTATCCGAAATAGTATCGCCCTCAGCACCATTCTCCAAATAAGATTCGCTCGGCAACGGAGATGGCACGCCACCCGATAACTTGGTAATTTTGACATATTCCGACCCGGTATCTTCGTCATTCACCACATTCGGAAAATACCGCTGCCCAGCCTCATTCACCAAGTCGAGATTGTCAAACCGTTCGACCAACCGCTTTGTGCCTCTATCCTGCGGGTTGTCCTGGTAGTAAATCTCGTAGACATACATCTTGTAGCCATAAGTAATGCCACCAATGAGGGTCAGGGGAGTGGGGCTGGTAATGGCGCAAACACCACTATCGTAATTAATAGTGCCGACTTGCCCTCCCGATGCATCATACAATTTACCATCGCCACCATCATGGCAAACAATCGTGGTCGGCCCAGCACCACTATTATAGGTAAACTGCACACTATAAGGCTTTACTGGATGAAAGTTCAATGTAAAAGTGCCAGTTGAGATATCTTGCACTTCACCAACAATAACGCCCTGATTGTTGCTGTCCTCAGTCAGAATATCCGAAATACGATTTCCCCAAATACCCTCATTCTTCGCCGTGCGAGTCCAGAGAGTAGTCCAGTCAGCAGTTGCCGCTACCGCAGCATGGCCAGGCCCGCCGGTAGTATTGGCAATGCGGACAATATAGGCTCTGGTGCCGCCGTTGGCAAAGAACAGGCTTAAAGCCATACCCAGATAGAAAAACTCGTAATCGGTTGCCCCAACTCGGTAACGAGCAATATTACCAAATGTGCGATAGAAATCGCCCATACTCGTAACCAATACTGGAGTGTTAATAGGGCCTCTTTCGGCCTTGCCCAAAAGAGCCAATGTAGTAGTCCCGACACCTGCGATAGGCCGAGCACCACTATTGAGCTCCTGGACGAAGACTCCTGCGCTAAGATATTCCATAATATTTCTCCTTGTAGTTCGGTTGTCCTTGATTGTATAATTTATCTCTACTTTTTCTTGCTATCACCTTTGTGCCCATTATTCTTAGTTTCCTCTATTTTCTCCGCCTCTGACTTCAGTCCATCCTTGCACTCGCCCTTCGACAACTCAGACTTGTAAATCTCCATTTTCGGTAGCCCAGATTTCACGGCAACCTTTTTATAAGTTAACTTAACACCGTGTTTAATGAATCTCTCCAAGTCAGGCTCGTATTTGTCCTCTAACTCAGCACTGGCATAGCGATGTAAATGAAGATATACCCCTCCCGCCAGTCTCAAAGTTAGTGTGCCACTATCTTGACTAGTTACTTTCAACATCAGTTACTCTCCTTATGAAATTTTCGATTGTGTCCGAATTATCGGACTCTTATCAACCGTCTTTGCCACATACGGATCAGAAAGGTCAATCTCGGCAAAGACCATTACATTAAGCGATAAACCAGAACTCTTTAAGCTCAGGTCAGTCAGATTGCTCACATTCGATACCGGCTCTACCGCCATATCATAACTGCGCTTCACCCCTAAAGTATCAAAAACAATAATCTCTTTCCAGCGATGAAACCGTCGCAGTATTTCCTTTTGCATTAGAAGCATGTGTCGTTCATAACGGGCAATAGCCTGCACCAAATAAGTAATGTCAAACGGCAAAGCAGCTAATTTTGATTCATTATAAAATTTGCCATCCTCCTCAAATTGCTCTTTATAATCAAGTGTTGGACATAACATTCGTTCGGTGGCCACTCGCAAATCTTGACGCCGCACAACAAAGCTCGGATAAATATAATCCGAAAGAACCTGTTCCGGCGTCACAAACACACAATCGATGTTTGTAGGGTCGCTAATACCCGGAATAACCTTTACCCACTTGTTGTTAACAGTATCCAATGTGGCACCAAGTGTCCGCATAATACCTTCATCGAAGTTCCTGATAAAAACTTCACCATGTGTTTCGTGAGGATATGCCATTATTGTGTTACCTGTTGTGCGAACTCTTTGAATGCTTTGGTTTCATCTTCCCGCATCTTCGGTGTCTGCTGATCAAGCAACAACTGCTGGTAATCTTTACCTCTACCAAACAAAATATTACCAAGTTCCTTGTGTTGAGAAACTACTGTATCAACCAATGGTTTCGGATTCTTCACTACTCGTCGCCATATCGGAATGCTTTGCTCACCCATAATGCCGAACTCCATTCGCAATGCCTGAAACACAATGTCCTTCAGCACTGGCAAGTGCATCTGCCGTGCACCTATTCTGGCCACCACTCCGATTTTACTGAGGTTCTCTATCACCAAGTTTGACACCCGCTGACTAGCCTGCCTAATTCTCGTGACCTCACCCTCGGTCACCTGACGATAAACATACTTCTGTTTCTCAATTCCTTTATACACCGGCAATGTGTCAATAGTATAGGGATTGTATTGTGCCAACACATTACCAATTGATGTCCCGCCAAGAACATAAATGATAGTAGTTTTAATATCAAGTAGTGACATATCCTCTAATACTGGGGAAGCGACAACAGCATAACTGTGAATAACCTTCCTTCGCATCTCGCTCGTCTGCTCGATTTGCTTCACCTCCAGAGCATCCCGATACACCTGATAGCGAGGCGATTTCGGCAACTTTTCCCTTACCTCGTTCAAAAACGACTCAGCGGTGAGTTGTGCCATCCTGCGACTAAAAGCAGAGATGCGCTGAGGCATCGTCTTTAGAACTTCGCCGAGTTCTTTCCAGTCACCTGTTCGTTGCACCTCAAACATCACCACACCTTTAGCTCGTGAGCAATATTTTCGAGTTCCTGAAGTTTTTCGCTATTGTCGTAATCTTTGGCAAGTCGCTCAGCCTGCCTAACACCTGCACTGGTCAGCTCCAGCTCGCCAAATCGCTCTCGGAGAGCCCCATTGGTAATCAACCCCCGTAAAGCAAAATTGAATGCCTTATTTAGCCGTTCCTGAGACGTTTCGCCGTCAACCGGCGGCAGCCGCTTAAAAATAGCAAGTGTCGTCCGCTTGATAATAACATTCGCTCTTGCCAGGTCTGCCAGCTTATAATTTCTCAAGTTGCACCTCAACAGGCACGACAATAACTTTCACCTTCACCGCCGACTGCATCTCCCCCACCAGAACATCAGAAACCTTAGAAATAGTCGCACATGCACTGCCAAGCATAACAGCCAAGTCTGGTGTCAACACTTTCTTCTTGTCGTGACTCGACACTATCTTGGCAGATATTTTTTTCAAAGAACGAAGATATTCACGAAAAGTAGATAATGAATTGACCAGCATTTCCACCCGACGATAGTTAATTTTAGTCAGGTCGATATCTCGAATAAGGCCAAATGCCTTATCGTAAAACTCCTCAATTATCTCCCCCTCCCGACTGCTGACTTGATGTCGCTCAATAACTTCCTTCTCTGAGAATCCAACTACCATTTTGGAATATGCCTCAATAGTCTTAACCACAGCCTGTGTATTAAATGAAACAGCATTGAGGGCATCAATAATAATATCACCCCGATTCTCGCAGTTTATGAAATCAGAAAATGCCCCTCCCATCCTATCCAGAGACAATATTATGTCGTTCGTCTTTATCTGGAGAGCACGAATTTTCCCTTGAAGTGCAAAATCAATAACAACATCTGGAATAATATCAACCGCCTTGCGGAGCAATGGATGCTCCTCAGGCGTAACACCTAAATCAAGAGAAGCCTTACCAATCAGAGATTTTAGTTTACTTAAGTCTTTCTCAATCAAGATAAGATGCTGGTTTTTCATTACTTTCCGTCTCAATTATAGTCTCATCCCATACTCATGGCTTGCCAGCACCCTGCAGATAATTTGCAATATCCACAAATACAGGAATAAAACGACCAGACACCTCTGGACTAATTTCTACTCTCGTCCAACACGGGAACAAATCCTCAATCAACACACCAGGAGATGACTCTGGCAATCCATAATTTGCAGTCCTAATAAGATACCATCCCGGAGCACCCGACAACTCCTCTCCATCAACTTGATGAGTCCCGCTCGGTGATTGTTCCTCAACATCAGTAACCCATTCTCCGATAATCCTCACCCGAACTTCATTCGACAGGTTAACACCAGATATCGGATTCCCCCGATAGTCCCGAAGAGCAACCTTAATTCGATTCCCCCCGTTACTGACTGTTCTGACAATATTCAACCGCTCCTCTCGTTGCATGAAATTATTTAGATAATCGGTGGGAACAATCATCACATTAACAGTCGTCGGCTCTACGCCAGTATCGGTGCTACTCACCGAAACCACATAAGGATTCTGAGTATCAGCAATAGCAAATGCCTTCACCGCAGCTGTAGACGGGAACACTAGCACATAAATACCATCACCATTCGGCTCAGTAATAATCGGTGGGGTAAAACCAGTAACAGCCGTGCCATTCGGACTGATTATCTTAACCGAGATAGTCGTCAATGTCAAGCCGGATGCTTGTTCACCGTTCTTTTTTATCAAAGGAACGGACAATACAATATTAGCAATATTTTGTGACAACCTATAGTTCATGAATTTACCCCAACATAAATGTTCGTTCGTAATCGGCGAAGACCAAGAGTAACAGGCATTCGTATCTTCCGCTCAGGAACATATTCCGAATGACGAATAAGGTCTGTGGTTATGTTGACCATTTGCCCGCTCTGCCAGAAAGGACTTGTATCCTCAACTGCAATGATGGTAAACATAACTCCCCAGAACTTCACCAAGTCACCCTTCTTCGGATATGGCATACCAATGTCTTCTACCAACTTCCTGCTAAATATAACCCGTGTTTTCTCTTCCTTGGTTGCCCCCTCGTCATTGGCCGTAAATGCTGGGACGGGTTTTTCGACAGTGGCCTCAATAAGATACGGGCCGACAAAGCTCCAGTCAGTATCGGTAGTGGGCTGGCGATAGAGCGGGTCAATCTTGGAGGGAATTACCTGGAGGTCATAAAACTCCACCTCAATCCCAGCCAGGTGTGGAATCTCCTTATTGACAGACTCAATAAAATCCAAATCATGTTGGCAAACTAATCCGCCCATTATTCACCGAGACATGCAATTGATTGCACCTTTCGATTAACTGACTATACCAGTGTCCCCGAACTGAACAATGACGCCCCTGGAATAGAGCTCTTTCGTTTTGTTCTGGATAACCCTTGCTTTCTCCTCATCGGAGGTTGCAACCACAAGGGTTTAGCATCCTCATGTCCACCGAAAACCAACGAATCCGCCAGGATACTTTCTCTCTATTTTCTTTTGCCAAGCCTGCAAGCTTTTTGCATCCGTCATTTGTGTCCGAGCTACAATATCGCCCCGATTACCATAACTGCAATCATATAACAGATATGCAACCCCGGTATCCGCCGGGTCGGTCGGGGCGGGGCGCCCCTAAATATCAGTATAACTCCTTTGGGCAATTATTGATGATATAATCAGCGATTCCTGCATTAATTGCTGTGCTGGGAGTCGGGAGACTCCCCGACCAGTAAGGCATAGCTTCGCAATCTATGCCTGCCTCGGCAAAGGCTTTAGCCCACCACCCCCACCCCCCAGAAGACATGCCACGGCGGTAGTAGGCATTGCGACTGCTCCCCTCCGTGGGGGTTTTGGCTGCCATAATTGCATCCTTATTGGCTTTAATCCAGGCGATGCGAGCTTTTGTTTTCGATTGGTTCGATTGGATGGTATCGGCTTCAATTTTATCCGACCTATCTTTAGCCAATGGCATTCCATTCTTGCGAATGGCTGGAGGTGTCACGACATTGCCCATCGCTTCCTGGAATCTTTCCTCCACCCCTCGGTTCTCGAACTCGGCTACGGTCACGGGCACAATGTAATACCACTCCTTGCCTGTGGGGGCATCGTGGTGGAAGTTGTTAATAGCCAGGCCGTCCTCGCCGAACTCGTAAATATAGAAAGTGTTGTCAGCTCTTGGCAAAATCTCGTCCAATAATTTCTGCCCATCCCCCGCCTTAAAATACTTATGACCGCTTGTGCCTCGCCAGCCAAAGCCTTTGACTTCACCCCGCCAATAGCCGTCCGGGTTCTTCTTTTGTAACCATCTAGTCAAGTCTTCAATCATGTCATCCCACCATTCTTTAGTAAGGTCGCTGTCAGAATAAACATATTTCTGCACCAAGTGTTCTAATCGGTCATAAAGTCCAGCCTTTTTTAGAGCATCAATAAACTTCCGACCATCTCCATTAACTTCTGGGCTCTCGTAAATCTTCATTAGAGTATGGTCGTCATCATAAATATACTCATAATCAGTAATGTTTGACAAAACTTCCTTTATATATTCTTCCGAAAATTTACCCTCATCCCACACCACGATAGGATTCTTTCCAACTTTGCGGATTGTCTGAGCCACCTCACTAATAGTCCTTGCACCTTTTAAGCCACAAATCGACTCACCTAAGCCGACCGACTCTGCCGTAGGCCTCTTTAGTATTTTGCCTCTATAGTCAAGAAACCCCTGCCGAATGAGTTCGGCTGCGGTTCGTCCATAAAAACCCTGAAGATGGTCAATTAGTCCCGTCTTGATGAGTTCCGAAAATAACTCAATAGTCTCATTGTCACTCATCAAGCCTTGCTCAAAGTCCATGATGCGATTCACCAAATCACCGCTTTCGTCCAAAAGTTTGCTGTCAACACCGAGTATCTTACAACAATCGGCCAAAAGCGATTTTAGTTGCGATACTGGTGTATCAATGGCTTCACTTTTCTTGCGGGCTACAATTTCCTTCGGGGTCATCCGCTTATCGCTGGTAACGCCGCATGCTTTCTTTAGTGTATTGTAGGCAATGGCAATCGCCTGGTCTCTGTCTTTGCCAGCTTTGATTTCTCTGGCAATATTACGCCCCATTGCTTTTGTGCTACACCGCTTTTCTAATGCCATGACAATTCTCCTATTATATATTAAACTTCTTTTAATCTCCAATCCGAGTGCCGATCCTAGCACGCAAAACCTCGACATGCTTCTGGAGCTCCATCACAATCCCATGGAGGTTTCTGGGAATATCCCGTGCTGTGTCTTTTAACTCCAGATGGAGCGACTGTAATCCACGCTCTTGGTCACGATGGGCCCGCTCATTCTCCTCTCGCATCTTATCTACCTTGTCATTCAGGGCATCAACCTCAACCTCGGCCTTACCATAAAGTTCCTGCAGAGCAGCATCAAGCTGGCTAATTTCTGATTTCAATTCTTCCCGTGTTGGATATTTGCCCAACTCCTCACGGAGCCGTTGCACCTCGTCAATGTATGGCTGCAACTGAGCCTTGGTTACACACAAAGCGATCGAAGCCTTTAACAAGGCTAATTCCCTCTGCTTTTCTTCCTCTTCCTTTTTCAGCCTGTCTCTGCGTTTTTGTTCACTCCCGACCAGAGTCCCTGCCAAAAGCAAAGCCAAACCGCTAAGAATAGATTGAATAACAGCCCACCAATTCATGCGACAGCCCCAAGAAGACTATATTCTCTTAGCCTTTTCATCATATATGCTTCAGCAAAATCATTACAGGAACGCCGCAATAACTTCTTCAATTCCAGCATTATCACATTAATAGAAAGTTTCCCACTGTCCTGATAGGCAAATGCCTCCAAACGCTCAAGATAAGCCTTAGTGTTCGGTGCATGGCAAGAGATAAAAATAGAAGCCACATCTGGACTAATCTCTAAAAGTTGCTTGTCTATTTCAGCGGCGACTCTGATTGTGTCGTCACGCAACCAAGCATAATCAACCAGACCTCGGTCATCGGAATGTTCAATGATAGTGTCAAAATGCTTCAACACTAAGTCGAACTTGAGCTCCAAAATTGCCATATAATTTTTCGGAATATCAAACATCTCGCTCTTGAAATTCTGGAGTATTTCAACCAATTTTGTTTTACATTCTAAACATTGCTTCATAGCCTCTCCCTCCTATCCAGTCAGAAACATCGGCATATCTGAGTGGCTGAATGCCCGCTCTTCGCATTTTTCCAACATCGCCAGCCCCTCATCCAGAAGTTTCTGTCCATCCAGTGTAACAGTGCCTTGAGCTGCGGGCAGGTCACTATACTTGCTACGAATACGACCAAGCATAATCATCGCCGTTGCCAGAGCATAGTCAAAATAGAGTTGGATATCATTAAGTTTTTGGATATCATCAATCTTGGTAGCAACAGCCGTATACTCGTAGATAAGCAAACTGGCATCTTCCGCACTTACAGGCGAAGCAATAGTCAATATATGAGTTGCTACCTCATAGTCCCAGGCGGGGCCACCTAAAATACGCTGAGCTGTCTCCAGATATTGAAGACGCTCAACCAAACCAGAAAATCTCTGGCCGCTCCTAGCCCATCCGTGTGGCAACTGCCATAGAATATAAAACGGCATATCAAAACTAAATGAGGTCATAAAGTCCAATCCAGGAAACCAGACATTGACCACATCTTTAACCTCATCCGGCAACACATACTGGCCGACTGTATTAGAAATCTGAAGCGGAGCTCGCTTCAACAAACCAACCCTTGCATTAAACCAACGGGTTGTTGAAGCAAACACTTCCGCCCAATTTTCATCTTTCAACTCGACACAGACGGTGGGATAACCAAGCCGAGCAAGGATAGATGCTTTAAGTTCAGCCTCAGTCATAGAATATTACCTACGACGACCTTTCCTATCACCCCTCTTGCCTGTTTCCTGGCGGGCACTAGGCTGCGACTCGACATGCTTTGCTAATTTTTTGTCTTCGACAAACTTGCTCCTGCTGCCTCCCCCCTGCCCCTGACCTTCGCCATTCTGACTTTGACTCTGGCTATTATTTGACTTGCTGTCGTCAATTTCCCCCCCCTCTGCCCGGTCACCTGTGTCATTCCTAACGACCGACGCACCACTTGCCCGCCCATCGTGACTGTCCGCCTCCGCCTGATACAGCCCCTCATCAGACTTTCTCCCTTGGATCGATTGCTTCGGTTCTTCGGTAGATATCTCATAGCGGGGTTCGATCTCCACTAGGCGACCCGCTGCCACTTCTGGCAGATATTTATCTCCCTCAAACACAACATCCTTACTGGATATGTGCCGACCGTCAATATGTATAACAGCCTTCTTTGGACTCTTCACAAATCGACGGATTTTCCTTCCTTTATTTTCTGACATTTTGCTCCTTTCCATTTTTGCAACCACAGGCAAGAGAGGAAATGCTCCATCAATCTTGCCTGTGGCTGTCGTTTCAGATGTCACATTACGGTGACCCAAATTACTCGCTCGTTACGGCATGTGATTGACCGTCAACTTGGCATAGAACTCCGACCGCACAAGCTTCTTGGCGTAACGAGTCCGCAAACCCTTACGCATAGAGAAATCAGCGGGGTCAAGGAATGTCGGGGTGAGCTGGAGCGGAATATACGGAGCATACACATAGCCGGCATCCATAAAAGTAGCCCCTTTCAGACCCATAATAAGTTCGTTCTTGGGGAAGAACGGGTCAACATAAACTGCCCACCGAGACTGGAGTGTTCCAGCAAAATAAACGCCAGCATTCTGCGGGGGCTGCACGGGGGCACGGGCGTCCTTGTCAGCCCCGGCCAGAATAGGACGATAATCGCCATGAGTAGCAAACTGGTCGAAAATACTGGAGATTTCCGGTGAGCAAACAATCCAGTTGCCCGGCTGTCGGAATGACCGCTTATGGATAATATTGCTCATGTTGCTGAGCTTGGTCAGTATAGAGCGGAAATGAGCAACCTCGGAGATGCCGTCAGGCACATCCATATCCCACTCAAGTTTGGCCACATCATCTACAACACTGGCAATATCCATAATAATTTCCCGGTCGATTTCCAGAGCGATTTCCGATGCCACCATTGATACCAGTTCACCCTCGGCATCCAACCCATAGAGGGCCTTGACATCCTCGGCGGCTTCGCTCGACCACATAGTCTTCAACTTCCGGCTCCCAGCCCGAATCTCGTCAAGCTGAATTTGCAAACTGACTTCCGGAATTTTAGTATTCATTTCCATATTGTAACGGTAGTAAGCCGTTACAGCAGTCCCGCTGTCAGGGCTGACGGTCAAAACGAGCTGGTCGCTAGTGCCAGTATAATCGATAGTGCCAACTTCAGTAGCTCCGTCATACAGTTTACCATCGCCATCTCGGTCAATAGCAGTCTTAAGGACTCCGCCGACGGTATAGGTCACAGTGAAATAGTAAGACGAGGCATAGCCAGTCGTCCCGTGCTTGATAATAGGATAGAAGTCAATAGTGCCCGTAAAAGGTGCGCCCGCCCCCAATCCTACCAACTCACCGTCGACATAGTCAGACGAATACCAACGAGAAAACACATCATTAGTAATCATCTCCTGCCCAGCCGAGATGCTCCCCTTGTTGGTGTTAAACATCGCTTTGAAATACGACACACCACCAATCGGGGCACTCATGGGTTGGACACTAACAATATCATTGGCTATGAGTGTGGGCCACACCCTACGGACAGTCGGGAACAGATACTTGACATAGGATGCCAAATCTCCAGTTGTGGTGCTGTCCTCATGTAACTTCTTGAGTTGTGCTTCAGATGAACGAGCCTGGTTCTCAAAAAGAATGGCCATTGTCCGCTGAAGCGAATCACTCCAAGTAGACTCCATAAGAGGCTGCCACTTCTTCCGACAGTAGCCGACATAACCCTCGTCCGTCAACGGATTGACGAATGGATTGAGTTTGCGTTGTTCTGCCATAATAGTAGTTCCTTCTATTAATGTTGTAAGTATTGTTGGGGTCTTTCGATGCGAATCATATCTACTGTGTCCCAGAAAGGTTTTTTATCATTTCGACCGACACCCCAATGTTTTTGAGTTCTTCGTTGAGAGCCTGGACATCCCCCTCACCGCTCTCAGCCCCCTCTTCAAGACTCTCCGGTTGCACCGGCCTCACCGCACGTCCAAGTCCCTTCCTAATATGGATAAACTCGGACGAAGGCGTCTTGACCGATTCGATAAGCGAGTCAACCTTCTCTTTAGTATCAGGCTGCTGCTCCTCGAACATCCTTCTCACCCGCTCAGCTCTTGGATTACCATAAAGCCTTCGCTCCATGTATGCCCGCAAGCCCAGATTCTTCGCCAAGGCAATCGATGTGCCGAGCTCTTCCTCCAGTCTGGCCTTTTCAGCCGCAATCAACTGCATTGACTTCTCCTGTTCCCGAACCTTTTGGCTCAGAGTATCCCTCTCTTCTTTCAAGGAAATGATTTGTCCCCTAATAATACCCAAGTCTTCGGTCAAAGCCTTGATATCAACCTTCTCCTCGACCATAGCCTTAGGTTTAGGCGGAATATTTTTGCGAATAGCATCTACCTTTGCTTTCAAAGCATCGGTGTTTTCGTAAAGCATCACATCACCCACCAACTCCGTAATAGCCTCCTTATTGTCTTGCTCAGTTAGATAGCCAGTCAAAAATGTAGTCATGCCCAAATGCTTAAGAGCAAGTTTTGCCTCCTCTAAAGCATGAGACAAGTCACTTATCTGCCTCTTCATGGCGTCAGCCTCACTGAGCAACCTAACCTTTTCCTGCTCATACTGCTCTTTCAGTGTAGCTGTCGCAGCGACAATCGCCTCATCAATAAGTTTTTGTTTTTCTTCAGATGCCATCTCTCCTTCTCCTGTATTAAGTTTTTCTTCCACCACCACTTTAGGATATGCCGAGGACTCAGCAGGATTAGCCACAAAATCAAATGTAGTCAGATTATAGTCATCCTGCACCAATTCTCCCTCTTCGACAGTTTGTGTCGAGCCAACACCACGAGAACTCACACCCACCCGACCACCGGCCTTAATAATAGCCTTGAGGTTCTGGCCAGGAATAGTATCCAGGATTTCAGCCTCGCCGATAACTTGATTACCATCAAGATAAAGCTTGGTAATAATATGAGAAACCTCGCTCAACCGAGTGCGGCCATCCTCTGGATGGTCAAGTGTCCCAAAGAGCTTGCGTTCCTCAATGGCCTTCTGGAGTTTTCCCGTTTCCCTTTCCCACAATCGTCTCGGATAGATGCGACGATTACTGGTCGGTGTATCTGCAAGAGCAAATGTTCCCCTGGCTTTAGTTTTTCCAGTCTGCTGGTCTTCAACAAGCTGCAGAACGACTGGAGCACCGACATCAATAATTGTTCCCTTAGTAATAGGAGACTCCATTAGTAATTTACACTTCATTATTATTACCCCTACTTAGCTTCATCCAGATTTTCAGCAAACACAGATTTTAAGCCTCGCCTTTGGCATTCCTGCACCAGTTGCCGTGCATTTACCTTCTTAAATGCCTCCAGCAAACTGTGATATAAATTGGCAATTAAACTACTCTTACCTTCAATAGAACCAAGTTTACTGATGCCAGATGTATTGTTTCTTTCAGTCACCAAATAATCCACCAAGTCTTTTGCCGAAACTTCATGCACCCCCCGTCTGCTTCTAAAAAGCAAAGTCGAACTGTCCTTCTTCTTTATAAATGAGGGACAACCCTCAATAGCCTCACCCAATGAAATTTCTGACGAGTGCTCCATGCCATCTGACCCTTGCGAGTCATTGGTTGGAGTAGAAATCTCGCCATGAGAAATCTTTATCAAACTCTCGAAAAACTCTGGAGGCTTGACCTCGGCCTTCCCTTCTGCCCCATATTTTCTAAGCCACTGGTTAATATGTTTTGATGTAGTGACCGAATATCTCTTACTAGTTCTGTAGTATTTCCCTCCGATACGAGCAGCCACAGGAGTCTGATAAGAAATCAGCACCAAATTGCCACTATTATCAGATATCTCCTTCCAAGCAGATTCCTGAAGCTCCTCTTCCCCAGTAAACACCTCGATTGCTCCAGACCTCCCGTCCCTGTGTCTCACCTGCACCATACCATTGGCATTGACGAAATCATCAATCCACTGATAGATAGGCTTGGCGATGACTTCGCCATCTTTGTTTTTTAGGCCGTAATACCCATCCTTCTCAATCTTGACTAATCCACATTTCTCTAAAGGAAAACCCTCGTCAGGAAATGTTTCAGCCAGATTATCCTTATACTGCCTGGATTCGACACCACCATGTCTGGCTGTCGGCGAAGTCACAGCCTGCCCCTGCATTGCCCCGACTACATCCTGTTGCTGTCCGCCGGGAGTTGTCGTCAAAGTAGTCGGCTCATCCGATACTGGCTTTTCTGGCTTAGTTGGTTCTAAGCCACCAACTACATCCAAGATGTCTTGGGCAATTTCAACATATTCCTCCAGCACTCCGATGAGGGCAGAGATGATTGGCAGAATATCGTTGACTGTTACTTCGTCTCCACCCTCTAATTTTGAAACTACATCACCAACCTGAATCTTCAGGGCTTCAATATTCTTCAGCCGTTTTGCCGCCTTGGACTTCTTTTTATCGCTAATTTCATCATTCTCGGATTCAACAATATACTTCAAGTTCTTGCCTACGACATTGATAATGGCTTGGAAGTCCTCAACCATTCGTTTAGTAATCTTAGATTCCTTCTCTTCGGTCAACACCTTCAAGTCAGTAATCAAGTCAACCTGCTCACCGACCCGCTTTACCAAGTCAACACTCTTTGTTCCCCGCCGCTTCTTCTTGCCATATCTCAGCCGCCGAAAACTTTCCTCAGTTATCAGCCGACCGTGGATGGTGACACCCTCATCCTTATCGTTCGGCCTCTCGGTGGCATGCCTATTAACGGCATCACTCCAAATAGAATAAAGCCAATCATTACGGTCAGCTTTGCTCGCCCAATCCAGAAAGGCAGACAGTTCGCTGGGGACTTGCTTCTTCAACTCCTTAACAACATCGGCTATGACTTCTCTTTCAACAGCCTCAACATCATCAACCTCATAATCGTCGAACAAGTCCCAGAAGCCATGCCCAAAATAGAATGTAACATTGTCGCCTGCGACAGCATGGGCCAACTCCTTGAGTTCGTTCTCATTGTTACGAATTTTCTTGAAATAGTCAGATAAACCCTCAAACGCCAGTAACTGTTTCTTAACATCAGTATTCCACACTCCTGAATTTGCTAAGCGGTAAAGAAACAGCAACATCGTATCATCATCAGAATCACCGCTCCAATACCATCCACTATCCGAAAAGTTACCGAGCGAATACTTGTATTTCCCGTCCTCCAACTCCAATGAGTAATGGCTATCATTTATTTTGGCAATCGGCTCATCGGCCTCACTTTTCTCCCTCAGTGCATACCGCCTCTTCCACCCACCTAAGGAGTCCCTCTGAAACTGCCCCCGTTTCTCAATACCCTCGACAACCTTATTTTTCTCGTTGAAAGCTTTAGTCGGCTCTTTCGGCTCTTTATCACCCTGCTTCTTAGGCTCTGGTTTCTTCATGCCTGGTTTGAAAAACTGGTCACGATCAGTGCGTTCACGGGCCTCCATCCATCGACGACGAATCTGACGGATTTTCCGTCGTTTCTCAAGCAGCAACTTATCTGGATCAGGCTTCGGTTTCTCGAACGCCAATCGTCTTTCGTGGCCATCAAAATCATCCGCCTCGGCTACAGACGATGGAATGGACACAAAGCTACGATAAGGATACTGGCTATATGATGCACCTGGCCAAAAATCAAGGCATCCAAAATATTCATAACTAACATCACCTTCCTTGTCAGCAATAAAAACGGCATACAAGTCCTCGGCTGACGGATTGTCTCCCCAGGCAAACTCAATCTCGTCGGCCAATTTATACAGCAGACGCTTGTTCCGTTTCAGGGCATCACACTGTTTCCGTATTTCAGCATCTATCGCATCTGGTATTTCATCATCAAAATTGGAATAGACAGAATCCAGAACTTCCTGAGCTGCCTGTATCGCCTCCTCATGCGACACTTCGGCAACACCACCCCGATGTATCAGAGGCTCTCTTCTTCCGGTCTTACTATGAGGGCCAGCCCCATCCCGCATTCTCAAACCTAAACGCCCTGACTCGCCCCGCTCTTCATGGACAGGTTCCCCTTGAGCATTATGCTCAGACTGAGCATGCCGTTCCTCCCAAGAACTCGCCTTCTTGTAACCTCGTGCCTCTAACTCCTTAACAAACTGGTCACGCTCAACCCTATTCCTGAAAGTGCGAACATCATAAAAGGGACTACCATCGTCATGGGTCTTTATACCATCATGGAAATTAACAACATACTTTGCCTTGCCAATGTTATCCTGGACATAATAAAGTTTCTTCCCCGCACTCGCTTCGGCCAGAGCATCAAGCTCAACTGACTCGGCCAACTGCCTGTTAATAGGCAGGCAACAATTGGAACACGCAATAATGGCATCGATGTCGCCAGTATATGTCTTAGCTCCACAATAAAAACAGGTCAAAGTGCCAGCACGCACTTCAACCTGCCTACCCTCATGGAGGTTTCTTTTTCCTTCCAACCCACCACTGTGTAACTTAAAACTAAAACGAGAACCAACAATTTGGCCGCCAACCAAGACCTTTTCCCCTAAGAGCTGCGGATATCGCTTTAAGTCAAAATCACTTTCAATAATATCTCCCGTTTTGGCCTCCACCAAAGCGATGCGATAGCCAGAATCCCCCCACATCTTAATATACGATTCAACGGTCTGCGGTTCTACGGAAACAACCTTCGGCAACATCTCCGTAAGTCCCATCATTTGAAGGTCTTCGTTGAGAGTTCTTTTATGACGCATATTATCTCCTTCCACAGGACGATGAGATATCTCCCATCAATTCATTATTTTACTTGATTATATGAAATAAGTATTATCATTGTCAAGAGTAACATGCTGTTTTGGCACAAATTATTCCTCATTAGTCGTCCGATGTTGCCGAATGGCCATACCATGTTTAAGTTCGGTCAAGAGACTGGAAAGATTCTTCAGCCGCTCTTCAAGCCGTTTATCGCTCCGCAAAAGAACATCCAGCTTCCCCTCCATCCGTCTGCCATCACTCCGCTTATAGACACTGCTCAGAGCTTTGTCGATCTTGTCCTTGGCCAAGCCGAGAGTAATGCGGTCGTTCAGCACCTTCTTCGCAGAAACACCTTGCCGTTTCAGAGCCTTCACTACCTGTTGCACCACATCGCTTCCCTCCGGCACCTCAACAGGAATTTCAGCATCGGATGGCACATCACTCAGGTCAAGTGTCGGCCTGCCCTCAGCATCCACATTAGCCCGTTGCCGTTCCATCTCGGCAATTTCAGCGTCAGAAAAATGAAAGATTTCCCTCAACAACCAGTCCATGGACACAAAATCCTGCATTTTGTCAGCGACTTCTGCACGAGTTTGTAGCACCTGGAGATATGCTTGCTCGAAAATAGCTGACGGAATCGTCATCATTACATCAAAATCAACTTCAGCCGGGTCAATACCCTTGGCTGCCAAATGCACATTACAGACTCGCCTAAATCCATTGCGAATTTCCCGCTGAATCCTCAAAATGGTGCGACTAAAACGGATGTCCTCCTGACTCAACAAGGCTTTAGCCGACACATCCTCCTCAAATCCGAGATATGAATTATGCACATAGACACCCTGGGCAATAGCAAAGTTATGATAGTCCTTCACATGCAAATCATATACAGGAATCCTGTCGCTCAGTGCCCTAACCGCCACAACCCCACAACGGGGACTCCTAACCACCCAAGACATCAGGCTGTCGCCCGCTACCAGGTCTTTGGCCTCACGGTATTTCCCATCCTTAAGCATAAACGGATGGTTGTCCGTGCAGACTACCTTTTCGCCATTGTCCAGTTCGACCTCAACTACCTTGGCATCCGGGTCGGTCAGCTCGGTCTTCAAAATCTCACCTGGCACCACATGGCCCTCCGGCGAAATCGAATACACCCACAGCTTCTCTCCGGCTTCGATACGCTGATGCAGTTCTACCATCTTAACCACCTGGCCGTTCGTCAGCGGTATCTCGGTCTCCCCACTCAGACACTTCGGAATCTTAATGGCGGCATAGAGCTTATCCTTAAAATACTCCACATCGTCAATAGCCCCATAAATAGGGCCTTGTAGAGTCTCCACCTCAATGCCACGCTTGCCGCCCCGCACCGGGATAAACAAATCCTCATCATTGGCCAACGGGTTATAGCGCATATCGAGGTGGCCACTGGCATTCACAAATTTCTTTTTCTTAAACTCATTCCTTACATTATTCAAATGTTTCCATGCCTCTGGCCCACTTTTATCACCTATATCAACGAAAAATACAAACCTCGAAGGACTTCTGGTTAAACGATAAATCAACATAGAGTCTTCAAGCAAAACTAAGCGACGCCATATCCATCGGGCCGCCTCGAGGACGCTATTGTGCACAACGATTCCATTGGCCACGAAGTTATGGGCATCGTTGTCAATCTGGATATCAAACACCTCACGCTCGCCGACATACTCGATGCTCTGCACCAGCGACACATCAAACGGCGTTTTGAGCTTGTTGTCATAGAAGAACAGATAGTAGGAAGTCCCGCCCTGAATGATGCGGCCATCCTTCATCCGGTGTCCCCTTCGCTGTCTGGACTTGACATTGCCGCACGCATACCCTAGGCCGTCAATCAGGGCCTTGATGTCCCGCAGAAGGCTCTCATTGCACAGCTCAATGCCATACACCTTATGCCCATTGGTCATGGCATCCCACCCGTCAGCGTCCATGAACCCCCACAACAGAGCTTCCTTCTGGCTACGGGGAAGCCGCCACACCCAATCCGGCAGCCGCTTGTTATGCGCCCCGTTCTTCCAGCCAATGCCCTCCATGAACTCAGCCAGCTCCTTTGACGACACAACGAACTGCCCGTAATCACCATTCACATTCTTGCGATAAGTGCAGCCCAGGCCGAAGAGTGATTTGAAGAGCTGCTTATATTGCTTATTGTTCGCACGGCTGGTGCCCTCGGCGAACACGACCTGGTTGCCATGCACCCACCCGCCACCCAACATGAACCCGAACCAGCGGCAGAACGCCACCGACGAATGTGTCGGAATCTTAATGGTCTTCCGATACTTCTTACTGTCGCATCCAAAGGCAACATCAGCAATCCCGTGCTCCATCTCGGTGGAAATAACCACCCTGTCGCCGACCTTGATATCCTTCAACTCCTTCCACTCCGGCTTGTCGGCATATATATAGTGGCGGATTTCCTTGCCCGTGTGCCGCTTGCTTGCTCCGATTCTCGCATATACCAAGAATGGATGGTTTGAAGTCGCCACGATTTCCCGATGGCACAGCGTCATCCGATACACCTTCTTGATGCCATTGCTCTTCTGAGCCACAACATCGCCATCAATCAGCCGACCGCCATCATAAGAAACGGCACGATATCCGGCGCCCATATTCTTGATGGGACTGACCTGTTCCTGGCCCCATACCAAGCTATCGCCATCCAAGCAGGTGCCATATATGTCCCACCGACGACGAGAACCGAGTTTGAAATGCGCCACCTCCCAATCTTCAAAGATGACCTCACCCAAAGGGGGAACTTTTCTCTTTTCCAAATATGCCCTGAAATCTTCCTCGCTGGTTTTTGAAAACCTCCCTTCTGGATGATACTTATAGCCGAGCACTGTCCATGTCTTATCCACAATGCAGCGCACCAACGGAGTAGCCATGAAATTTAATCCGACAACACCCTCCTTATCCTTAACCAACAATTCTTCAAAATCATTACCATATTTGTTTAGATTTCTCGCAATGCCCCAAAGTTCGTCCTCGATACCAATTCTTTTTTGCAACATCTCGTTCAGGTCGTCCACCAGCTCCTGATTTTGTCCCTCAACCCACAATGATTCGCCGGACACAACATGCGGTTGGGTCGAATCGTCAGAATATATATCAAGGGCTGCCGAAAGTTCTGGGAGGTCATCCATATCCTCGTAATCCATATAACGGGAATTATGGACAAACACACCCTCGGCTGCAAAGTTCTCGTAGCCTGGAACAGTCAAGTCGTATACATCAGCCTCCCCTGCCGGGAGAACAGCAACGACGCATATACTCTTTATCCAGTGCTGAGCGTCCATACAGCCATTTGACGATGAACTAACAGGCATTACTAAATCACCAGGCTTCAACTCATCCACCCGCTTATATGTTTTACCATCCTGCATCAAGAATGGATGATTGGCCGTTGCCCGAATCACATACGACTGGTTTGCATTCTTGAGTGAACCAGCCATCACTACATAAAAAACTTTGGCATTTTCCTTGGTCTTTCTAGGATGATATGCCTTAGCACAAACCACTTTTTTATGTTCTCGGTCGTAACTAAGAACAAATAGTGAGTCGTCTGCCCCATAAACCTCCGCCAACTGCTTGATGGGCACCCACTGTAGGCCATCATTCAACACAGCAATTCTTGTATCCCCTGTCAAGCACTTAATATCATCTTCCATCTGGAGATATCTGGCAATGTCACTAATGCCACCGCCCACCAAGAACGAAAGATGACTCGGCAGTTTATCCATCATGTCGTCAATTTTAGAACTTTCCTGCCGTCCCTTTTCCCGACCGAAGACTTCACGGATAAAGTTTTTAATCGTCTCTTTGATGGCCATGATTCACCACCTATTTACTTATTATTCTCATTATAACCATTATCTGTCATCACTTTCGTAACGAGATTCCCCAGGATAGCCTCTAAATCGCCTCTCTTGCCCAGAAGATGGACTCACCTGTATCAAACGACTGAATCCAAAATTGCCATAAGAATCATCTCCCTCACCGTCAATATGTCCACCCTTAATTGGAGTCGGCATTGGCAATGAGTTAATTATATTACGATGACTATCTTTATGCAAGCCCTGAACTGTATAGCAAACTGAAGCAACCGCATCAGCTACATCTTTACTTCCGCCTTCGGGGTGGTCTACCTTCTTCTTAGTCGCAATCCACTCCAAAGATTTCAGCTCGTCCAAAAGAGGCCAATATTCATAAAATAATATCCGCCCATCATAAATACAATGCTTCAAAGCTAAGTAGGGGTCGGGAGACCTATCCACCGAAATAATTTCCGATTGGATACCATTGCGGACAAACTGTTGCTTACTGTCCACAGACTGGAACCCATCCAGCCCCACAAATGTGATATTAAACCCACCGTGCTTGTTAAGTTCATAAATAAGTCGTCGGACATCAAGGAGCTGTATCTCATCACCCTTCGGCGGACGAATACGAAGCATAAAATCAATAACGACAATCGGCAACTCTTCGATTACCTGCCCGCCATCATCACTAATCTTTGTCATCTTCTTCACCCCCGCCTGATGACCAACCGCCAGCCCCGTGGCATCACCCGTCAAACTAGTATCAATAGCAGCATGGCGATGAGCATAAGGATGCAATATCGGAGTCATTTCCCCTGTAATGGGGTCTTTCCTGCACAGCTTTTCCCAAATAAACGAAGCATCGTCTCCAGCCACCCATTCGTATGATGTAAATGGATGTTCTCTGCTCTTATCCACCGCCAAAGCCAGGGCCTCCCGATTTCCGATAAACGGATGAATAGCCTCCGTCGCAATACCGGCCAAGTCTCGCAGAGACCCCTCTAACTCATTTTCAAATTCCGAGCGAAATTCTTCCGGGACTTCAATATAATAACAACCACTATCGATTTCAGATTTCTTTAGCTCCTCACCATCTTTCATAATACGACTCTTTACCACATCATTTCCGACCAAAACACGGAACATCTTCGAGTTCATAAAAACACCTGGCTTGACTTCCCACATGGCATGGTCACGAACAAACACATTCGGGTCATCGGCATCATCCCGCACCGCTTTTTCCGTAAAATCAGACTTGGCTCGCTTGGACGACAACAAAAACAACTTTCCAGGAATATAACCGCCCTCCATAAAACGAGACTTGATACGACGACTTAGGCTATTATAAAGCTGTTCGGCGTTTGTAATAGCCCGACCATCAGACGATACTGCACGGTTGTGCGGAGTGTCCATAAAGTTCACTTCGTCAATGATCCCACCAAATACATTTAATGAAAGAACATTAACAGTATCGTTGGCTACTGGCTGGAAATTGATGCTCGACGGAAAACGACATTCGTCCTGAGTGATGTCTGGCTTAAAGTTTTGCTGAAAATACGGACTGGCCTCTATAATATCACATACGGGTTTATAAACAGCCTTTTTTGCCAACGGAACTCGCACACTAATTGCTAATAGGTCAAGACGGCTCCCCTCCTGAATATGACAAACTCTTTGTGGACTCTTCATACAACTTAACTCATAAAGCACACGGGCCATACTGATATAGGCAAAAGTGCTTTTGCCACAACCGATAGAACCCATCAATAGCACTTTGTAATAGTTCCCCGAAAATAACTCAATAAAGTCATCAATCAACTTCGGATAAAGTGTCTTCCCCATTTTACCAAGATAAAAATCATCCAGCAAAAATGTCTCTGGATCAACCGGGGCACAGCCATTTTTCCACTTTGCCAGAGCCACATATTTATTAACAATCATATCAAACTTGTCCGGAGTAATCTTTTCCCCGGCCTGATACATCTGAACAATCTCACGAATACCCTGCTGGAAAAACTTAAGCTCATCCGGGCTAAGACTCTTGGCTCGGCTAACTGCCTGTGCCTCAAACTCCTTAAAAGTAAGAACACTAACACTCTTACCTTTCTTGGTAATTATCATTGCCTATACCCTCCGTTGCCTCAATACCCAACAGCAATAAAAACTTATCAGCTTCACGGCGATCACTATCCTTCTCCGGCTCGCTCAACTCTGTATATGACGTCCTCATCTGTCGCATCCACCGCTCAACAAAATCCTTAGGAATAGTCACACTACCGTCATTATTCTTGATGCTCTTGTCGAACAAATAACTCATCCAACACGACCATTGCTCGTGGCACAGGGCTGCTACCTTCTCTCGGATTGAATCCGATGGAGGCTCGCTTTTCCGCACCTCCTCCTCAACTCTCGGTTTTGGCTCCAGCACTTCCTCAATATCCAACCCAACTGCCTGGCTCAAACTTTTAATAAACTCTTCCCGACTATTGAGAATATCCTTCAGTTCGCTCAAGTAACTGTATTTCTCCAGATATTTATAAATAACATTAGCCAGACTTTCATTTCCACCTCGGGGGTCGTCAATAAACGCTTGATTGCGTTGTTGATGAATCTGATAGTAAAGTCGCTGAAGATTATCCACATCAGCCCATGCCTGTGCCTGCTTCTTGTAATAAAGGTCACGATAAAAATCACTATCCTTGACTAAATCTTTTAAGTCGGCCAAATCAAGCAAGTCCCGCTTTAGTTCCTCCATCAACTCGATAACATTCGAGGCAACTGCCTTAGCTACAACCAATTTATCTTCATACCTAACCTCTGGGTCATATTCGTCGCCCCGCTCGTCCCGATAAAGCCATCTTCTTCCCATCACATCATAAACTGCCTGGGCTACCTCGGTGGTAAAATCTTTTTTGCGCTTGAAAAAGTAGTTAACTGGATGTTTTGTTCCGGGAGCAGTCTGTCCATTCACATTTTTAACAACATAACGATGGATGGCCTCCAGTGTATCCTCAGTCACATCATCTCGCACCACAACCGTTACATCAATGTCCGAGCTATCAACCCACTGACGACTGGTAATGCCCCCAATAATATAGAGATTAGCCACAAAATCTTCCATTTCAGTGCCGAACTTCCTAAATATTCCGTCAAGTGTGCCAACAATCTGCTTCTCTACCGAAGAAGCTAAAACTTCTCCTTCATCAGCCCACACATCTGGTGCCAGAGTCGGTTTCACATAGTCAAGCAGAGACATTAGATTTCCCTCCCCTTGAGACATGCAATCAATTGCATGTTTCAATTA
>Ga0272448_1001995_pt1 | contig 26518 bp, 27 predicted proteins | sample YNPCB0191_FD_202220 | JGI IMG/M metagenome (GOLD analysis project Ga0272448, IMG submission 202220) | Hot spring sediment microbial communities from Yellowstone National Park, WY, United States - YNP-CB-019-1 | ecosystem: Environmental > Aquatic > Thermal springs > Hot (42-90C) > Sediment... | reverse complement strand
AAGGTTAACAGGGATAACACGATAAGATTTAAAGGAAAGGTGTATCAGTTACTTCCGTTGAATGGGATTAGAAGTTTCAGCGGTAAATGGGTTGAGGTTTGCGAATATGAAGATGGGAAAATCGTTATCCTCTTCGATGACAAAAGAGTATCCTTTCTTGAAACTCAAGATAAAAGGCAGCTTAAAGAGAATGGTTCAGATATCTTACATAAAAGAGAATACCTACCAGCAATAAAGGTTAGAAATAAAAAGTGGAGACCACCTGAAAACCATCCATGGAGGATTTATGGACGGAAAAATGTGACATTTCAAACTGGGAATAAAATGTGACATTGACATTGGTAATAACATAAAAAAATACTCTTACTTGCTTTATAATTGTAAATTTTTTATAATCCATACTAAATTTCTGGAAAGGTTATTAAAAATAAAAAAGGGAGATTAGAATGGCACTTACAGGTATTGAAATTTTTAAACTTCTTCCCAAGACAAATTGCAAGGATTGTAAGTTTCCTACATGCCTTGCCTTTGCAATGGCCCTTGCAGCAGGTAAGGCAGAATTAGATAGCTGTCCCCATGTAAGTGATGAGGCAAAGGCGCAATTAACTGATGCAAGCGCACCGCCTATCAGGCAAGTATCTATAGGAACAGGCGACTATGAAATAAAGGTAGGTGGGGAGACTGTTCTTTTCAGGCACGAAAAGACCTTTTTTAACAAAACCGGGTTTGCCCTATTGATTTCTGATGAGTTTAGCGACGATGAGATAGAGAGGAGAATGTCATTGCCATCTTTCTATAGATATGAAAGGATTGGAACGACCCTTTGCCCAGAACTCATTGCCTTAAAACACAAAGGAAAGGATGAACGATTTTTAAATATAGTGAAGAAGGCAAAGGAAAGGCCTTACGGGATAATCATTATGTGTGAACAGACACATATTATGAAGGAAGCCCTCGAAATTTTAAAGGAAAAAAGACCACTTATATATGCTGCGAATATAGAAAATTTTTCCCAATTTGGGGCATTATCAAAGGAGTATGGATCTCCAATAGTAGCCAGAGGCAATGACATTGAAGAGGTGTGTTCTGTCACTGAAAAATTGATTTCTATGGGCATTAAAGACATAGTCATAGACACTGGAGCGAAAACCCTGAAACAGGCATTTCAAGACCAGATTATAGTAAGAAGGTCTGCAATCTTAAAAAGATATAAACCCCTCGGATTTCCTACAATTGTATGCCCATTTACTATGACCGATAATATCATTAAGGAAACCCTGATTGCCTCTGCCATGATAACCAAATATGCAAGTATCATTGTGCTAAACGACTTTGTTGGCGAAAGCATCTTTCCATTACTTCTTTTGAGACTAAATATCTATACAGACCCTCAGAGACCCATGACAACACAGGAAGGTATATATCCGATAAACAATCCCGATGAAAACTCTCCAGTACTTGTGACATGTAATTTTTCCCTCACATATTTTATTGTAAGTGGAGAGATTGAAAATTCAAGGGTTCCGAGCTGGCTCTGCGTAATGGATACAGAGGGTTTATCTGTTCTTACTGCATGGGCTGCCGGTAAATTTGTCGGTGACCTTGTAGGTGCCTTTATAAAAAGATGTGGTATAGAAAATAGCATCTCACACAGGAAGGTAATCATACCAGGTTATACTGCTTCTATTGCAGGTGACATGGAAGAGGCGCTACCGGGCTGGGAAATAATAGTTGGGCCAAGGGAGGCTTCCCAGATCCCTTCTTTTTTAAAAACATGGAAAAATTAAATTTATGGGAGATATATGGTCTTAATAGGCGAAAATATAAATATTATGTCTAAAAAGATTAAAGAGGCAATCGATAAAAAAGAGCCAGAACCTATAAAAAGGGTTGCCATTGCCCAAGCAGAAGCAGGTATGGATATGATTGATATAAACCTTGGGCCTGCAAGGAAAGATGGATCTTCTGTCATGGAATGGGTCGTTAAAACAGTACAGGAAGTGGTTGAATTACCTTTAAGCCTTGATACCACAAACATAGAGGCCATGGAGGCAGGGCTTAGGGTTCATAAAGGAAAGGCACTTATAAACTCAATTTCTGCAAGACCGGAAAGGATGAATGCCTTAATGCCCCTGGCAAAGAAATACAATGCAGGGTTTATAGGTTTGACAATAGGCATTGAAGGCATCCCGAGAGATGCAAACGAGCGGGGTTTACTTGCAGCCCAAATTATGGCTGAAGCATCTATGTATGGTATACCTGAAGAGGACATATGGCTTGATCCTGTTGTTCTGCCTGTAAATTCTCAACAGTTACAGGTTCAGGGATGTACTGAATTTGCCATGATGCTAAAAGATATTGCCCCTAATTCAAAATCTACATGCGGTTTATCGAATGTCTCAAGCGGTGTGCCAACACAATTGAGGGGTATTTTGAACAGGACATATCTTGTTATGCTGAAAAGATACGGCATGTATTCTGCCATTGTAGACGCCTTTGACGAAGAATTAAAGGCAATCGCAAGAGACAGAAGACCTGATATTGAAAGGCTCATCTATAGGGCAATGGACAACGAAGAGATCGACTATTCTTCTCTTTCAAAAGAAGAGGTCCACTACGTTAAAACAGTGCATGTGCTTATGGGTAAAACCCTTTATTCAGACTCATGGCTTGATATATAAATAAATATTTGTTATTACCAAAAGTCAATTATGCCTAAAAGCACATCACTTAATACCCTATGTCTCTTCAACTCTACCTCCGTAATCAATATTTTTTCCATCTCCTATCCTCCTTAACTTTTTGGAGGATAGTTTACCAATGTGACATTTTAAATTAGGAATTAAGTGTGACATTTCAAAATAGTAACCACAAAGAGTATTTTTTTGTTGAAAAAATGTTTTAATAATTTAGAATTGAATTGAGTAAAAAAATTTCTTAAAAGGAGGAAGGTTATGGATAAAATTATAAGAATAAATATGTCTAAAGAGCCTACACCTGAAATTAAAATCACAGATATGAAAGGTTATGAAGGACTTGGAGGAAGAGGCCTTACCTCTGCCATTGTGTTTAAAGAGGTGCCACCTTTATGTCATCCTTTATCATCTGAAAATAAACTCATAATTGCACCAGGATTATTAAGCGGTACCATGGCAGCTATGTCCGGTCGTATCTCTATCGGTTGTAAAAGTCCTCTTACAGGTGGCATAAAAGAGGCCAATGCAGGGGGTCAACCATCTCAGATGCTCGCCAGACTCGGTTATGCAGCAATTGTCATAGAAGGAAAACCAAAGGGAGATGATCTGTATAAGGTCTTTATAAATAAAGACGGCGTAAAGATAGAAAAAGATAACAGCTTAAAAATGCTCGGTAATTATGAAACAGTAGAAAGGATGAAAAAGGAATACGGAGAAAAAATTTCCTGTATATCCATAGGTCCTGCAGGGGAGATGAGGCTTGCTGCCTCCTCTATTGCCTGCACAGATACTGAATTAAGACCTACAAGACATGCAGGCCGTGGTGGTGTTGGTGCGGTTATGGGCTCTAAAGGTGTAAAGGTAATCGTAATTGATGACGAAGGAATGAAGATGAGAGAACCAAAAGATAGGGAAAGGTTTAGGCAGGCAAACGCAAAATTCATAGAAGGTCTGAGAAGGCATCCAGTGACAGGGGAGGCTTTACCTGCCTATGGAACTAATGTCCTTACAAACATTTTAAATGAGGCCGGGGGCTATCCAACATATAATTTCAGGGAAGGTAGATTTACAGGTGCAGCGAAGATAAGCGGTGAGACTGAGGCGGCCCTTGAAACAGAAAGGGGAGGAGTAGCAACCCACGGTTGTCATCGCGGTTGCGTAATTAGATGTTCTGGCATATTCCACGATAAAGATGGTCGTTATCTTACAAAACAGCCTGAATATGAAACGGTCTGGGCACATGGTGGTAACTGCGGTATAGACGATATAGACAAGATAGCAATGCTTGATTTTTTAGACGATGATATTGGACTTGACACAATTGAGATGGGTGTAACTATTGGGGTGGCAATGGAGGCTGGGCTACTAAAATTCGGAGATGCTGATGGGGCAATTGAACTCATCAAAGAGGTGAGAAAAGGCACACCGCTGGGAAGAATTATAGGCAATGGTGCATTGGTTACAGGAAGGATATTTGGTGTTGATAGGGTCCCTGTTGTAAAAAGTCAGGCACTGCCTGCCTATGACCCGAGAGCAGTCCATGGTATTGGAGTAACATACGCCACAAGTCCAATGGGAGCTGACCACACAGCGGGTTATGCGGTGGCCACAAATATACTTAAGGTTGGAGGATTCGTGGATCCCTTAAAACCTGACGGTCAGATTGAGCTTTCGAGAAATCTACAGATTGCAACTGCAGCCATAGATTCTACAGGCATGTGTTTATTTATAGCCTTTGCAGTCCTCGACCAGCCTGAAACCTTTGAGGCACTTCTCGAGATGTTAAATGCATTTTACGGGCTTAAACTAACAGGGGATGATGTGGTCAATCTTGGCAAAAATATACTCACCATGGAAAGGACATTTAATAGACTTGCAGGTTTTACAAAAGAACATGATAGGCTTCCGGACTTTTTCAAAAAAGAGGCGTTACCACCCCATAATGTTACGTTCAATGTAACTGATGAGGAATTAGACCAGATGTTTAACTGGTAGTATATGAATATCCATGAGGATTGTGCTGAAAAAAGGATTATTAAGATTAAACTCTGCACAGAGATAGATATTACTCCCTTATTTTTTATAATGCTTCAGGAAGGGATTTTTGTTCAAACTCAGGTGGGTCGGAGTATAAGGACAGTTTTAAAAGATATATTCAATATAAACGATGAACTCATCGAAAAAAGGATCAGCACAATCCTCCTTAATGGAAAGGTAGTAGACGATATTGACAGGGCAATCATAAAAGAAAACTCTTACCTTTCCATATCTGGTGCCATGCCGGGTTTAGCAGGTGCAATAGTAAGGAGACAGAGCAAATATGAAACATTTAGGACCGCGATTACATATGTTGAGAAAGAAGAGAGTTATCCTGTTAAAACATGTTGTTTCACCATAAAAATATTTAATACACTCCTTAACGAACTGGCGCAAAAATTATTAAAAAAAGGTATAATCTTATATGCTTACCGGTTAAGACAGATATTTTTAGAAAAAAAAGAAAGATTAAAGGATGTTATAACTCTTTTGTATGTAAACGAAACAAAAGTAGAGTCATTAGACTTATTGAGGTTTATGGAAAAATACCTAAAAGATGATGGAGATCTCGTATATTTAAACATCAAAATATCTGGTGAATTACAATATGATTGTTAATGTAAAACTTTTTGCCACACTCAGGATAAATAGATTCTCAGAGAAAAAGATAGAGGTTATGCCTAAAACAACAATAATTGAGCTGATTAAAGGACTCGAGCTACCCTTAGAACAGGTAAATATTATTTTTGTAAACGGCAGGCATGCAAAACCTGAAACAGAATTGAAGGATGGTGATGAAGTTGCCATATTTCCACCCATAGGAGGCGGATAACATGCTGTAAAATAAAAGGTTTTTGCTTTGAGCTTAAAAAAACAAAATTTTTATTAATTGAATAAAATTTTATCGTCTATATTATCCATATTTTTGATAAAAAAGTAAAAAATTCCACCATATGGTGTTATTTTAAATTATTGCATTTAAAACCATCATTTAATAAAATAGCAAAATTAAAATAAATCAAAGGAAGGTCTGTTTAACAAAAAATCAATTTTATTGTAAGGGAGCAAGGTATGGGTAAACTTTTTGGAACAGATGGGATAAGGGGGGAGGCTAACCGTTACCCCATGAATGCACAGATAGCTTTTTCAGTCGGTCAGGCAATTACATATCTTTTAAAAAAGACTCACAACAAACCAAGGATAATAATTGGAAAAGATACAAGGATTTCAGGATATATGCTTGAGAGTTCCCTTGAGGCAGGGATAACGTCTATGGGAGGTATATCCTATTTAGTAGGTGTATTGCCAACACCGGGCATTGCCTTTATAACTCAGAGTATGCGTGCTGATGCTGGAATTGTGATCTCTGCATCTCATAATCCTTATCAGGACAATGGTATTAAGATATTTTCTGGTAATGGTTTCAAGCTTTCCGATGAACAGGAAGAAATTATAGAGGAACTTATTTTAAACAGTAATTTATCTGAAAATGTTCCACCTGCCTATGAAATGGGCAGGGCTTATCGCTTGGATGATGTGCATGGTAGATATATAGTCTTTCTAAAAAACACATTTCCAAGAAATCTTACTATGGAGGATTTAAAGATTGTTATCGATACTGCAAACGGTGCAACATATAAGGTAGCACCTATTGCATTTTTTGAGTTAGGTGCAGATGTTCATGTAATTCACAATAATCCTAATGGGTTAAACATAAACGAGAACTGTGGTTCACAGCATACTTATGACTTAAGAAGAAAGGTTGTTGAAACAGGGGCAAGCATTGGTCTTGCCTTTGATGGCGATGGTGATAGGCTCATTGCTGTTGATGAAAAAGGGGATGAGCTTACAGGTGATCAGATATTATTTATATGCGCCAAGGCACTAAAGGATGAAGACAGGTTAAAAAATAATCTTATTGTTACTACAGTAATGAGCAACCTTGGCCTTACCATTGCATGCAAGAGATATAGTTTAAGATACCACGCCTCTAAGGTAGGGGACAGGTACGTGCTTGAAGATATGCTTAAGCTTGGGGCAGTAATTGGGGGAGAGCAATCTGGTCATATGATTTTTTTAGACCATCATACTACAGGGGATGGCATAATTACCGCAATGCAGCTCATATCAGTGATGTTAAAGACAGGCAAATCCCTTTCAGAGCTTTCAAAACTGATGGAGATTTACCCCCAAAAGGTTATAAATGTGCCTGTAAAAAATAAGCCTGATATTAACACATTACCTGCTGTTGTAGATGTTATAAAACTTGTAGAGCATGAATTAAAGGATAGCGGCAGGGTTCTTGTTCGTTATTCAGGCACACAGAATATGTGCCGTGTTATGGTTGAAGGTCCAAGTGATGAAATAACAGAAAAATATTGCAGACAAATAGCTGAGGTTGTCCAGAGAGAAATAGGTGAAAACCCTTCCTATTAATTCAAATATGAGCTGTTTTTGAATTTTATTTCTTCATTTGGTTTTATTTCGACAATTATGTCGAAAAAATAGAACAATTCGACAATCTTTTCCTGTTGTAGTTTTTCAATTATTTTTACCATTTAAATTATCCATTAATTTTAATAAGTTATAATACATAAACAATTGGCACAGTTATTGCTATGAATTATATATGCAAACAAAAATAAATAAAAACAAGGAGGTCAATATGAAACGTTTGTATGCAGTTGGTTTGTTGGTTGCATTTTTTTTGATGCTCGCAGGGAGTGTATATGCCTTTGGGCCTAAAATGGCAGGGTTTGGTCCTGCTGGTGCATATATGTCCGGACAAGGTCAAGGTCATGCTTATGGTTTTTCATACCTTAACTTATCCAAAGAACAGCAGGATAAGATATGGCAGTTAAGAGAGAGGTTTCGCAGTGAAACTGAAAGATTAAGGTATGAGGCATTTCAGAAAAGGCAGGAGCTAAAAAGACTTTATGCAGACCCTACAGTGGATAAGGCTACTATTCTCTCAAAGGAAAAAGAACTCAATGCACTGCATCAAGCCTTATGGGACAAAAATGTACAGTTAAGATTAGAACAGAGGGCTATACTAACACCTGAACAGTTAAAAAAGTTAGGTGAAGCTGGTTTTGGTCGTGGTATGGGATTTGGGGCTGCAGGTTTTAAAGGAAGAGGTTTTACTTCAGGTCCTTGCGGTTGGTAGAAAATTAAAAAAAAGGCTTATCAGGCAGGCATTGGATCACCATCCCCCCTTATTACCCCTTTCCTGCCTGATTGCTTAAAGAGGAGGTAATTATTATGAAGAATTTTTTATGGATAGTAATTTTACTAATGATTATCTTTTCTCTTCAATCGTGTGCCTCAACAGGTTATAATACACAAAAAGGTGCAGCCATAGGTGCTGGCCTTGGTGCCATTGCAGGTCAGGTTATAGGAAGCAATACGGCAAGCACCCTGATAGGGACCGCAGTGGGTGCCCTGGCAGGAACCATTGCCGGTAATGCCCTTGATCAACATGTAATGAATGAAAAGATGGTGAGTGCAAAAAGTGTCAGACCAGCCTATGCATGCCCTGATGACACAGAGAATCCTCCTGGTAAGTGGGTAGAGGTGCCTGGTCAGTGGGTTAACGGACGCTGGGTGCCTGCACACAAGGTATGGATGCCTGTGAATCCGTAAAAAGGACAATATGAACAGTATCTTTATAATATTATTTTGCCCCCTCTTTGTTCAGACAGTATTTTATTCAAACTTCGAGAGGGGGCTAAAATTTAAACATCTGTTTAGCAAAAGACATCTAATGTATTTTACTTTCTGGCTTTTATTGTCTTTGTAGTATTCTTGTCTAAGATATCCGTTATCGTTTTTAAAAAAAGAAAAAGAAAGCCTTTGTCATCTGCCTTCAATGAAATACATTCATTCTCTTCATCTTCTTCCATTAAGACTTCGGTTATATATTTCATAACATAAGGCTGCTTGACCATTTCTTTTTCAGCAAAATCCATAAGGGCATTTTCATCCCCATGCTCTATTGTATCCAATATCTTAAGGTTGTAATCGTATGTTTTATCTATATCGTCAAAGGTTATCCTGTTTATTTTTTTATATGCCTTTTTAAACATCATATAGACAACGAAAAACATATATATGCCTAAATCACGGACATCGTCATCCAATTCCTCTAAGGATGTTAAAACAAAATAGAACAATTCTGGCTGATCTTTATTTAGCTTTTCCATTTCCCTTTGTATTTTATTCGATTGAAATCCTGCTACATCCATATATGTCTTTGTCACAATTTCTTCGCTAATTGATGTTATCATGTTCACCTCTTTCTAAAAATTTAGTTGCAATTCTGCCTTTTTTTATATTTAAAGTCAAGATTTATTTAAGCTTTTCTATATTCTCTGTCTTCCCTATTACAATCAGTACATCGCTATCTTTCATCTTATAATCGGGGTTTACCATAAAAACCCTGTCCATTAAAATATCCTTTATGGCAATAGCATAAACCCCATAATTGCTTCTCAAATGCACCTCTTTTATCGTTTTCCCTATAAACTGTTTTGGCGGTGCCACCTCACATATCATATAATCCTCAGATATGGGTATATAATCTATAAGATTCGGGGCTACAATGCTTTTTGCTATTTTGGCTGCCATCTCTTTTTCAGGGATTATAACCTCTGTTGCACCTACCTTTTCAAGGACTAATTTGTGTTCTTCGTTTGGTGCCTTAACAAGGATATTTTTTATCTTCATATTTTTCAGATAGAGTGTTAAAAGGGTGCTTGAGGCTAAGTCTTCACCAAAAGAAACGATCACTATGTCATCTTCCCTTATGCCTATTGATTCTAAGACACCTTTATCTGTGGCGTCGGCATGTATTGCCTTGGTGCAAAAATCCCTTACAGACTGAATAGCATCTTTATTTTTATCTATGGCAATCACATCAACACCGGCATCGAAAAGGTCCCTTACAAGATTATATCCGAATATTCCCAACCCTATTACGATTACCCTTGGCACTGGCACCTCCTTAGCCAACCATTATTTCTTCTTCTGCATATTTAATTGAGGCCCTTTTTGGCTTTACAGTCAATGAAAAGGCAAAGGTTAACGGCCCAACCCTACCAATAAACATCATTGCTGATATTATTACCTTCTGAACATTATTTAAATACGGTGTTATACCCATGGAAAGGCCTACGGTTCCAAAGGCGGATATAGTATCAAAGAGATATTCTATAAAAAGGTTTCTATTGAAAAAATCCACGCTTTTGTTGCTCGTAAATAATACAAGGGATAAAACAATTCCTATGGAGAGCACGGATGCAAAAATTATAGATACGATTTTTGACATAAGTTCTTTTGGTATGGTCCTGTTCATTACATTTACTTCTTCATTACCTTTCAGTCTATTCCAAAGCATAATAATAAGCAAAGCAAAACTCGTTGTCTTAACACCTCCACCTGTAGACCCCGGTGAGGCACCGATGAACATTAACATCATCAATATTAAAATCGTATCATTTGTCAATCTTCCTATTTCTATAGTATTAAAACCTGCAGTCCTCGCGGTCACGGATTGAAAAAAAGAAACAAGTATCTTTGTTTTAAATGGCAAATCCCTTATTGTATAATTTCTTTCAAATAAATAAAAAAATAATGCACCCAGGCATATTAATGTTAATGTTGTAATGAGAACTATCTTTGTATGTAAAGACAATCGTTTTCTTTTTTTACGGTGTCTCCAATAGGATAATATCTCAAATTGAACAAAAAAGCCTATCCCACCCAGTATAATCAATGCCATTATGGTTAAATTTATAAATGTATCCCCTTTATAATCCATAAAACTATTGGGAAAAAGTGAGTAACCGCAATTGTTAAAGGCTGATACGGCATGATATATACTGTAATATACAGCCTTGCCAAAAGAAAAATCTTCTAAGAATCTAACAGAGAGTGCAAGGGAACCAAAAAATTCTATTGTAAAGGTTGATAGGAGCACATATTTTAATATTAACTGAAAATCCTGCCTTTTCGATGGAGAAAAAGAGGATTGGATGATTTCTCTTTCTTTAAAAGGGATACTTATACCCATAAGATGAAAAAAAAATACTGAAAAAGTGATAATACCTATTCCACCCAGCTGAAAAAGTATGAGAGTTACAAACTGTCCAAAATAAGAAAGGTCTGAAGATATATCTATAACACTAAGACCGGTTACGCAAACTGCAGATGTTGAAGTAAATAGGGCATCAATAAAGGTTAAAGGTTTTTTTGATGATGAAAAGGGCAACCATAACAAGAATGTTCCTGTTAATATTATAATCAAAAAACTGAGAACAAATACCCTCGGTGGTGTTAAGTGCCGCATTAAAAACTTTTTCAGCAAGATTAACATATTGACAGAGAGTTAAAGTGGTTGCCCTTTATATATTTTTTATCATATTAACAATTTAACAACTACATGAACTGCCACATCCACCCTTTCTTGAAAGTTCTGATTGTACCATAAAACCACTACCCATTGGAGAATTGACAAAATCAATAAAGATGGGTTTTACCTGATTAAAAAGCTCTTTTTCTACTAAAAAATTCACACCCTTCTCGTTAAATACCTCATCGTTATCTCTTGGCTCATCCAGAGCCATCCCAAGTGTTGGGCCGGATCAACCACCCTCCACTAACATAACCCTCACAGAATGGGGTCCTTCTTTTCCTTCGAGGAACTGCTTAATTACCTCTGCTGCTGCATCTGATACAGTAAACATAAAACCTCCTAAATTTTTTTGATCCGACAAAACGAGTCTGTCGTAATGTTTGTTAATCTAATACATTATTTGTATTTTTAAAAGTCTTAATTATAAAAAACTTCTCAAAAATATTTTTTCTCAATATACGATCTCTTTTAAAAATAATCCCCTTGCAGGAGCTGTCTGACCTGCCATATCCCTGTTTTTTGATTCAAGTATGTCTTTCATGGCATTTTTATTTATCTTGCCCTTACCTATCAAAATTAAAGTACCTGTAATATTCCTGACCATATACCTTAAAAAACCAGTCGCCTCAATCAATATATAAATAAAGTGTTTTCTTCTTTTTACCCCTGCCCTTAATACCTCTCTTATATTACTCTTGTATATCTCATTTTTTTTCTTAAATGCTGAAAAATCATGAATACCTGTAATTTCCTTTATAGCCCTGTGCATCATTTGGACATCGAGATAATAAGGCACATGCCATGTGTAACGATGAAAAAAGGGTGAATCAAAGGGTGTATTTAATATAGTGTAAACATAGGTTTTACTCTTTGACGAATATCGGGCATGAAATTCATTATCTACCTCTATTGCATCCAGCACCCTTATATCATTCGGGAGCAGGCTGTTTAGCCCTTTTTTAAGGCTTAAAATGTCTATAGTTTTTTCTGTAAAAAAGTTTGCCACCTGACCCATTGCATGGACGCCGCTGTCAGTTCTTGCACCACCATAGACCTTAACCTCATGGTTTAATATCCTTTCTAAGGCCTTTTTTAGGGTTTCCTGTATGGTTTTTCTATCGGGCTGATATTGCCAGCCATGATAATTTGTGCCGTCATATGATATGGTAAGTTTGATGTTTCGCATAAAATGTTGTAAAAGATTTTTTGGCGTAAATTTACTTTGTTTTCTTAGAGGTTTCCCTTGTCTTTGAAGTGTCTTTTGTTTCTTCCCCTGTTTGAGTCTTTCTTTCTTCTTTCATCTTTTCTTCCAGTTTTTTATAAAGTTCTTCTATTTCCTTTTTAAGACTTATATTTTCAGCCTTTAAAAAGTTATTTTCCTCTTTTAACAGCCGTATTTCTTCTTTCAGGTTCTTAACCTCTTTGCTGCATGAAAATAAAAACATGAAAATCAAAAAAAGGGTTATTAGAAACCTTGCAAAACTCATATGTTTAACTATTGTGTAATATACTTTTTGATTTGTCAATAAATTCTTATTCTATGGATCCTGTTTTGGCTTTTAAAAACTCTCTGATTTTTTTAACTATGTATTCTTTCTCCCTTTTTTTCAGTTCTGGATATACTGGCAATGCAAGACTTGTTCTGGCAGCGTCTTCTGATACAGGAAAAGAGCCTTCACTGTAACCCAGATATTTAAAACACTCCTGGAGATGAATGGGTACAGGATAGTATATGCCTGTCTGTATACCATTTTCTTTTAAGAATGCCTGAAGGTCATCTCTTCGCTGTGTTCTTATAACATAGTGATGAAATATATGGGAACCATCATCAGGCAATGGGGGCAATATAATGGGTAGACCCTTTAATCTTTCATTATAAAATCGTGCATTTTCCCGCCTTTTTCTATTCCATTCCTCAAGATATGGAAATTTTATAAAAAGTGCGGCAGCCTTTATCTCATCGAGCCTGCTGTTTATACCTATCATTTCATGATAGTAAGCATTTATGCCCATGCCGTGCACCCTTAATTTTTTTACCTTTTCACCTAAATCATCCCTGTCTGTTATAACCATACCACCCTCGCCTATACCGCCTAAATTCTTTGTGGGATAAAAACTTAAGGCTGCAATATCACCGAAACTCCCTGCCTTTTTACCTGCATATTGGGCACCAAGGGATTGGGCCATATCTTCAATGATGGATATGCCATATTTTTTTCCAATCTTTACTATCTCATCCATATCACATAGTTTTCCAAAAAGATGTACCACTATTATTGCCTTTGTCCTATCGGTAATCGCCTTTATTATCAATTCCGGGTCGATATTCAGGTCGTCTTTTTTTACATCAACAAATACAGGTCTTGCACCTACAAGGGCGACAGAACTTGCCGTTGCAAAAAATGTATATGGCGTTGTTATGACCTCATCCCCTTCTTTTATTCCCAAAGCCATAAGAGAAAGAATAAGCGCATCTGTTCCGTTTGCACAGGTGATGGCATGTCTTACGCCTACATAATCGGCGATAGTCTTTTCAAGAAGGCCACAATATTTACCTAAAATGAGTTTCTGTTCCGACAGAATCTCATATATGTTTTTCAATATATCCTTTTTTACACGCCTGAACTGTTCTTTAAGATTTATCATGGGTATATTCATATTTCATTCCTTTTCCTTTTATTATTTTTTTAAATTGTCCATTGTTTTAACATATAACAAAAGCTATCTCAACATTACAGGATTTTATAAACCTTAATTTTTGCATTTAATTTAAGTGGGGTAACTTGAGGAATTAGATCTGAAAATCCTCTATATCTATCTGTTCCGGTGATAGTTCATTCTTTGCATATTCAAGGTATATCTTTTCCTTTATAAAAAATTCTAAAAGCTGGGGGTCTATAAATTTGTTTTTTGCCATCAAAGACATGATCTTTAATGACTCGGAAAGGTTTTTTGCCTTTTTGTATGGCCTATCCTTTGATGTTAATGCCTCAAATATATCTGCAAGGGCAATGATCCTTGATTGAAGTAAGAGATCATTTTCTTTAAGCCCAAAGGGATAACCAGAACCGTTTAGACATTCGTGATGGGTGGCTGCAAATTGAGGAACCCTCTGCAATTTTTTTGGAAAAGGAAGTCTGGACAGTATCCTATATGTAAGGGCAGCATGATTCTGGATTATTGTTCTTTCTTCTTTGTTTATAGTACCCCTTTTTATACTGAGATTGTAGAGTTCGTCCTCTGTTATTAAGGGTATTTCCGACCCGTCCAGAATAAGCCTTTTCTTACTAATATTATTGAGACGTTCAATAGCGGTGTCATCCAAATACTCCGAACCCTGATTTACTTTAATAAGAAAATCAAGGTCATCTTTCAATGAATTATAATAATCTTCACACTCTTTATCTATTTTGGTTATATTTTTTTGGCATTGGGTTAAAACCTTTTCTTTCAAAAGCTTTATCTCATAATCCCTTTTTAAGATCTCAAAACGTGTCTTTAAGAGAGAAATCCTGTCGCATATTGTCTCAAGTTTTGTTGATTTATCCACTATATGTTCCGGCGTTGTTATCTTTCCAATGTCGTGTAGCCACGCTGAAATCTTAAGCTCGTTCATTTCATCAGGTGTAAAATATACATCCTTGTAATAACCATCCTTACATTGATTTATTTTTTCTGCTAATGTCATGGCAAGCCATACCACCCTTTTTACATGACCACCGGTATAGGGTGATTTTTCATCAATAGCAGTTGCAATGGCTTCTATAAAAGAATCAAAAAGGGTTGCAAGATCATGGATGAGTCTGTTATTTGTAAGGGCAACTGCAGCCTGGGAGGCAAGGGATGAGGCAATTTCTTCACTTTTTTTTGAAAACTTCACAACTTTTCCTGTTTTTCCATCAATGGCATTTAATAACTGCAATACCCCTATTATATCGTTCTCGTGATTTCTAAGAGGTACTACAAGCATTGATTTAGAACGGTATCCTGTGCCTGCATCGAATTTTTTTGTGCCTTCAAAATTAAAGCCCTTTGCATTATAGACATCAGGTATATTTATTATTTCACCTGAAAGGGCAGAATACGATGAAACATTGGCGTAATTAGGGCTTCCATCATCTTTATAAAGCCTTACAGGTTCCCACTTAATAGGTCTATTAGACCCACCCATATATATATTAAGGGATGCATTCTGAACAATGGCAAATTTAAGGGCAGTGAAATCATCTGTTGCTATATACAGTGTACCGCCGTCAGCATTTGTTAACCTTCTCGCCTGCTCCACAATCATATTTAAAAGTTTATCTATATTATGTTCTGCAGATAGGGCAATACCGATTTTTAAAAGCTCAGAAAAGGGATTAATTTTTTTGGTTTCTTTTTTTTCTACCATTGTAAAAGGGTAATATATAAAATATATAATAAACAATAGATTGGCAATGAATAAATAAAAATATTGACATAAAAATATCTTTGCTGATAGGTTTTAAAAAAATAAATAGGAGGGTCTATGAGGTCAGAAGGTAGAGTTGCCAGGGTAACAGAGATAGTTGCAGGTTCCCCAAAAAGTTTTGAAGATGCCATTCTTGTGGGCTTCAAGAGGGCTTCTAAAACTTTAAGGGGCATTACTGGAATACGCGTTAAAGACATGAGGGTAAAAGTTGAAGACGGTAAAATGGTGGAATACAGGGTCACCCTTGATGTGATATTCGTCCTTGAGACTTAGCTTTTTAAGCCTTCGCTATCCTGACATCCCCTTAGATGCCAGGTAAAAATACTGGAATAATATTTTAAATTTCTCCTTATATGCTTGTTTATGAGCAAGAAAGGAAATATAGCCAATAATACTGTTATAATGAAAGATTTAATAAATCTAATAATTACAAAGATATAGAAATAAAATAAACTATGGTGCTTTTTTATAAATTTATAAAGGGAGATATTGTATTCGATTCTTCCTTTTACCCATGTCTTTGATATTGTTTTACCCTGAAGATGCACTATTTTAGCTGCAGGAAAAAATACGACCCTGAAACCTGTTCTTCTTGCCCTTACACAAAAATCAGTCTCTTCGAGAAAAAAGAAGAATCTCTCGTCAAAACCGCCTAATTCTTCAAAAACCTTCCTTCTAACCATAAATGCAGCACCTATTAAGGATTCTACATCCTGGGGTGTCTCAAATCTGCTTTTTTTGCCTTTATATCTTTTTGGTAGTATTAACTCGAGAAAGGATTTAGGAACTATCTCAAACATAAGCTTGGGGATATAAGCAAAAGAACGTTGAAGCCCCATGTCTTCGAATAAAAGTTGAGGCGCACAGATACCCACCATTTTATTTTCTTCCATAAAATTAACCATTTTTACTATTTCATCAGGCAAGATAAGGGTATCTGAATTAAGAAATAGTATATAATCTCCCTTTGAATTAAAAAATCCTTTATTGGCAGAGGTGGCAAAACCAAGATTCTTTTCATTTTTTATATAGATTATTTCAGGAAAGAATATCTTTATCATCTCTTCTGTGCCATCGTGAGAATTGTTATCAATGATTATAATTTCTGTGGGCAGTTCTTTTAAGCTATAGTCCTTTTTAATAGAGTGAAAAAGGTTTTCAAGGAGGTCTTTTGTGTCTTTTGTGATAATGATTATGGATAATTTTGGGTTCACAATGCTTTTAAATCATAGGACAAACAAAAAGACATACGCCGCATTTTGTACATAAACCATCATCAATGATAACCTGATTTTTATCATCATCAAAGTTTATTGCTGGACAACCAAAATAGTCGATGCATGTCCTGCATCCTATGCATGTTTTTTCAAGGGGTATTTCTTCGTATTTAGGTTTTTCCTTTCCCCTTGCAGATAAGACGCACTCTCTTCTTGCTATAATTACTGCAGGCGCAACCCTTTCTCTTTCAGTGGACAAAAAATTATAGGCATCTTTTATGGTATCTGTCATTAAAGGGACGTCATAGGGGTCTACGACTTTTAAAAAATCTATTCCCATAGATTTAACAAGATCTTCAATCAAAATAGGTTTATTCGATTTACCCTGGGCTGTTATGCCAGTTTGCGGTGTTGGCTGCATACCTGTCATTGCCGTTGTTCCATTATCCATTATTATAAGAATGAACCTTTTATTTTTTTTTGCCGCATCGTAAAGGGGTGTTATACCTGCATGAAAAAATGTTGAATCACCTATCGTTGCTATAATGGGTATTAATACCCCATCCTGGTTAAATGCATCATAAAACCCTGAAGCAACATTTATTCCACCACCCATATCTATACAGGTATCCACTGCACCAAGTGATGTACCGAGTGTGTAACAGCCAATATCGCCTGGAAACAAGGCTTCTGGAAAGGCTTTTTTCATTGCATAAAATGTTGCTCTATGAGGACATCCTGCACATAATTTAGGCGGTCTCTGAACGAGAGGGATATCCTTTATGGCATCTTCAATCTCATAATCAAAAAGGAACTTCTTTTTTGTAATTTTTAATGATTCTGATACATCCCCCAATATATCCCTTATAACATTATAAGTAAGTTCTCCGGCAGATGGTACATGACCGGTATTTCTACCAAGTACTTTTCTGTTTTTACCTATTAAAAGCTCTAAAACGGCGTCTGTTTCTTCAAGGATAAGCACATGTTTTACTTTATCTACAAATTCTACAATACCTTTATTCTTATCTCCGCTGATTTTGCCTTTCATTATAGAGGTCACCTTGAATACGGGTATGATGTTCTCCAGACCCATCTCTTTTAGCACATCCAGTGTGGTTGAATAGGTCATACCCGAAGAAATAATCCCAAGTTTTGAACCTTCAAAATTACCATTTGTTTTATTTAATACCCCTTCTTTTAGCTCAACCATCCTCTTTCCTTTTGGATAGATCGAGACTGCCTGTCTTGCATGACTCACCCTATGGGTTGAGCGGACGATAACAGGAAGTTTGTGCTCATAAGAATAGTTCATGGCATAATAAGCAATATCTGCTGCCTCATCAGGTGATGAAGGTTCAAAACAGGCAATATCCATCAAAACTGATATGAGCCTTGTATCCTGTTCTGTCTGAGATGACTGAGGGCCAGGGTCATCACATACAACGAGAACGAGTCCACCCTTTATCTTTAATTCATCAAATGAAGGTAATGGAGGAAAGGCAACATTCAGTCCGACCTGTTTCATCATACATGCTGCTTTTTTACCTATCAAAGCTGCACCTATGGCAACTTCAAGGGCACATCTTTCATTCACTGACCACTCAGCATATGTAATGCCTTTTTCCATTCTATTAAACTCTATTATACCTGGAAGTATCTCAGAGCTTGGTGTACCAGGATATGCTGCTGCCAAATCAATTCCTGCTTCAATAAGGCCCCTTGCAATAGCATAGTTTCCTATCATAACCTCTTTTTTTTGTTCCAAAACAAAACCTCCATGTATATTTTAAAAATTTTTAATTAAAGATACTGCCTTTAAAAAACCTTCTTCAAACACTTCTATATTTTTTAATACTAAACTTTTCTTAACCTTTTTCTTTATCGTATCCATTAATGCATCACGATTATAAGGACCAATGGCGAATGCAGAAAAAAAGCCCATTATAGCCATATTAGATGCCTGTATTATGCCCTTTTCTTTTGCAATTTTGTCCCCATCCAGTAAAAAATGTGTTACATCCCTTTTTTTTAAGACCTTGTCCACAGACTCAAAAATACTTGTGCTTTTACTATTTATTATGGCAAGGCCGCCTCTTCTAATAAATGTTAGATTTCTATAGAATTCACTTTCTTCAAGGGCCAGTAAAACATGGGCATTTTCTCTGCCAACTACCGGACTTTTTGCATTTCCAATTTTTACATGGGAAACAACTGAGCCACCTCTCTGGCTCATGCCGTATTCATCTGATGCAATAGCAGACAAACCTGCATCTACAGCACATTCTATTAGAAGTGTAGATGCAAGAAGCACTCCCCTGCCCCCAATACCTGCACATATAATCTCCATTGTTTCCGGTGCCGGTTCAAATAACTTTTTTGTCTTATTCATATCATTCCCCTATAAAAATAGACAGTAAGCCCGTCTTTATCATTATAACCCTTTAATTCTTCTAACTCTTTAATAGTAAAAATATTTTTAAATCCACAACCTTCCATGAATCTTCTTATATCCTCTTCCATTTCGTTCACAGTTATAAGCAAAACAAATGAAGAATTGTTATATAATACATTTATAAAGCTGGCCATTCCAGAATGCAAAAAATGGTTTTCATATGTGATGGCTACTACCTTTCTATCAGGTGCTGACCTTTTGATGCCGTGGGCAATATTGATAGAAGAGGCAGGACCAAACCAATCCCTTATAATTTCAAATCCCAACAGTTGCTCGCCTTTATTCTGTATCCTCGAAGGGATTTTTATAACCTCTGAATTTATTTTACTTCTCTCCTTTATCTGCAATTCTACTGCAGGGTATTCCCCCTCAATAAGAAATACCTCATTCATCTGTTTTATAAAACCATGTACAAGCCTTTCAGGTAAGGGAAATATTGTTGATATTTTAAGTACACTTGTATCTTCATCATAAAAATCCAGATCCGTTTTCTCTGTTATAATGATACCTGTCTTTCCTTTGATTTTAACCTTATTACCTTTATAGGACTCAAACTCTTCTCTGATCTTTTCTATTTTTTCATTTAATACCTGATGGAGTTTATATCTGAAACTCGGGGTTGCTGCCCAGCGACCAGCGTCTTTTATAAATTGTGCTTTGTTATTATTGCTAAATGACAGGGCTTTACCTCTATTTAATACTTCTTTATCAAAACCTTCATCAGTGATTATCTGTAATAAAACAGGTATCTCGTACTTTTCCGATATATTATATGAGAAGTCAATCACATAAGGAAGCTCTTGAGGCTCATCGGAATAAATGACAGGGAGTTTTGAAAAAGGACCTATAAAAGATACATCATGGGGTGTATCCTTAATACAGACTATTAAAAATCCCTTCTTAACGCCTGTATATGCCGAGGTCATAATGGGGTCCATTGCCTCGAAAAGTTGTTCTGTGGAAAACATACAGGCAGTTTTCTTGGATGCAATGGCACCGGCAAAACCGAGTTCGAAGGCTATCTTTTCATCTGTTGCTGCCTCGTGGTGAAAAGAACTGTATTCTGTTTTTATTGATTCAAAATATTTTGAAAATAACGGGGTCGTATAATATATCAATCTTGTTCCTGCCTGTAAAAGTAGCCTGCATAAATAGTTATACATTTTTATACCTCTAAATTTATTAAATTTTTATATTAACATAAATTTTCAAGCAAGCCTTCTTAAGATTTCAATACCCCTTAATATATTCTCTTCTGTGGCTGCAAAGGATATTCTAAAATTTGTCTTTTTATTGGAAAATACACTACCAGGAATTACAAACAGGTTTTTTTGTAACGCCCTTTCCACAAATGAGTCACCATCTCCTCCCGGGGCCTCTGGAAATATAAAATATGCACCTTCAGGCTTTACAATCCTGTATTTATCCTTTAGCCCCTCATATATGAGGTCCCTTTTTTTTCTGTAATTCTCAATTATATGTTCCATATCATAATCAAGGGCAATCAGCGCTGCCTTCTGCGCAAAGGAATTAACACTGCTGAAAACATACTGTTGCATAGTTACCATGCACTCAATTATGTTCCGTGGACCTGCACAGTAACCGAGACGCCACCCTGTCATCCCCCATGTTTTTGAAAACCCTCCAAAGGTAAGCACATTTTCATATAAAGAACCCAGGTAGACCCGTTTTTTATCGTTATCATAAACAAATCTATCATAAATGTCATCTGAAAAAATAAGGATTTCCTTTTCTCTTGCCAATTTTACCACCATTTCCAGTTCTTCCAGTGAGGCAACGGCACCTGTTGGATTATTTGGGCTATTAATAAGGATAACCTTTGTTTTATCAGTAATAGCCTCCCTTAATCTGTCTTCTTTTAATTGAAAGTCAGGGTATGTATCCACAAAAACCGGCTTGCCGCCTAAAAGGAGCACCTGATACTCATAAAGTACAAAATACGGATCCGGTATTATCACCTCATCATCTGGATTTATAATCACCATTAAAGCAAGTAATAACCCACCTGTTACACCAGGAGTTATTATAACATCTTCGCACTTTATCCCCTTTTTCTTCAAATAATGGAAAACCTTTTCCCTTAATTCAGGGATTCCACCTGATGGGGTATACTTATTAAATCCCGCCTTAATCCATAAAATGCCTTCTTCTTTTATAGGCTCAGGTATATCAAAATCAGGCTCTCCTATGCTTAAATCTATCGGGTCTTTTACCTTTTTCGCAAGGTCAAATATCTTTCTTACCCCGGATGGTTTTATATTATTTACCCTTTCAGAAATCCACATCATTAACCTCCTTCTAAACCTGTTGAAACCTCAATAAACCTTTCAAGATTTTCAAAAAACTTTTCTGTTTTGTTTCTTGGGGTATTGCCAAGAATCTTTTTGATATTAATTTTGTTAAAGCAGGAAAATTCTATTACACAACCTGACCGTATGCAATATATTTTCAAAATTATCACCCAATGCTATTTATTTTAATCTAAAATTTTTTCATAAAATCCTCAAAATTTATAAAATAAAAAAGGGGTCATAAGTGATAACCCATGGCCCCTTAAATAAAAAAGCCACAGGCAGTGTGAAACCGCCTGCGGCAAAAATGTGCGGCTTCACACTTAAAAGAATTGCCACCACCAGTTTTTTTCTATTATTAATAATTGAAATTTCATATTGTCTTTTTTTAGCACAAAAAAAATTTTTATGTCAACAAAATTTAAATAGATTATTGCATATCATCTCTTGGTATGTTACAAAAAATGCTCAGGATATTTTATATGAAGAATCTATTGAGACAGATTCCAAAGGTTGATGAAATAATAAAGCATAAAACATGGGCTGAGCTTTCAATAAAATATCCTCAAGATACACTGAAAAATTCTTTAAGGATATATCTCGATGAAATAAGAAAAGATATACTGGCTGAAAGGATAACATCAATCCCCTCTATTGAAAATATTTTAGAAAAAGTAGAGTCTTATTCAAGGGTTGAAATATCAACTAATCTAAAAAGGGTGATCAATGCAACGGGGATTATAATCCATACAAACCTCGGAAGGTCGCTCCTTGCAGATAATGCCATAGAGGCAATTAAAAATGTGGCCTTACACTATACAAATCTTGAATACGACCTTGAATCAGGAACTAGAGGTTCAAGGTATAACCACTGCATAAAAATCATAAAAAGACTAACTGGTGCAGAAGACGCCCTTGTAGTTAACAATAATGCAGCAGCAGTGATGCTCGTACTCAATACCCTTGCAGAAGGTAAAGAGGTTATTATATCAAGGGGTGAACTTATAGAGATAGGCGGGTCTTTCAGAATACCCGATGTTATGAAAAAAAGCGGAGCCATATTAAAAGAAGTTGGCACAACGAATAGGACTTATATTAAAGACTATGAAAACGCCTTATCCTCTTCAACAGGCCTTTTTATGAAGGCACATACAAGTAATTATGTAATAAAAGGCTTTGTATCACAAATTAAAACTGAGGACCTTGTGGCTCTTGGCATTAAATATAGCATTCCCACATATTTTGATGCAGGAAGTGGTCTGATGTTTCCTTTTTTGGGATCAGAGGCTACAGGTGAACCATGTATAAAGGATGAGATAAAAAAAGGTATAGACATTATATCCTTTAGCGGTGACAAACTTCTTGGTGCCACCCAGGCAGGAATTATAATAGGTAAAAAGACATTCATAGAACAATGTAAATTAAATCCTTTGACAAGGGCATTGAGACCAGATAAGTTTACCCTTGCAGGCCTTGAAAGTACATTGATTTTATATCTTGATGAAAAAAAGGCTAAAGAATCCATCCCAACACTGAAGATGTTGGTAGAAGATGAAAGAACGCTTAAAAGAAGGGCACTTGTTTTAGCAAGGAGGTTAAAAAGGCATAGCCTTTCCATCCATGTAGACACCACTCCTGTTTATTCAGAAGTAGGTGGTGGTTCTTTTCCAGATTTTAAGTTGCCTTCTTATGCAGTTACAGTAATCCCTGAAAATATGCCGTTAGATGTGTTTGAAGAAAGGCTAAGATACCTTCATATTCCTATTATTGCTCGTATAGAAAAGGAAAGGCTTATTTTTGATGTAAGAACCATATTGAAAAAAGATGAAGAGGACCTCATTAAAGGCATTTTAATGGCAGCGTCATCCACTTAATATTCCATTACTTCATGAAAAATACCGAATTAAAAACACAACGCCAAATATTCAATATAGTGGCAAAGGATGAGGGAAAAAGATTAGATGTTTATATATCCCAATTATTCTCTATTACAAGAACAAAGGCAAAAATGTTAATTGACAGCAATTATATCACCGTGGATGGGAAAACAACAAAACCTTCAATAAAGGTGAAAAAGGGCATGTGTATAAAAGGCGAGATACCAGAAGAAGAACCTCTTTCCATAGAGGCCCAAGAAATACCGCTGAATATCATATATGAAGATGATCATATACTGGCAATAAATAAACCCTTTGGAATGGTTGTCCATCCATCCTTTGGTCATAAGGATAAAACCCTTGTAAATGCAGTTCTTGCCCATTTCAATGTCACATGCCCTGAAAATGTCTCTATCCCAAGGGCAGGTATTGTCCACAGACTTGATAAGGATACAACAGGTGTGATACTTATCGCAAAGGATTCAAAAACTCAAGATATGCTTTCCACTATGTTTAAAAAAAGGGAAATTTTAAAACAGTACAGGGCAGTGGTAGAAGGTATTATAAGGGAAGATACGATAATAATTGAAGGAAATATAGGCAGGCACCCCATAGAAAGAAAAAAAATGGCTGTTTTAAAAACAGGTGGAAGAGAAGCTATTACCATCGTCAAGGTGCTTGAAAGGTTAAAAGGTTTTACCTATGTGGAGGTGTATCCAAAGACAGGCAGAACCCACCAGATAAGGGTGCACCTATCTCATAAAGGTCATCCAGTTGTGGGCGATAAAACATACGGGAAAAGAGCAAAACATGTATCAGAGAGAATACTCCTCCATGCATATAAATTAGATTTCATTCATCCCTTAAAACATTTCCCTATATCTTTATGGGCACCTGTGCCTGATGACATAGAGGCATTTATAAAATCCCATAGGGTTTAATCTGAAAAACACAAAAAAATCATTAAAATTTATCTTTTTTTATGTTAACATAAAAGGCTTTTTGCCTCTGGCGAAAAGACAATTCAAATATGTTAAAAGATAACAGGAGGAACTATAAAAGATGAGTCTTATTGAAGCATACATTATTACATTCATTGCAAGCTTTTGTTCTCTCGTCATAGAGATGGTGGCAGGTCGAATTTTAGCACCATTTGTTGGTGTCTCCATCTATACATGGACAAGCATCATAGGTGTTATACTTGCCGGTATAAGTATAGGTGCATATATAGGTGGAAAGCTTGTAGATAGATTTCCTACAAGAAAAACACTTGGGTGGTTACTTTTGTTGTCGGGGGTTACATCCCTTACAATAATACCCCTTACATATGCCATTGCTGCATATAAATTTCCTGTTTCTCTTATGGTAAGGATACTTATTGTCACGACTGTCATTTTTTTTATCCCCGGTTGTGTACTGGGCACTATCTCTCCTGTGGTTGTGAGGCTTACATTAAAAAATCTTGAAAAGGCAGGTAATGTTATAGGAAAAATTTATGCATTTTCCACATTAGGTGCCATAATCGGAACATTTGCCACAGGTTTTTTCCTCATATCTTATATGGGCACAAGAAGTATAGTTTTTACCATGGGGATCATTTTAATACTTGCTGCAATTTTTTCTGGGTCTCTGTTTAAAACAAAAAAAATGGCAGCATTATTTTTAATTATTGCGATACCTTTTTTATGGCTCATATATCACTACATGTATAAGCCGCCTCTTACAAAACAAACATATCTATACAAAGAAAGTGACTATTTCACTATAAAGTTAACAAAAACAACAAGCTCCGATGGAAATACGCCTCTTGAGGCATTAATTCTCGATAATCTTATCCATTCTTATGTTGCCCTGAACAATCCCTATCACATTGAATATGAATACGAAAGGATATACTCCGATGTATTGAAATGGAAATTTAAAAAGGATGAACACTTTAAAAGCCTTACTATAGGTGGTGGCGGTTATACATTTCCCAGATATATGGAAGTATATTATCCAAAAGCCGATATAGATGTAGTGGAAATTGATCCTGAGGTGACAAAAATAGTTTACAGTCACTTAGGGCTACCCAGGAATACACGCATTAGAAGTTTTAACGAGGATGGCAGATGGTATGTGATGAATTGCAAAGAAAAATACGACCTCATATTTACTGATGCTTATAATGATCTTTCCATACCTTACCACTTAACTACAAAAGAGTTTTTACAACAGCTTAAAGATATCATGAAGCCAAACGGCCTTCTAATGTCCAATATTATAGATAATTTTCAAAAAGGTGCATTTTTACCTTCTTACATGAAGACCCTTGCTGAGGTTTTTGGAAAAGACAATATTTACCTTGTATCAATAAATCCAGATTTTGAAAATACTAAAATAAGCACATTCATAGTTATTGCATCTAATGGTAAGATGGATATAAATAATTTTGTCCGTTTTGTTAGGACAGAACTTAAAGATCATGCAAAATCTTATGTGGTGCCAAAAAATATGGTAGAAGATTTTATAAATAAAAAATATGCCATTGTAATAAGGGATGACTATGCACCGGTTGATAATCTTATCGCCCCTGTATTTGAAGAGAGATTCGGTTATAACAGAAAAAGCTAATAAAGAAATCTTGATTTATTTTAACAAATTTTTTAAAATTAGAATTGTGCGGGCATAGCTCAGTTGGTAGAGTGCAAGCTTCCCAAGCTTGATGCCGCGGGTTCGACCCCCGTTGCCCGCTCAAGCTAATTTATTGAAATCATTAAGGTTGACATCTGAGAAACCCCCAAAAAATTTCGTCCCCAAACTGTCCCAGAGAGTAAATCACCCTGCCAGTGCGGATTTTCTATGAATGCACTATTTTATTTTCAAACATAGTTGGATTTACCAAAATTGCAGAAAGAATTTCTATGGATAAGTTAATAGAGCTCCTTGATGGTTTTTCCCGACTTTGACAAAATCTATAAAAAACTACCCTGATTTTTCTGCAAAACCCAGTAAATTCAATACCCGAGGTTTTTATTTTTTTATTTTGTAGTGGCAACTATTTTTACTATTTATGCTTT
>Ga0272448_1001994_pt1 | contig 26522 bp, 22 predicted proteins | sample YNPCB0191_FD_202220 | JGI IMG/M metagenome (GOLD analysis project Ga0272448, IMG submission 202220) | Hot spring sediment microbial communities from Yellowstone National Park, WY, United States - YNP-CB-019-1 | ecosystem: Environmental > Aquatic > Thermal springs > Hot (42-90C) > Sediment... | reverse complement strand
GTTGAGCGTGGCGAGTCTCGACACCACGTATTCTTCGCTGCACGGAGACGCGCGGTCGCGGCCACTGCTGAACGTGTTTGGAAACGGGCGGCAACTGGCGGCGCGTATGTATCCGAGTCGGGCTGACAGTGTGGGCGTTTCGCTGCGCGCGCCAGGCCGTGAGGCGATGTTGAAGTCGCTTGACGCATGGCCGATGAAAAGCATTTACTAGTGCGGCATGAAACCGAGAAACCCGTTGCTGGGCGCAGTGGTTCTGGCGCCGATCTGCGCTGCGTTCCTCTCCAAGCCAGCCGCTGAGCCGCCGCCGTTTTATCCGGACAAGATGAAGTTGTTGGTATGGCGGGATGAAGCGGGGCGTGAACATCCGATTCGCACCGCGCTGGACTGGCAACGGCGACGGGATCACATCCTTGCGAACATGCAGTTGGTGATGGGGCCGTTGCCGGGGCCGGACCGTCGCGTGCCGTTGGCGGTGGAAGTGTTGCAAACCGAAGAGTTGCCGACGTTGAGCCGCAAGAAGATCACGTACGCGGCGGCAAAAGAGTATCGGGTGCCGGCGTATTTGTTGATCCCGCGCGGCTTGAGATCGCGCGCGCCGGCAATGCTCTGTTTGCACGGCACCAGCGGACCGCGCGGTCGCACGGCGGGAATCGGGCCGGAGTCTCCGCGCTACACGCTGGAGCTGGCCGAGCGCGGCTACGTGACGATTGCGCCCGACTACACGTTGTTGGGCGACAACCAGACCGATCCGGCAGCCGCAGGCTTCGAGAGCGGAACGATGATGGGCATCTGGAGCCACATGCGGGCCGTGGACCTGCTGGAGTCGTTGCCCGAAGTGGACGCGGATCGGATCGGCGTCATCGGAGTGTCCCTCGGCGGCCACAACTCGCTGTTTGTCGGCGTCTTTGATCCGCGCCTGAAAGTGATGGTGTCCAGTTCGGGCTTCGATTCGTTTCACGACTACAAGGGCGGCGACCTGTCCGGCTGGTGTCAGCCGCGTTACATGATGCGGATTCAGACGGTCTATGGCAAGGACCCGAAAAAATTGCCGTTCGATTTCCCCGAAGTGCTGGCCGCGTTGGCGCCGCGACATTTGTATGTGCACGCGCCGTTGGATGACACCAATTTTCGCGTCGAAAGCGCGCGACGGTGCGTGGAAGCGGCTGCGGCGGTTTATCGGCTGCTGGGCGCGGCGGATCGAATTGTGGCGGTCTATCCGCCGGGCAAGCACGGTTTCCCGCCCGAAGCGCGCGAAGCTGCGTATCGGTTCGTTGATCAGGTGTTCGGAAAGCAACTGCATCAGCCCACCCCATAGCCCGGTGAGCTTCCGCTTCTTGTCGGAGTGTCGGGACGCTATTTTGAGGCGAGCGCGTTGATGAGGCTGGCGGCGTAACCGGCGCCGAAACCGTTGTTGATGTTGACAACGGTCACGCCGCCGGCGCAACTGTTGAGCATCGCAAGGAGCGCGGCAATGCCGCCAAAACTGGCGCCATACCCGACGGCCGTGGGTACAGCGATCACTGGTTTGTCCACCAGACCTCCCACAACGCTCGGCAATGCGCCCTCCATGCCCGCGACGACAATGAGCACGTGGGCCGCCAGCAGTTCTTCGTGGATGGCCAGAAGACGATGCAGACCGGCCACTCCCACATCGTAAAACCGTTTCACGCGATTGCCCATGATCTCGGCAGTCACTGCCGCCTCTTCAGCCACCGGAATGTCCGTTGTGCCGGCGCACAGGACGGCAATCGTGCCGGCCCGCCTGGGCAGAGCGCGACGACTGACGGTGACGACACGGGCTTGAACATGGTGCCGCGCTTTCGGAAACGCCCGGCGCAAGGCGCGCGCCACCTCCGAAGTGCAACGGGTCGCAAGCAGGTTGTCGTTGTGAGCGAGAATCGCGCGAGCGATCTTGACCACCTGCGCGGGAGTTTTGCCCTCGCAGTAGATGACTTCGGGAAAACCCCTGCGAAGAGCGCGGTGGCCGTCCACACGGGCAAACCCCAGATGCTGGGTGCTGAGAGATTTCAACCGGCGAACAGCCACAGCGGTTGAGAGTCGTCCGGACCGCACCGCTTCCAGCAACTGCAGGAGACGGGACTCATTCATGCCAGCATGGTAGCAGCCGCCCGCGACAACGGCAAGCAACAGACGCGCCCGGCGACAAGATCACTGCGCCGGAAGGGCTTCTTCGAGCTGATTCTTGACCGGCTGAACAGTGGCCCGATGACGTTCGACCTCCTTCACAATCTCGGCAATCGCCTCCGGCTGCTGCGACGCAATGTTGTACTGCTCCGACGGATCCGCCCCCAAATCATACAGCAGCGGCGGATCGTGTTTCTGGGTGTCATCCTTGCCGTAGCTGGAGCGCGTGATGAAATGCGCTTTGTAGCGGCCTTTGCGCGCCGCGAAAAGTTGCGTCCCCCGATAATAAAAGAACACGTCCCGGCGGCTCGGCCCCGTGCCGGTCAGAATCGGCGTCATGTCAACGCCATCCATCACCCGGTCGGCCGGCACTTTCGCGCCTGACAACTTCAGCGCTGTGACAAACAAATCCATCGTGCAGGCCAGCTCGCGCGTGACGACGCCTTTGGGCACGCGCCCCGGCCACCATGCGATACCCGGCACGCGCATCCCGCCTTCGAACGTGCTCCCCTTGCCGTCGCGCAACAGTCCGGCAGAGCCGCCGGCCAGATTCATCGTCAGCCACGGGCCGTTGTCGCTGGTGAAAAACACGAACGTATTCCTGTCGAGCCTCTCGCGGCGCAATGTGTCCAAGAGCTGGCCGACACTCCAATCGAGTTCCTCAACCACGTCGCCATAGAGGCCGCGCGGGCTGCCCTTGCGCGACGCAAACAGCGGCACGTGCGGGAAGGTGTGAGCGAAGTAGAGGAAGAAGGGTTTCCTCTTGTTGTCGCGGATGAACTTCACCGCTTGCTCGGTGTAGCGGCGCGTCAGCGTGGTCTGGTCGGCGGGACACTCGATGCGTTTCTCGCCAAGCCACAGCGGCGCGGCCCACCATTCGGGATTCTGGTCCAGCCGCGCGGTCGCGCCCTTCGGCGCCGCTGGCGTCGGGTTCATGTCGTTGGAGTGCGGGAGGCCGAAATAGAAATCGAAGCCGTGTCGCATCGGATGATGGGCGATGACGTTCTCGTAGTTGCCGAGGTGCCATTTGCCAACCATGCCGGTAGCGTATCCCTGTTGTTTCAAGGCTTCCGCCAGCGTGATCTCCTCCGCCGGAAGCCCGCCAAGAGAAATGCGACGCAACACGCGAAAGCGGTCGTGACACATTCCATTGCGTATCGGATACCGCCCCGTCAACAACGCCGCACGGCTCGGCGTGCACACCTCGGCGGTCGAATAAAAATCGGTGAACCGCATCCCTTCTGCCGCCATCCGATCGAGATTCGGCGTGCGGATGCTCGGATGCCCGTAACAGCCGAGATCACCATAGCCAAGATCGTCGGCAAGAATGATGATGATGTTTGGTTTTTCGGCGGCAAAGCAGCCAACTGACAGCAACAATGGGAACAGGATTTTTTTCATGTCATTGAGCTTCCTTTGTGTAGCGGAGAATGAACTCCACAATGGGCGCGGGGTCTTTCAGACTGTGCGGATGATGATCGCAATCCGGTTTGACGATGACCTCCATGTGGCCCCCGAGTTCCTTGTAGCGTTTCTCGACAAGCCGCGTGTTTTCCTCCATCGGCACCGTTTTGTCGGCGGCGCCGCAAACACTCAAGATCGGAATTCCCGCCCTCGCCAACGGCGCGAGGTTGTCCACCGGATTGAACGGGTAGGTCCTCGCCTGTTCTTCGGTCAGGCCGTAGGCCGACAACAACCGTTTCCAGTCTGCTGGCGAACCTTTCCCCCTGCCCTTGCCGCCGGGCCAGCTCTTGAAATCGCAGACTGGCGCGTCCACATAGATGGCCGCAACCTTCTCAGGGTGGCGCGCTGCCCAGTTGAACGCAAACAAGCCGCCCCGGCTGAATCCTTCCAGCACCGTCTTGCGCGACAAGCCGAACTTCGTCGTCAGATGCGCATACAACCTGTCCATGTGATCGAGCGCAACGGGCGCGCCGTACAGGTTCTGCACGTTCATGTAGGCCACGTGGAATCCGTGACCGAGCAAGGCGATGTCGGCCTGCGGTTCATGCCCGAAAAACTCCGTCCGCCAAATCCACGGCTTGCCCGGCGCGGGCGTCTTCGGCAACACCAGCAAACACTGTCTCCCGTCCACCTCGAAACGGAGTTGCTCATACCCGTGCCATGGGATGGCAGCCGCATTGCCGGTCAGACCCACCGCAATCAATGCAATCGCAACTCGCATGACGACTCCGACTTAGCACAAAGCAAAAAATTGTCCAGATCGAATGCGGTGGTGGCGATGTCACATGTCGGTTGTGCCACCCCGATGGCCTTTCGTGCCGTTCAAACCACCTTCCTTTCGCCAAATGCCCAGTGTATGGACGCGCCCCCAATCTCTCCACTTGCCTCCGAATTTCTCCCACGGGCAAGTGGCCCCGAATTTCTTTGCCCGCAACCGATGACCGTCGTTTCCGTCTCTGGCGCGCCTCCGCGCCACTTGCCAAATGCATGTAACAGGTGTTACACGCAAATGGCAAGAGATCCAGCGAGGAGCGCTGAGGAACGGGCCTGGGCGGAGAGGGGCAACCACAGCTTTCCGTCGCACGGTTCGCGCTTCTCAACCGACCCTGCGTGTAGGTGCCGGTTTCCGCTGCAGCCCAGCACTTGCCAAATCCCTGTAACAGGTGTTACATGCAAATGGCAAGTGCCGTGGAGACGCCGCCATTCTGAACACGCAGTGGAAGACACAGGCCGTTAGTGGGTGCCCACCGTTGAAGGCGCGTGCAGTGGAAGGAGTGCAGGAGAATGGAAGGTGCTACTGCCTGCCCCATTCACGGTCGCAGGCGAGGTCAGCGGACGTGGCGGGTGTTTCACTGAGGCGACAGAGATTAAACAATTGTCCAGATGGAACGTGGTCGCGCTGGTGGTGCCGCTGGTGAAGCCAAGCCAGTTCAGGTGGTTGAAGCCGGTGTTTTGATAGGGCAAGCGGGCAAACTTCTTCGGCGGCTAGCCGGGCAACGCCACGGTCGGCGTCCACTCGCCGGTGCTGGTGTGCCGAAGCCGGCGGTGAGGTCGAAATCAGTTCAATGGCCGGCGGGTAGTTCGAAGGCTTTGCCGGGGTCGAGATTCATTGGGTCGCCGCGGATTTTGAAATGATGGCCGGTGTTTTGAGCCCGGGGCGTCGGTGATTTTGACGCTGTATTTGCCACTGGCGGCGTTCTCGTCGGTGACGGCGATGGAGTCCCCTTGCCTTCTAGAACCAGAACTTGTTCGGCGTGCGCGCTCGCCACTGAAGACCGGCTTGGCGCCGGGCGCAGCCTCGAAACGGATTCCGCTGTCCTCGGCGGTGAGGACCAACGGCTCAGTCATTGTGGAACCGCCATCGCCGGCGATGCGCAACAGGCCAGCGCCACGGGCAGAAACAGGTTGACGCGCGCAGTCAGCGTTCGCTTATTCGGCATCCACGTTGCGGGTGATGCCGAGTTTGCCGATGAGCAGTTGCACCACCAACATCGCCAGCGGATACAACGTCGCACAGCCAATGAACAGGGGCGCGAAACCGTATCGGTCCACAACATCACCGATGATGAAGCGTTGCGAGAGCACTCCCATGGCCGAGCCGACAAGGCCGCCGAGCCCCGTGACGGTACCGACAGCATTCTTCGGGAAGACCTCCGCCGGCAGGGTGATGTTGGCCCAGCCGGCGTGGTAGAACCAGAGTCCGGCCACCACCACCAACGCCACAGCCGGATGACCGACAAACGGCACCCCGACACAGAACAACACCCACAGACACGTCATGGCCATCATCATGGTTTTTCGGGCACGGTTCACCTCCCAGCCGCGACTGACGAGCCAGCGCGGCACGGCCCCGCTGCACACATTACCCACGGCAGCCATGGCATACGGAATCCAGACGAACATCGCGATCTGTTTCAAATCGAAGCCGTGCGTTTTCTGGAAGTAAAGCGGCATCCAGAACAACAGAAAATAACTGATCGGGTCCGTCAACCCACGAACCAGCACGCACCCCCATGTTTCGCGCATCTTGAGCAGACGGGCCAGTGGTACGGCCCGCTCGCTGGCCGGATCCGTCCGCTGGCCTTCTAGAATCAATTGTCGCTCCTCTTCGCCGAGGAGCGGATGATCTTTCGGCTGCCGAAACAACAGCAGCCACACCGCCGTCCAAGCGAACCCCAGCGCGCCGGTGGCCACAAAAGCCATCTGCCAACCCCATCGCAACGCAATGAACCCGACCACGGGCGCCGCCGCCACGGAGCCGACCGCCGTGCCAGCGTTGAAAATGCCGATGGCCAGGGCGCGCTCGCGCATGGGAAACCATTCGGCGACGGCCCGCACACCGCCCGTGAAGCTGCCGGGCTCAAACACGCCGAGCAAAAAGCGATAGAAGGAAAACTGCCCGACCGAGCGGGCAAAGACGTGCAGCATGTTGGCCAGCGACCAGCCGCACACGAAGAGCGTAAAACCGCGACGCGTGCCGATCATGTCAATGATCCGACCGCTGACCGCATACATGATTGCGTAGCTGACAAGGAACCACGAATTGATCCTGCCATAGTCGGCGTTGCTCAGGTGCAGTTCCTCCTGGATCCTCCCGATGAGCACGGAAAGCGTCTGACGGTCCAAGTAGTTCAACGCCGAAGCCAGACACAACAATCCGGCAATCCACCAGCGCAAATGCGGAACAGGTTTCTTCTTCATCAAAGCCAGTCGCAGTCTAAGATGACGGCGGCGCAACCGTCAAGCCCTCACGACCAATGGCGGAGCGAATGGGCTTGACCCGCTGGATGGAGCGATTACACTGCAGCAGGGAACAGACTTCCCATGAACGCACCAGCGCATTCCCCGACGATGACAGCAATGATGAGGACCATGTTGGTGGCGCTGTTGTGGGGGGCGGCACAGGCGACGGGGCAGTCCACCCGCGATGGGTTTGCGGAGATGCTGCCGGTCTTCACCAGCGGGATGCACACCGGCAAACACCTGTTGTATCAGCACGAAAAGTTTGTCGCATGGATTGACGCCAAAGGCTGGCTCCGGGTCCAGCCGCTCGATGGCGGAAAACCGGCGGGGAGAGCCTTCTCCTGTCTGACGGTGGAACCGTATTACAACGACAAGGGCACTACCGTTGCGCGCCCGATGCAGCGGTTCCAAGACGTGTCGGCACCCGCGGTCCTGCCCGCCAGCGGCGGCAAGTTCCGACTCAAAGGGCGGCTGGAAGAAAACATCCCGTTTGTGGCCGAATACACCTTCTCCGGCAACATCATCAAAGCCACCGGCGGTTGTCAGGATCATCCCTCCACCAAACCACCCACCAACTTCCGGCTGCTGACGCGATTTGCGCCCACGCACAGTTTCCCGCAGGGCACGCCACTGGAGAAAATCGAAGCGGCCACGCGCGGATTATTCGTGGAAGTGATCCCCGTCGGCGCCGGAGGACAGAAAATCGTGTATCCGTATTCCGTCGCCCTGCCCAGTTTGTACGGCCCGTACACCTTGATGACGGCGCGGGGCGCTTTTGGGCCGCGCGTGATCACGTTCAAGCCCACGGGAAAGGAAGGCCGCTTGCACGGCTACATTTATGCGGGCTTCTGCCCGTATCAAGGTTGGTGCGTGCAGTACATCACTCAGGGCAAAAGGATCAACCTCTCGCAAAACGAAGCGACCATGATCATCGAATGAGCTACGGGTATCGGCGCGCTTGCAGGATCTGTAGCGCCAGCAGGCTGTAGGCGGTGCACAGGACCGGATCGTTTTCCCACCAGCGATTGTTTTCGTTGACCCAGAACCCGTCGGCTTTTTGGAGCGAGACAAGTTTTTTCATCAACTCATACCGCCAGTCGTGTTTCCTGCCCTTGGCATCGGTGAAGACGTCTTCGCCATACGCCGTCAACGACTTCGCCACGGTGTGATAATAGTAATAGAGACCTTGTGCGCCGAGGCCGGGATTCTCGTTGAGCGTGTAGTTGCGTCGCAACCACTCCACCGCAGCCTTCACGCGCGGATCGTCCTTCTTCAGCTCCGCGTAAATGTAGCTTTTCAGCCCCGCATAGGTCATCGAACCATAACTGCGCAGAGGCGTTCTCTCGTCGGCGGGCGGCTCCTCGTCGGCAAAACTCAAGCCCGGCATATACACAAACCCGCCCACATCAGCTTCGCGCACATTCTTCGCCCACGGCTGATCATTGACCGATGGCAGATTCTGGCAGCGTTGAAGAAAGGCAATCGCCTTCTGCCAATGCAACCGCGACCCGGTGTGCGGCGACTCCTCGGAGGCGCGCGTCTCCAACGATTCGGTGAGACGAAGGGCCTCCAGCGCCCATTGGGTGTTGGACAGGTCAGGGCGCTCCCGTTTCCCATAGCCGATGCCGCCGTAACGCGGATCCGACTCCTTGACATCCTCGCCGGCGTCAAATTGCGACTCCAACAGGAATCGCCGCGCACGCTTGATGGTGTCGGTCAACTCCGCTCGTCCCGTCGCCAGCAACGCCATCGTGCAAATCGCCGTCGAATAGTTCGGATAACGATCCGTCTCGCCGCCGCCGTAAATCGCGCCGTCGGGTTTGACGTTGCTGAGAATAAACTTCACCGCGCGATCGGTGGCCTCCTGCGGCGCTCGACCACTGCGTGCCAGAGCCGTCAACGCCAGCCCGGTAATGGCCGGATGCTTTTGCCACGAGCCATCCGGTTGCTGTTGCCGCAGCAGCCACGCCAGAGCGCGTTCCTGCGCCCGCGCCACCTCCTGCAACAACGAAACATCCTTCTGGCTTGGCAGTTCCCCGGCCGCCACAACTCCCGCGACCAGCAGCGCAACGAACAATGGAATCTTCACAGTGCTCCGAACTTATGCCCCATCCCACGGTCTTGTCAAAACCGAACCCGTGTTGACTACGGCAACGGACAACCTACACTGCGGTCTGCCATGAAAAACTACCTCGTTTGCCAGTTGGACGAAATCCCCGGCGTCGAGTGCCCCTGCGGCACGAGTCGGCGCGCTTTCGCCACGCCCGAAAACCGCGTAGCCACCATGCATCTGGTCGAAATCAAACAGGACGCGCGCATCCATTATCACAAGACGATGACCGAACTCTACCTCGTGCTCGAAGGAGAAGGATACCTTGAGTTGGACGGCGACTTGATTCCTGTGCGGCCCATGAGCGCGGCGCTCATCAACCCCGGTTGCCGTCATCGGGCGCTTGGCCGCCTGAAAATCCTCAATGTGCCCGTGCCGCCGTTCGACCCGCAGGACGAATGGTTCGACTGAGCGCGGCAACGAACCGAACAAAAACAGCCGCCGATTGCGCAACCTCGGCTAGGGGTCAAATCCCCATGATCTCGTAGCCGCAGTCCACGTAGAGCACCTGACCGGTGGTCGCCGTGGACATGTCGCTGGCCAGAAACAAACCGGCGTTGCCCAGTTCGACCGGGTCCAGATTCCGTTTCAGCGGCGCGCGTTCGGCGTAGAGTTTGAACATTTGCGAGAACCCGCTGATCCCGCGCGCGGCCAGCGTGTTGACCGGGCCGGCGCTGATGGCGTTGACTCGGATTTTCTGCGGCCCCAAATCGTAAGCGAGGTAGCGCACGCACGCCTCCAGGGCGGCTTTGGCGACGCCCATGACGTTGTAATGCGGCACCACCTTGACCGCGCCGTAATAACTGAGCGCGATGATGGAACCGCCATTGGTCATCAGGGGCGCGGCGGCCCGTGCCAGCGCCACCAGAGAGTAGGCGCTCACTTCGCAGGCGATTTGGAACGCCGCGCGCGAGGTATCGAGGAACCGGCCTTCCAACGCTTCTCGCGGAGCGAACGCGATCGAATGCAACAGCAGGTCCAGCCGACCGCCAAAGTCTTTCGCGGCAGCCGCAAAGGTGCGCTCGATCTCGTCATCGCGTCTCACGTCGCACGGATAGATGGGGGTGTCGGCGCCGAAGGAGGCGGCCAGTTCTTCGACGTTGTCCTTGACGCGATCACCCTGGTAGGTGAACGCCAGTCGCGCTCCTGCCTCATGCCACGCTTGGGCGATGGCCCACGCAATGGAGCGTTGGTTGGCGACGCCGAAAATAATTGCATGTTTGTCGCGGAGCAGTGGGGTCATGGCGGCAATAGTAGCTTACGGGTTGGGCTGGAGCAAATCGGAAGGGGGCCGTTTTACTTCTGGCAGAGGTCGTAGGCGCGGAGCAATTCGGCGACGCTGCAGGCGCTGAAGGGGCATCCTTGCGGGTAGTGGGGCGGGTCGGCGTCAAACATTTCGCACACGCTGCCGAGACCGGCGTCGGCCAAGTGGTCGAGCAACGGCTGGAGCAAGGCGCGCAGTTTGCGGCGTTGTGTTTTCTGATGTCCGCGCACACGCAGAAAAGCGTCGGCATACGCGCCGATCAGGAACGGCCAGACGGTGCCCTGGTGGCGGGCGGCGTCGCGTTGCCATCGGGTGCCGGTGTAGCGGCGGACGTATTTTTCGTGTTGCGGCGCCAGCGTTCGCAGGCCGTAGGGGGTGAGCAACTGTTCGGTGACGATCTGGAAGACGCTTTGCTGCTGTTGGAGTGTCAACGGGGAGTACGGGAGGCTGACGGCGTAAATTTGGTTAGGGCGAACGCTGGGGTCGGCATAGTCGCCCTGGATGACATCGTAGAGATAGCCGCCCTCGGCAAACCAGAAAGTTCGGACGAAGCGGCGGGCCAGGTGGTCGGCTTTTTGTCGCAGTTCGCTGGCGGCAGAGGGATTCTTCCCGATTGTTTCTTCGATTTCGGCGAGCATCAGCAGCGCATTGAACCAGAGCGCATTGATCTCGACGGGTTTGCCGTGGCGTGGGGTGGGAACGTATCCTTCGAGTTTGACGTCCATCCAGGTCAATTGGGAGCCGGGACCGCCGGCGTGGATCAGACCGTCAGTGTCGGCGCGAATGTCGAATTGCGTGCCCTCTTGATACCAGCGAACGATGTCGCGCAGCACCGGAAACAGCTCCCGCAGGGCCTCGTCGTTTCGGCAGGCTTTCCAGTATTGCCACGTGGCCACGATAAACCAAAGCGAGGCGTCCACGGAGTTGTAGGAGGCTTTGTCGCCGCCGTCGGGAAAAAGGTTGGGAATCAATCCGCGCTTGCAGAACGCGGCGAAGGTGTTGAGGATGCGCCGGGCCTCCTCAAAGCGCCCCGTGCTCAGGGTCAGCCCCGGCAGCGCGATCATTCCGCCGCGACCGGAGTCGGTGAACCACGGATAGCCGGAAACGATTGTCAAGCCCTCCTTGCCGCGTCGCGCCAGAAACTTCTCAGCGGCAGTCAACAGGGCCGCTCGCATCGGGTCGTGCCCGGCGCATGGTTGGCGGCGGCGGCGTTCGGCTTCCAGCAGCTCGCGGATGTTCAGGGATGGCACCGGCTCGGTGGTGGCCGCGACGTAAACGGTGTCCGCGCCGCTCCATCGGAAGATCAGTTCAAACGGGCTGAAGAGGTCTTCTTCGTACTCGAAACCGCGCGCCTGGTCCACCGGATAGGTCAACCGCAAATACCAGTCCGCTCGGGCGTTCACCTCGCAGGGCGAAAAATGGAAAAACAACCGAGGCAATTCCGCATAGGGTTTCACCGACAGGACGCCATCGCGTCGCTCGACGGAAAGGTCCACCGTGGTGTGGCGGTGAGAGAGGCGGTTGGAGTCGCGAAACGCCAGCAGCGGACGCACCCGCAGCGTCCACGGGCCGGCGGGTTGGCGATTGTGATAGGCTGCGAGCAACGTGTTTTCGCCGTGGAGCAGACAAATGGACTTCTCGATCTCGAAGCCGGCGCCCGCGTAGCGAAATATCGGCCACGGCTGAAGTCGGAATTCGTTTTGGATGTTGAAGCCGTGCGGGAACACGGTGCCCGGATACAGATTGGTGCTCAAATGCGATTGCTGTCCGTCCACCGACACGATTTCTTCCAGTTTGGACAACAGCACACAGCGCGCGCCGGGCGGCTCCAGAGCGGCCACCAGCAACCCATGCTGACGGCGTGTATTGGCGCCGATGATGGTCGAGGAAGCGTAACCGCCAAGCCCATTGGTTTCCAGCCACTCGCGGGAAAGCGCGGTCTTGAGGTTGCGGCACTCGGTATGGTCCCAGCTTGTTCTCATCCGCCGAGACCTTACAAGATTCCGGCTGCGGCGGCAACGCGGAAGCGCGCCCCGCACCTGGGACTTTGCTCCTGCAAAAAATTAATTTTTTGCTTGTTTTTTGCGGGAGCTTCATTATTCTCGTTGCAAAACCAAGAAAGGGGTGGGGACCCTGTTATGTATCTGAAGAGCCTGCAGCTCATCGGTTTCAAGTCGTTTGCTGAAAAGACCTGCCTGGAGTTTGCGCCGGGGGTGACAGCCATTGTCGGCCCCAACGGTTGCGGCAAATCCAATGTGACCGACGCCATACGTTGGGTGCTCGGCGAGCAATCCGCCAAGGCGCTCCGCGGCAGCGAGATGGCCGACGTCATCTTCAGCGGCGCGGATGGGCGCAAACCCATCGGGATGGCCGAAGTCAGTATCACCTTCGCCGATGTGGACCCGCAAAGCGTGTCGCTGCCCGGCGTCAACCTCGAATTCAACGAGCTTACGCTCACGCGACGGGTGTATCGGGACGGCACGGGCGAATATTTCATCAATAAAACGCCCTGCCGGCTGCGCGACATCCAAAACATGTTCATGGACACCGGCATCGGTCGCGCCAGTTACTCGTTGATGGCGCAAGGCCAGATTGAGCAAATCCTCAGCAGCCATCCCGAAGACCGCCGCAACATCTTCGAGGAGGCCGCCGGCATCAACAAATACAAACACCAAAAGAAAGAGGCCCTCCGCAAACTCGAATACACCGAACAGAACCTCGTTCGTCTCACCGACATCATCAAAGAAGTCAAACGTCAAATCATCAGTCTCCAACGTCAGGCGGGCAAAGCCCGCCGCTACAAAGAGCTTTTCGAGCAACTCAAAGCGTTGGACACCAAACTTTGTCGCCACCGTTACGACACGCTGCAATCGGAAATCTCCGCCCTCCAAGCTCGAATCGCGCAGGTGAGCACCCAGTCCGATCAGTACAACTCCGAAATCGCCAACGCCGAATCTCAAATCGCCGACCTGCGCCGATCCCTCGGAGAAATCGAACGCGCCATCGCCGAGACCGCCAGCCGCGATCAGGAACTTCGCCACGAATCCGACCGCCATCAACAGCGCATCGCCACCAACACCGATCGCATCGCCGAATCCGAAGCGGCCAATCGCCGCCACCGTCAGGAAATCGCCGCCACCGAAGAAAAAATCCACGTCCAGGAACAACACCTGGCCCGCCTGAACGCCGATCTTGCCGAGTTGGACTCCGTGCTTGCTGCCGAGCGAGACAAGCTTCACGCCCGACAAGAAGAACTGCAGGTGCTCGATGCCGAATGGAACGAGAAGAATCGCGCGCTCCAAGAAGCCCAAACCGCCCTGCTGGACGTCGAACGCCAAATCGCCAACAGCTGCAACGAGCTGCATGTGCTCGACCTGCGCCACCGCAACGACAAACTCCGCGCCGAGCGACTCAGCACCGAACGCCTCCAACTGGAAGAGCGACGCGCTACCAAACAACAGGAACTGGAAAACTTCCGCAACGCTCTGACCGAGTTGCGGGCCACGCTGGAACCGCTCCGCGCCCAAATCGCAGAACGCGAGGCGGCCCTGAGCACTCTCTCCCGCCAACTTGCCGAAGTGGCCGAACAACATCACACCCTCTTCACGGAAGCCTCCAGCAAGAACGCGCGTCTCGAACTGCTGCGCAAACTGTTCGCTGCGCCCGATGGACACGTCACGCTCGGTCAAATCCTCGAAGTGGATCCCTCCTCTGGCGCTGCCATCGAGGCCGCCCTCCAGCACAACCTCCGCACGCTTCTCGCCGACAACCTCGACACCGCCCGCGCCCTGCTGGACGAGAACGCCGTCACCGCGCCCGAATTGGTGGCCACAACCGCGACCGCTCCGACGCCCCCGCAACCGGCTGAAACGGCCGCCACCAACGCCACGACACCGGCCATCGCTGTCGTCCGCATCCGCGACCCGCGCTTCGAGCCGCTGCTGCGCTCGCTGCTGGCCAATGTTCTCATTGCCGGCGATCTCAACGCAGCGCTCGCACTGCGCGCCGCTCATCCGAACATTGCCGTCGCCACGCGACAAGGGCAGTTCCTCGATGCTCACGGGATCCTCAGCGCTGTCTCGACCAGCCACATTGCGGAGATCAGCGCGCTCAGCAAGGAGACCGCATCGTTGCGGACACGACTCGCCGAGCTGGCCGAGACCCAACGCCAGCTCGAAGCGCAGAAAACCGCGCTGGAACAAGAACTCGCCGCTTCGCGAGCCGATCTCCATGCCAGGGAGGTCGCAGTTGCGGGCAAAGAAGGAGAGTTGAATTCGCTCGTGACCGACCAGCGCGATCTGGACAGTCAACTCCACACCGTCCTTTTCGAGATTCAGGCGCTGGAACAACAAGACCACGAAGACAAAGAGCGCCGGAACCAAATTCTGGCCGCCATCCGCGACGCGGAAGTGCGCCAAAGCCATCTGCAAGAACAGTTGGCGCAGACCCAACAAGTGGTGGACAAGTTGCTCCGCCAGCGCGAAACACTGAACAACCAGGTCACTGACCTGCGCGTCAGCGTCGGCGGCCTCGAACACAAACGCAAATCCAACCTCGACAGCCTCGAACCGATCGCAGGACGAATCCGCGATTTCCGCGAACGACTCCAGATCTGCGCCGCCGAGATCGAAACCGGCACGGCGCGCATCGCCCAGTTCCGCGCCGAGAACGCCGAATCCGACCAGAAGATCGCCGAGCTGGCCGCGCAGCGCGAACAATTACAGCAGCAGCTCCGCGCCTTGGAAAATCAACGCCAAGAGGTTGCCGACGCTGTGGCACAAGCGGACGCCGACCTGAAAGACCTTCGGCAGAAAGCCTACGACGCCCAACAGCGGAAGTCCGGTTTCGACGTGGAGATCGCCAAAAAACAAATGGAACTGACTCAACTCAAGGATGCCGTCCGCCAAAAATATCAGGTCAACCTCGAAGAAGTTCCGCCCGACTCCATCACAATCACGATTGCCGACAGCGGGCCGGCTATCTCCGAAGAGGTGCCGCGCCAGACCGATTGGGACGCCATCGAAGCGCAGGTCGCCGAAATGCAGACGCGGCTCGACGCCATGGGACCGGTCAACACCGAGGCAATTCAGGAATACGACGAACTGGAAGAACGCTACCAATTCCTCACCCAGCAGCATGAGGACCTCGTCAAGGCCAAGGACCAACTGTTGCAGGTCATCGCCAAGATCAATGCCACCACCAAACAACTCTTCAGCGAAACCTTCGAGAAGGTGCGCGTGAACTTCCAGCAAATGTTCAGCGAACTCTTTGGCGGCGGCAAGGCCAACCTGCTGTTGCTCGACGAGAATGATCCGCTGGAAAGCGGCATCGAAATCGTTGCCAAACCACCGGGGAAACAACTCCAGAGCATCACGCTGCTCAGCGGCGGCGAACGCGCATTAACCGCCACGGCATTGTTGTTTGCCATTTACGCGGTCAAACCGTCGCCGTTCTGCGTGCTCGACGAACTGGATGCGCCGCTCGATGAATCCAACATCAACCGGTTCATCCGTATCCTGCAGCGGTTCGTAACCCAATCCCAATTCATCATCGTCAGCCACAACAAACGCACCATCGGCATGGCCGACGCCCTCTACGGCATCACGATGGAAGAACACGGTGTCAGCAAGGTCGTCAGCGTCAAATTCAGTCCGCGCGAGGAAACCGCGCGCAAAGAACGAGAGCGCGCCCGCGAGGCACAAGAAGCGCAAATTGACGCGGGTGGGGTCATCGCCGACGGCCCGAAACCGCACGAAGAGGAAATCCGCAACGATCTGTTGATCGAGAAAGAAGCCAAGATCGCGCCTCTTTCAGAAGACGCCGCGCCCATCGTGCCCGAAGTGACACCGACCCTCGGCCAGAGCGCGCCGGAAGAACTGAAGGCTGAAGTGCAAGCGGCCGTGGCGGAAGCCGTCGCCGCTGCCGAAACCGTGAAAGAAACCGTGGACCTTGCCTCTTCCGAGCCGAAAAACACCTGATACAAAAACTCTCCCCAGCTCAATAGATGACAGTTCGCACCTGTTGCAGACGCAGCAATCTGTCTTGAGCCAAAGGCGACTACGAAGAGTTCTACCGCCGATACCGGCGCATCAACCACATGGCCGCAAGTCCCATCCCCACCAACGCAAGGGCCGACGGCTCGGGAACAAAGTAGTTGGCATAGCCCATCGAATTGGGGCTGCTTCCACCTTGGGATTCGGTGACCAAATTCAACGTAATGGCCGCCCCATCACCTGGGGTAAACCACCCAGGTGGTGTCGTGGTGTCAATTGCAACGTTGGTAGTGTACCAACCGTGCCAAATACCGGCAGGAACGGTTGTATCGGTAAGGGTGAGTGTGGGAAACCAATAAAGCGCAATCGGGTCACCAACGCCCCAACCATTTGTGAGGATCAAGTTCCCTGCGGTTTGTAAAAGATATCCTTCACCGAACCCGCTGTCGAGCTCGGCACGCCAAATAATCCAGTCGTCGTCTTTGAGAAAGCTTGAAGCTGAAGCTATTGAAGCCCCAAGCAAGTTGTCGGCAACAACAAAACCATTACTCAATGTATCGGCTACCAGTAAAACCAGCCCATTAGTAGGCATTAGCACGCCATTGTTGTCTCTGAGATCAGCAGCCCCGACGTCTATACTTATGGTGGCAAACGCTCGCAGGCTTAGAAGACTTACTGCCAGTATTGCAATCAACTTTTTCATTGTTGTTAACCTTGTAATGTTATCGTTAATTGTTGGTGTAATTTGCTGAATTTACCCAGAAGAAATTGGGGCTATTAGTAACAGCAGCTTTTCGAATAAGGTAGCCTTTACCTGGAACGAACACATTAGTCGGCCCGTAATCTGTGTTACCTCCACCGACCTTGCGCCAACCTGTTGTCAGCCGATAATAGGTCTCGGATGGCGCTTTATTTTGTCCTGGCAATTCATTATCAAACACCTTCAATTCATCTGTCCTTTGCAAGGCACTAGGACTGTTGCTAAACGCCCCACTTTCGTACAAACCTGAGTCATTCAAGGACATACTCGCGGGACGAGTCAACGCAATGAAGTTGTCTTGTTGCCCATCCGAACGGGTGTAAAGCACAATTCGCAGCTTGTTCATTGGCACTGCGCCTTGGGCTACAAGAGTGGTATTCGTCGCTGTGTTTTGCCGCATGATGAAATAGCCGTCACGCAGAAGAACGGCAGAGTTGTAGTTGACGTTTCCCCCACCGACCTTTTTCCAGTATCCACCATGAAAATAATAAGTTTGCGACGGAGCCAAATTAATTCCTACGCCTCCAAAATCCGGAATCCGTATTTCTGTTGCCCGGTTCAGTGGCGATGGCGACGGGACCACTCCTTCTCCATTGGGGAAAACGGTACCGAGAGTCCAATACGGGATGATGGAAATCTGTGTGCCATTGGTGACCCCGTTGAGGTTTTCCACATCCAAATCCAAAATCAATGTATCGGCAGTATTGCTGATGATGGTGAAATGGGCGCCTTCTTTTTGCCCACTTCGGAAGAGCACATAATAGGTATTCGAAGCGGCACCGTCCGCCGGATAAACCCACTGATTGACCGTCCATCCAGGCGAACCACTGACGACCACATTTGAATCCGACACCGACTCGACCAGTCCCATGTAGGCGGGGGGCCGTGTGAAAGGGATCGCCACAAAGGTGTCCGAGTTGCTGATCGCAACAATCTTATAAAACCCCACCGGATCGGTGACCACATTGGTTTGCGCCGTTGCGCTTGCGGCTGCGCACAGCAGTGCGCCCACGGCAAATAGCGTGTAAACACTTTTCATAAATCCGCCTCGCGGTTTCACTCGTATCTCTATGCACTACCTATATCAAATCCCTTCTGGGGTGCAACATTTTTTTCACGCGTTGCCAGGAGGCGGTGGGGAAACTGGATTTTGAGAGGTTCCTGACCGTTCAAGAGGATAAGGGACGGTAAAGGGAATCGCGCTGCACGGGGTCTCGGCCGGCTTCGCGGATGATCCGCTCCAGTTCGGCGCGAGCCATCTCTTGCGGCGTCTGGGCACCGGCCATGTGGTAGATCTTCTCTTCCATCACTGTGCCGTCCAGATCGTCCACTCCATAGCTCAGCGCAACCTGCGCCAGTTTCAATCCCGTCGCGATCCAGTAGGCTTTGATGTGGTCAAAATTATCGAGGTAGATGCGGGCGATGGCGAGGGTCTTCAACAGGTCGTAGCCGCTCGGTCCCGGCAGATGCGCCAGATGGGTGTTGGCAGGTTGAAACGGCAGCGTGACGAAGGCAGTGAATCCGCCGGTTTCGTCCTGCAACTCGCGGAGTCGCCGCAAGTGATCCACGCGGTGTTCGAACTTCTCGATGTGGCCGATGAGCATGGTACAGGTCGAGCGACCGCCCATTTGATGCCAGGTGCGATGAACTTCCAACCATTGCTCGGCAGTCTCTTTCGGCTTACAAAGCTGACGGCGAATTTCGGGCGCGAAAATTTCTGCGCCGCCACCGGTGAGCGAACCCAGCCCGGCGTCGCGGAGTGCGGCCAGTACATCGGCGATGCTGCGTTGGGCGCGGCGGGCAAAATGGCGAATCTCGATGGAGGTGAACGCTTTCAAATGCAACCGCGCGTCGAGCGAACGCAAGACGCGGAGCATTTCCACGTAGCGATCGAATGTCCACGTCGGATGCAGGCCGCCGACCAGATGGATTTCCGTGATTCCCTGTTGCAACGCTGTTTTCGCTTTCTCGACGATTTGTTCGAGGCTGAGTTCGTAACTGCCGGGTTGGCCAGGACGGCGGTAGAAGGCGCAGAATGGGCAATCGAGAACGCAGAGATTGGAGTAGTTGATGTGTCGGTTGAGGATGTAGTAGGCGATGTTGCCGTTTTTGCGTTCGCGGATGGCGTTGGCCTGCGCGCCGATGGCGTGGAGGTCGTGCGACTGAAACAACTGCAACGCCTCTGCGTCGCTGACGCGGTTCATGCGGCGGCGGGCGAAGCTTTGGCGCTGAAGCCAAACAGGGTTTTGATCCATTGCCAGGCGCGTCGCAGCCCGGTGGCGCGGACTTCCAAGAACCCATAGGCCTTCACAACTTCCTCTTCGTGCGTGCGGTAGCGCGGCGGCAACAACAACATGATTTTTTCGTTTTCGCCTTCGACGAGCAACACTTCGGAGTAGAACAGGCCGCGGCCGACCACATAGGTGCCGGCGGGTAATTCCACGTTTTGTTTTTTGCCGAACAACCACGGACGATACTCAAAACAGAGGCGGCCATCGTCGGTGCGCACAAGGCGCCCGTAGGTGCGGATGGGAGTTTTCCCGATTTTGCGGGCGGTGAACATCCAGTTGGCGTTCGGTTCGGGTTGGAAACGATGTTTGCGTCCCGTGAGGAAGTCCCAGACATACACCGAGCCGAAAATCATCAGGCGGAACGACCACCCGGCCACCAAGGCAGCCAACAGGATGATCAGCAGCGAGAGAACCAGACCCGCCCACGGGTTGACGAAATGGGTGGCAGTCACCAGCCCCAGCAAAAAGGTGCGAAATGATTTCAGTGCGGCGTCCACCACGCCCCACGGGCTGAGCAGAATCAGGACATTGATCGCGTGCGCCACCAACCAGACCAATACAAACGCCACCATCGCCAGCGGCACGGTGACGAGGTTGAGCAGTCCCGCGGGATTGAATCCGGCCATCTGAATGTGCGGGGCAGCCACCTGTGCGCTGCCGATGTCGAACGGGAAAAACGCCGCAATACTCGGCACCACCGCGCCAGCGGCGACGAGGCCGCTGACTTTGTTCTCGATGGTCTCGGCAACGTCGAGCGGTTTCTTCAAGCCCGGCGGCGCCGCCGTGCCTGCGGCATCCTTGAATGCGACAGCGGCCACCAGCAACAAGGCCGGCAACCAGAATTGCGGTCGGCCGTACCACGGCAGTTGCGCTTTTTCTTCGGGCGTGTCGGCCCGAACCCATTCGTAAACGCCCAGCGCACCGGTGGCCAGCAACGGCGAGATGGCGACGCCGGTCACCGTGGTAATTGCCTTGGCGGCTTCGAGGCCGCGTGTGGGGCTGGCGGCGTCCGTCTTCTTTGAAGTAGCGGCCTCAGAGGTCGCCGCCCCCAACACAAGAGCCAGTCCGATCCAAAGAATCTGTTTCATGGCCGCATCATACTGCAATTCCCATGGCTCGTCATCAGAGAAAACTCGACGGCCCTCCTGCCCGGTGTTGCGTAATAGTTGCGTCATCGCTCCATGACTCAGCAAGCTGCGGTGCATCGGCTCAGTTCGGCGAAATCACCTGCGGCCGGCCGTTTTGCCAACCGAGCTTGACCCAGGAGATGAACCAGGTGTGACCGCGATCGTTGTTGCCCTGATAGAACAGATACACCTCGCCGTCGTCGTCCGCGAAGAGGCCGGGGTGACCGGACTCGCAGGAGTTCCACTGGCCGGGTTGACCGTTTGCGAGCAGCGGCTGATCCACGAAGAGACGACGAAAGCGGATGCCGTCGGTGCTGACCGCGCAGCCGATTTGTTGTGGCTCGTTGTTGTAGCCGCCGGCGTAAAACAGATAGAGCCGGTCGCCGCGCTTCAACGCGGATGGCGCCTCGATGCAGTTTCTTTCCCACGGCAGTTCGGGCTTGAGAACGGGGCCGTCGCCGAGGGGTTGCCATGCGTTGCGGCCGAAGTCAGAGCGCCGATGCGCGGCGGCGACGCCGAGCATCTGGACCCGCATCGCCGGGTCCCGCGTGGCAAAATACAGCAGCCACCGCTCGCCAAACTCGACCACGTCGGCGTCAATGGCGCGACCGGCGTTCCAATTGCCGCCGGGCCGGAACACCGGATTGGAGGGATCGCGCGCGAACCGAAGCCCGTCGTCGGAAATCGCATGACAAATCGCGTCGCGCGGGCCGTTGCCGTAGGTCTGGTAGAACATGTGCACTCGACCGTCGAGCACACGAGCGCACGGCGCGCAGATTCCGTTTTGCTCGCAGTGCTGTTCGGGCAGAATCTCCCCGACCTTCTTCCAATGAATGAGATCGCGACTCTCCGCAATGCCGATGGCCCAGCCTTTCGGCGCGTTGGGTGGCGCGAGTCGTTTGTGGTAGGGCGGCATCGAATAGTAGAGCAGGTAGCGCCCTTGGAACTTGATCACTGACGGATCCTTGGCAAACGGCCGACCGAGCCGCGAACTGTCAGCCCACTTCATCATCGCCTGAGCTTCGCCTGCCAGCAGACCGCCAACCAGCAAGACGCATCGGAGTCGTTGGAGGACGCGCCCCATATCACGGCTGCAGTTTCGCAGCCAACTCCGAACGACTCAGTCCCCTCACCCGCACCACCTTGTCGCGGCTGGTCGCACCCGCGATGATTTCCACTTGGCGACGCTTCACCCCAAGCGTGTCCGCGAGCAATTCAACGACAGCTTCGTTCGCTCGCCCGTCTTCCGGCGGCGCAGTCACACACACTTTCAGTGCGTCGCCTTTCAGCCACGCAACAACGTTTCGCCGCGCTCGCGGCTGCACGCGCACCGCAAACGTCACGCCCTCCGCCGTCTCGATGAAACGCAGATTCATTTTTTGCCTTTTTTCTTTGTCTTTGGGACGGACGCATCCGCGTCGGGCTGATCCGCGAAAGACGGAACTTCAAACGCAACCGCTTTGGCTTGCCGGTCGTACTCGGCCTGCATCTGCGCCAACAACTCTTTGTGGGCGGCGTCGCGCGCGAGGTTCTTCAACTCGTAGGGGTCGGCCTTCAAGTCGAACAGTTCGGTCCACTCATCGTGGCCAGGATACTTGATGAGCTTGGCGGTGTCGGTGCGGACGGCGGTGACGGTGGGGGTGTTGAATCCACGCTCGTAGTGGTAGCAGTAGAAGAAGGCCCGACGCCAATCGCTCGTTTGGCCTTCCAACAACGGCCTCCAGCTTCGTCCCTGCATTTCCTTCGGTGCGGTCACGCCGGCAAAATCGAGGAAGGTCGGCGCGAGGTCAATGTTCAACACCATCTCGTCCACCACCCGTCCTTTCGGGCCGCTTTTCGGGAGACGCCACAGCAACGGGATGCGCAGGCTCTCGTCGTAGGCGGAACGTTTGTCGCCGAGGCCGTGTTCGCCGAGGTAGTAACCGTTGTCGCTGGCGAAAACAACAATGGTGTTATCGGCCAGCTTCAATTCGTCGAGAGTTTTCAGCAGCCGCCCGACGCAATCGTCCACGGCGGAAATACAGCGGAAGTAATTCCGTATCTTCTCGGAATCACTGGGCACGCCGGGATGTTGGATCGTCAGCTCGGTGCGGTAAATGGCCGGCGAGCCGAGATTCGGCACGGGACGCGCCACGGCGCCAGCGTAACGATTGTGAGCGCGCGGCGGCGGTTGCCACGGGCCGTGAGTGGTTTTGTAGCCGACGACGAGCGAGAACGGTTTGTTCTGGTTGGCGCGCAGAAACTCGACGGCGAAATCGGTGGAGACATCGTCCACCCAGCCGGTGGTGGGGCGGTTGACGCCGTTGATCTCGAACGGGCAATCGAAGTATTTGCCCTGTCCGATGTAACTGGCCGAGTAATCGAAGCCGGGCCGCTGACCACTCTGGCGTCCCATGTGCCATTTGCCGACGTAGCCGGTCGTGTACCCGGCGGCGCGCAACAACGTCGCGTGCGTGACATTGCCGACGGGGAAATCGGTGTGATTGTTGACCACACCGTTGCGATGACCGTAGCAGCCCGTGAGAAAACTGGCCCGACTCGGCGAACAGAGCGAGTTCACAACAAACGCATTGCGGAACCGCACACCTTCCGCGGCGATCCGGTCCATGTTCGGCGTCTGCAACCACGGGAATCGTCCGCGCTCGCCCTGTTCCTTCTGCACGCAACTCATCGCATCCCATCGCTGGTCGTCGGTGTAGATGAACAGGAAGTTCGGCCGCGAAACCGCGACATTGGCGGTCAACACGCCGCACAGAACAAATGGAATCATTGTTTTCATCATGGTAACTCCGCTCGAATGGTTACAAGACCGCGCGCCGGCACGGTCACCGCGCCGATGATTTTCTGGATGGGCCGCTCGCTCGTGTCGCTCAACCACAACCGGCGCGGCACAGGTTTTGACCACGTCAACGTCGCGCTGGCCGGTTCGGTGCCGGCGCCGAAGAGCCGGACGATCCACGCCTTGCCATCGTCGCTTGGCTTCAACGCGGTGACAATGACATCTGACGGCTCGACGCGCAAGAGCGGCGTGGCGCGCGGCGCGGCGCCGCGACCGGGCACCGCGACGAGCGGCTGGCTGAAACCGGTCGCGAACCGCGCGGCGGCGGCATCGTTGCCGGGGCCGCGGTGCGGACGCACGATGAACCGGAACAAAACCGGACCTTCCTGGTAGGCGCGTGTAAACGGGCGGGAGGTTTGGGAGTTGGGTGACACTAGGTTTGAGAGTGAATGAGGAATACCTCACCTGCGCCCCTTTTGAGGCGGCCAAAAGGGGCCTAGACCAAGGTAATTATGTCGAAATTCAAGAAGATTCCTGGGGCGGGCCGTGGCCAGACGGGGATTCCGAAAGTAAGACCTGGATCCATCTGTCCGGGCTGAAATATGCCATTGCCCGCGCCCGAGCGGCCTGGCCTTTGCTGCGAAGAATGGCCGGATTTGCGGCAATCTCGCGGACCGCCGCGACGTAGTCTTCCGCCCTGTTGCAAAGCCAGCCGGTGTCCTTCGTGATCCGGTCTTTCGGACCGTCGCGATTGTCGCCGATACATGGAATGCCAGCGGCCATCGCTTCTACGATGACGCGCGGCCCTTGCTCCCGCAGCCCAGCCGGCAAGCGATACCAGAAGATGCTGCCGCGACTCAAGAACTGCGGAACGGATTCCTCGTTCCAACGCAATAATTGGATGCGCGGGTTGATATGTGCCATTGGGCGCAGGAAATCCGGTCCCGGCATGAACCAGTATTCCGCGCCCGGCAGGATCTTTTCAAATTCTCGAATCAGTTGCAGGGTTTCATCCCGATTATATTTCGTGAAGATGCGGCTGTGGCGAACAAATGCGATCTTCGAATAGTCGGGTTTGATCTGCAAGAATGGTGTCAAATTCACCGGCGGGGGCAATACTACTGAGTGGCCATGAAATCCTTTTGCCTTGTCCAGAAATTCGCGCTCTATCGTCCTGTTCAGGAAGATCGCCGTTGCGAGACGCGCCGCAAACCAGTCGTTGACTGCGTTTCCAAGCACAAAGTTCAGGACGGCGATCATTCTCCCCGCCGCGGCCATTGCTCGAAGCCATGCGTCTTTGTTCTGCTCCAGCTTATAGGCATGATCATTTGCGTAGAGCACGAGTAAATCGCAGGCAATTGCCGGCTCTTCTGCGTAGGTGGCACGAATTTGCACGCCATCGGGTCTTGGGTATTTTGGACTGACGCCCGCGCACGGACTCAGTATTACCTCGTGGCCCTGCCGTGCCAATTCGCTCATCAAATAGGAACTGCTGAATTCGCCCCCTCCGAGAGTATGGGCATTGCAGATGAACCGGATGCGAAGCGGTTTTGCCGTGTTCACTGTTATTTTGCGCAAAATTGCAATACCGCGGCCAAAGGAGAAGTGCTCCAGCTTCCATCCGCCACCTTTCATTATTTCAGCAATTGTGGCTTTCTCACCGGCCCGGTTGGCGTCGTGCAGCATTATGATGGGCGCGCTTTGCATTGAGGCTTGAATCGAGTGCAGTCTCGGCAAGGGGCCTTTTGCCTCCGGTCCGTCCACGAACGCTAAATCAAATTGGCGAGCGGCAATGGCGGGATGGTGGCTGATGGCTGGCGGCGCGCCAAGGAGCAATGTGCATTTGGGCGAGACCAGTGTTCGTTTTGCGTTTTGGAAGTGGGTTGGATTCTCCTCAATTGAGACTACTTCGCAACCGGCATTGAGGAAAGCGATGGTCGAAACTCCGGGGCCGAACTCCAATACCCGCTTGATCCCGTTGGCGGCGCAGAATTCCTGAAGAAACTGGTATTCCTCTGGCAGAATCGAGGCGCTAGAGAATGTGGGCGGAGGCAGATTCATTGCGAGACTACTCCTTGGCAGATTTCCCACTGTTGCGGCGTCAAGTAACGAATCGCGCCTCCGGTGAAATACAATTCGATGCGTCGGATGACTTCCTCGGCGCTGATCATGTTCATGCATCGCGGCAACAAGCTGGGCCATTGGTCGCGCGGATACGCGAAAGCATTTTTGGGCGGTCGCGGCGCGGTCGCAACATCATTGGCGGGCACGACATCCAGACAGAGCTTGTCCGGGTTATCTTTCTCGTCGCCATCGCCGAGGGGCACGGTGCGCGATTTCCAGCAACCGCCATTGTCACAGCAAAGCAATGCGCCGTTGGTGTGGATGTATTGATGATGCGGGTATGCTTCCCACTGTGCCGGCTCGCGTCCGCCGGCGACGACCACGCAGGGCCGGTTTTTCGGCATTCCGGGCCGGGTTTCGAGGGCAGCCGCAAGATGCATTAGCAGGGTAACCGGACAGAGCACGCCTTGCGCGTGATAGACCAGTCGGATCAATTGTCGCAAATCCGTCTTGCCCCGCAGATCGAGCACGCCCCTCAAGCCCGGATGCACATGGCTACTTTCGCCGACCTGCACGAATAGAATCTTGCCACGGAAATGGTCCACGACCTGTTGGAACCGTTGATGCGACCACCATTTGATCGTGAAATCTCGTTTGCCCCCCGCGACGATGATCCAGAAGGGCACAGGTTCTTTGGTAATCTCCTGAACCTGAGAAATCCATTGTTTCTCCTGAGGAGCGAGATGGATATCGCCTTTGAACGGGCCGGGGCGAATTGGCACGCCGAGCTCGGCGCTGAGGAACTGCGAAAATCCATGGATGAAATGCCAAGGGTGGGTGTTGCTGCGGTGGATGAGCGGATACTCGCACTCGATGACTTTATCGGCAACCGGTGTTGTAGCAGCGCCCGTCTCTGGGCGCTTCGGGCTAGAGGGACCGCCGGGACGGCGGTCGCTACATTCGAGCAACGGCGTCAGATAAGGATTATTCTCCCAGAGCTGCGGGCACGGCGTGCGGACATCGGTCATAAACTGGCCGGGATTGGTAAGGTGCAGATCGCGGACGGCGGCGGTCAACATCACAATGTCGCCGGGAGACTGGTGGTTTTTTAGAATAACTTTTCTCATGACTCGCTAGAGGTGCTGCTGCTCGAACTCCATGAAGCCGACGTGCTTGAACTTGAGAACGACGCGCTGCTGCTCGAACTCCATGAAGCCGACGTGCTTGAACTTGAGAACGACGCGCTGCTGCTCGAACTCCATGAAGCCGACGCGCGTGACCG
>Ga0272448_1001993_pt1 | contig 26526 bp, 19 predicted proteins | sample YNPCB0191_FD_202220 | JGI IMG/M metagenome (GOLD analysis project Ga0272448, IMG submission 202220) | Hot spring sediment microbial communities from Yellowstone National Park, WY, United States - YNP-CB-019-1 | ecosystem: Environmental > Aquatic > Thermal springs > Hot (42-90C) > Sediment... | reverse complement strand
GCGCCAAGCTCTGCCAGCGCCTCGCCATACGCCTCACGGGTAGCCTTGCCCAGTCTCATGCCGCCCCTCCAAGCTCCTTCAGCGCCGCCTCCACCTGCTCTGCGGTGGGGGCTTTCCCGTGGTATTCGTTGTTGTTCTCCATAAAGGATACGCCTTTGCCCTTCACCGTAGCGGCGATGACCATGGTGGGCTTGCCCTTCACTTCGCGCGCGGACTCCAGCGCCGAGACTACCTGCGCCATGTTGTGCCCGTCAACCTCAATGACGTGCCACCCAAACGCCCGCCACTTGTCCGCCTGTGGCATGGGGTTCATTATCTGCGCGGTGGGTCCATCAAGCTGGAAGCCGTTCATGTCTAGGATGGCGGTCAGGTTATCAGCGCGGAAGTGTGCGGCGGCCATCGCAGCTTCCCAGACTTGCCCCTCTTCCGACTCGCCGTCGCCCAACAAGACGTAGACTCGGTACGCCTTGCCATCCATCCTTCCAGCCAATGCCATCCCGAGGCCAATGGAGAGCCCCTGCCCAAGCGACCCCGTTGAGGCTTCTACAGCCGGCAGGTCCCTCACGGAAGGATGGCCCTGCAGTGGGCTATCGATCTGGCGGAGACGGGAGAGCCACTCCTTGGGGATGAAGCCGCGCTCGGCGAGGGCGGCGTAGAGCACCGGAGCGGCGTGTCCTTTGCTTAGGATGAACCGATCGCGGTCAGGCCACGCTGGATCCCTGGGGTTCTGACTAAGGATGCGGAAGAAGAGGGCGGTAACGATATCAGCGGCGGAGAGAGAGCCGCCGGGGTGGCCCGACCCAGCGGCGCCCAGCATGGTGATCACGTCGCGCCGCAGGCGGCGTGCCATCTCCTCAAGCTGCGGTACCGTCAGGTCGGCCTGTGCGCTTTGCATAGACGTAGCTCCTGTGCGCGGGGTAGTTGAGGGATGCCAACAAGGGCATGGCATACCCAAGCCAGTGTTTCGGCCAATCGTACCATTGGCGGCGGCGGAGCGTCAAGCAAAGCGGATGTGAGCCGCCCCTTCGCCTAGAACGATACGGCCCGCACCTGAGCTCTATGCTTGCACGGTGCGGGCGGCTATCCGGGGAAACTGGTTGAACGCCAAGAGGCGCTAGGTGTGTTGCTCCGAGTGGGACAGCACGTAGGAGAGCGCGCCTATGAAGGCGGCTACAAGCAATGGCGGCACCAACACCGACGTCAGAGTTCCGAGGTCAGCCATGGGGGTACCCTCTCAGAGCTCGCTGTGAATGACGGCTCACGAGGGTTCTACCCGAAGCAAGCAAAGCGCAAACGCCAGCTAGCCAAAAGCCAAGCGGCCTATCCGTCACTGGCCCGCAGCCACTGGTGCAGGCTGGAGTATTGCCAACGCGTTGTCCCTTGCCGCCGCAGCAAGGGCCCTGTAGCGCTCCTCGTCCTCCAGCTTCTCGGCGGTGACCATTTTCCGCTCGTACATCTCCTTAAGCTTGAGATACGGAACGGGGTCGCGAGGCGCCGCATCGGACGCTTTCTTGAACAGCTGAATCGCCAAGTCGACATCGCCGCGGTCCGCGGCAAGCAGGCCTTCGATAAGCGGGGAACGCGGAGTGGATGGCTTGCTGGTGGCTGCATTCGATGCGCCCGCCCGCACGTGAGGCCGGGCTGGCGGCGCCGTCTTCACGGTGGTGCGAACGGTTGTTGGGGCCGGCGGCAGGATCAGTGGAATCCGCGGGAGCGAAATGCGAGGGGGCTCATCCGCTGGCTTGGCGGGCGCAGGCTCTTTCTGCGGGCTGGAGGGAGTTGGCTGCGGCGTGGCGCTCACCTGGGGCTTGGCGGGCACGCGCACGGTTACGGTGCGCACCACCGGAACGCGGAGCACCCTAACCCTTGGAGATAGGCCTATGGTTGTCGCCACCACGGCCACCGCAACCGCCGCTCCGGCCACCACCGCCGCCGAGTGGCTGATTGCGGGACGCCACCAGGCGCTCTGGTTGGACGCCATGGCGCCCTCCGCAGCCCGCTCCGCAACTTCCTCGTGGGTCTCGCTCTCAACCATCAGAACTTCACCCTGAAGCCCATTGCCTCGCCGGTGGCGTTGGACCACTCCGCGCTCACGTTTTCTACGGTGGCATGGTGGGGCCCGCGTTCCAGCAGGATGAGCAGGCGCATCAACTTGTCGCGCGGGCCCTCTGCTACCACCTCCACACGCCCGTCCGGCAAGTTTCGCACCCATCCGCTTATGCCCACCTCTTGGGCCGCGTCCACCACGAAGTAGCGGTATCCCACGCCTTGCACCCGCCCAGAGACGATGGCGTGCAACCTCTGCCAGTTATGCTGCTCTGCCATGGCACCTAGATGAGTGGGCCGCCGCGCGAGAACGGCCCGGAGAGGATTATACGGAGGCAACGCGCATCGGATCAAGCAGGCGATGGACCGGAAGCCGGGCTTTGGCGAAAGGCGGTTAGCGGCGTCTGCGGGGACCGGCGGTGCGCTTGGGGGCGGACATGGCGCGGCGCATCTCCTTCTCCGCCAGGTCTTGGCCCGCCATCTCTTTGAGTTCGCGCAGGCGGTCTCGCAAAACCGCCGCCTCCTCAAAGCGAAGCTCTTTTGCCGCCTGTCGCATCTCCGCCTCCAGGTTGGCCATGAGTAGGCTCAGGTGATCCGGGCTCATGGTGCTGATGTCCGGTACGGCGCTGTAGCTGGCAACCGTTTCCGCCACCTGATTGGCGGGCAGCAGTAGGTCGCGAACCTCCTTGCGCACCGTCTCCGGCACAATGCCGTGCTGCTGGTTGAACTCGATCTGGCGCTGGCGGCGGCGGTTGGTCTCGGCGATGGCCCGCTGCATCGAGTCCGTCACCTCATCAGCGTACATGATGACCTTGCCGCGCACGTTTCGGGCGGCGCGGCCCATGGTTTGGATGAGCGAGGTCTCCGACCTAAGGAAGCCCTCCTTATCGGCGTCCAGGATGGCGACCAGGGCAACCTCGGGCAGGTCCAACCCCTCCCTCAGCAGGTTGATGCCGACCACCACATCGTACTGGCCCAGCCGCAGGTCTCGCAGGATCTCGGTTCGCGTGAGGGTTTGGATATCGGAGTGCAGGTAATGCACCTTGATACCCAGGTCGGACAGGTACTCGGTTAGATCCTCCGCCATGCGCTTGGTGAGGGTTGTCACCAGCGTGCGTTCGCCGCGAGAGACGCGCTCCTGGATCTGCGTGATCAGATCATCGATTTGGCCCTTGGTGCTTTTGACCTCCACCTCTGGGTCCACCAGGCCGGTGGGGCGGATGATCTGCTCCACCACTTGGGAGCTATGGGCAAGCTCATAGGGGCCCGGCGTGGCAGACACGAAGATGCACTGGCCAATCCGGGCCTCAAACTCCTCAAAGCGAAGCGGCCTGTTGTCCTTGCAAGAAGGCAGCCTGAATCCGAAGTCCACCAGCGTGCTCTTGCGAGACATGTCGCCGGCGTACATCCCGTGAAGCTGCGGAACGGTCTGGTGCGACTCGTCTATGACGAGGAGGAAGTCCTTTGGGAAGTAATCCAAGAGTGTGTGCGGGGGAGTTCCCGGCGCGCGCCCGTCAAGGTGCCTTGAGTAGTTCTCGATGCCTGAGCAGTAGCCGATCTCGCGGATCATCTCCATGTCATACCGGGTGCGCTGCTCAAGGCGCTGTGCTTCCAGCAGCTTGCCCTGCTTTCGGAACCACTCCAGTCGCTCCTCGAGTTCGGCCTCAACGGTTTTGAGGGCGCGCTCTATGGTCTCCCAAGACGCCACGAAGTGGGTAGCCGGGAAGATCGTGATCCGTTCTCGCTCCTCCAACACCTCGCCCGTGAGTGGGTCTATCCTGGTAATGCGATCCACCTCATCGCCGAAGAACTCGACGCGGATGATGACCTCCTCGTCGACCGGGTGTACCTCCAACGTATCGCCGCGAACGCGGAACGTACCCCTGGAGAGCGCCATGTCGTTTCGGGTGAACTGCATATCGACAAGCAGGCGCAGACACAGGTCGCGGTTGCGGCTCTCGCCTCTGCGGAGGGTGAGGTTGGACTGCTGATACTCTTCCGGGGAACCCAGGCCGTAGATGCACGACACGGAGGCGACGACGATGACGTCTCTGCGCTCAAGGATCGCTTGGGTGGCTGAGTGCCGCAGGCGGTCTATCTCGTCGTTGATGGAGGAGTCCTTCTCAATATAGGTATCGGTTTGGGGGATGTAGGCTTCTGGTTGGTAGTAATCGTAATACGAGACGAAGTACTCAACCGCGTTGTGAGGAAAGAACTCGCGGAACTCGGAACATAGCTGGGCGGCCAGCGTTTTGTTGTGAGCGATAACGAGGGTGGGGCGCTGGACCTTCTCGATGACGTGCGCCACCGTGAAGGTCTTGCCGGAGCCGGTAACGCCCAGCAGCGTCTGGTACCGGTCACCGCGCCTCAGCCCCGCAACAAGCTGATCGATGGCCTGGGGCTGATCACCACTGGGCCTGTAATCCGAAACGAGCTTGAAGCCAGCCATACTAGTTGTAACGTTCGTGTAAGCATGCGAATCGATGCCGATCCGTCACCTGCATTATAGCACGCTGAGCTCTTAGGCGGAGGCCAGGCAGGGTGAACGCGCACGGTCTGCCCTTTCCCCTAGGGGCCCTAGCGCCACGACTTCACCCTGGGCCAAAGGTCCTGAAGCCGCCCTCTAAGCCCCCTGCATACGAACACCGGCAGGTTGCTCTCGTACGGCATTGCGTAGCGGCTGCGCACCACCGCGGCCAACTTCACATGGTGGAACCAACGCGCTAGGCTCTCCGCGCTGTCTCCAATCACAATCATCACGTCACCTGTGTAGGCGCGCGGACCCCACAGAAAGTAGCTCTGGTGGCCGCTGATCGCTTTTGGCAGCCCGTATCGGGGACCAAAGAAGTCGATGGCCCCTGCCTCCCCGTAGTTCTGCGCAAAGATAGCGCATTGCGACTGCTCCGCGGCCGGCAGGCGCCGGTACACGCTGGCCACAGTTGCCACCATCTCATCCCACCCGAACATGTCGGCGTAATATTGTGGAAGAGGGCCCATCTGGTGGTTCTCGGTTTTGGGCGGCTCCAAGTGCAGAGCGCGGGAATAGCGTACGTAGGTGGGCGGGGAGAGAACTGGAAGCGCCAGAGGTGCCGTAACAATGCCCCCTAGTGACAACGCTCCAACGGAGGCCGGCCTAAGCCAGCCCAAGCCAGGCCTCTTGGCCAGTCCGGCCTCAGCCGCCACGGCGCCCGCGGCAATGAGCATCGGGTATGCGGGCGCTAGATAGTAGCTCTTCCCCTTCAGGAGGATGAACGCCACCAGCATCACCAGGTAGGCCCACCCCAGCGCCCGAAACCGCCTGCCATCCCTGCTGATGAGAAGCCACCACAGTCCGGCCAGCCAGATCGGCAAGGCAAGGGGGTGCATAAGGAGCGCCTGCTGGGCAACGACGCCGAGCGGGCCTACAACGGCGTTCTTGTTGCTTACCGCCACGTTGTGGAGCATCTGGAGGGTGGCCCAACCGTGCTCCACCTGCCACACCAGGTTGGGGAACACCTCCGCCACGGCGATGGCAACCCCCAGCAGTAGCCGCCAGCTCAGCAACAGCCTCCGTCCGGGGGTCAGCGCCAACCCAACAAGCAGGCCGAACACCATGAAGAGCATGGAGTACTTGTTCAGCAGACCTATCCCCGCGGCCACCCCGAACGCTGGCCATAGCTCCGTGGTGTTGGTTTTCAGCATCCGCACCACCAGGTATGCGCACAGCATCCAGAACAGCGGCTCGAAGGTGTTCATGGTGAGGATGTTGTCGGTGCCAAGGTAGATCGGCGCAACGATGATCGCCACCCCGGCAAGCACCTGAGCATACCGTCTGCCGCCGAACTCGTGCACCAGCAGACAGCCTACCGCCACCTTGAGCGCGCCAGATAGGGCAGGGAGGAACCGGATGGCATGCAGGGAATCACCGAGCAACCGGCGGCTAGTGGTTGCCGCCACGGCAATCAGCGGAGGCTGATCCACGTATCCCCAGTCAAGGTGCTCTCCGCAAGCCAGGTAATACAGCTCATCCCTGAAGTAGCCGTACTGGCCGTTGGTCAGCAGATGGATCATGAGCTTGGCCGCCGCCAGTCCCGCCACCACTGCTGCATCGCTCCTAACGAACCTGGCTAGGGACGTTGCCTTCATCAGACTCAGATGCGCCCGGTTGCTGGCTATCCGCCCGGCGCGTTGCGGCCGGTGAGGTACAGCTTTTCCAGCGCGAGTAGCGTTGGGAGGTCAACCACGGTGATCGCGGCATTTGGCTGCGACCTCACTGCCTCATCCACCAACTGCCCATACCAACCGGGGTCCTTCAGTATGGCCCGGAACACGTGGAAGGTGGGCTCCGCGGGCGGGCCCGACAGATCGCCGCCGAGGCGGGATAGCATTACCCGCGCCGAGTCGGCAGGGCTCTGGGTGAGGTCGTAGTCCATGCGGATGATGGGCATTGAGCCATGCATGGAGAGCTGAGGAACCTTCTGCGCAACCACACCTCCAGGCGAGAAGGTGGCGTAGGCGTCCAGAACGGCATCCGGCATGGGCGGCGCGTAGCCGTCGATGATGAACCCGGTTACGCGGATATCCCATCGCTTGTAGTAACTGCGGCAGTGGCGGGCCCACACATCTGTGCCGGATGGAAGATCGCTCCACTTGCGGGGCGGCTCCAGAAGTCCGGGGTTGATGTAGCCAGCGCCGGAGTCGCCAGCGATGAAAACGTCTGCGGGTGAAGCGGTTTGGCGGGTGTAAACCATGGCTGGCGCCGCGCGGTCGGCTAGGTTGGGGTTGAAGGCCCAGGAGAGCGGCACTTTTGCCCGGTCCGGGTGGTCCCAGAGGCTTGGCACCATGCGATACAGCCACGCTGCGGAATCGTAATCTCCCACGTAAAAGGCCACAAACCGTTTGGCTGCCACTCGGCCGTCCTTGGCTAGGAAGCCTTGGCGTCTGAGCTCCGCGGGGGTTGGCGGCTTTCGCTGCGGATACCGACGGTTGAGCGGCATATGGGCGTAGAAGGAGGCGTTCGCCATGGCGCCTATGCCCAGCGCATCCGCGTCCAGATACGCGTTGTAGGCGGAGATGATCTCTGAGAAGCGCCACTCAGACGGCACGCCCTCATGTTTGCCGCCCGCCGCATCTGTGTACTTAAAGGCCCAGGGCACGAAGCCTCCGATGTGGCACATCCGCTTGCCGCCGTTGTTGCGGTAGACCGTGCCCAGAATCTCCTTCAGCAGCGCCACGTCGGTACCCAGTGGCTGCGAGCGATCGTCGGTGGCGGGTTCGTCGTCCCAAGGGGACAGGTCGAAGAAGAAGGCACGCCTAGCCACGAAGTAGTCGTGGTTGGTGAGGGTGTGGTTCCAGACGCTGCCGCCGGCCTTGGGATTGGCAAGCCACGCGCCGTCGATGTAGTAGGCGAGGTGGCGGTTGCTGCATCTTCCGGGCTTGAGGTAGTGCTCAATGGCCCACACGTAGGCATCGGCCTTGGCGCTGCCGGTTGATGGTCGGCTGGTGCCAGGCACAGTGCCTTTGCCGGTGAACATGCTGGAGCCGTCTGGGTTGAGAAGCCACACCTTCACTGGCAGCCTGGGGCCAGAGAGCACCATCTGGGAGTAGAGCGAGCGAGGGTCCGGGTCGTACCGGAGCGGGAGGAGGTCTTCGCAGCCAGCAACTGTTGAGGCGAGGTTGGAGGTAGCAGGAACGGTTGGGTCCCACACCACGGCACCCCTCACGTCTTGCCTGAAGCGCTCGACGAGCGCCTGCAGGTTCGGCACGTCCTCGAAGTGGCGGCCGTGGAGCCAGGCGCCGGGAGCGGCGAGCTTATCGAGCCAGTAGCGGTCTATGCTGCGCCCGCCATCGTAGATGGCGTCGAGGTACAGCCTGGGCGACCTGCGGTTGACGATGCCCTGAAGGCAGGCAACCAGATGCCCTTCGTCCCACGCTTGCTTTACCTGCGCGGGATCGTCGAGGCTCAGGCCGGCGATGTGCGAGAGGCTATAGATGGCGATCGGCTGGGGGACGGATGCTGAAGCGGCGTTCATGGCAATGGATGCGACGCCCAGAGTTAGCGGAAGCAAGGTAGCGCGGATCATGTAACGGAGCCCTCTCCGTTAGGTTCGCCGACGGCCCGGGAGCCCCTCTCTGCATGGAGTTGCGCGAGGCGTGGAGCATGGGCCGACTTCAGGGCCCCTGGCGCCAGCCGATTCATGTGCGAGGCTTAGCATCGCAGCGATGCCACAGCGGCTGGCCCTGTACGTACACGGGCCAAATGCACGGGCTGCCGCTCCCACGGCGGCGGGAGGGGAGCTTGGTGTCGATGTGCTGACGGCAGATGTGCGCGGAGGTGTATCTTCCCCTTTCCTAGGCGTGGGCAAGGCGGTGGGATGGCACTCACGACGAACTCCGGGTAACTACGTACGCAGATCCTCAGTCGGCAGGCGGCGGCGCCCCGCCACATCCCAAAACGCCCGTTTTCGCGGTGCAATACCGTCGCGCGCGTGCCACGCACTTGACTTATCGTGAAACACTGGCTTAGACTGGTGGTACCAAGTGGTAATCTGTGGTACTTGGGACCAGTTCAGCCCATCCCCGCCCACTTCCGTGGCGGTAGGTGGGCCCGCCTAGGCTGGAGGAGCCATGGGCCGCACGCAACCGGCCAATTATACCCTCTCCATCACCATGGACCGCGAGGTGGGCGGCGAAAGCCTGGTGTTCATCGCCGAAACCAGAAACGCCGCCGAGGTGGCCGAGCTTGAGGAACTTGTGCGGGAGCTCCAACACGGCTGCAAGGTTCGCTTGGTCTCCCTTGGGCCGGTTACTGCGTTTGCCGTCAAGCCCAAGGAGGACGCCGATGAGGCGGTCAGCAGCCTCGTGGAGGTTGCGCGTATCCTCCAGGCCATCTCCCCGCGCTACACCAAGACGTACCTCCAGCAGTTCGACGCTACCGCATACCGCATAGTTGAGGACCTTGCCCTGGAAACCGGCGCGCGTCTGCAGCCGCTTCCCCAATGCGACCTGTGCGGCAAGCTAGACCCATTCCCAACCACCCTTCACGCCCGCGACGGCGATAACGTGTCCTCCTCCGCTGGCACATACTGCTCCCATTGCGTGGCCTCCATGTCCGCAGCCAGCGATCGCCAGCTGGTGGCGGATCTCATCCATGCGGACCGCCGCAACTTCGGCACCTATGGCAGCGTGCAGCTGGCCAAGACCCCCCGCCGCCGTGGACGCCACCTCAGCTTCACGGCACGTGCTTGCACAGACGCCGTTGCCGCAACTGGCTGATCAGTGCTCGCCTATGGGGTCCTAACCTCCATGCTAACCGGATCTTATGCGCATAGCCTGGATGCCAAGGGACGCTTGGTCCTCCCAGCGCGCTTCCGCGCCAGCCTGGGTCTCGACCTGTTCGTCACCAAAGGACTCCACGGTTGCCTCTGGGTGTTCGGCCAAGACGACTGGCAGCAGCTGGTTGCGAAGCTGACCTCCGGTTCGATGGTGAACCCAGAGGTCCTGGCGCTGCAGCGGTTCTTTCTGGGCTTTGCGGCGGATTGTCATCCGGACGACGTAGGCCGCGTTTCCATCCCGGAGTTGTTGCGCCAGTACGCCGGCATCCAGAGGGACGTGATCACCATCGGCGCTGGAAACCGGCTGGAGATATGGGCCCTGGAGCGCTGGGAGGCCTACAACGGCGGCCTGACGGATGACGAGATCCAGAGGCTGGGGCAGAAGCTGCAGCTGTAGACGCTAGACGCAGCTCAGGGAACGCAACAGGTTCCAAACGCGGAGAAGAAGGCTGGGAGTGATTGCCCTTGCCTGTACCTGTTTCCTCCCTAGGGCTATCACCCCTCACCCCGGCTTCGCCACCCCTCTCCCCAAGCCTGCGCGGTGGGAGAGGGGGCAGTGGTTAGGGCAACTGTCCGGCAGGCACGCGCTGCCCGCATCCTAACGCATATTGGGCTCTCAGTCCACCCACATCAGCATGGCGTCCCCGGCCTCCGCGGCCTGCCGGAAGAAGTCCACCAGCTGGGTGTAATAGTCTGCCAGGTAATCGATGTCGTCCTCGCCATTATCCCAGCTGCAGGGGTAGATGCCAGCGGATCTTAGCTTCTCCGCGTCGAAGCGGGAGCGGAACTCCTCCTCATCGAGCTTTGCGAGGGCGTGCGCCACCGACTTCACCTGCTTGGGGTCCAGGTAGCGGGCTGGACCGTAACCGAGCTCCTCGCCGATTGGCGTGCCGCCCAGAACCGCATCCGCCAGCGGCCTTCTGCCACCTGTGGGACGGCCGGTGAGCAGGAAGTGAATGCCCTGCCACGCCTCATCGATCTCCAGCCAGCGGCCGTCCGCCGGAACATCCCCGTCTTCCGAGTCGAGCACCCGCGTCAGCAGGTCCACCAACGTAGCCGGCTGTTCGATCAGCCTGCGGAGCTCCGAGGGCGTGATGCGGAGGTAGTTGCCGATGAGCGACATGGGCTCCACTCCATGGGCAGCGTCTTTCCCGCGTGCGCTGGCAGCTGCATTGGGCTCTGGTACCCGTAAAGCAAGCTAAGCGAGCTCAAGTGGTGCAGAACGGCCTAATCAGCAGCAAACAAGCTGGAGATGTACCTATTGGTGCCCGTGTGCTGGCGCATGGGCGCGACAGTCACCGTGCCCGATCCCAATGCTCCCTTCGGCCAACCACGGCTGCATTGGCGCCTGTGCATTGGGTCTTACAAGGGCATTTTCGGTAGGACTCATTCTAGCCTCCATGGCAGCGAGGGTCAAGGGCTTGCAGGCAGGGCGATAAGAGCTCATGGATGGGGATGATCGGCGCCCTTCCGCGGCGTTCTCTCCCCGCTTCCTCCCCCAACGGTTGGGCGAAGTGCCGGAACGCTTCTGCACGTTTGCTAGCTCCCACTACGGGCCCCGTCTCCGTCAGCGGCGACCGGCGTCACGTGCCACGGAGCGGACACACGGCACGCCTCTTGCACCTGTGCACCTGCAATCAAGCCAGCGAGAGGGAAATGCTGCGCCTGCCGAAGCTTGCAGGGGGTTGCTTTGGCGGGCAGGGGGGTATAAGGAGATGGCAGACCGGCTGGTGGTGGTCCCCACCGATCCGATTGACGCCTACGAGCGCGCTGGATACACCTACCTAGAGCGGTACTTCAACCCGGCAGGCTTCTTCAGGGAGGTGTTCGCACTTAGCCCGCGCGAGCACGGCACTCGCCGCGCCTACGGCATGACCATACGCCGCGTGCCTGCGGAGCGGTTCACCAGCGCACTCCGGGAGATCCGCCCACAGGTGGTGCGGGCCTACGGCGGCCACTGGCCCTGCGACCTTGTGTGCAACCACAGGCTTAAGGATGTGCCGGTGGTTGTCAGCGTGCACGATCCCAGCCCGGAGGCGGTTCACCCATCGGTGCGGTACGCGGACATGGTGATATGCACCTCGGAAGCGGTTAGGCGGCGGGTGCTCTCGATGGGAGTGAGCGCATCCAGGACGAGGGTTCTGCCGAACCGGGTAGATTTGAGCATATTCCAACCGGTGAGGGATGAGGAGAAGCTGAGGGCGGTCAGGGAGCGGTTTCCGGGTGGCAAGCTGATACTGCACGTTGGCAGGAAGAGCAAGGCGAAGAACATCGAAACGGTTGTGAAAGCGCTTGCATACCTGCCGAAGGAGTACGTCGCCATCTTCGTTGGCAGGGGAAGATGCGATCCCAACTCCGCGCCCGCGATGCGCCGGAGCTTCTGCGCGGACAGGGAGGTGTGCGCCTCTTACAGCGAGATTGCGGAGGCTGTTGGGGTATCCGAGCGTTGCTATTGCGTCCCATCCGTGCCGAACCGCGAGCTTCCGGTGTGGTACAGCATGAGCGACTGCATGTGCACGCCAAGCCTGTGGGAGGGGTTCGGCATAGTTTTCATCGAGGCGGCGGCGTGCGCAGCGCCAATTGTGACCTCGGACATTGCTCCCATGAACGAGTACCTGCGTCACGACGAGAGCGCGTGCCTTGTGAGGGAGTACCAGGATCCCAAGGCGCTTGCGGCCGCGATCGAGCGGGCGTGCGAGGACGGTGAGTATCGTGCCAGGCTGAGCGGTGGGGCGCATGAGGCAGCCAAGCCGTTCGCGATGGAGGTTGTGGACGCCCAGGAGGTTGCGCTCTACCAAGAGGCGATCGCGATGGGAGGGCCAACGCTAGCTCGCAGGGTTCAGGTCTGTGCATTGCAGCTGGCGGACGCCGCCCGCACCAGCCGCCTTGCTTCGATCCCGAGGCGTTGGGTTGGCGCCGCCGTCCGCCGATTGGGGGCTGTGTTGCCGCACCTTCTTGCTGTTGTTACCGCGTAGCACCGATCCGCCCGTCAACTACCAAGCAGGTGCTATCCGTGATCTCCGAGCTGACAACAGCACCCTTCACTGGTACTGATCTTGCTCGCTATTCCATGGCGGTGCTGTCTGTCCTTCCCACGTCGGTTTTGGTGAGGGCACGGAGCATCGTAGAGAGACAAGCCATGTCCAAAGTACCTTACGCAGCGATAATCAAGCGGGTGGCGGCCAGAGCGGCGCGCGCCACCAGTAGTCCACTTTCGGTTGCAGTGGTTGGCGCCGGCCGGTTTGCAGCAACACATGTGAGCAGCTATCAGCAGACCGGGCTGGCACGCGTGGTTGCTGTGTGCGACATCAGCCCTGTCGCGTTGGCCAGGGCTGCCACGCTGTGGCCAACCGCCGCCACATACCGCGACTACCGGCACATGCTCCAGCGGGTGAAGCCGGATGTGGTGAGCGTGTGCACCTGGCCGCAGAGCCACGCAGATGTGGTGGTGGCAGCGGCCGATGCGGGCGTCAAGGCCATTCTCTGCGAGAAGCCCCTGGCGCTCACCATGCACGAGATAGACCGCATGGCGGCCTCATGCCAACAGCGAGGCGTGAAGCTGGCCAGCGGCCATCAGTACCGCTTCCATCCGAACTTCGTAGCTGCGGCGGATGCCATCCGAGATGGCGCAATCGGCGACGTGCGTGCCGTCAAAGGGTGGGTGGCGGGCACCTTAGCGGATAACGGCCCACACCTGATGGACGCCGTCCGCTTCCTGCTGGGTGATCTATCCCCTGTGCGCGTCAACTGTTCGTGTCACAGGCAAGGCGACAAAACCTACCAAGGGTACCCTGCCGAGGATGGCGCCAGGGGCGAAGTGGTCTTTCAGAACAGCCTACTGTTTCAGTTTATGACCGGCGACCAGGCGCCGTCGTTCTTCGGCATCACGGTGGAGGGCGAACGTGGGTGTGTCGAGGTAACGCCTACCTCGCTCAAGTTCGCCGGCACCACCGTTTCTGCCCCTTCATCTAGCGGCCCGGAATGCCGCCAAAGGCAGTTCGGGGCCTTCTTGCAGTGGGTCCGTGGCAGGGCGCCTGAGTACGCGTCCGGTTTTGAGGAGGGCGCGCGCGCCGCGGAGATGGTTCTGGCCGCATACGAATCGGCGCGCACCGGCAAGCCGGTGGACCTGCCGCTACCCACGCGCGGGGATGTGATCCGCCTCGCCTTTGCGGCCAATGGCGCTACGGCGCAGGCTAGCCAGCCACCGTTGTGGCGCTCGTATGTGCCCGCGCCAGCGGGCACAGAGGCACTGGCCATGGATGGCGGCCAGAAGGCCGTGAGAGGTTGGTTCTCCACGGCGCCCTGCGTGGGCGCCAGGGAGATGCTGAACCTTGCGCGCGTCATCCGAAGCAAGCAGATGAACCGCACCGATGGGCAGCAGGTGCCCAACCTAGAGTGGGAGTGGGCCAGGGATTACGGAAGCCCTTGTGCCGTGGCGTCCACGTCTGGCACCGCCGCCCTTCACATCGCTTTGGGCGCCATCAACCCTAACCCAGGCGACGAAGTAGTTACCACCCCCATCACGGACATGGGGTCCATAATACCGATTCTGGCGTGCAACTGCATTCCCGTGTTTGCGGATGTGGACCCGGATACGGGCAGCATCACGGCGGAGACCATCGCCAAGAAGCTGACTCCGCGCACCAGAGCCGTCATACTGGTCCATCTCTTCGGGCGGCCGGCGCGCCTCGATCCCATTCTAGACCTCCTGAGAGACAGAGGGATTCCCCTCATAGAGGATTGCGCTCAGGCGCATTTCGCTGAGTATAAGGGCCGCAAGGTGGGCACCTTTGGCGACTTCGGGTGCTTCAGCTTGCAGCAATCCAAGCAGATCACGTGTGGAGATGGCGGCATCACCCTTGTGAACAACCAGGAGTACGCCGAGCGGGCCATGCTGTTCATGGACAAGGGGTGGTATCGCAAGCAGGGCCTGCGAACGCACCTGTTCATGGGAATGAACTACCGGATGACGGAGCTTCAGGCGGCTGTTGCCAGGGCACAGCTGAAGAAGCTGCCCCAGCTTGTGGCCGCCAGACGCCGTGCTGCAGACCACCTCACTGCTCTGCTGAGCGATATAGACGGCGTTGTGCCACCAGTCTCCTCACCAGACGCCACCAGCTCTTGGTGGATCTACACCTTCAGCATCGATGAAGAGCGCCTTGGTGTGAGCACAGACGAGTTCTGCGCGGCCCTCCAGGTTGAGGGCGCTAAGCTCATGCGCCAGTACCTCCCGCGCCCCGTGTTCGACTACGACGTGCTGAGGGACCAGCGCACCTACGGAGATAGCCGCTTTCCGTTCAGCGCGGTGGACTACACACCCCCCGCCGTCTCGGACTACCCCGGCTTCCTCCAGTTTCAGCGCCGCCATATGCTCATCTTCTGGAGCAACCGGGTTACCGTGGAGCACGCGGCCGCAATAGGCGCCGCGGTGCGTAAGGTGGCGGCTTACTATCGTGCTACCTGGGGCGCGTCCAAGCCGGAGCGCCTCACTTCGGCCACTCCTACGCTCCAGGGCGCTAAGTGAACCGTTGCATAGGGCGCCTTGGCTTGAATGATATGCGATGAAAGGAATCCGGATGGCTCCCACCGTCATCGGTCTGGCCAAGCGAACCGCAAAGCTAGGCATAGCGGGCCTTGGGTCGGTTGTTCGTTCGGGCTCTGCGTCCAGAGCCCAGGTCGGTCTGTCTGCCCCCCAACGCGCCCTCCGCTGGGTGCGAAGTCAAGAGAGCGAGACAGGCGGCATTCGCGTGCACTCCGAGTCCGTTTGCTCGTACCCAGAGGTTACCGGCTACATCGTGCCCACGCTGCTGCATTACGGGGAGCGCGAACTGGCGTTCAGGCTCACGCGGTGGCTGATGTGCATCCAACGCGGCGACGGCTCATACACCAGCCCCGACGGCGACCCCTACGTGTTCGATACCGGCCAGGTGCTGCGCGGCCTCTTGGCGGCCCATGAGCTTCTGTCGGACCGCGGGAGAGACCGCGCCGCCTACGCGGGTCCCGGCTGGGCTAAGCTGGGCTTCAGCCCGCTGGACGCTGCGCGCAGGGCCGCAGACTACTTGTGTTCGCAGATGGTGGACGGAGGGCGAGGCGGGTTTGGCACCAGGTACCAAGGCGCCTCTCCGACGGTGCCGGAGACGGTTCACCTGTACGTCCTTCCGCCCCTCATCCGCGCATCTGAGCTGCTGGGTGCTCCGCAATACCGTGACGCCGCGCTGCGCTGCCTTGACAGCTACGCCTCCCACCCGGATCTGCTCCGGATCGAGTCGCTAACGCATTTCCTCGCATACGAGATGGAGGCGCTGATTGACCTGGGCCGTGCCGACTTGGTGCTGCCGGCGCTCGCCGCACTCCGCGACCTTCAGGAGAAGGATGGCTCGGTGCGGGGCGCTGGTGGAGCCCAGTGGGTTTGTACGCCCGGGCTGGCTCAGCTCGCCATGTGTTGGTACAAGGTGGGGCAGCCCGAGCCGGCCGACGCAGCAATGCGCTGGCTGGAGGCCCACCAGGAGCCATCCGGTGGGTTTAGGGGGAGCTATGGCCCGCGCGCCGAGTATCACGCCAACGTTGAGCTGCCTTGGGCAGCCAAGTTCTTCCTGGATGCCCACCGCCTTAGGCTCAATGCGTTCTTCAGCGCGGTGGCCGATGCCCTCCCGTCCGACATCGATCCGAACGACGGGCGGGCGCGCGCCGTTGTGGCCTTGGTGAAGCCCGGAGATCGCGTTGTGGAGGTGGGATGCGGCAAAGGGCGTTTCTTGAAGGTGATTAAGGACGCGTATCCGGATGTGGAGTGCGTGGGGGTTGACGTGTCACCGGAGCTCCTGAAGAGCGTGCCGCCGGGCATCGAGGCGCTTGAGGGGTCGCTGGAGGCCACCCCGCTGCCAGATAACAGCTTCGATGTGGTGCTCTCAGTGGAGGCCATTGAGCATTCGGCCAACCCGGAGGCCGCGGTTGCAGAAATGACCAGGATAGCCAAGCCTGGCGGAACGGTGGCCATCATCGACAAGCAGCAGGCCCACTGGGGCGAAGCGGAATGCCCGCCTTGGGAGCGCTGGCCGGACATGGACGGCATGAAACGCCTGCTGAACAGAGGCTGCGATGGCGTTACCGCTGAGCTGCTGTCACATCGCCACCGCCCTGCGGATGGCCTTATGGTCCTCTGGTCCGGCCGCAAGCGTTCCCGCCTCAACGATTCCGGCTGGAACAGCGTCATCTTCGATCAGAAGGGCCAGCGGGGAATCGTGCAGCGACTGAGGTACAACAGCATGCCGGAGTGGGCCCAAGTCATCATGCTTGCCACATCGCCAGGCGAGCGAGTGTTGGAGGTTGGCAGCGGCACCGGCGAGATGTCGCTCCGCTTGGCGCAGGCGGGCAGGCAAGTGACGGTGCTGGACTACAGCCCTGACAGCCTGAAGCTTACCAAGGCCTGTGCCGAAGAGCTTGGCGTGCCCATCGACGCCGTGCTGGCGGACGCCACTAAGCGCCTGCCGTTTGGCGATGCGGAGTTCCACTGCGTGTGGAGCTCCGGAGTGCTGGAGTTCTACTCACCGGAAGAGCGAGCCGCCGTCATCACCGAGATGGCGCGCACGTCCTCCGACCGTGTGCTTGTGATGGTATCCAACGGCGCCAGCTTGGCATATCGGGCTGGCAAGCAGAACCAAGTGTTGCGCGGCGCTTGGGCCTACGGTCCGGAGATGCTGGCGCCCACCCTCAGAGACGAGTTCGGAGCCGCTGGCCTGGACGTGGTGACGGAGTACACCGTGGGGGCCAAGCACGCCCTCAAGTTCTTGCCGTCCTCGCACCCGCTGAGGCGCGAGCTTGAGGCGTGGATGGACGCCGTCACACGCTCGGAGCTTGATGATTGCCACCAGGGGTATCTGCTGGTGACCTTCGGGCGAAAGCATCGCGAGGCTTAGCGGCTGGAGGCACGCAAGATGCCGGATCCGCTTGTGTCCATAGTGCTACCCACGTACAACGGCGCCCGCTATCTGCCAGAGGCGATCCGCACCTGCCTAGATCAGACGTACCGCAACATCGAGCTGGTGGTGGTGGACGATGCCTCCACGGACGGCACGCCCGAGGTCTTGGCCAGCGTAGGGGATCCGCGGCTGAGGGTCATCCGCCATGAGGCGAATCGCAAGCTGCCGGGCGCCTTGAACACGGGGTTCGCCGCCGCCAGGGGCGACTACCTCACGTGGACCTCGGACGACAACCGGTACATGCCGGTCGCCGTAGAGAGGATGTTGACGTACCTCCAGGCCAGGCCGGATACGGCGTTTGTGTGCGCTGGCTACGTCTTCATCAACCCAGATGGGAGCCGCGCCGACAGGCCGCCCAGAGCCCCCGGACCCATCTGGCTGCTGCCCGTCCGCAACGTCATAGGCGCGTGCTTCCTTTATCGGCGCGAGGTGGCAGAGAAGATAGGGCCGTACAACGAGAGCTGCTTCTTGGCGGAGGACTACGAGTATTGGCTCCGCGTACAGAGGCGGTTCAGGATCGGTGTGATACCAGAGCCGCTGTACGAATACCGCCAACACGAAACGTCGCTTAGCAGCACGTATGAGCATGGCCGCATTGTTGATGCGGCGGAGCGGGCCAAGCTTGCTGCGTGGGCAAAGGAGCCATGGCCGGTGCGCAGGTGGCTTATGGCGCAGAACAAACCTGTGTTGGGCTATCTGGTGTGTCAGTGGGTTAACGAACCACTGATAACTGCCCGCAAGGCCATGGGGGCGTGAACCGTGAGTGGCCGAAACTCAAACGCCGGTTCACGGCCGCATGTGGTGCACATTAGCCCTTCCTTGGCGGTTGGCGGCGTTCAGCAGGTGCTGATCGGCATGGCGTGCGCAGAGGCGCTCAGGGGCTACCGCCACAGCATACTCGCCGTGGGTGGCCCACCTGCCGCGCCATCCGGTGCGTACCACGCGGCTGGCGTGCAAACGCGCGTATGCAGGCTCCCGCTGCCGGACTCATACCACCTGCCGTCCTATAGGCTTAGCTGCTTTCTGCAGAGGCGGGCGGAGAACCTGGCCGCCAGACGGCTGGCCGCCGAGCTGCGCCGCCTGAACCCCGATCTGGTTCACAGCCACGTGGTGGTGCCGTTGCACGTGCAGGTCTTAAGGGCCATGCGGGAGGCCAAACGCCCTCTGCTGTGGACTCTTCATGGCTTGTTCGGAAACCAGGAGGACGGTGGCCCTGAGTGGGATGAGACCGCGCGGCTGACCCGCGAAGCTGGCTACACAACCACCGCCGTGTGCAGGCCGGCCGCCGCCCTGGCCTCTCGATACCTCGGCATCGATGGAGCGGTTCAGGTTATCCATCCTGGCGCGGACACGCGCAGGCTTAGCCCGCGGCGCTCGCGACGGCCGGAATGGAGAGCCGAGCGCGGCATTCCACAGGGCGCCATCCTCTTTGGCACCACTGGGCGAATGGTGAAGGTGAAGGCGCACGACATCCTGCTGCAAGCGGTGGCGCTCCTCCGGGGCGAAGGCATCGATGTGCACGTTGCCCTTGCCGGCGATGGCCCGCTCAAAGAGTGCATAGCTTGCCAAGCCGAGCGCCTTGGGCTGACGAGCCGAGTGCACATGCTTGGTTGCATCGACGATGTGTCTGGCTTCTTGAGCGAGCTGGACGTGTTCGTGCTCCCGTCCCTTTCAGAGGGGTTTCCAATCTCCCTCATAGAGGCCCTTGCCATGGGCCTGCCGTGCGTTGCCACCAGGGCGGGGGGTGTGCCGGAGCTGCTCGGCTCGGACGGTGGTGTGCTGGTGGAACCCGGGTCCGCTCCATCGTTGGCCGCTGGTATGCGGGCAATGTTGGACGAAAGGACCAGGGCCGCCTACGTGCGCGTTGGGCCAAAGATAGCCGCTCAGTTCACCCATGAGGCCTGCGCGGCCCAGTTTGCCGAGCTATACAGCCGACTGACGAAGCCAGCCATGGCGGTGCCGGCTGGTTGATCGGAGAGGCTGGCTTTCAGCGAGGAGAGGGCATGCCAGCATCGCACCGCGCCCGCCTGATGGTGGTGGTGGGCGCATTCCCGTCTCTATCCGAGACGTTTCTGTACACCATGCTGAAGGACCTGCAGTGCTCCGGCGTACAGGTGCTGGTGCGCGCGCGCCACCGTGGGACATCTCCCCATCAGACGGCATGGTGCCGAAACGTGCGGTACCTGCCATCCGAAGAGCTGGCCCTTCCCCTGCGCATGGCCATTCTCCTCCCGGTGGCCGCGTGGGTGATGCTTAGGCGGCCGGCAACCTTCGTCAGGGCGGTGCGTGTGCTCCGACGCCACACTTGCGGGCTTCGCGAGCTCGTCGATCAAGCTTACCTGATAGCTCCACTACTGGTCGCCAGCGCGGATGCGGTCTACTTCGCAATGGGCAACATGGCGGCCAAGTACGCCCTGTACACCATGATAAGACCCAACGCCATAGTCGCCCTCATCGGCTCTGATGCGCACACCCACCCGCTTCTGAGCGACACGTATCGCGAACGCCTGAAGCTGGCCCTTCTGAACGCTGCTGCTGTCAGGTGCGTCTGCGAGGATACCAAGCGTAGGGCGGAGCGCCTTGTAGGCGGGAGCTTGCCCAACGCCGTTGTAGTGCCAATCGCGGTGGATGCGGCGCATCTGTCGGGGCCGGATCCATCCCGCGTCGTCCGGCGCCCAGCGCAAGGCGAGGTGCGGTTGGTGTCTACCGGCCGCCTGCACTGGTGCAAGGGCCTGGAGCACGGCATGATGGCCCTGCGTGAGCTCCTCAACAGAGGCGTGGCGTGCCGTTGGCGAATAGTGGGGGAGGGACCTTACCGCGCGGCGCTTGAGTGCGCCGTGCGCGACCTCGGGTTGGGCGACGTGGTGTCGCTTGTGGGGGCGCGAGATGCCGCCGGAATTCGCGAAGAGCTGCTCTCGGCGGATATCATGTTTCACCCCACCGTTGCGGATGCCATCAGCAACTCGGTGCTGGAGGGGATGGCGCTTGGGCTTCCGGTGGTTGCCGGAGACGCGGGCGGAATCCGCGAGGGAGTGCGCCATGGCGAGACCGGCCTCCTCATTCCTCCGCGCGACTGGCGTGCAATGGCCGATGCCCTCGAGGTGCTGGCGCGCAACCCGGACCTGCGGGCGCGGATGGGCGCCGCCGGGAGGGAGGCCGTGCTCTGCCGCTTCACCCCGCGGCACCAAGACAAAGCCATTGCGGCGCTCCTCGCCATGGTTGGGGGGACGCGATGACGCGTGTGGCGTTCGTGACTGAGCGGTTCCCGGACCCCGCGCGCCCCGGCCAGGTGGATTGGCTGGCGGCCGTACAGGCGCGGGGCATCGGTGTTGAGGTGTTCGCGGAGCAGGTTGGCGAGCCCGATCGGCCCATCCCGTTCGCGGTCCGCGCTTTGGGAAGGGGCCGAACCTGGGGTGCGCGCGAGAACGCAGTGGGCCTCGGCCGCGCATGGGCCCGCGCCCATTACCTGCTGCGCGAAGCCCCCAGCCCAAAGCAGGCCGTTCGTGCCATAGCCCGCTATCTGCCAGCCCTGCGTCACTCCGTGGATCTGCTTCACTTCGATTCGGCTCACGTGCTGGCCAGGTGGCGGCTGCTGCCCAAGCTGCTGGAGGCTCCAGCCCTCGTGACCCTCCGGGGTGCGGACTTGGCGGATGAGGATGTGTGCCGGTCCGCTCTGTGCGCTGCGGACCACGTCCTGGTGGCGTCGCGGCACCTGCTGGCGGAGGCTCAGCGACTGGGGTGTGCCAAGCCCATAAGTGTCGTTCCGGAGGGCGTGGGTACGGACTTCTTCTGCCCTGCGGCTGGCAGCGAGCCGCCCAGCGGAGCCTATCGCCTCATCTCCTGCGGTGAGCTTACATGGCAGACCGGCCCGGAGTTCGCCGTGCAGGCCGTGGCGCTGTTGGTGAAGCGAGGGCTGAACGTTGAGTACTGCGTGGCTGGCGATGGCGACATGAGAGAGGCCGTGCTTTACACAGCAGCGGAGCTGGGCATCCTGAACAGGGTGCGCGTGTGCAGCTACCTGGCGGCGGAGGTCTTGAGAGACAGCCTGCGCCAGTGCAACGCCTACGTGGCGGCCAACGTTGCGGAGGACGACGGCGTAGGTCCGCTGCTGGCCCAGGCATGCGGAGTGCCGGTTGTGTGCACGGACGCTGGCGCCCTGCCGGAGATGGTTGAGGACGGGGTTACGGGCCTGCTGGCAAAGCGTCGAGACGCATGGGACCTGGCGGAGAAGCTAGCCGCAGTGCTTGGCAACCCCGGTCAGCTGACGGCGATGGGGCTTCGTGCCCGGTGGCGAGCTAGGGCGCTCTTCTCCACCAGCCAGCGCGCGGAACGGATGGCGTCGGTGTACGGCGCCCTATCCAGCGCCAGAGTTGCGGTTGGTGCGGGCCAGACGGCGCGGATCGGCTACGGATAGGCCACCTGGTGCACGTTGGCGCTTGTTGAAATCAACGGCCCGTTAGCCAGGTCGGTTGCGTTCAGGTCGGCCCAACCAAACCACGGCGCGTAATGGTACTCCAGGACGAGGTGGATGCTGATGCCGAACGCGGTGGCGGATAGGCTCGTGTGCACCTTGATGGCGTCAAACTGACCGGCTGGCGTCGTTACGGTCTCCTCTCCCACTATGGTGGTTGTGTAGGTGCCAGACATCGTGAAGACGCCAGCGGGTATGGTTACCTGGCCCTCCCAGGTCCTGCCCGGGGTTGCGGGGTAGCGGAGCAGATCGATGGGCGGGATGTAAGTGCTTGCCACGCCGTTGCTATCAACGCGCCTCAGCAGCCGGAGGACGAGCGGGGTCTCGGGGTCCTGCGGCTGCTCGTCTTGGCGCAGGTAATAGGACTCGCCGGTTGAGAGCCTCACCTCGTAGGCGGGCTGACCATCTACATCGGCCAGGCCCTCCACCGTTGCCAGCACGCTGTTTCCCTGAGTATCGGTGTAGATCCACATGTTGCCCGGATCGAGGGGGAAATAGGTGAGCCGCGCGGGCCATGGGTCGGGCTCGAGGCCCAGCATGCGACGCAGGATTCGCATAACGTCGCTTACATCCACGGTCCCATCGCCGAAGCTGTACGGGGAGCGGAGGGGGGCGACATCGGCGGCGTGGTATGCTTCCGGCGAGAGGTCAACAAGCTTGAGGGCGGCTCTGAGGGCCCAGCCAACGTCCTTTATATCGAGGCTGCCGTCGCCGTTGACGTCGCCGTACGCCATCTGAGCGGCCTGGCATCCGGTGGGGAGGAGCAGGACGAGCAGGGCAAGCAGCGCGGCTCTAACCGACACGGTGCTACCATCCTTCTGGCGGCTGAGCTACGGGGCGCCTGCTGCGCCCAGTTGCCGCCAGCCAGCAGTTTCTGCGCGTTGTGCTATCAATCCTCCAACAGCTAGCAGCGAGGATGAAGCGCTCAGGCATGAACTGGAGCATGCAAGGAGCAGAGCACATGCTGCTGCTAAGAGCCCAGTACTGCACAGACCCCCCTACCTATCCCCTCCCACACACTTGACACCTACCCTGCGGGGACGACAGGGCAAACGCACTCCAGCGGGAGAGCAGGCTGAGCAGGCACTTGTCGTTCCAGCTGGCCCGCTTACGCTTCCTCTTCACGTTGGCCCTGGTGCCTCTGTCCCGGCTGATGATGGTTGAGGGCTGCCTTCCCAACTGCGAGCACGTTTTCAGGGGGACGGTCCGTACGCACCTTACACTCGCCCCCGCGGAGGATCGGGCCGGGCACCCAGTGAGAGCTGTTTCCTACTCCCGATGCGATTGGGCCGCGTGGGCTATCCGCATCGCTGCTGCCTTCAGGCTCATCGGGCAGTAACGGGCCTCCACGCCTCGCTCTTTGCCCGGGCAAGGCCTGTCGGAGTAGTTGCCCTGCCCCCTGTCCCTGGTATGATGGATGAAGCGGTTCCTCCTCCCCCACCCCTTCAGCCCCCGTGCGAGGTGGGAGGAGTTCCCCTCACCCCGGCTTCGACACCCTTGTATGATGTTAGGGGCGGTTAGGGCAGGGAGTTCCCCTCACCCCGGCTCCCTTGCATGATCGAAGAGGTCGTTAGGCAAGCCTTGTGATTCCCCTCACCCCGGCTTCGCCACCCCTCTCCCACTTGCGGGGAGAGGGGAGCTGGGAGGGGCATGTGAGGTTGTCGTCGGTTGTGTAAGCTACTGGCACGCCGGAGGCTCCCCCTCTCCCCAAGCTTTGCGAGTGGGAGAGGGGGCCGGGGAGTGAGGGGAAGCCAACTGGGCGTTGCCTTCACCACTAGGCTACAACCGGGCGCTAGCGGTTCCCCTCACCCCGGCTTCGCCACCCTTGTATGATGCTAGAGGCGGTTAGGGCTGGCGGTTCCCCTCACCTCAGCTCCCTTGCATGATCGAAGAGGTCGTTAGGCAAGCCTTGTGGTTCCCCTCACCCCGGCTGCGCCACCCCTCTCCCACTTACGGGGAGAGGGGAGCTGGGAGGAGCGTGTGAGGCTGTCGTTGGTTGTGCAAGCTACTGAGACGCCGGAGGCTCCCCCTCTCCCCAAGCTTCGCGAGTGGGAGAGGGGGCCGGGGGGTGAGGGGAAGCCAACTGGGCGTTGCCTTCACCACTAGCCCACAACCGGGCGCTAGGAGTTGCCCTCACCCCGGCTTCGCCACCCCTCTCCCACTTACGGGGAGAGGGGAGCTGGGAGGAGCGTGTGAGGCGAGGTTGGTTGAGTAGGCTACTGGGACGCCGGAGGCTCCCCCTCTCCCCAAGCTTTGCGCCGTGGGAGAGGGGGCGGGGGGTGAGGGGAATTGGCCTGCGGGATGCCCTGGCGCCCCCAACTCCTCCACCCACACCCCCTGCTGCTCGCTCTCGCCTTCGTCGTTGCGACCTGCGTCCCATATCTGTATGTGTGCTGACTGCTCGGCAAGATGCGTTGGCCCTAGTGAGAAGGCTTCTGGGACGGCGCGCTGAACCTGTTTCTGAGCGCAGGCTGGCTTGTGCCGGCCACTGTGGGGTGACTATGAGGTTCAAGTGCTTGGTGTGGTGCGCGGTTGTCGGCTGTTTGGGCCTGCAAGGCGTCTCGCTTGGTGCGCAGGCGAGCAACCTTATCTCAGATGATGCATGGCAGTTGGTTTCGGCGGGCGGTGCTGAAGCACGAATGGAGAGGGTTGCCGTCAAAGATGGGCCGGATGGCAACTCCAGCGTGATTCGTGTGACCATTTCGAAGACGGTAGATCCCTTCTACTCGGTGATGCTGTCGCAGTCCGTTAAGCCGCCGTTGGCCAAGGGCAGGCGCGTGCGGCTTAGCTTTTGGGCCCGCTCCTCCACGGGAAACAGAGTGCATACGGTGCTTGAGAGGAACGGCCCACCTTTCGTCCCTTACGCGTCCGTTACCCCCACGCTCACTTCACAGTGGCGGCGGTACGTGGCGACGGCCGTGATGCCCGTTAGCTGCGCACCAGACGGTGCTGGAGTCCGCCTCCAGATGGGTTACAAGGAGGGTGTGGTGGAGATCACAGGCGTTGCTTTGCAGGACATGGGCCCCGACCCCCAGGTTGCAGCAGCAGCGGAGGCGATTAGGCCCGACGCCGTTCAGGCAAGGATCAGGCAGTACCGCATGGCGGACCTAACCATCTTGGTGAGAGACGCCAGCGGCAGACCGGTGCCGGATGCAACCGTGCACGTGCAGCAGCTCCGGCACGCGTTCCTCTTCGGGTGCAACATATTCGGGCTGCAGCCGGACAACCAGGAGGAGTGGCAGAAGGGGTATCAGCGGCGTTTCGTGGCCCTGTTCAACTACGCCACGTTGCCGTTCTACTGGGGCAGCTTTGAGCCGGAGCAGGGGAAGCCGCAATACGATAGGCTGGACGCCATGGCCAAGTGGTGCGCCGATCACGGGCTGGCGATGAAGGGGCATCCGTTGGTCTGGCACGATGTCTATCCCCGTTGGGCACCAACCGACCCCGATGAAGCGATCCCCCTTCTCAAAGCACGCGTCTTCGACATCATCAAGCATTACGGCAACACAATCCACTATTGGGACGTGGTGAACGAGGCGAACAGCAGCCCGGACTACCCCAAGACAGGCACGGGCGCTTGGGCGCTCCGCGACGGCCCCGCAAAGCTGGTGGGCACCGCGCTGGACTGGGCTCGGGAAGCCAGCAAAGGCCTGGACGATGTCCTGATCTACAACGACTTCAACACCGGCCAGCAGAACCTCGCGCTGCTGTCGGCGCTGGAGAAGGATGGTAAGCTGCCTGATGCCATCGGTCTGCAGTCACATATGCATGGCGGCGTATGGCCCTTGGAGGAGGTATGGAACGCAGCTCAGCGGTTCGCGCGGTTCGGTAAGCCGATTCACTTCACGGAGGTCACGGTGGTTAGCGGCCCCAGGCCGCAAGGCTACAGCGGGATTCCACCTAGAGGCAGTTGGCTAACCACCCCGGACGGCGAGGCGCAGCAGGCGGACTACCTTGCCTCCTTCTACACCATCTTGTTCAGCCATCCGTTGGTGCAAGCCATCACCTACTGGGACTTCAGCGACAGGGGCGCCTGGCAGAACGCGCCGGCGGGGCTTCTGCGCGCCGACATGAGCCCCAAGCCCGTCTACGATCGTCTGATGAAGCTGATCCATGGCGAGTGGTGGACGAAGGCCGATGGAAAGACGGACGGCCGTGGCTCGTATAAGCTGCGTGCTTTCTACGGAGAGCATCGCGTTACGGTTACGGCCGCGGATGGGCGCACGGCGGTGGCTACCGTACCCATGCCGATGGGCAGCGGCGCGAAGAAGGTTACGGTTGCCCTGAAGTAGAGAGCCGCCGAGGCGGTGTCGGGGTCGATGTGGGGGCAGAGGAGCGCTGTCTTCCGCTGCCTCGACTCCCCACCTTGTTGTACCCCTACGTTTTGGCTTGCTTGGCATTTGGTTGGGAGGATGAAGTGCCGGTGAAGGATGATAGGATCGCGTCGATGCTGTTTCAGCGGCCGGAACGCATACCGATCTCCGTGGGGATACTGCCCGCCGCCTGGATGAAGCACAGGGAGGCATTGGATGCCATAGTTGCCCGCCACCCGGCCATCTTTGGGGAGCAACCCTCTGGCCAGCGCGACTACGACGCCGTGGGCGGTACCTACGTGGCCGGCCAACACGTGGACGCCTGGGGCTGCGTGTGGAGCAACCTGAAGAGCGGCATGGAGGCCATAGTTACCGGCCACCCCGTTGCCACCAGGGAGGCCGTGCAT
>Ga0272448_1001992_pt1 | contig 26527 bp, 25 predicted proteins | sample YNPCB0191_FD_202220 | JGI IMG/M metagenome (GOLD analysis project Ga0272448, IMG submission 202220) | Hot spring sediment microbial communities from Yellowstone National Park, WY, United States - YNP-CB-019-1 | ecosystem: Environmental > Aquatic > Thermal springs > Hot (42-90C) > Sediment... | reverse complement strand
CTTCAGTTTCTTTATCTATAAGAACCCCTTCTGTAGTTGCCATAAGACGGTGTCCCTTTGTTATCCATGTTTTTACTAAAAGGTCTTTATTTAAGGGCACTCGTTTTAAAAATCGAACTGTAAATTCCGCAGTAACACACATTCTTTTAAAATATCTTGCAGAAGACCATGCCATTGTTTCATCCATTGCAGAAGAAACAACTCCACCATGGGCAAATCCAGGGTATCCTGTATGTTTATCTGTAAAACGGACAGGGAGTAAGGTATATTGGTCTTGGATAAAAAATTGACTTTGAAGACCGGACGAATTTTGCGTTCCACAAACAAAACAATATGGATATACTGGTAATTTTTTTAAATTCATAATTAATCCCCTTAATAAATATGATATGAAAAGTTTATATATTATAAATAAAAAATAGGATAGAATTAATAATTAATACGAGATAGGTTTAAAGATATATTTAATTATGGGATTTGAATAGTAGTTGAGATAAATGTTGGAAAAGAAAATTTTCCCGATGTTTTGCGATAAATTTATAAAATGAGTTTAATAAAAATATCAATAGAGGTGATTTGATTTGATAAAGAGAGTGAAAAATATTAACCCTACGACAAATTTCCTGTATTGCTTGAAATTGAGAAAGTGTTTTTTGTCCATTAACGACAAGATGAACAGATTTTTGTAATTGTTGTTCATCTATATTTACTATATCTGATTTATTTTTTATCTCAGATATAGGAAGAAATTCTAATTCACCATTTACTGTATCTGATTTTTTCTTTATATAATTTACAAAGTTTGTACACATTTTGCATGAATCATCATATATAACAATAGGTTTCATAGAAGTCACCTTTCTTATTAAAATAAACAAAAGAGTAGAAGAGAATGTTCCAGTGAAAAAATACAAAGTAGAAGAAATAAATAAGGATATAAAACTTCAAGAAGAAATTAAATCAAAAATCAATGAAATAGCAGAGAAAATTGGTTTTGCAGTGTGGGGAGTAGCCGAAGTAAAACAACAAAATACAGTTTCAAATTTAAGACAATGGGTACAAATGGGTTGCCACGCCGATATGCAATGGTTTGAAAAAAATGTTTTAATGAGAGAGGAAGTACTTAAATGGTTCCCTGATGCAAAATCGGTAATTGTATTTGCTTACAACTATCTACACCCTTGTGATAATAAGAAAATAGCAATGTATGCCCATGGTTATGATTATCATATATTAATAGGCAAAAAGTTAAAACAGATTGTTTCGTTCTTATCGGAAATTATCGAGGGAGCAAAATTCAAAATATCTGTTGATACAGGACCCGTTCACGAGAAGATATGGGCAGTTCGTGCAGGGATTGGTTGGCAAGGGAAAAATTCACTCATCATCAATCCCCAATTAGGTTCATGGCTTCTTTTAGGAATTTTATCAACAAACATTTCTTTATTACCAGAAAAAGAGATAGAAAATCGTTGCGGTGAATGTGATAGATGTATAAAAGCATGTCCTTCAGGAGCCATAAATAAAAATGGTTATATTGATTGTAGGAAATGTATATCCTACCATACCATAGAAAACAGAAATGAAATACCATTAGATATACAAAAATACATAAAAAATACAATTTATGGCTGTGATATTTGTCAGGAGGTTTGCCCTTGGAACCAGAACAAAACCAACATAAAAAATGAGGACCTTTGTATAATAGATGAAATAGATACAGAAAAAATTTCAAATATGGAGAATTCAGAATTTAATAATTATTTTGGTAAAACTCCAATAAAAAAATCAGGGATTAATAGAATTAAGAGAAATGCAGAGATTTATTCAAAAAATCAGGAATAGAGATACTGGGGAATTCGTTTCCTATATAAGTTATTAATATCAAATCATTAAAATTATTTATGATATAATATAATCATTTTCAATGTTACCCTAATCAAAAAGAAATGAGATAATTTTAGGAGTATAAATTTATGAATACTAAATTTGAGATTTTTGACACGACATTAAGAGATGGAGAACAATCGCCCGGCGCAAGTATGAATGTGCAAGAAAAATTGCAAATGGCTTTGCAATTAGAAAAATTAGGTGTTGATACCATAGAAGCCGGTTTCCCGATTGCATCCAAACAAGAATTTGAAGCCGTTCAAAAAATCGCTAAAGCAGTAAAAAAATGCCGTGTGGCAGGTCTTGCAAGAGCATTAGATGAAGATATTAAATGTGCTGCGGAGGCATTAAAACCTGCAGAAAAATCCACATTACACACCTTTATTGCAAGTTCTCCAATCCACATGGAATATAAATTAAAAATGTCTCCTAAGCAGGTTTTGGAAAGAGCCAAAGAGGCAGTTAAACTTGCTAAAAGTTTGATACCACGAGTAGAATTTTCTGCTGAGGATGCAACTCGTTCCGAATGGGATTTCCTGGTAGAACTAACAAAAGTTGCTATTGATGCAGGTGCAGATGTGATTAATTTGCCCGATACGGTAGGCTATATAACCCCCAGTGAAATTAAAGATATGTTCGCCTATGTAATAGAAAAAGTCCAACCTCCAGAAAATGTTATCTTTTCTTGTCATAATCATAATGATTTGGGTTTAGCCGTATCCAATGCTCTGGCTGCTTTAGAAGGTGGCGCAAGACAAATCGAATGCACAGTAAATGGAATAGGAGAAAGAGCCGGCAATACCTCTATGGAAGAATTGGTAATGATATTACATACTCGGCACGATATTTACCCGTATAGTTGTAATATTATAACTACTGAAATTATGCCTTCAAGTAATCTTTTAAGTAAATTAACAGGGCTAAAAGTTCCCTACAACAAACCTATTGTCGGAAGAAATGCCTTTGCACACGAGTCAGGAATACATCAACATGGTGTAATTGCAAATACAAAAACTTATGAAATTATGACGCCAGAAATGATTGGAAATGTCCGTTCTACACTTGTTTTAGGCAAACACTCTGGTAGGGCAGGTTTAGCAAAACGATGTGAAGAATTAGGTTATAGTCTTAATAAAGAAGAATTAGATAAATTGTATGAAAAATTCATGGTATTAGCAGAACGGAAAAAAGAAATTTATGACGAAGACATTATTCTATTGATTGTGACATTAAATCAAGAACAAGTTGAAACCTATCATTTGGAGCAAGTTCGAACTGCAGGTCACGACCCCTATACTGCATTAGTAAAATTGACAAAAGGAAGTGAACATTTAATGGACACTGCCATAGGTGATGGTCCTGTTGATGCCGCATGTAAAGCGATTGAGCGAATAACAGGTGTATTAGGGCAGTTGGAGCAGTTTGATATTCGTGCAACAACACCTGGAAAAGATGCTATTGGTGAAGCAACCGTTGTCGTAAAATTTAATGGTAAAAATATCACAGGAAACGGTTCAAGCACAGATATTGTCGAGGCTGCTGTAAAAGCATATTTAAATGCTGTTAATAAATACATCGCAATAAGAGATGCTTTAGAAAATCATTAGATAGATATAAACTTTTGATAATTATATGGTGTTATTGATATAATATTGTTCCGTTTTTAAGGGAACTATATATAAAACTTACAGGAGAATACAATGAAAGAAGGTATCCATCCGAATTATGTTGAAGCCACTGTAAAGTGTGCTTGTGGTAACACTTTTAAAACACGTGCTACAAAACCCAACATTAATGTGGAAATTTGTTCTAACTGTCATCCCTTTTTTACAGGAAGACAAAAATTTGTAGATAGTGAAGGTAGGGTAGAGAGATTCCAGAAAAAATATGCCAGGAAAGCAAGTCCTAAAACACAAAATAAATAAGTGAACTAATTTATATAATATGGATACCCTACTGCGCGAAAAAATACGCGCTATAGTTGATGAGTATAATCGTCTGAATGAAAAAATGGCTTCCCCTGAAGTTGCATGTGACCCCGAAGTTTATCGGAAACTGGTTAAAACTCAGCGGGAAATGGAAGATATTGTTCAAACCTACCAATTATTTGAATTAAAAGAAAAACACCTAAATCATACAGAAGAAGTTATAAAAGAAGAAACAGACACCGAACTAATAAGTTTAGCACAGGAAGAAAAACAATCATTACAAGAACAATTAAATGAGTTGGAACAAAAACTTCGTATTTTACTTCTCCCCAAAGACCCCAATGATGAAAAAAATACAATTATAGAAATAAGAGCAGGAACCGGAGGGGAAGAAGCAGGGTTATTTGTTGCAGATTTGTATAGAATGTACATTAGATTTGCAGAAAAGAAAGGATGGAAAGTAGAATTATTAGATTCACATCCTACCGAGTTAGGAGGATATAAGGAGATTTGTTTTCAAATTTCGGGACAATCCGTTTATAGTCAATTAAAATATGAAGGAGGAGTTCACCGCGTTCAGCGAGTTCCAGAAACAGAGGCTCAGGGTAGGATTCACACCTCAGCTGTTACAGTTGCCGTTTTGCCAGAGGCTGATGAAATTGATATAGATATTGACCCGAAAGACCTTCAAATAGATGTTTATCGTTCTTCGGGTCATGGCGGACAGGGAGTTAATACTACGGATTCTGCCGTTCGTATTACACATATTCCCACGGGAATTGTTGTTACATGTCAGGATGAACGCTCTCAACATAAAAATAAAGCAAGAGCATTAAAAGTTCTTCGTTCACGACTTTTAGATATTAAAACCCATGAAGAACAAAAAACACGGTCGGAACATAGAAAAATTCAAGTAGGTTCTGGAGATAGAAGTGAAAGAATTCGGACCTATAATTTTCCTCAAAATCGAGTAACAGAGCATAGAATAGGACTTACATTATATTCTCTCGATAAAGTTTTAGATGGAGAATTACAACCTATTATTGATGCTCTTGCAACAGCAGACCAAGCAGAAAGGTTAGCACAACTCGCAGAAGCGGAAACATCTCAAACAAAGTAAAAATCATGCCTTCTCTTTGGTTATTACTCAATCACATTTCCAATGAATTAATTCCTGTATCAGATAACCCTCGATTTGAAGCAGAATTACTTCTTGCTCATGTCCTAAATATTACAAGAGCAGAATTACTAAGTAAAATAAAAGAAGAAATTAGCATCCCAGAACAGTTCTATCAATGGATAGAAAGACGAAAAAAGCATGAACCCATAGCATACATACTCGGCTATACAGAATTTTTTGGATTGAAAATTAAAACGGTTCCTCCTATATTTATACCTCGCCCTGAAACAGAATTACTTGTAGAAGAAGCATTAAAAATAATAGGGATAAAGGAAAAAGAAACATTTAATATTTTAGAATTGTGTACGGGAACAGGTTGTATATCTATAGCCATCTACAAGAATACCAAAAAAAAAGTGAAATGTTTTGCTATAGATATAAACGAGAACGCTGTTAAATTAGCAAAACATAATGCAAAGGAAAATAAAGTATCCGTGAATTTTATCGTTAGTAATCTGTTTACTTCTATAGATAATATAAATAAATTTGATATTATTTTAGCCAATCCTCCTTATATCCCAGAAAACAATCGTGATGTTCTACCTCCTACTGTCAGAGACTATGAAGATTCTCAGGCACTATTCTGTCAAGGTGATGGAACTCATATAATTCATGAAATCATTTCAGAAGCCAGAAAATATTTAAATACTGATGCCGGGCTTTTATTAGAAATAGGAGACAACCAGAGGGAATTAGTAGAAAGAATATTTCAAAAAAATGGATATGATAATATAGAAACACTATTTGATTTACAAAAATTACCTCGAGTTGTAAAAGGAAATTGGAAAGGAAAGTAGTAAAGAGGTATTATGGAAGAATATAAGTATAAGAAAACTATTCGGGATATGTCTGAAAATGACAGACCCCGAGAACGATTAGAAAAAAACGGACCTGAAGCACTACGGGATGCTGAATTAATAGCCGTGCTTTTTAGAACAGGAACAAAAGAAAAAAATGCCGTTGAATTAGCTGATGATGTATTAAATGTTTTTGGAGATTTAAGAAGACTCTCCCAGGCAAGCATCGAAGAAATACAAAAAGTAAAAGGTGTCGGAAAAGTTAAGGCGATAGAATTAAAAGCAGCACTTGAATTGGGAAAAAGACTTATTGAGCATCGAAAAACATTTATAAAAAGAATCCAGAAACCAGCAGATGTGGCTGACTTAATGATGAATAGATACAAAGAATACGAAATAGAATGTTTTAATTGTATTTTATTAAATATAAGAAATGATGTTATAAAAGTAGAAACAATATCTCAAGGAGGTTTGGATAGTACTGTAGCCAGTCCTATGGATGTATTCCGTCTTGCGGTTAGAATTGGTGCTCCTAATATAATTATTACACATAACCACCCATCAGGAGACCCTGAACCAAGTCAGACCGATATTGAAATTACAAAACAATTAAAAGAAGCCGGTAAGATTATCGGCGTTCAACTATTAGACCATATTATACTTGGTGATGGAAAATATGTAAGTTTAAAAGAAAGAGGACTTTTATGAATCAGCCCATTAATTCATGGATTATAGGCATGAAATACTATTTGCCCTGTATGCTCATAGGGCTACTATTATCCTATTTAGGATTTATGTATTATAAATCTTTACTACCCTTAGGAATAATCATTTTCCTACTATCAATTTTCATTCTATTTTTCTTTCGTGATTTTCCAAGAGTAATAAATGCAAAAGAAGATGAAATCGTTTCTCCAGCGGATGGAACCATTGTAGAAATAAAAGAAATAGGAAAAAAGGAATATTACGAAGGTAAATGTTTAAGAATATCTATCTTTATGTCTGTTTTTAATGCTCATGTAAACCGTTTTCCTTACGATGGAGTTATAAAAAAGATTATTTATAAAAAAGGCAAATTCATGAATGCGATGAAAAGCCAATCCAGCGAATATAATGAATCAAATACACTTTTTATAGAAACCGAGAAAGGAAATATTACAATTAGGCAAATCGCAGGCAAAATTGCACGCAGGATTGTATGCCCGATAAAAGAAGGAGATTTTATTAAAAAAGGGGAAAAATTTGGTATGATAAAATTCGGTTCGCGTGTAGAGTTATATTTACCTTTGAATTGCGAAGTATATGTAAAGGACAAAGAAAAAGTATATGCCGGTTTAACGATTATTGGAAGGTTCAAATAAAATGATGCCAGGAAAAAGAAAAAAACAAAAAATAGATTTGAAAATAAAAAGACGCAATCCTATTAATGTCTTAGCAAGTTTATTTACAACAATCAGCCTTTACTTAGGTATTGCGAGTATTTTTGCGAGTATTGGCTCGGAGTTTGACAAAGCAGCATATTTTATATTGTTAGCTATTATTTTTGATTCTTTAGATGGCACCATAGCAAAAATGACAAATAGCGTTTCAGAATTTGGCAAACAATATGACAGCTTAAGTGATTTGGTAACATTTGGAGTTGCTCCGGGTATCCTTGTTTTTATGGCATACCTTCCCGAAGGATTTCATTTACCCGTTTCACCGAGAACAGAGTCCATCATAGGTAAAACAGGGTCGTATATGGCAATTATATATGTAATTTGTGCTGCATTGAGATTAGCAAGATTTAACACATTTGAAACAGAAAAACGCGATTCTTTTAGAGGACTTCCATCACCTGCAGCAGGAGGTACCCTATCGGCTTTTGTCTTATTTTTAAACTATTTTGAACCTCGTTTAGAACTTCATAAATTAGGTCCTTTTGCTTATTACGCATTAGGTCCTATGGCTGTTATCCTTGCTTTACTTATGGTTAGTTCCGTCAAATATCCAAAAGACCGATTAAAATATTTTATTTTTGCTCCAAAACCCGCTTTTCTTACCCTTGCAATTACTGCATTTGTTATAGCCATTATTCACTATGCAATGACTACTTCTGTAGCAATTGTTTTATTTCCTGTTATGCTTGCTTATGTCGGCTTCGGACTTGGAGACACATTATATCAATATTTGTCTGCCACGCCAGAAAAAGAGAAGGAAACAGAAAAAATTAATAAAGAACTACTTCCGAAGAATTTATAGTGTGTCTGCATTGTTATAATTTAGAAACAAAATGAAAACAATATGATATTTTTTTTAAGACCGTATACATACAAATTTAAGATATTTCGTTGGTTAGAAATTGCTCTTGGACTGCTTTTCCTTACAAGTGCCACACTAAAAATAATAGAAATCAATCGGTTTTGTGTTCAGATTTATGCCTATGGTGTCATAACACAAAAAGAAATTCTTCCATGGATTGCAACAATAACAATCCTTATTGAAATTTCTTTAGGTCTATTATTCCTCCTTTCTTTCCCTCTTAAAAGACTCACAATGACCATTACTTTGTTGCTTCTTCTTACCTTTACTTCCTTAATTTTATACGCGTGGATATTTAATAACCTTAAAGATTGCGGATGCTTTGGTAAAATCGAAATGGGTCCATTGGAATCCATAATAAAAAACATCATACTTATTATTATTTCTATTGCATGTTTTTCGGGAGTTAAACCAATAGAAGAAAGGTCAGAACAGAAGAAAACATACATCAAATATTATCTTCCACTGGTAATTTTAATTATCCTAACTTCATTTTTCTGTTATCAGCAATTGCAATCAGAGCAGATAGATAAAAAGAATGTCGAAGATAATAATATAACTCCTTACTCAAAAATGAAAATAGAAATAGATGGGAACATATACGATTTAGGGCAGGGTGAATATTTGGTAGCACTTTTAAGTTTTGGTTGTGACCACTGTATTGAAGAATCTCCTAAAATAAATGATTATATGTCAATAAATGGTATACCTAAAATTATTGCACTATGCCTTGAAGAATCCCAAGAAGAAAAAGAAGAATTTATAAATAAAGTTCAACCAATATTTCCTATCTATTCTATGGGTAATAAAGTAAGACTTTTTCTTAGCCTTATAGGAAAAGAACCCCCAAGATTGGTATATCTTAAAGAGGGCAAGATTGTAAAATATTGGGATTATGATCTACCCAATCCAGAAGAAATAATTGAAATTATCAATAAACAAAAACAATAAGATTCAGTATATCTGAAAAATATTAATTTTAAAATCTCTCCCCCAATATAATAAATTCAATACTTTTTGAAAAGAAAGAACTATTTAGAGTATCATAAACACATGATTTAATCATCTATATTTACTTGTAATCTGCACAAAAAAATAAAGGGTTCTTATTTTATATGAATAGTAATTTTGACCCGGTAATTAAAACAGAAAATTTAACAAAGGTATATGATACTGGGTTTAGGGGAGAACAAGTATCTGCCTTAAAAAACCTTAACTTAGAAGTATTCCCATCTGAAATATATGGGTATCTTGGACCCAATGGCTCAGGAAAAACGACGACAATAAAACTATTACTAGGACTTATATTCCCGACTTCTGGCTCAATCCAAATCATGGGTACAACCGATATTTATTCCGCTTATGTCAAAAAAAATATTGGTTATTTGCCTGAAGGTTCCTACTATCCCGATTTTCTGAGAGGGGAAGAAATATTGCGATTTTATGGGCAACTCTATGGATTAACGGGAAAAGAATTAAATAAGAGAATTGATGAAGTATTAGAACTTGTTAGTATGTCTCATGCCCGTCGAAGAATGCTTAAAGGATATTCAAAAGGTATGAGACAAAGAATAGGTCTTGCTCAGGCACTTATAAGTAACCCTCAAATTTTAATATTAGATGAACCTACTACGGGTCTTGACCCTATTGCTCGAAAAGAGATTAGAGATATTTTGTCCCGATTACGAGATGAAGGCAAAACATTACTTATTTCAAGTCATGAACTTTTAGAGGTAGAAATGATTTCCAATCGTGTAGGTATTTTGTACGAAGGGATTCTTCGTGTTTCAGGAACATTAGAAGAATTACTTACTTCAAAGGATAGGATTATAGAATTTGCAAATGCTAAAAATGGAGTGGTGCAGGAGATTAAAGATAAAGGGGGAGATGTAGTAGACCAGATTAATGACAAAGTATATCTCAAAGTAAAAAATGACGAAGAATTGTATAATGCCATTGAATTGGGAAAGACCGTTGGTTTGCAATTAATAAAAATAACACCTCGACGGGAAACATTGGAAGAATTATTTGTAAATGTTATTGATTCAGCAAAAAAAGAACGGAGTTCATAAAATGAAAAGTCTCCTTGATTTTATAAAAGGTCCTTGGTTTATTGCGGTATACACATGGAGAGAAGGCTTAAGAAGGAAAACTTTGGTCGGTTTTCTCATTCTCAGTCTTCTTGTTATCTTTGGTGCTACATTTATGACATCATTTATTAATCAGGCAACGGTAGGTGATGTTAGCACTGATATGGATTTGAAATTGATAAAAGATATTTGTGTTACCACGATTTCAATATTTGGTATCTTAATAACTATTTTTATTTCTGCATCTGTTGTTCCTACAGAAGTAGAAAATCGGGTAATATACACTGTGTTATCGAAACCTGTTCGTCGTTTCCAATACCTTTTCGGTAAATTTTTAGGTGTTCAGTTAATTATTATTATGAACCTTTGTTTAATGGGAGGACTTTTCTTTATTTCTTTATATATAAAACAACAAATTTTACCTACTTTGCTTTTATGGTCTGTTTTCTTAACATATTTTGAATTTTTAATAGTTTCTGCATTAACTTTTGCGATAGCATGTGCTTCAAGTTCCTCCGTTTTACCTACTATTGCAGGTCTTTTTATTTACATCACGGGTAGTCTTACCGAATATCTAAAAGATGTTTACAATCGTTCCGGACAAACAGGGGAATGGTTTGATTCTCTAATTGGCTATATCGCTTATATCTTGTGGAATGTCTTACCCAATTTACAGAGATTTAGTTTAAAAACACAAATTATAAATTCACAACCCAATGACCCACCTACAGATGTCTTAATTCCCCAATTAGTTTTGTATGGTCTTATTTACGCTGTTTGTGGGTATATCCTTGCATATTGGATTTTCAGAAAAAGAGAAGTATAGAGAATAAAGACTTATGACTGATAAAAAAGTAAATATAATATTATCACTCTTATTTATAATATTTGTAATTTTAGGTGCTTATCAAGGTAGGCATGTTGAATTTTATAGGGAATGCGAGGCTTTTTATAGATGGATACTTGCAGTAGGAACACAGGAAAGACTATTTCAGGCTTCAGAAGGAGAACAAAAAACAGAAAAATTTGTTGATTTACAACTTTTTGATAAAGTATCAGAAAAAGCTATTCCAATACTTCAAAATGAAGAACAAGTTAAGGATTCTATAGATAATACAATATCTTATCGTGAAAATTTTGCAAATATAATAGGTGATATATCGAACGACCCTATAATATGGAAGATAACAACCAAAAAAGAAATGGAAGAATTGAGAAAAGAATTTCTGAAAAATCTTAGAGAGGGGAAAATAGAGTTTAATAGAAATATAACCTATGCAGAAGCCCAAGAAAGTGGAGTTAATATCTTTAACTTGTTCTTTGGCTTTAGAAAAATTGCTGCAAGTTTGATTTGGCTTGAAGTAGACCGTTATTGGCATCAAGGATTGCTATATCGTATGGTCCCTTTAATGAGAACCTGTGTAACATTAGACCCTAACTTTGTTGAAGCATATCTTATCGGAGCATGGCACCTGGCATATAATGCTACTGCTAAACTTATTGATACACCTCAACACCTGAAAAAATGGAATCCAAAATATAAAGCTTGTGTTGGAGAAAAGGAAACTTTTTATTACTTAGCCATTGACTTTTTAAAGAAAGGCATTCGTAATAATCCCAGAGATTATAAACTATATTTTGACCTTGGCTTTGCCATTTATAAAAACAAAATGAACGATTACCCCAATGCAGTCCGATATTTGACCGAAGCAGTGCGTGTTCCTCATGAACGATGGGTAAGAAGACAATTATATATTTGTCAGGAGCTGAATGGACAATACGAAGAAGCCTTACAAGGATGGGAAGATTATAGAAATAGATTTCCTGATAATCCTGTAGCACCCCGGTTTATTTTAAGAAATCAGGGGAAAATATATGAAAAAAAAGCCCAGGAATTAATAAAGGAAGTTGAAAAAATAAGTGATGCGCAAATAAAAGAAGAAAAGATAAAAGAAGCAGACAATTTAAAAAGACAAGCAAAAGAAATATGGGAAAAATTAAGTAAAGAAGAAAGCGACCCTTATGGAGACTATCGTCTTCTTTTAATGGATGCTATGGATTTATATAATCAAGGGCGATTCCTTGAATCTATTGCTGTTTTGGATAAAGCAAGGTGGGAAAGTCCAAGTAACTTTGATGAAGCATCCGACTTAATTATCAAAATTAAACAAGAAGCCAATTTACCATTGACTGTGTCAGAGAAAAAAGCAATCCTTAGAAAAGCAGAAGGGGACCGTTGTCAGGGAATGCCCGAGGAAATTCCCAGCTCGGGTTAATTTTTGTGAGATATGAAAATGACAAATAAAGAAAATATAAAAAAAAATCTGGAAGTCATTAAAGAAAAAATAGAAAATGCACGAAAAAAAAGTGGCATTACGGAACAGGAAATTACAATAGTTGCTGTTACAAAAACAGCGACCATAGAAGATGTGCAAATAGTATATGATTTAGGAATAAGACATTTTGGAGAAAATAGAATTGAACTTGCTTTAGAAAAAATTAAAAATTCTCCTGCAGATACACAATGGCACATGATAGGAACTATACAAAGAAAAAAAATTCCTCTTATTCTTCAAAATTGTAAATTTGTTGATTCTGTGGACAGAGTAGAAGTTGCAGAAACAATTCAAAAAAGAATAACTAAGGATAATTTAGAGAAAATACCTATTCTTATCCAATTAAATATTTCAGGAGAAGAAACCAAACATGGCTTTTCATTAAGCGAGTTTGAAGAAATTTATGAAAAAATAAAAAAATTTGATACATTATATATTCGAGGTCTAATGACAATTGCACCTATAAATGCAAATGAAAAAGTATTAAGACAAATTTTTGGAACAATGAGGAATATTGCAGAAAAATACCAATTAAAAACACTTTCAATGGGTATGTCGGATGATTATGAAATAGCCATCGAAGAAGGTGCTACAGAAATCCGTTTAGGTAGAGCAATATTTAGATAAAAGAGTTAAATAACTTTTTATAGGAATATATATATGATAAAAGACTTAGAACAAATAAAAGAATTTGCTTTACAGAAGATTAAAGAAGCCGAAACAACGGATATTTTAGAGCAAATTCGAGTTGAATTTTTAGGGAAAAAAGGAAAAATAACAGAAGTATTGAAGAAATTAGGTTCTTTACTTCCTGAAGAAAGACCTAAAGTCGGAAGTATTGCTAACGAAATTAAAGAAATAATTACCAATAATATACAAAAACAATATCAAATTGTTTTAGAAAAAGAATTACAAAAGAAAATAGAAAAAGAACAGATAGATATAACTTTGCCCGGTAGGACACAGGGCATTGGGCATATGCATGTTATTAATCAGGTAATGAACGAAATTACAGGCATTTTCATACAAATGGGATTTCAAGTTGCTTCTGGACCTGAAGTAGAAACCGAATATTATAACTTTGAAAGTTTAAATACTCCCGAAGACCATCCAGCCCGTGATGTCCATGATACTTTCTATATCAAATCTGGAGTTGTTTTAAGAACCCATACTTCTCCGGTGCAGATGAGAGTTATGGAAAAAACGAAACCTCCGGTCGCGGTGATTGTCCCGGGTAGGGTATATCGTGTTGATAATGATGCAAGTCACAGTCCTATGTTTAATCAAATGGAGGGATTGTTAGTTGATGAGGATATCACATTTGCTGACTTGAAAGGGACCTTAATGTATTTTGTCCATAAATTTTTCGGGGAAGATACTGCAGTCCGTTTTCGCCCCCATTATTTCCCATTTACAGAACCTTCCGCAGAAATGGATATCTCATGCACCGTTTGCAAAGGCAAGGGTTGTCGTGTATGCAAACATAGTGGTTGGCTTGAAATTTTGGGATGTGGAATGGTTCATCCCAAAGTTTTTCAGTATGCAGGTTACGATAATGAAAAATATCAAGGATACGCCTTCGGCTTTGGTATAGATAGAATGGCTATGCTAAAGTTTGCTATCCCTTCAATAAATCTATTATTTGATAACAACTTAAAGTTTTTGGAGCAGTTCTAATATGAAAATTTCATTAAACTGGTTAAAAGAATATTGTAATTTTTCTGTAAGTGTTAGCAAACTGGCTGAAAGAATGACTATGTTAGGGCTCGAGATTGAATCTATAGAAGAACCCGGCAAAGAAATAGAAAATGTATTTGTAGGGAAGATTTTAGATATACAACCACATCCACAAGCAGATAAACTCGTTGTATGCAAAACAGATATTGGAAAAGGGGAACCTCTACAAATTATATGTGGTGCTAAAAATATGAAAGTAGGAGATAAAGTCCCGACGGCTATAGATGGGGCGATGCTTCCGGGAGGATTTAAAATTACAAGAAGAAAAATGAGAGGAATTGAATCCTTTGGAATGATGTGTTCAGGAGCCGAATTAAAAGTAGAAGAAGACTCAGAAGGATTGCTTATTTTACACCCAGAAGCTCCTTTGGGAGAAGATATAAGAAAAGTTTTAGGTTTAGATGATGTAATTTTTGAGATAGAAATTACACCGAATAGGGGAGACTGGGCAAGTTACATAGGTCTCGCTCGCGAATTATCTGCATACTACAACATTCCTATGACTCTCCCACAAATAAAAATTTCTGAAATAGAAAAATCGGCTTCCTCGGTATCCCGTGTTACTATTGATTGTCCCGATTTCTGTCCAAGATATGCAGGAAGGGTTATTCAAAATGTCAAGATAGCACCCTCACCCGATTGGCTGGCTCGTAAATTGCTCAGTGCCGGACAACGACCTATCAATAATGTCGTTGATATTACTAACTTTGTTTTACTTGAAACAGGACATCCTCTCCATGCTTTTGATTTCGATAAATTAAATGAAAATAGAATTGTTGTCCGTCTTGCAAAAGAAGGGGAACAAATACGGACTTTAGATGGAGAACTCAGAACTTTAAACACAAGCCAGATGGTTATAGCAGATGCTATTAAACCGCAAGCCCTGGCAGGAATTATGGGTGGAGCAGATAGCGAAGTAGATAATAATACCGTTAATGTGTTTTTAGAAAGTGCTTATTTTGACCCCGTATCCATTCGTAGAACTGCTCGTGCTCATAGTCTTCTAACAGAAGCAGCACAACATTTTCAAAGAGGTGCAGACCCGGAAATGGTTACTTGGGCTATTGATAGGGCAACCTCTTTAATACAAGAATTAGCAGGTGGAAAAGTATTAAAAGGTATATTGGACGAGTATCCAAAAAAAATCCAAAGAAAAAATGTAAAACTCAGATATGAACGGACGAAAAAAAGAATAGGTGTAGAAATTGATAAAGATTTTCAGAAAACAACAATGATAAAATTGGGCTTTTCTATTAAACAGGAAAATGAAAATGAAGTTGATTTTATCGTTCCATCATGGAGACACGATGTTTCTCTTGAGGAAGATTTGATTGAAGAAATTGCTCGTTTTTATGGCTATGATAGAATTCCAAATACTCTTCCGAAAATTAGACAATCGGGTGCTGTTTTTGACACAGCATTTAAAAAAATAAATGATATAAGAACATTGCTTGTTCACAAAGGGCTAACAGAATGTTATTCCTGGACATTTTCCAATCCTGAAATTATGCAACAGCTAAATTTCCCTGAAAATTACCTAAATATGGTAGTTTTACAAAATCCGTTATCAAAAAACTTATCAACAATGAGAACATCCATTATTCCAAACCTTTTAACAACTGCCCAGAAAAACCATTTAGAAGACACAATCTCTATTTTTGAAATAGGCCCTGTTTTTGTCCCAACGGAACAAAATTTACTACCCGATGAACCTCAAAAATTAGGAATTTTATTATCTGGCTCTGCAAATCCTCGATTATGGTGTTACAATGACAGAAGACAGTTCGATTTCTTTGATTTAAAAGGTATTGTCGAGGATATACTTAACAAATTATTTATATCTTATAGAATAGAGAAATTAGATTTTCCACTTTTCCATCCCGGTCAATCAATGAAAATTTTAAACCAGAATGAGGAATTAGGTATTGTAGGAAAAATAAACCCAAAAATTGCACATGAATTAGAAATAAATGAGAATACATACATTAGCGAACTTAATTTAAATAAAATATTAAATATAATTACTAAGAAAAAAGGATATAAAACAATATCGGAATTCCCTTCTACTTCGCGAGATTTAGCAATTCTTGTTAATAGGTCGCTTCCCGTAGCAGATATTTTTTCCTCATTAAAGTCAGTAGGGGAGGGGATATTACAAAAAATAGAATTGTTTGATGTTTATACTGGTGAACAAGTTCCTCAAGATAAGAAAAGTATTGCTTTAGGCTTCACTTTTTGCTCTAACGAAAAAACCCTTACAGATGCTGAAATAGATTCTGTAATGAATGAGATAATTACTATCCTACAAAAGAAATTTAACGCTCAAATTAGGTAATTTTATGGGATTGGAAGAAACAATTCATGAGTTTAACCAATTCTGTAATAAATTAGAACTTGTAATAGATTCATTTATAAATACTTATGACAATTTAGAAGAAAAATATAATGATATTTTAAAAAAATTATGGTCGGCTAAATCCGAAATCAATTTAATGCAATCAAATCTCCAGGAAATGAAGAAAAATAAAGAAAAAAACAAAATATTATTCGATTCTTGTAAAGAAATTATTGAAAGAATTGATAAGATAGAAGAGATGGTTAAAAGTTTAGAAATCGAGTTTTTAAATGAATAATACAAGCGATTTGATAAAAGTAAAAATAGCAAATACAGAGGTCGAGGTTCCTATATATATAAATCAAGAGAAGACCTATGAAATTATAAAAATAATCGAAAATAAAATGGAAGAATTAACGAGGTATTATCAGGTCATAAGAACACAAACTTTTGCTCTAAGAATTGCTTATGAATGTTTGTTAGAATTAGAAAAAGAAAAAGCAAGAATAAAAGAAAGAGAAAATGAAATAGAAATACAGTATAAAACGGCTATAAAAAATTTGGAAAGAATAATTAAAAAAATCAAAGACCGATTAGAAGATATACAATCCGGAGAGTAATTCGAATAGAATCAAAATAAATGCAGAAATAAAACGGTTAATTTAATGTCTGATAATATATATTATGTTTCTTATAAATCATGATGTTTTCATTTGTTTTGTCCTTACAATCGTTAATGTTTGTAGTTTTTGTCATTATAACATATAATAATAATTGTTATTTTATTGCTGTAATTTATTTATTACAAATATATTATGTATTTAATATTCTATGTCATATTATTTAATTCAAAGTTTGTCGTTATATCAAAAAGGAGAGTGGTTGCCTTTTAAAATAAGTAGAAGAATATGTTTTGCGCCTATATTTTCATTAATTCTTGAACTAAATAGAGTAGGAAATCACGGTTATCCATTGTTAAATAATGAAAAGTTCCCCCCATTCGGGCGAAGGATTTATTAAATCGGAGATAATATTCGGGTCTGTCCATCGGTGGTTCACCCTGAGACCAATCCCATTTTGATTCTTGTAGGTCCACTACAACAATAAAATGGTTAGAAATTGGTTTGCCGTTTTGTATTGCGATATTTTGGGACATAGATAAGGATTTTTCAAACACCATTGGAGACATTACTGCAGAACCAATACTCATATATACGCCATCTTCTAAATTTGACACAGAATTAGCAAAAGTAAGAAAATCTCTCTGGGCTGTTTTGCCAATAGCAGAACAGCAATTCATAGGGTGTGTATAAATAATGTCATGTCCAATCATAGGATGGGCTGTAAAAGGAATTTGGTGACGAAATGCACATGCTTGTAAACCGAACTTCTTATAAGGATGTTTTACCGATAAAAAGCCGTTTTTAATAGAAAATTCGTTGATTTTTTGAAGTAAATCACATATTGCCGAACAAAGTTCTGGATTATTTTCCAAATTTTCATTTATTTTATTTAATAATTCTTCTTTTGAAGGAATATACAGCCCTTCGTTTTCTACAAAAGAGCCAACAGATTCCCCATATCCTTTACCTTCAAAGGCTCCAACTACTAATGATAAATTAAGAAAAAATCCGGTCTCTTGCCAGATACCGAACTCTCCCCTACTTACATTTGTTCTGACATCTTCACTACTGTGTCCTTGATAACTAAATTCCCAATCATGAATAATACCTGCACCATTTGTGGCTAAATGTGTTATCCATTTATTTTCAATCAGCCACATAATTACTGGTGCTAAACCGTTTTTGATTGAATGAGCACCAAAAACAAGCATGCGAGAACGATTTTTCTCTTTTGCAATAATCAATCTTTCGATTGTCTGCGATAAAATCTTTTTTGATAGGTCGTTCAATTGAGTTTTGGGTTTATCGGTCGGATAAACAGCATCTTTTTCTATATAAACTTTGTCCTTCCTTTGACTTAAAGGCTTAAATTTTATCTTAAAACGGTCAAAATAAGGGTATGGCATGATAAATTTGTCCTATATTTAAAATCTTTTATAATTCATCATAGACAAAACTTGGGGTGTTTCTGTATTTTTCTTTTGATTATTTATGTTTAATGGTTTCGTTCCATATTCCTTCAACACATCAAAACATAGGTCTACATTATCTGTTAATATATAATCAACCCCTGCTTCTACTAATTTTTTTATTGTTTCCGGGTCTTGTGCACTAAAAAAATTTACTTTTATCCCATTTTGATGAGCTAATTCTATATCTTCTTTTAGGTTATCCAATCCCTGTGTGAAACTAATTTGCACATACGAAACTTTTAATCTTATACCTCTCTCTATGAAATCTCGTCTTTTTTCTAATCCTTCAGGAAGTAAACAAATTTTCATTTCAGGGACTTTTTCATGCAATACTTTCACCTGTTTTTCGTTATTACAAGCAATGAAGCACCGCCCCATTTGTCCTGTTTCTTTTAATGTTTTTGCTACCACTTCTGTTACAAATTCATCTCCATAAACATGAACATTACAAAGAATACCATAAGGAATAGTATCTATTACCTCATATAAAGATGGGATTTTTGTCCCTGCAAATGAATCACTAAACCATTTTCCTGCATCCAATTTATATATCTCTTCACTAAGAAGGTCTTGAACTTTACCTTTACCATTGGTTGTTCTATCTACTTTTTCATCGTGTATAATGACCAAATGTCCATCTTTCGTCATTCGCACATCAAATTCAATCATGTGTACCCCTTTTTTTACTGCAGATTGAAATGCGGGCAAAGTATTTTCCGGGGCATTCTTCACATCTCCCCTATGTGCACAAACATAGGTTTCACCCATACATATATATGAAACCAAGATCAGATAAAATCCCAGAATAATAAAAAAATTAGATTTTATCTGTTTTATTGTACATCTTAATAATATTGGGTACATGTTCTATTGCCTCATTAAATTTTTCAATATCCTTTCCACCAGCCTGTGCAAAATCTTTTCTACCCCCACCTTTTCCGCCTACTATCTGTGCTAACTGGTTAACTATATCGGAAGAACTAAATTTATTAGTTAAATCTTTTGTAACTCCCACACAAAAAGTAGCCTTATCTTCGTATTTAATCCCAATCACTATAATTCCAGATTTAATTTTGTCTTTCAAATGGTCTACCAGTGTTCGTGCTTGATTAATATCCTCATTTTCCAGTGTTAATGTTATAAAATTAACACCATCAACTGATTTAACATTTTTTAACAAATCCTTCCCTTCACCTAATAATGCTTGTCGTTTCCACTTTTCTAATTCTTTATAAAGTTTTTTATTCTCTTCAATTATTTGCAATATTCGTTCTTGAAGTCCTTCAGGAGATGAATTTATTGTTTCCGAAATTTCTTTAATCATTCGCTCTGTTTTTTGTATCCATTGTATAAAAGGTTCGCCACATATTGCTTCGATTCTGCGAACTCCAGCAGAGACGGATGATTCCGATAAAATCTTAAAACCGCCTATAACACCCGTTCGGGAAACATGACATCCCCCACAAAATTCAGTACTAATACCATTAATTTTAACTACTCGGACAATATCCCCGTATTTTTCTCCAAACAATGCCATAGCCCCTAATTTTTTAGCTTCATCTATGGGAAGGTATAAGATATCAACATTATAATCTTCCCTAATTTTTTCATTAACCCATTTTTCAATATCCAGAATACGGTCGTAACCCAATGCCTCAAAATGAGTAAAATCGAAACGAAGTCTCTCTTCAGAAACCAGAGAGCCACACTGATGAACATGTTCACCCAAAATATCACGAAGAGCCGATTGGAGCAAGTGGGTAGCCGTATGATGATTTTGAATAGTAAGCCTTCTTTTATAGTCAATAATAGCATTAATATCTTCATCTATTTTTAACTGTCCGTTGATTACTTTTACATAATGGACAAACAGTTTATCTAATATCTTTTTGGTATCGGTGACTTCAACAAGGGTTTTTCCATCCAATCCTGCCAGCGTGCCTATATCGCCTACTTGTCCACCACTTTCCGCATAAAAAGGAGTTTTATTAAGGATTATACATCCTTTCTCTCCCTCTTTTAATACATTTACAGCGTTATTTTCTTTTACAATTGCTACAATTTTACAAACTGCAGTATTCTGTTCATAACCTATAAATTCCGTTTCACCGTATTGGGCTAAAATCTGGTGATATACAGGTGATATTTCTTGTTGACCACTCCCCACCCAAGTTTTCCGTGTGGATTCTCTCTGTTTCTCTTTTGCTTCTGTATATCCTGTTTCATCTAATTCAAAGCCTTTTTCTTCAGCCATATCTTTCACTATATCAAGAGGAAAACCATATGTATCATGAAGTTTGAAAAGGATATCACCCGGTATAAGTTTTTCTCCCTTACTATTCATATCTTCGAAAAGTTCTTTTAGTATATCCATACCCCGGGATAGAGTACTACCAAAACGTTCTTCTTCAAGGTGTATAATTTTTTCAATTTGTGTCTGTGTTTCAATCAATTCTGGATAATACTTTCCCATATTTTGTATCACAACTTTTGAAATTTTATGTAGGAAAGGTTTGACCAATCCGATTTCTCTACCAAATCGTGAAGCCCGTCTTAATATTCTTCTCCAAACATATCCCCTACCCTCATTTGCTGGTAAAATTCCATCAGCTGTCATAAATGATAATGCACGGATATGGTCTGCGATAACACGAAAAGGAATGGGATTTTCTGGATATGAACATCCCGAAATTTCTTGTGTAGTCTCTATAATTGGAAATAAAACATCGGTATCAAAAACAGTTGTCTTATTTTGTAATAGTAAACACATTCGCTCTAATCCCATTCCCGTATCAATTCCCCGATTTTTCAATGGTAACCGTGTACCATCTACTTGCTGGTCATATTGTGGAAATACCAAGTTCCAAAATTCTAAAAAACGCTCATGAGGGTCATTTTCGGGGGTCGCATGTGGGTCTATCTCCTCGCCTTTATCAAAGAGAAGTTCTGAACAAGGTCCACAAGCACCAGAATCTCCTGCAGGACCCCAAAAATTGTCTTTTGCTCCTAAACGAACTATTCTTTTTTCAGGAACTCCAATCTCTTTATTCCATATATTAAAAGCCTCATCATCTTCTTCATAGACCGAGACCCATATTTTTTCTGGCTTTATTTTCATTATTTGTGTTGAATACTCCCATGCCCACTGAATAGCCTCTCTTTTAAAATAATCGCCAAAAGAGAAATTACCAAGCATTTCGAAAAAAGTCAGATGACGCGAAGTCTTCCCTACCTCTTCCAAATCATTGGCTTTCCCTCCTGCTCTTAAGCATTTTTGCACGGTTGAAGCCCTACGATATGGAACAGGAACTTCCCCTGTGTAATAAGGTTTAAACTGAACCATTCCTGCACTTGTAAAAAGTAATGTGGGGTCATTTTTGGGAATTAATGTGTCGCTCTTTTCAATGACATGACCTCTGTTCTTAAAAAAATCTAAAAAACTCTCACGAATTTCATAACTTTTCACGATATTGTCTCCATTTGATATTAAAGAGTTTAATAATGAGGTATATAGATTTTACCAAAATTTTTATAAACATTTACAGATGACAACTTATTTATAAAAAAAGAGAGAACTAATAAAGTTCTCTCTTTTATATATTCTTAAACATTATTGATAGAAATTACTGTATTAATGGTCTTTTGTTTAACCTGTAAATAGTTATTAGACTTATCAGGACAATTGTTGTTAAAAGAAATAGAGGGCTATATAAAGGCAATCTACCTTCTGTAACAATGATATGAACTGTATAAATAGCTTTTTCATTACCGTAAGTGCAAATATATGTTCCTGTATCTTCGGGTTGGGCATTATAGATTAATAGTTTTTTACAATGTATTCCCGATATTCTGGGATTTGTGCTTATATCACCATTTATTTTGCTCCATGTAAATTGTGAACCTTCGGGAATTGTTTCGCCAAATATATCCAGACAAATGTCCTCACCAGCACGATAAATAGACTTTCTAACAGGATTACAATTCGGACATTCTTCTTGTTCTGTTCTAACAATAAGATATCCCATGTTATATACTATTGCTAATATTGTGTCTGAGTGTGAGTTATAAAATGCAGAATAATATCCCTGATTATTTGCAGGGTCCCAAACACGAACAATCTCACCTGTGGTTGGATTTACTTCCTGTATTCCACCCGGAAGCATAAAGCCCTCAGAACCACCAATGATTAGTAAATTATCGGCACTAATTCCTGAAACTCCTCCTGAAAAATACATTCCAGATGTTCCAATGAGAATTCCATCTGTTTCCCAATTAAGGGTTGTATGTGTATTATATGCATTTATTAGCGAAGATACTGAAAATTTCCGTATTTCTCTGGTATTTCCATCTGTAATATATACCCAATTGCCATCTTTTGCTAATGTAGCAGAATAGGCAAAGGGTGGTTTGTCAATCACCATATCTTTACTGGGTGATTTAGGTTTCGATAAAACAAATTGTGTAGTGCTTACATTTTTTGTGTTTATGGGCAAAATATGGATTTCACTACCTGAGAAGTCAGGTTTTGTAATATCAAGCAATAGCAGGTCTGATGTTAAGTAAATGCCATAGTAATGGCTGATATTTGCAATAATAGATGCTGGTGTGAAATTCTGGGGATTTGTTAAGTCAAGAAGATATAAATCTCCCAAATATCCTTGTCCTAATATTGCTTTTTTTTCATCAGGACTTATTGCAATAAAAGCAGGGTCTCCTTGATAGCCTTCTGCAATTAAGGAATAGGTATCATTTTTAGGAGTAATCTGTTTATAGACCTGGTTCCCATTCCAAATTAAGAAAGTTCCATCATTAAGAGGAGCAGAGGTAACAAAGTATGAACCGGGCGCAGGTTGAGGTATATTGGGCAAAGGAATTACTGTCTCTGCAACGACATTTAATACTAATAAAAATGAACTGAAAATAAAAATAGATTTAATACTGTTATAGGTAAACATAATTTTCCTCCTTCTGGTTACAAAATTAAATAAGGTTTGTTTTTTCATTTCTTAAAGGGAGGAAAAGCAGGCAGGTAGGCTTTTTCAGAGGGGAAATTGCCGTCCCGCAACAACCTTTCCGCGAGTTGTTACAGTCAATCTTCCTGACCCATGCTGGTCTTCTGGCTTCCGGCTCATCCTACTAATCACGCCTTCCCGTTATAACAGTGGCTTTTTGTGATTTTCGTCCCCGGTTACAGCAGCGCGTCTGCGACGGACTTTCACCGTTCTTCCCTATACATCAGTCAGGTTATTCTGTTTCACCTCCTTTCTATAGTTAATCGTGCATATCATAAAGTAATTATTTATTCCGATGCAAGTTCCAAAATTTTTTGTGGTATTTTATCTAAAGGCAAAACATAATCCACTGCATTTAATGCAATAGCCTCTTTCGGCATACCAAACACGACACAGGTTGATTCATCCTGAGCGATAGTTTTTGCTCCTTGTTCATGCATTAACTTCATTCCCTCTGCCCCATCTTTTCCCATTCCCGTCATAATTACTCCGACTACATTTTTACCGCCGTATTGGCTTGCTGATTTGAACAGTACATCAACGGATGGGCGATGTCTGGATACTAAAGGTCCCGATTTAACCTCTACATAGTAATTGGCTCCTGACCGTTTTAAGAGCATGTGATAGTTCCCCGGTGCAATCAAAGCCCGTCCTGGTATTACTGAATCTCCATTACTTGCTTCTTTTACCTCAATGTCACATAGTTCATTTAATCGGTCAGCAAAAGAACGAGTAAAATGTTCGGGCATGTGTTGAACAATTGCAATTCCGGGTGAATTAGGAGGAAGCACCCTTAGAACTTTGGCTAATGCTTCCGTTCCTCCTGTAGAAGCACCTATCACTACAACTTTATTCGTTGTTTTTGTTAAAGATAATTTTTTATATGCAGTAGTCGCAGAACTTGGGATTATTTCCTTTTTCTGCACACGCACTCGTGCCGCTGCTTTTATCTTATCTATTAATTCTACGGACATATCTCCTACAGTATATGCGGCTCCAGGTTTGCATAAGACTTCAACGGCACCTGCTTCAAGTGCTTCCATTGCCAATTCTCCTCCTTTGGGTGTAAGGGAGGAAACAATAATAACAGGCAAGGGATAATACTGCATTAATTTTTTAAGAAAGGTTATACCGTCCATCCTTGGCATTTCTATATCTAATGTAATGACATCAGGCTTTAACTGAACAATTTTATCACGGGCGACATAAGGGTCTGGAGCTGTACCAATAACTTCAATATTAGAATCTTTAGACAGCTCTTTTTGAAGTATGCTCCGCACCATGGCAGAATCGTCTACAATAAGGACTTTTACAGGTCTTGTTACACCCGGAATATCTATCCCTGATATATTTCTCTCACCCATTGTATAGCATATCCTTCTATTCTTTTTTATATTCTACAGAGATATATAAAGGATAATCGTCTAAACTTAACTTAACAAAACTCTCATCCTGTTTTATCTTTTCCCATTGTTCTTCATTAATTTCATCCGCAGAAGGAGGTTGAAGTTCAAAAACTGGTTCCGTTCCGGCTAATGAAGTCAAAAAATTCCCACAAAAAATATTTAAAAACTCACAAAGAGCATCCTTAGGCTCTACTTCTATATCTATTTCTTCTTCATCAATACCTAAGACATTGCTCATCATTTCTTTACATAATTCTTCCGCTGTTACCATTATTGCTTTTCCCGTATAGGGTCCAGAAAAAGACATTTCTGCATTGATATAAGGTGGCATTACATCTTGTTGCTCAGACCCGTCATCTGCAAACATAAAAGCAAATTCTTTTGCTACATCTGTTAATACTTTTTTAATTAATGTTCTATCTGTTTGATTCATCTTCTGATACTCCCAATAAATCTATTACTAATTTTTTTAATGATTCAGGTGTAAACGGCTTTCTCAGGTAGGCTTTAACTCCCTTTGATTTTAATTCTTCAACACGCGTTTGACTTCCTTCGGTGGACACAATAGCAATAGGAATCGTTTTTAATAGTTCATCCTGACTCATTTTATTTATAAGTTCTACCCCATTCATGACTGGCATATTAATATCTGTTATTACGAGGTCAACCCAATTTTTTCGCAATACCTCCAATGCTTCATTCCCGTTACCTGCATGCAAAATATTACCTATTTCTATACCCGATATTCGTAAAGTCTTTTCTATAACGGCACGAACTGTTGATGAATCATCAACAATTAAAATATTGATACTCATGTAATATCTCCTGATTTTAGATTTCCCATGAATGAATCTATATCCCCAATTAATTTAGATAAAACTGTTTCTTCCACTTGCATATCTATTTTTAATCGTTCTATGGAATTAGGATTGTTTGAGTAATTCAAACCGTCTATTCCAGAACCAATACCGCATTCCAGACATAAATTACTTGCAATATGAACAAAATCTGTAACCAGACGATATTCTTCCGGAGCATTGTCCGGGTCATGATGGTATAGAATGGGCTGAACTAAATTGTTAGGAAAATGCCATTCCTGCATTAATAAAGCACCTATTTCCGAATGGTCAATTCCTAAAATTTCTTTCTCTGCTTTTTCAAAAGATACTTTTTCTTCGTATGCCTTCTTTAATATCGGTTCTGCATCTATTTCTATGAATGTTCCTAATACTATTTTGCCAATATCATGAAGCAATCCTACTGTAAAAGTATAAGGAGGAATATCTATTTTTAATTCTTTGCTTAATAATTCACTGGCTATTGCTGTTCCTACTAAGTGTCTTATAAGTTCTCCTGCAGGTAAATCATATCCCCGAAGAGGTTTTACGACTGTTGGGAAAATGGCTGATGCGATAATCAT
>Ga0272448_1001988_pt1 | contig 26560 bp, 23 predicted proteins | sample YNPCB0191_FD_202220 | JGI IMG/M metagenome (GOLD analysis project Ga0272448, IMG submission 202220) | Hot spring sediment microbial communities from Yellowstone National Park, WY, United States - YNP-CB-019-1 | ecosystem: Environmental > Aquatic > Thermal springs > Hot (42-90C) > Sediment... | reverse complement strand
AAAAAATGCGGCTACTTTGAGGTTATTGGTTCAAAAAAGGAATTAAAAGAAAGGGCTATTGATGGCTGGGACAAATTTGAAGGTCATTCTCCCCATAGGCCGTTTGTTGATGAAGTAAAAATAAGGTGCAAGAATTGTCAAGAGCCAGTTTCTAGAATTAAAGACGTGGGGAATCCTTGGCTTGACGCCGGAATAGTTCCTTTTTCAACCATGTCCAAAGACTGGTTTCCGGCTGAATTAGTTTGTGAATCATTCCCCGGTCAGTTTAAAAATTGGTTTTATTCAATTATTGTAATGTCCACCGTTTTAAGCGGTAAGCCGCCGGTTAAAACAATTTTTGGATATGCTTCTGTTAAGGACGAAAAAGGTGAAGAGATGCATAAATCAAAAGGGAATGCTATTTGGTTTGACGAGGCGGTAGAAAAGGTGGGAGCAGATCCTATGAGGTGGCTTTACGCCAAACAAAATCCGGCGGAAAATCTTTTGTTTGGTTACCGTGTTATAGAAGAAATAAAAAGAAAACTATTAACCCTTTATAATTCATATGTTTTTTTTAACACTTATGTTAAAAAAGAAGAGTTGTCTAAAAAGACGCTGAAAGAAAAATCAAAAATAGTTTTAGATAAATGGATTCTCTCAAGGCTTAATAGATTACTGGGTGAAATAGATGTTCATATGAAAAAATATGATGTTGGCAGGGTGGTTAATAAAATAGAAGATTTTTTTATAAACGATTTGTCTTTATGGTATATAAGAAGATCTAGACAAAATTTTCGTGAAGATAATCCAAAAAGAAAAGAAGCAGTTTCTACTTTGTGTCAAGTTCTTTTAACCTTAACTAAAATTTTAGCCCCTATAATGCCATTTTTTGCCGAAGAAATGTATCAGCAGTTAAGAACAACAGAAATGCCAGAATCTATTCACCTGTGTGATTGGCCGAAAGCAGATAAAAGAAAAGTTAACGGCAAATTAGAGCAAAAAATGGATTGGGTGAGAACGGTGGTAAATTTAGTTTTGGCAGAAAGGATTGCAGTGGGTATAAAAGTTAAACAACCGTTAGCCAAACTAAAGATAAAAGACCAAAAATTTAAAAAACTAGACAAAGAATTGTTAGAATTAATAAAAGAAGAAGTAAACGTTAAAGAAATTGTTTTTGATAGTAAAATAGAAAAAGAAATTGAATTGGACACAAAACTAACAGAAGAGTTGAAAGAAGAGGGGTTTGTTAGAGAAATAATAAGAGAGGTTCAGTTAAAGAGAAAAGAACTGGGATTAGTTCCCAAAGACAAAATTTCTATTGAAATGTTTTTTCCAGAAAAAGATTTACCAATACTAGAGAAAAATAAAAAATTTTTACTAAAAGAACTAAGAGCCAAAGATATTTTAATTAGAAAGCAACAAGGAGAGAATCATTCAATAAAAATTACTCGATTTTCCTGAGCTGGTATTAAATAAAAAAAGGCATAAAAAATATTTAGTTTTTCTATTTATTTCAGAAGAAGTCGGAAATAGAAAAATAAATGACCACACATTACAAAACCCAGGCAATTGTTTTTAAAAAGAATGATATAAACGAATCAGATAGAATTTTTTCTGTCTTCACGGCTGATTTTGGGAAGATAGACATTTTTGCCAAAGCCATTAGAAAACCAACCTCTAAATTAAGGGGAGGTATAGATATTTTTTTTCTTTCAGAAATAGAGTTCATACAGGGTAAAAATAAAAAAACCCTAACCGATGTAGTGGCGATAGAAAAATTTAAAAATATTTATAAAAATTTAGAAAAATTTAAGATTGCAAACGCAATTGTCGAGATTTTATATGATCTTATTAAAGGAGAAGAAAAAGATGAAGATTTGTTTATTTTTTTAAGAAATATTTTTGCCGAGCTAAATAGCTGCTCACCCATCCCGCCGCGCTGTTTATTACTCTATTATTATTTTTTGTGGAATATTCTTTCTTTTCTGGGCTATCATTCAGAGGTTAAAAAGTGCGCCAATTGTCAAAGTAAATTATTTCCTTATAATATTTATTTTTCTAATAAAGAAGGTGGTATAATTTGTAGAAATTGTTTAGATAAAGATGGGACCAGCAAAAAAATAAACTCGGATATAGTAAAGATATTGAGAATAATTCTATCTAAAAACTGGTCGATGTTGTCTAAAATAAAAATTGGTTCCGCAAGTTGGAAACTATTTGAAGAGGTCTCGAGAGATTATTATTTTTATATTCTAAACAGGAAGGCAAATTTTATATTATAATTAAAAATAGGGAAAAACAATGAACAAAAAAACACCCTTAATCATATTATTTATAATTATTATATTGGTATTTGCCGCCTTTTTGATATACAAAAAAGGCGTGTTTTCCAAAGAAATTTTGAGGTTGGAAATTTTTGGTCCAGAAAAAGCAAAAACGGGTGAAGAAGTAGAATATACGCTTCAGTATAAAAATAACGGGAACTTTGTTTTGGAAAAGGTAAAATTAATTTTTGAACTACCGGAAAACTCTTTAAATGAGGACGGGAGGACATTAATTATTAAAAATTTAGACGATATTTATCCTGGAAATCAAAGATCTATAAGTTTTAAAACTAGGCTTTTAGGAAAAGAGGGGGACTTGGAGATGGTAAGGGCAACGCTTTCTTATGTGCCCAAAAATATAACAGCCACTTATGAATCAAATACTTCTTTTATTACCAAAATTGAATCAACACCAATTACCCTAGACCTTGATTTACCCACAAAAGCAGAACAGGGGAAAAATCTGCAATATTCTATTAATTATTTTTCTAATATAGATTATCCTTTAGAAAATCTAAGCATAAAAGTTGATTCTGTTCCGGGTTTTGAAATAACTTCTTCAACACCCGCGTCTTTGGACAATGTGGAGTGGAAACTACCAACCCTTAACAAATCGGAAGGAGGAAGGATTATTATTTCTGGAAAGATATCTAATGATAAAAATCAAAATCTAACCTTCGGAGCCTCGTTGGGAATGTGGCGAGACGGGAAATTTATTATTCTTAAAAAAACAAGCGTTGATGTCCAAATTGTCCAACCCCTATTGCTTATTTCCCAAAAAGTTAACGGCTCCGATTTTTATGTGGCATCTCCCGGAGAAGTTTTAAATTATCAAATTATCTTTAGAAATATAGGGAACACCCCCTTTGATAATTTGTTTGCGGTGGTAAAAATTGATAGTAGGGTTATAGACATAAACTCCCTACAGGCTGGCGATGGTGGGCAGGTTCAACCAAACGACAACCTTATTGTTTGGGGTTATAATTATTGTCCCCAATTAAGACGACTAGGCGTTCAAGAAGAAGCAAGCATTAATTTTAGCGTAAGGGTAAAAAAAGAATGGGAACCGTTGGCGGGTGAAACAGATGGCGCGACAATTATTACCTCGGTTAATATTTCTCAGATTACTCAAAAATTTACAATAAAAGTAAATTCAGGGCTAATGATTTTCCAAAAAGCCTATTATCAAAGTTTCGAAATTCCTAATTCTGGTCCCGTTCCGCCAAAAGTGGGAAAAACGACAACCTATACCATAAACTGGGAAATCAAAAACTATTTTAGTGATGTAAAAAATGCTAGGGTAAGGGCAACACTTCCCAAAAATCTTATCCTCACTGGTAAGATTATGCCAGAAAATGAGTTGCAAAATTTTTCTTTTGATTCAGTTAGTAGAGAAATTGTTTGGTTTGTGGGAGATGTTCCTTCTGGGACAGGAGTTAATGGCGACCCAATCTCTCTTTTCTTTCAGGTTTCTTTAACCCCTGATAACTCGCAAAAGGGTTCTATAATTCCAATTATTGGTGAGGTGCAGATTTCTGGAGAAAATCAATTTACCAACACAACAATTACTTCTCGTGCCCCGGGGACAAACACAAGCCTGCCAGATGATTTTGTCCATTCTGGTGGCGGAGTAGTCCAATAGAAGCAAGGGGTAAAAACCGTTGCTATTTTATTGGGTTTATGTTAAAATAAAGAAGAAAGGAGAGGATATGACTTATTCAACTACCTTGACAAGTAAGCATTGGCCTCTTTATCAAAATCAACTAAGGCGTTTAATTAACCGTGCTTGGAAAATTTGGCATGAAAGAAAAGAGAATGGCCATCCTATTACCTATAAAAGAGCGGCAAGCCTGGCTCTGTTAGGAGAAGAAAAAGATGATGGTTGGCTCTTTGAGGTGCCAAATGACGCAATAAAACACTTCTCTATTGATCAGATCGTTGAGGGAATGAAGGCACAACAAGAGAAAATTAAGAGAGAGAGTATCGAAAGAAAACTTGCCCAAGCAAGACAGAGGAGTTTCTCTTTTTGATTTTCCTGCCAAATCCAAGATGATTTTCGAGGCCGAAGCTTAGGGGTGCTATTTAGCACTCTTTTTATTTTGCTTGAATTTATAAGATTAAAAGGTTAAGATTAAAAAAACAACCATAATAATCTAGTAAAAAGATGGTAGAAAAAAAAGAAATTAGTATAGAAAAAATAGTTTCTTTGTGCAAAAGAAGGGGTTTTATATTTCCTGGTTCTGAAATTTATGGTGGTTTGGCAAATTCTTTTGATTACGGGCCCTTAGGAGTTGAGTTGAAAAACAATATAAAAAATCTTTGGTGGAAAAAATTTGTGCATCAAAGAGACGATATAGTTGGAATTGATGCGGCCTTGATTATGAGTCCGAAAGTCTGGGAGGCTTCGGGTCATCTTAAAAATTTTTCCGACCCTCTTGTTGAATGCAAAAAATGTCACCGCAGATTCAAAGAGGATTCTTTAGATAAAAAAGAGTGTCCAAACTGCGGGGGGAAATTGACAGAGCCCAAACAGTTTAATTTAATGCTTAAAACTTTTTTGGGACCCGTTGAGGATGCGGAAAATATTGTTTATTTTAGGCCAGAAACAGCCCAAGCGATGTTTGTTAACTTTAAAAACGTTTTGGATACTACAAGGAAAAAGATTCCTTTTGGAATCGCCCAGACTGGGAAAGCTTTTAGAAATGAAATTACTCCTGGAAACTTTATTTTTCGGACAAGAGAATTTGAACAAATGGAAATAGAATATTTTATAAAAGAATCAGATTGGAAAGAAGTTTTTGAGATGTGGAGAAAAGAAATGATTTCTTGGATGGTTGAGGATTTGGGCCTGGATAGAAAAAGAATTTACGAGTTGGAGGTGCCGGAAAAAGAAAGAGCCCACTATTCCAAAAAAACAATTGATTTGGAATATAATTTTCCTTTTGGCAGGAGCGAACTTTATGGGTTGGCCTATCGAACCGATTTTGACTTAAAAAACCACTTTAAAGAGCCACCATATAAAGACGAAGAAAATCCCGACGGTATTTATCCCCACGTGGTTGAGCCATCTTTTGGAGTTGATAGGTCGGTTTTAGCTGTTTTATGTGAATCTTATGTTGAGGAAAAAGAGAGGGTGGTTCTAAAACTAAAACCAAAATTAGCGCCGTATAAAGTTGCAGTTTTTCCGCTTTTGAGGAATAAACCAGAATTGGTTAAAAAGGCAAGAGAGATTTATGAGATGTTAAAAAAAATTTTTGTTGTTACCTTCGATGACCGCGGAAACATCGGGAAACGCTATTATAGTCAAGATGAAATCGGCACGCCATTTTGCGTAACAATTGATTTTGAGAGTCTAGAAAAAGACGATGTTACTGTTCGTGATAGAGACACCACCAAACAAGAAAGAGTAAAAATTTCCAATTTATCATCTTTTATAAATAAAAAAATAAATGGATAAAAAGGTTTCTATAATAATTCCGGCACGTAATGAAGAAAAATTTATTCAAAGAGCTATTGATAAATACAGGAACCAAGATTACCCTGTGGAGATTATTGTGGTTGTTAACAATTCCCAAGATAAAACCTATGAGTTAGCAAAAAGTAAGGCAGATAAAGTCCTTAATTTTCCTGATAAAATAGGCGTTAGCGTGGCTAGAAACAAGGGGGCGAAAGTAGCAACAGGAGAAGTTTTAATTTTTTCTGATGCAGATAGTTATCTTTCTAGCGGCGCTGTTAGAAAAATTGTAGGGATTACAGAGGAAGAAACCATAGGAACAATGCTTGGTGGCCCGGACAAGAAGAGCCTTCGAGGGTCAATTTTATTTTTTATAAAAAACTGGGCGCACAGATTAAGAATATATAAAGGAGTGTTGGATGGGATCTTCTTTTGTCACAGAAACATTTTTTTCAAAACAGGCGGTTTTGATGAAAATAAAAAGGTTGGCGAGTTTCAAAATTTTATAGAAAGAGCCCAAAAAAGAGGGGCTCAATATAAATTTTTGACTAACTGCAAAGCCTTTACCTCTTTGCGCCGTTACGAAGAAAGAGGATATATAAGAACATTCTTTTTTTGGGTAATTTGGTTCGTATTGTTTATCTTTAAAAAAGACGAAGAATTTAAAGAAAGATATTTTAAATAATATGTATAAAAAAATAACACTAAAAAATGGATTAAGAATTATTTCGGTGCCGATGGAAAACGTCAACAGCGTGACGATTCTAATATTAGTTGGCACAGGTTCTAAATACGAAACAAAAGAAATAAATGGCATTTCTCATTTTTTAGAGCACATGTTTTTTAAGGGAACTAAAAAAAGGTCAAATACCCTAAAAATTTCTGAAACCATAGATGCAGTGGGAGGGAAATATAATGCCTTTACTTCAAAGGAAATGACTGGTTTTTGGGTTAAAGTTGAAAAATCGTCTGTTGATATTGCTTTAGATTGGATTTTTGATATATTTTTAAACTCTAAATTTGAAGAGAAAGAAATAGAGAGGGAAAAGACAGTAATAATTGAGGAAATAAATATGTATTTGGACACCCCTATTGCTTATGTGGAAGAACTTTGGGAAAAACTTTTATACGGAGATCAGCCGGCTGGTTGGAGGATACTCGGAGAGAAAGAAACAATATTAAATTTTAATAGAGAAAAGGTTTTAAGTTATTATAAATCACATTATTCTACTTCCAAAACAATAATCTGCCTTGCCGGAAATATAAAGAAAAACATAGAAGAAAAAGTTAAAAAATATTTTGAAAAAGGTTTTAATAATTTAAAGCCACCAGAAAAAGAAAGGGTGAAGGAAGCCCAGAAAGAACCGGGTGTTTTATTATTTCCCAAAAGAACAGACCAAACCCATTTTTGTTTGGGTGTAAGGGCTTACGATTTATTTGATGAAAGAAAATATGCATTGGCTTTATTGGCAGTGATTTTGGGTGGGAATATGAGTTCAAGGCTTTTTATTAAGATTAGAGAAAGAAATGGTTTGGCTTACTCTATACATACTTCGGTTGATAGCACAACAGATACCGGTTATTTAGTTACCCAAGCTGGTATTGACCACAAAAACCTAGAAAGATGTATAAAATTAATTTTAGAGGAATACAAAGATTTAAGAAATAATAAGATTACCCAGAAAGAACTTCAGAAAGCGAAGGATTACTTACGGGGAGTTACTTTTTTATCTTTGGATTCGCCAGATAACCAAGCTTCTTTTTATGCTACGCAGGAGCTTTTGGAAGACAAAATTCTGGCTCCTCAAGAAAAGTTTGAAAAAATTGACGCCGTTTCTATAAATGATATAAAGAAAGTAGCAGAAGATATTTTTGTGCCAGAAAAGCTTAATTTAGCTCTAATAGGACCGATTGAAGAAAGTAGAAAAGAGGGGCTTAAAAAGATATTAAAATTTTAGTATATAAAAAAACATGGATAAAGAGCAAAAGTTAGATATTTCTTGGTTGACAATAGCTAAGGTCTTTATAGCTGTTATAATTTTTTATTTTATTTATTTAACCAAAGAAATTGCGCTTTGGTTCTTTTTTGCTCTAACAATATCTTTTTTATTAGAGCCGGCCATCAACTTCTTTAGGAGGTTTCGGATTCCGAGACTTTTAGCCGTATTGTTTGTTTATCTTTCAGTGTTTGGAATTCTGGGTTTTTTAATTTATTTGACAGCGCCCCTTTTCGTTTTTGAGTTGAAAGAATTTTCCCAACGTTTCCCAGACTATTTTATTAAAATAAGCCCATTTTTGCGGCAAATAGGAATTGAATCTGCGCAAACATTTGATAATTTTACCCAATTTTTAGTGAACTGGTTTAATCAAAGCTCAAAAGGATTAATAAGTGCCATACTGGTTTTCTTTGGAGGGCTGTCTTCTACCTTATTTATTCTAACCGCTTCTTTCTTTTTATCATTAGAAGACTCTTTAGAAGAAGTTTTGAGACTTGTTTTGCCGTTGAAACAGAAAGATGGCCTAATTACTATTTTAAAAAGGTCTCAGCGTAAAATTTCTGGCTGGTTTGGAGCAAGAATTATTGCTTGCCTTTTTGTTGGTTTAGCTTCCTTTATAGTATTTTATATATTTGGAATAAAATATTCTTTTTTGCTAGCCCTAATATCTGGATTTTTGAATTTCATTCCTTATATAGGGCCACTGCTCACCACCGTTTTGTTAATTATTTTTGTTGCTATTTCTTCTGCTTCTTGGTTTGCGCTTTTTTATATTTTGTTGGCCTTTTTTGTAATTCAACAGGTTGAAAACAGTCTTTTAACCCCCCTTTTAATGAAAAAATTTGTAAACGTTCCGCCAGTTTTGGTTTTGGTTTCCTTGTTTGTTGGCGCCAAACTCTTCGGGTTTCTAGGAACAATTTTTGCCGTACCGGTTTTTGGTGTTATTTATGAGTTTATAAAAGAATTCTTAGAAAAAAGAAAAAGAGAATTAGAGAAGTTAGAGCAATAATTTTAGAGAGATTATAAACACTGCCAGTTGGGTTAAAATTCTCCAAAAATTGGATATTTTTTTATATTTTAAAAAATGAACCCTTTTTAAGTGAAAATTATCGTGGATGTCTAAAAAATTTTTTAGGATTACCAAGGGTTTTGGCGCGTCAGGGCTTTTCAAATTTGAGAAAAGCCGGCTTAAAATAGTTAAAATGTCTGGTATTATAGCCACCAGCGCGCAAACATAAGCCACGGGTTGGTTTGCAAATATAAATATAAGAAACAAACCGAGGCAAAAATCAAGGAATACCTTTATATAATCTGACAAAGTTGTTTTCCAAAATTTTTTTGCTGGTTCTTGGATTGGATATTCAACATGAGGAAGTAGGTCTAGAAGATAATGGCTTAAAAAAGCCAAAACAATAGCCGCCGGTTTGTTTTTCAGCCAAATAACCATTAAAGACCCAACTAGCATGTGTATTGTTAAAATCATGGAAATTTAATTATTTTTTTGATAAGATGATTATTAATTGTAGCACTATTTTTATTTATGGAAAATAAAAAATTTTATATTACCACCAGCATACCCTATACAAATACCCCTCCGCATGTTGGTTTTGCCCTAGAGATTATTCAGGCAGATGTGTTAGCAAGATATCACCGCGCTCTTGGCGAGGATGTCTTTTTCTTAACCGGTACAGATGAGCATGGAATAAAAACCTTGAGGGTGGCTCGACAGGCCGGTAAAGAACCAAAATTATTTGCCGACGAAGTTTCAGAAAAGTTTAGAGAATTAACTAAGGTTTTAAATATATCAAACGATGATTTTATAAGAACCACCGATGAAACAAGACATAAACCAGCAGTAGAGAGTTTATGGAAAAAATTAGATAAGAGAGGAGATATTTATAAAAAAAAATATAAAGGCCTTTATTGTTCTGGTTGCGAGGCCTTTAAAACCAGCAAAGAAATAGTTAACGGCAAGTGCCCACTACACCAAAAAGAATTGGAGTTGATTGAAGAAGAAAATTATTTTTTCAGACTTTCAAAATATACTGAAGAAATAAAAAAATTAATAGAAAATGGCAAATTAAAAATTATCCCGGAAACTAGAAAAAATGAAATCCTTGCAATGTTAAAGGAGGGTCTAGAAGATATAAGTTTTTCAAGAACAAAAGATAAATATTGGGGGTTTGAGGTTCCCGGCGATCCAGAACAGGTTATGTATGTTTGGTGCGATGCTCTGCCCAATTATCTTTCTGGTATTGGATATTATGATAATCCTAAAAAATTTAAGAGATACTGGCCAGCAGATGTTCATTGTATAGGAAAAGATATAGTAAAATTTCATACAATAATTTGGCCAGCCATGCTTTTATCGGCTGGTTTAGATTTGCCAAAGACAGTTTTTGTGCATGGATTTATAACTGTCAATGGTCAAAAAATGTCAAAATCATTGGGAAACGTAATTGATCCTTTTGAATTGGTTAAAAAATATGGCGCAGATGTGGTGCGTTATTATTTGCTTAGAGAAATTGTTCCTATAGAAGATGGTGATTTTACTTACGAGAAATTTAATCAGAGGTATAATTCTGATTTGGCGGGAGGGATTGGAAATTTAGTCGCTCGAGTATTGGGTATCGCCAGAAAATTAAATATCAAAGAAGCAAGTCCTACCCAGAAGACAAGTGAAAAAACTAAAGAAATAAAAAATAATTATACCCGGCTAGTGGAAAATTTTAAGTTTAACGAGGCCCTAGCTTCTGTTTGGGAATTAATAGGTTTTTGCGACAAGTATATAAACGAAGAGAAGCTTTGGGAAACAAAAGACCCAAAAGTTATTAATGATTTGTTTTTCGCTCTTCAACAGATAGGTAATTTACTTTTGCCATTTTTACCCCAAACCGCTGGAAAAATTTTAGAACAATTGGAAACAAAAAAGAGTGAGCCGCTTTTCCCTCGTTTGGGATAAGGCGTTTTTATGTTAATTGATACCCACTCACATTTAAATTTTAAGGCATACGATAAAGATAGAGAGGAAGTAATAAAACGCGCTCAAAACGAGGGCGTTGTTTGTATTGATGTTGGAACAAAATATGAAACTTCTAAAAATGCGATTGAGTTGGCCAAAAAATATGAAAATATTTATGCCGCCATTGGACTACATCCCATACACATCAAAACTGATTTATTAAAATTAAAAACGGATAAAGAAGAGGGCGATTTTCAGCCACTTGGTGAAGAACTTAATGAGAAAGCATATAAAAAGCTTGCCTTTAGTTCACAAAAAGTAGTAGCAATTGGAGAAATAGGGCTAGATTATTATTACAAACCAAAAGGCGCTGCCAAAAAAGAAAAATTTAAGGAATTGCAAAAAGAAATTTTTAAAAAACAATTAGATTTGGCAGAAGAATTAAATTTGCCCATTATAATACACTGTAGGATGGCGTTTGATGATGTTTATGAAATTTTGAAAGAAAGAAGGCTAAGAGGAGTAATTCATTCTTTTACGGGTAACCTAGAAGAAGCTAAAAAATTTTTAGATTTAGGATTTTATTTAGGAATTAACGGTATAATTTTTAAGCTAGATTTAAACGAAGTCATTAAAAAAATTCCTTTAGATAGAATTTTAGTTGAAACCGACTGTCCCTATCTTACACCGCCGCAGGCTGGTACAGAAAGAAACGAGCCAATTTTTGTAAAACACATTGCCCAAAGAATTGCCAAATTAAAAGGAATTAATTTTGGCAAAGTTGTTGAGACCACCAACCAAAGTGTTAAAAAGATTTTTAAGATAAATGTTTAAAAAATCTTATTTTAATAAAAACAAAAGCCCATTAAACTGGGAAAATGGGCTATTTTTCTTTTGGCTTTGTTTGAGGCGGAAAGAGGAATTTTAGCCAACTGATTCGATTATGGAAATGTACTACAGGAAACGATAAAAGAAAGACCGTAAAGACAATAAAACCAATAATTTGATTCAGGAAAGGAGCGAAACCTTCCAGCGGAAGCAAGGCTTCTTTTTCTGTTAGTTTAGCAGCGAAACTGGCCAAACATCCACAACTTATTGCTCCACTTACCAAATAGCTTGCAAACCCCACTTTTGTAAGTGTATTTTTGATTGTATAACCACCCCACCAAGAAGGCGTTACCAAGAAAAAAATTACTAGGACCACCGAGCACAATATTGTTGTTTCCTTAAAATAATAAAAAGGGAAATTATACCACAATTCAGCTATAATTTTTCCACCCAGGAACCCGCCGGGTATTCCAATAAACAATCCCGCTCCAATTCCAAGAAAAATATTTGATATCACGCCACTCACTTTGCACCTCCGCTTTGTTATTTTTTGGTTGATAATTTAAAGGACTTATCCTATGTTAATTAAATATAAATTTATTAGCAGAATTGTCAAGGGATTTACTGAAATCAGGATTTTTGTTATTATAAAAAATAGTTATTTTATTAAAAACATTAAGTAAATCCAAAAAAGCAAAGTAAAGTAATTTATGAAATATAATCCTCAAAGAATAGAACCCAAATGGCAAGAGAAATGGTATAATTCCAATGTTTTTAAAGCTAAAAATGGTTCCAAGAAAAAGAAATTATATCTTTTGGTAGAATTTCCTTATCCCTCTGGCGAAGGGCTTCATGTTGGTCATGTAAGGAGCTATACCGCGTTTGATATAATCGCCCGTAAAAAGAGAATGGAAGGATATAACGTTTTATATCCAATGGGATGGGATGCTTTTGGTTTGCCCACGGAAAATTATGCCATTAAAAAAGGAATTCACCCATCTATTGTTACCAAAAAGAATACTGATAACTTTAAAAGACAGATGAAGTCATTAGGACTGTCTTTTGATTGGTCAAGGGAAATTAACACAACAGACCCAAAATATTATAAATGGACCCAATGGATTTTTATACAGCTTTTTAAGAATGGTTTAGCCTATAAAGCAAAAATGGATATTAACTGGTGTCCTTCTTGTAAAATTGGGTTAGCCAACGAAGAAGTAGTTGGTGGAAAATGTGAGCGGTGTGGTGCGGCAGTTGAGAAAAGGGAAAAAGAACAGTGGATGATAAAAATTACTAATTATGCAGATAGGTTAATTAAAGACCTCGACCTTGTTGATTATTTAGACAAAATTAAAATCCAGCAAAAAGAATGGATAGGCGAATCTCACGGTGTTTTGGTTAAATTTCCTGTTGAAGGGGTAGAAGATTTTATAGAAGTTTTTACAACAAGAATAGACACAATATTTTCTGGGACATTTTTAGTTCTTTCACCAGGTCATAGTTTTATAGATAAATATAAAAACAAAATTGAAAATATTGACGAGGTTTTACAATATAGGCAAAAAGCGAGAAACACACCCGATGTAGACAGGGTAAAATTAGAAAAGGAAATTACAGCGATTCAACTAAAGGGGATTGTGGTGAGAAATCCGGCGACCAATGAAGAAATGCCGGTTTGGGTTGCTGATTTTGTTTTAGAGTACTACGGCACAGGGGCTGTTTTTGGGGACGCTCACGACAAAAGAGATTTTAAAATGGCAAAAAAATATGGAATACCGCTTCGTACATCGATAAAACCAAATGATGAAATATTGGCGCAAAAGGTTAAAAACCTAGAAGAATGTTTTGAAGGAGATGGAATTCTTTATAACTCTATGCAATTTGACGGATTAAAATCTACTGAAGCCAGAATTCAAATAACAGTTTGGTTAGCGAACAAGGGACTGGCTCAACCAAAAGTTATTTACAAGCTGAGAGACTGGGTTTTTTCAAGACAGCACTATTGGGGAGAACCAATTCCCATGATTTATTGCGAGAAATGTGGCTGGCAGCCAGTTGACGAAAAAGATTTACCCGTAAAATTGCCTAATATTAAAAAATATAAACCCACAGATACGGGCGAATCACCCCTTTCTTTAATCAAAAGATGGGTTGACGTTAAATGTTCAAGGTGTGGCGGTGCGGCAAAAAGGGAAACAGACACTATGCCCAACTGGGCGGGATCTAATTGGTATTATTTAAGATATATAGACCCCAAAAATAATAAAAAAATAGCCGATGAGTTGTTGTTAAAATACTGGATGCCGGTTGATTGGTATAATGGCGGAATGGAACATACCACCCTGCATCTTTTATATTCAAGATTTATTTTCAAATTTTTGTGGGATATTAAGGCAGTTCCTTCAATTCTTGGCCCTGAACCCTATAAAAAAAGAACCTCTCATGGAATAGTTTTGGGAGAGGGAGGGATTAAGATGTCAAAATCAAAAGGAAATGTAATAAATCCAGATGCGGTTGTAAAGCAGTTTGGGGCTGATGCGTTACGCCTTTATGAAATGTTTATGGGTCCTTTTGACCAAATGATTCCTTGGGACACGAAGGGTTTAGTTGGTTGTAGAAGGTTTATTGAAAAGGTTTGGCAGCTTGCTAATACAAAGATTTGCCAGCAAAATGACGAGCTAAAAAAGATTCTTCATAAGACCATCAAGAAGGTTGATGAAGATATTGAAGTTTTAAAATTTAATACAGCCATTTCTTCTTTGATGCAATTTGTTAATGCTTGGCAGGTTTCTAAAGAGGGATTGGGTAAAAAAGAACTAGAAGATTTTATAAAAATTTTATCACCTTTCACCCCCCATTTAGCTGAAGAATTGTGGCAGTTATCCGGTTTTACTTCTAAAAATAAAAAATTTTGTTGCGAGCAAAGATGGCCAAAATATAATAAGAACCTTATAGAAGAAAAAGATTTTATTTTAATAGTGCAGGTAAACGGAAAAGTAAGAGATAAGATAAAAACAAAGCGAGGAATAAAGCAAAAAACGGCGGAGAAGATGGCATTAAAATCAGAAAAGATTAAAAAAATAATAGATAAAAACAAAATTCAGAAAATAATCTTTGTGCCAGATAAATTAATTAATATAGTAGTTTAATTTTGATGACAAAAAAGGTTTTATTGGGCAACGAAGCAATAGTGAAAGCAGCATTAGCGTCGGGAGTTTCTTATGTAACCGGTTATCCGGGGTGCCCAGCGGCTGAAATTGGCGATGAATTTGGTAAAATTGCTGAGCGGCTTAGTGGATATAGTGGACATACTAATATTTATGCAGAATACGCAACGAACGAAAAGGTTGCTTTAGAATCTGCGATTGGCGCCAGTCTTTCCGGATTGAGGGTTTTGGTAAACATGAAAAGTTTTGGAATTAATGTATGTTCTGACGCTTTATTACCCCTAGCTTATACCGGCATAAAGGGCGGCATGATAATTGTGGTTGCCGATGATCCGTCTTGTTGGAGTTCTGCCCAATCTGAGCAAGATTCACGAGGGTATGCCTATTTAAGTCATATTCCAATATTAGAACCAGCAGATCCGCAAGAATGTTATGACTTTACTAAAATTGGTTTTGAGATTTCTGAAAAATTTAAGACGCCAGTAATTTTAAGAACGGTTACAAGGGTGGCACATCAAAGAGCGCCCGTTGTTTTTGACGATTGGAAAAAAACCGGGGTAAAAGGATTTTTTATAAAAAACCCTCATCAATACTCTACAATGCCCCCAAGAACAACGGAGATGCATAAGGAGGTTTTAGAAAAAATTAAAAAGATTCAAGCCTATGCGGAAAAATCTTCAATAAACAAAACCTTAGGAGAAGGGAAAAATAAAACAGGAATTATAACCTCCGGTGTTTCTTATCTGTATGTTTTAGAAGCTTTAGAAAATTTAAAGTTAAACCTGCCCATTTTAAAGCTTGGTTTTTTTTATCCTTTACCCAAAAATAAAATTACAAAATTTATTAAACCTCTCAAAAGTATCTTAGTTGTTGAGGAGTTAAATGGTTATATTGAAAAAGAGATAAATGCGTTGGCAAAGTATATTAATCCGAAGATAAAAGTTTTTGGAAAAAATCTTATACCCGAAGTTGGGGAGTTAGATACGGAGAAGGTTTCTATTGCTATGGCAAAAATAGTTGGGAAAAAATTTACTCCATTTAAAGTAAAAAATTTAAATTTAGCAAAAAGGACGCCAAGATTATGTGATGGTTGTCCGTATTGGTATATTCTGCCAACCATTAAAAGAATTGCTCCAGAGGGCACAATTTTTGGAGGAGATATTGGATGCAATATGATGGGGGCATTACCGCCCCATTCTATGTATGATTATATGTTTTGTATGGGATCTTCTATAGGAGTTGCCCATGGAATAAAAAAAGCATCTCCTCAACAAAAAGTGATTTTATTTATAGGAGACGGAACTTTTTTTCATTCAGGAATAGCAGGAATGATTAATGCAGTTTATAACAAATCAAATCCATTAATGATTGTGATGGATAACAGGATTACAGCAATGACAGGGCACCAGCCAAATCCTGGAATGGGTAGAACCTTGGCAGGGGAAGCAACGGAGGAATTACAAATTGCCGAAATTGCTAAAGCTTGCGGAGTAAAAAATATAAAAGTTTTAGATCCAATAAACATTAAAGAATTAGAAGAAACTGTAAAGGATTTTTTGGAGAAAGATGAGGTTTCTGTAATTGTTTGTAAAAGGATGTGTGCCCTGCTTGCCAGAAAAATACAAAAAGAAAAACAACAATAAAATTATAAATAATTTCGCAATTTATATAATTTATTCATTCGGTCGATGTGAAATAAATTTCATATCTCCCTCGTTCAGAATTATGGATAAAGCATTTAATTTAATAATTAATGGAATTGGGGGGCAGGGGGTTATTACCCTGTTAACGCTTGTTGATGAAGCAGCATTTGTTGATGGTTATCAAGTAAGGTCTTCTGAGTTGCATGGATTATCGCAAAGAGGCGGTAGTGTAGAGACACACGCGCGATTCGGTAAAAAGGTTAATTCGCCGTTAATTGAAAACGGTAAAGCAGATTTAATAATCTCCTTGGAAGCCCTTGAAGGATTAAGAGGGGCGACAAAAGCTGGTAGCCAGACAACTTTTTTGATTAACGACCAGGTTTTTGCCTTTCAAGGATCGTTGACGCTGGAAGAGATTAAAGAACGATTCTTTTCTATAAAAAATAAATCGTATTTTGTACCAGCCTCTACTATATGCGAAGAAAAACTTCAAAACGACATTGGCACCGGGGTTTTTCTTTTTGGTTATGCGGTAGCCAAAAAGTTAATTCCAATTAAGAAAAAATCTGTATTACAGGCAATTGACAATATAGTGCCAGAAAAATACAAAGATTTTAATATAAAAGCTTTTGAATTGGGGTATGCCTATAACTAAAGTAGTAATAGCTGCGGCGGGTCAAGGAACCCGCATGAAGCACCTAACGCTAAAAAAATCAAAACATTTAATTGAAATTAACGGAAAACCCTTTTTGGCATATCTTTTTGATAACCTGCTTAAAGCTGGTTTTACTGATTTTACATTAGTAATTGGCTATAGGGCTAATTTAATGGAAAATTTTTTAAGAAAATATGGATATAAAGCCAGAGTTTTAAACCAATTTGAGATTTTAGGTCCCAAAGAAAAGATTTATGGCACCGCCTGTCCTTTAATGTGCATCAAAGAGTCTAGAGAACAATTTTTATATATATGCGGAGATAATTTCTATTCTGTAGCAGATTTAAAAGCAATGAAGATAGAAGACGAATATAATTATGTAGCGGGTATTAAAAGTACCTCCCCAGAACAGTTTGGCGTTTTAATCCAAGAAGGAGATTTTCTTAAAGAAATAATTGAGAAACCCCAAAGTTATGTAGGTGATACAATCAATGCAAGTTTATATAAATTTACTCCTGAAATTTTTGAAAAAGTTAAGGAAATAAAAAAGTCTCCTCGGGGAGAGTATGAAATAACAGACGCAGTTTGTCTATTGGCCAAAGAGAACAAAGTTAAGGTAAAAATAATTGAAGATTTTTGGTTGGATCTAGGCAGGCCAGAGGATATTAAAAAATTTGAAGAATTTTTAAAAAATGAAAATAATCAAAGAAAATAAAAAAAATATACCACAAATAATTTCCGCCCTTAAAAAGGGAGCAGTATTGGTTTGTCCAACTGATACAGTTTATGGTTTAATTTGTGATGCTGAGAACAAAACCGCTCTAGAAAAGATATTTTTAATTAAAAAAAGAGACAAATCTAAACCACTTTTAATTTTTGTAGACAGTCTTTTAAGCGCCTCAAAAATTGCCCTACTTAGCGAGAGGCAAAAAAAATTTTTGGAAAACATCTGGCCCGGTCAAATAACAATAATAGTTAAAACAAAAAAATTTTTTTCTAACCTTATATGCCAAAATAAAACAATAGGTTTGCGAGTACCAAAATATTCTTTTTTGAATTTAATTTTAAAAAGGTTTAAAAAACCCCTTGCTCAAACATCTGCTAATATTTCTGGCCAAGGTGCCACTACTAAAATAAAAGAGGTTATAGAGCAATTTAAAGACAAAGAAATTCAACCAGACTTTATTATTAACGCTGGAGATTTGCCAACCAGAGAGCCATCAATTATTATTGATATTACCGATAATAAAATTAGGTTTTTAAGATAATGAAATTAAAAAAACAAGATCCCCAAATTGCCAGATTAATTGATTTGGAGATGAGAAGACAAGAGCTTTCTCTTGAAATGATACCCTCAGAAAATCATTGTTCTCCGGCTGTTAGAGAGGCATTAGGCTCCGTTATGACAGATAAATATGCCGAGGGATATCCGGGAAAAAGATATTATTCAGGATTAAAGTATTATGATATTTTAGAAAATCTATGCAGAGAAAGAGCAAAAAAACTTTTTGCCGTTCCTCATGTTAATGTTCAGCCATATTCCGGTTCTCCTGCCAACGCCTCTATTTATTTGGCAGTTTGCGACCCGGGTGATACTATAATGGGAATGGCATTACCAATGGGTGGACACCTAACCCATGGATGGAAGGTTAATTTTTCTGCTAAATTTTTTAAATCCATTCAATACGGAGTTGATGAAGAGACAAATCTTTTAGATTATAACCAAATAAAAAAATTAGCGCAAGAAAACAAGCCGAAGCTTATTTTTGTGGGTGCTACGGCCTATCCAAGAGTTTTCGACTGGAAAAGGTTGGGTGAAATTGCTGATTCTGTGGGCGCCTATTTAGCTGCCGACATAGCTCATATAGCTGGTTTAGTTGTTGGAGGGGTTCATCCAAGTCCGGTTCCTTACGTGCACATTATTTCTACCACAACTCACAAAACCCTCCGTGGACCGCGTGGTGGCATAGTAATGGTAACCAAAAAGGGCATGCAGAAAGATCCGGATTTGCCACAAAAAATCGATAAAGCCATCTTCCCCGGTTTCCAAGGCGGTCCTCATATGCACCAAATTGCAGCAATAGCAGTTTGTCTTAAAGAAGCATCAACAGCTCCTTTTAGAAGATATGCTAGACAGATAGTAAAAAACGCAAAAGCCCTAGCAGTAGCTTTACAAAGATATGGCTTTAATTTGGTTACCGGCGGCACTGACAACCATTTAATATTAATTGATTTAAGAAACAAGAATATTTCTGGTTCTGAGGCGCAGGTTTTGCTTGAAGAAGCTGGCATTATGACCAATAAAAACACAATTCCTTTCGATCCCGCTCCTCCCCTTAATCCGTCTGGTCTTCGAATGGGAACACCGGCTGTTACCACCAGAGGAATGAAGGAAAGAGAAATGCGGAAGATTGCTGGTTGGATAAATGAAGTTATCTCCAACCCCAAATCAGTTAAAAAAGTAAGAAGAGAGGTTAAAAATTTCTGTAAAAAATTTCCCTTACCTAAATGACATTTTCGGTTTTTAAAAATATTAATCAGTTTGCGGGGAGGTATAAGTTTTTAGACATACTGGCAATTTTTTGCGCAAAATATCTTTTATATTTACTGGTTTTGTTTTTAATAATATTTGCTTTAATTGTAAACAAATGGGAGGTTTTTCTATATCCATTATTTTCTGGATTGTTCGGCGTATTTGTTATAGATAAAATAATATATTTTTTTTACAAAAAAAGAAGGCCGGCTGAATTGCCAACCTCAAAGGTTTTGATAAGGGTACCCCGAAACCCCTCTTTTCCATCGCGCCACGCATCAATTTCCTTTGGGATTTCATTTTTTCTGCTTTTTTATAATATCCCACTGGCTTTAATTTTTTTGGTGTGTTCTTTTCTTGTTAGTATCGCGAGGGTTTTTTGCGGTGTTCATTGGTTTCGCGATGTATTGGCCGGCGCACTTGTTGGTTTGATTTCTAGTTTGGTAATTTACAGGTTAAGTTTAATAGAAATTTTTAGATAATTGTTATTTTAATTATAAAAATAAAAAAGCCGTTGTGGGCTTTTTATTTGTGCTCAAATTAAACCCTTTCAAACCTTCTCTATCATCTTACCAAATTTAATCCATAAATCCAAGGGGTAAAATCTGAAAAAGAAATGAGAGCCAGCCCGGCCGCATTCGCGGCCGGGCTGGCAAAACCGCCCTGCTGAAAGCGGGGCGAGCGAGCAAACAAACTGCCCGAAAAATTCGCGATGTTTAAATTGGTCGTCCAAATTGGGGCACATTTCAGTAAAGATTGATTCTTTTGAGACCCCTGAGCAAAGCGAGGCGACCTCCAAATTGTTGAGTTTTTTTCATCGGCGCACTATCTTAAAAATACAGCACCAGCAAGAAAAATTTAAACCATTCTTAAATTGTTTTTCTAAAAACTTGTTTTTACTTGACTAAATAGAACAGATTATATATTATATAATCAGTACGCTGAGAATGTTTCTCGGCTTTGAAAATTTAAGACATCTTGAACGAAAGGAGAGAGTCATGCATAAGCCCATTACTACGGCTTTGCAGCCTGCTCAGGTGATTCTCTCCGACAAGAGAGTTCACGAAAGCAAGGTTGCAGTTAATAGAACAGTTTGGAGATTTTTGAATTCCCACGCTCGGCGGCTCTTTGTTGAAGTGCTGAATCTGTTTTTCAATCACGACTGGGTTTTTTGGCTGATTGGATTAGTCAACAAGAGGTTCGGTTTGATTGAGTCGGTCTTCCTGGTTTATCCAGCCAATGAAGAATACCTCACTGCCTACTCCTATTGCTATCGAGCAAGATGGCACGAATGGAAGCCAGGTCCAGTGGGTTTCTTCTGGCAGAACGGAAAGCTCGGCGTGAAATTTGCCATCTCTGCCAATAACGGCCAGTTCAGCGACTCGGCAAATAAAGAAAAATTGCGAGGAGTTGTTGACAGAATGGAAAAGATAAGGAAACTTTTCTGCGCCAAGCGCAAAACTTTCGCAGGAATTCTGCCAGGCATTCTTTTTTTAAGAAGAATGGTTAGAGAAACGCCGGAGGCAGATGTAACCGTGAAGGTTGTCAAGCAGGTGATTGAAAGGGTAAAGTTACTTGAAGGATTGAGCGATAACACTCCAATCATTGTCTTGGGCGGCAGAGGTTTCATCGGACGCCGAGTTGTGGCTTCCTTGCCAAAGGATATTGTCTACAGTGTGGACATTTCCAGCGGTACTGGCAGAAACGACTGGCCGATTTGCCTGCAAGGCAAGCCTGCTTTGCTTGTGGACATCAGTTTGAATTCAGCTCTGTACCGGTATGTCCCGTTGCTTTGGCCGGAATTAGTGATTGTGAACGAGGTTTATCCTGAGCCATCGCCCAACCTGGTACAGCAGCTAAAAAGCATTGGATGCCACTGTTACCACATCGTCGGTGTAAATGGAGGGGCATTGCCTTCGTTTCCCGGCGGCTATCAAGGAGGAATTCCTTGTTGTGCTGCTTGGCAATCGGAAAAAATGGAGGCTCTGTTCAAGAGGATAGTATAAAGGGCTTTGCCAGTAAGTGGTTTGCCCTTTTTTATTTTTCAAACATTTTGTATAATTAGACAATCAGGTAACATAACAACAATATATAACCCCGCTATTTTATTTGTGTTTTAATTTTTTTGGTTTTAAAAGCAAAAAGTTTGACTAAACGAAATAAATTTTGTAATATATAATCAGCACGCTGAGAAGAGTTCTCAGCTTTGAAAAGTAAATACTGATTCAGAAATCAACACACGAAAGGAGGCCGCTATGGCTACGATTCTCATCACCGGTGCTACTGGCACCGTCGGTTCAAGCCTGGCGTCCTCTTTGGAGTCAAAAGGACACAGGCTCATTTATCTGGTTAGACCGAAAAATGGCCAGAATACTGTAGAACGATTGTCTGAAGCTTTGAGCTTGGGAGCAATCGGAAATAGGATTATTTGGGAAGGCGATATTGTTTTCCCTAATTGCGGAGTTAAGAAATCGGAAATTCAAGAATGGAAAGGAAAGATTGATAAAGTTATTCATTGCGCTTCGTCAATCAGTTTTGATGAACTGCAAAGAAAACAAACATTTGCCGTTAATATTGGCGGAACAAGCAATGTTCTTAAATTGGCGGCTGCGCTCGAAACTCCAGAATTTCACCACATTAGCACTGCTTATGTGGCGGGCGATGCGGATTACTTCACTGAAACTGATTTTGATATCGGCCAGACCTGCCGTAATCCTTACGAAAGGTCAAAGCTTGAAGCCGAAAAGTTGGTGAAAAAAGAATTTCCAAAGAGATTTTCCATTTATCGTCTGGCTATTGTTGTCGGCGATTCTTCAAGCGGCTATACTCCGCAATTTGCCGGATATTACAGGCCCTTTGCCTTTTTCTGGCACTTGCGGGAAAGTTTAAGGGAGAAAACGCCGGATATTTTGGAACGATATGCGAAAGAAGGAATTTTTTTTAACGGAAGCAACAGCATACTTGCATTGCCGATTCAAATCACTTGCTCTCCGATTTCAACCCTCAACCTTGTTCCGAGAGATTGGGTGGCGGAAGTTCTGTCAAATCTCGCAGAAATGCCGGCAAGAGGAAGGGTTTTCCATATTGTTCACCCCACTCCCAAAAAAGTGAGATGGATAACAGATATTACCCTTGATTATCTTGGCATAAATGGGTATAGCTACGAGAGACAGAATAATAACCAGCGGGGTAGTCCTTTGCTGTCAAAAATTCAGCACATCTTTGACCATGATGTAAGGTTATATCTGCCTTACATTATTCACGAGGCGAGGTTTGCCACTGTCAATCTAATAAGTACATTGGGAAGCAGGTATTCCTTGCCTCCTGAAGTTAACGAGGATTTTCTGAAAAGAATATTAGATTACGCCAAATCTGTTGATTTCGGAAAAAAAGTAAAACTTAAAGCGGTGGAAGTATGATCGCGGAAGCGATATATATGACTACCGCTTTTTTCTTTACAAAATTAAATTAGTGTTGTAGGATAAAATCAAGTCCGTTGCTTCTTTGACAATTGAAAACTTCTAAGAAAGGAGAGAAAAAATGAAGGCTTATATAAGGCAAAGCCGAAAGGTAATTGATCCTTTTGATAATTTTGTTTGCGATTGTTTGATTGGAAATAAGACGCTTGCGACATTACAGAGAGAAACTTTTTTAATGTTGGGAATTGAACCGTTGTTTATTGCAACTGATCAGCAGGTCAGCGATTCAAGTGATTACATTCTTACAGATGATAATGTTTGTTTTACTAAAGAATTGCTTGTTGAATTTTTGGCGAGATCCCTACAACAGAAAAAGAACGCTATTTGCGCTTTGAAGCAGGGAATTACGACTCGCAGAACAATGAGCTGTATTCAGAACGTATCAAGCGCGGAAGATTTTGTTAAATACAATCTTCGCTATGTTCCTGAAAAGAAATCCCGGAGTGGAGATTGCGTTCCAATCGTGGTTGATCCTGATCAATTCTGCGGGTATATTCCTGTTCCCGAACATATTTGTGATAACGAAAAGTATCTGATACCGATAACGGAAAAATTTGTTATTCAGATAGAGCATTGGGCTAATTTGTGGGTTGCAAATATTGTTACGGTTCTGGCAGAAGTAGCAAGATTGCGGAAAAACTCTAAAGTAAAGCTATTTCTTGCTGCATTAAAAGCTCGTTCATTGAATAAATGGAATGTGCTGTCTAAGGCAAACAAAATTGGGAGAAATTGCGATATTCACCCCACTGCTTATATTGAGGCAGTATTATTGGTGCAGCGTTAAGATTGGAGCAGGGGCGATTGTCAGAGAAACAATCGTGGGTAATGGTGCTTTTGTAGGAAATAGTGTTACGATTGAAGAATCGGTTATTGGCGAAAAAAGCACTATTTTGCATGGGCACATATTGTATTCTGTTCTTTACCCCGGTGTATTCTCAGTCGCCCAAATGATATCTGCCAGTTTTATCGGAAGAGATTCATTTGTTGGCTCGGGCGTAACACTGACAGATTTTCGCCTTGACGGAAAAGATGTAACGGTTTTGAAAAATGGAATTAAGATTGATAGCGGAAGCAGATTTCTTGGTTGTTGCTTGGGCAATAATGTCTATCTTGGTGCTGGATGTGTAGTAGCTCCGGGCAGAACAATTCCTAGCGGTCTGCATATTGCGCTAGAAAAAGATAGAATTATTACCGAATGCAACCCCGAAGAGATTACAAAAGGATTTCATAACTCCAAAGGAGGTGTAAAATGTTCATAGCAAATAAACCGATTATTAGCGTTAATATGGAAAGATTGAAAGAAAATGGGATTTCAGAAAGAGAGTTAAGGAGATATTTCCCAAGGTATATTTTGAATCCCACACCTTTGTATTATAGTAGGATAAAAAAGGTTTGGTTTTTTGCGGTTCGGTTGTTTTTAACAGTATTGGTAAAAATCTTTTTGAGACCTCGTAAAGCTTCAGGGAGTCTCGATATTCACGAAGTCGAACAAGTTTATACAAAAGAAGCTGCGACATATGATAGAAAACATCATATTACCACCCGAGGAATGGATTTAATTTGGCGTAGAGCAGCTGGGTGGTTCGTTTCTGTGATTGCCCGAAATGAAGCAAGAAACATTAGGGTTTTAGATCTTTGTACTGGGACAGGATTAACTATTAAAGAAATTATTTCCATACTAAAAGAGTATGGACTTGAAGCTGAGATTACTGGATTAGATTATAATGAAAAAATGTTGGATGTAGCAAGGAAAAACCTTGAGGCGTATAGCAACATTAAGCTTGTTCGTGGCGACGCTACGAACATGAACGGCATTTCTTCTAATTCTTTAGATGTTGTAACTCAAGTATGTGGTATAGGGGGAATTTCAGAGCCTACAAAGGTATTTCATGAGGTTTTAAGGATTCTTAAACCTGGCGGATGGTTTTTTATGATTGATATGCATAAGCCAATTCCAGAACAACCTGGAGAATGGCCATTTTTGTTAAAATGGTTTCGTTTTCCAATTTTTGAGTCAGTAGTTTACGAAGAATCTACAATTCCAGTGGTATTGAAACGTCTTTGGGGATGGAGAGATACAACTTTATGTTTTTATTTTCTACCTCTTACCGTTTATAGAGATGATAACGGAAAATATTGGGGATTCAAAATTAATATTTTCGTGCAAGATTCGCAACGATGGTGGTTTGGTTTGCCGATAATGCCGGTAGCTCAGATTATTGTAGAAAAAGTGGAAATTTCAGAGGAAGAGGCAAAAAAAAGAAAGATAATTATTGAAGCTTGTAATCCATATTAAATAGCTCATCGGTTGAAAAGACAGGTGAGCTTTTTTATTTTTTAAGAAATGATAAAATAAGACAATATGAACTTATTTGCATTTTCAGGATTATTAATTGGTATAACGTGTACCCCCTTAGGAATACTGACATTGATTAAAGGAAAACGATTATTCCATTATATTTGGGCGTTTTTAAGTTTTTCTGTCGCTTTGTGGGGTTTCGGTAGTTTTAAAATTGCCATTACATTAAATCCCGAAGAGGCAATTTTTTGGTGGCGCATTGCTTATATTGGAGTTATCTTAATTCCTGTTTTACTGATTCATTTTCTTTATAAATTTTTGGACTTAGACGGTAAATGGTTTATTAGAGTTATTTATCTTATAACCGCTTCATTTTTGTTTATTAATTTTTACAATAGTTTTTTTATTAAAGAAGTTCGTCTTCTTTATAATGAATTTTACTATCTTTCTTCGCCACCTATTTTATATACTATTTTTGTAATTTTCTTTGTCTTATTGGTTGTTTATTTCCACATTAGGATTTTACGAGAATTTAGGAAGAATAAGGGCATTAAAAAATCTCAAATTAAATATCTTTTAATAGCTACGTTCGTTGGTTTTTCCGCTGGATTTCTTGAGTTTTTACCAGTATATAAAATATATATTTATCCTTATCTTCACTTTTTTATTGCTTTTTCACCACTAATAGTTGCTTATGCAATTCTACGCTACCGTTTAATGGATATCAGAGTTGTGACGAGAAAAATCTTTGTATATTTAATATCCGCGGGATTCGCTTACGGCATTTTCTTTTTTCTAGTTTGGATTTTTGACAGGTATTTTGGAGGAATATTTACTTCCACCGCTTATTTTTCCGGTTTAGTTATCGCTCCTGTTTTTGTGGGAGTTTTTTTATGGTTTTTTGATTTTATTCAGAAGGTTGCCAATAAATATTTGTTTTTCAGTTTGTATAACTATCAAGAAACAATCAACAATTTAAGCCAGAAGCTGAATTATCTTAATGATTTGGACGAAATAATAAATCTTATTGTTGATACGGTAAAGCAGACAATGCAGTTAGACAGAGCCGGAATTCTATTGATTGATAAAAACAAGGAAGAGATAAAGTACAGAATCGCCAAAGTAATCGGTTTTAACGAAAGAAACGGCATCAGTTTGGTTCAGGACAACTTTCTGACAAAACACTTAAAAAGAACCCGAAGACCGTTAGTTAAAGAAGAATTAACTTTATTAGCAAGAT